>Ga0209026_1000093_pt1 | contig 170393 bp, 162 predicted proteins | sample AraplaCL_Col_mCL_FD_184262 | JGI IMG/M metagenome (GOLD analysis project Ga0209026, IMG submission 184262) | Arabidopsis root microbial communities from the University of North Carolina, USA - plate scrape CL_Col_mCL (SPAdes) (version 2) | ecosystem: Host-associated > Plants > Roots >...
GCCCGGCCCCGGCTCACGGACTTGCCGCCCAGATGGGCGGCAAGCGCCAAGCGGGGTGGCCTTCTCTTTTGGTTACTTTTCTCTTGGCCACACAAGAGAAAAGTGACTCGGGCGCCAACGGCGCACGAAAGCTCTGCACTTAATCAACAAAAATGAGCCAGAGCATCGCGACTGAAGTCGCTCCTACAAAAGAGCGAAGAAGCATCGCGACCGAGATCGCTCCCACTGGCGTCTACAATGGCTCATTCTCACTTCATGGCGCACCTCGATGACTGAACCGGTTCGCCTCGCCAAACGTGTCGTCGCGCTGGCGCAGTGCTCGCGGCGCGAAGCCGAGCAGTACATCGAGGGCGGCTGGGTGCGCGTCGATGGCATCGTGGTGGAAGAGCCGCAGTTCATGGTCGACACGCAGACCGTCGAACTCGATCCCGCCGCCAAACTGATCCCCACCGAACCGGCCACCCTGGTGCTGCACAAACCGGTCGGCTACGACGCCGGCGACGGTCCGAACCCGGCCAGCGCGCTGGTCACGCCGCAGACGCGATCGCCCGATGACACCTCCGGGGTGCGTCCGCTCAAGCGGCACCTGCAGCGGCTGACCGCGCCGCTGCCGATGCCGGCCGGCGCCAGCGGCCTGCTGATCTTCACCCAGGACTGGCGCGTCACCCGCAAGCTGACCGAAGACATCGAGCGGGTCGAACAGGAATTCGTCGTCGACGTCGAGGGCACGCTGATCCCCAACGGACTGGCCCTGCTCAACCACGGCCTGCGCTTCAACAACTACGCGATGCCGCCGATCAAGGTCAGCTGGCAGAGCGAACAGCGGCTGCGCTTCGCGTTCAAGGTCTTGCAGCCGACCCAGATCGAACCGATGTGCCAGGCGGTCGGGCTCAAGGTGCTGGCGATGAAGCGCCTGCGCGTGGGCCGCATTCCGCTGGCGAAACTTCCACCGGGGCAATGGCGTTACCTGGCGCCCGGCGAACGCATCTGAAGTCCCGTCGCGTTTCGTCACGCCACACCGCTCGCCCTGAGCGTAGCGCAGCGAAGTCGAAAGGCAGCCCTTCGACTTCGGCCCTGCGGGCCTACGCTCAGGGCGAACGGCGTGGGCTTGTTCGGGGCCCGACCCTGCCCAACCGCCATCGGAACGGCTTAGACTTGCCTGCGCGTCACGTGTCGCAGTCATCCAACCATTACGGAGAGCAGCATGAGCAAGGGCCTTGATTCAAAGAAGAGCGAAAAGAAAAAGCCGGCCAAGACCATGAAGGAAAAGAAGGCCGCCAAGCAGGAAAAGAAGAAGAACAAGTAATCGGCTCCCGCATGAAGATCGGGCGGGATGTGGCCTGTCGCCGCATCCCGCTGCTGCGAGACAACACTCCGCCCCCATTCCCGAACATGGCCCGGACATGGCTGCGGATCGACCGCAACCCTTCCCGCAGCTCAACTTCTGCCGCCCCCGGCCGATAGAAAGAAGCGATCGGGCGAAATCGGCGCGCTGGAAGACAGGACACACCGTATGGGGGTCAGCATGTGGCGGCGCCTTTTTCGCGTCCGCGAGGTAACGGTCAGCCGCACGCGGCCGCCCGTTGCCTTGCGGACGGCCACGCCTGCACCGGCACTCAAAAGCAACCCCGTGTCACCGCCGGCGCTGTCGCTGGAGGAGATCGACGACCGCTTCCACCGTTTTGTGCTGGGCCTGCCGGAAGCACAATCCGCTGAGCCGAATCCCGCAGAGCTGGCCACGCTCAAGCGGCTGGAACTGCTCAGCACACGCTTCGACATGCGCAGCCTGCCGCGCCTGCCGACCGTATTGCCGCAATTGCTGCGTACCTTGAAGAGCGACAAGGCCGCCGGGGGCGAACTGGCCAAGCTGGTCGGCCGCGATCCGCTGATGGTGGGCGAAGTCATGCGGGTCACCAGCAGCGTGTTCTACCGTTCGGCGCAACCCATCACCAGCTTGCAGCATGCGGTGGTGCTGCTCGGTCAGGAGGGGTTGCGCCGGGTGATCACCCAGCACGTCATGAAACCGATCCTGCAGGCCAACGTGGGCGCGCTGGGCCACGCGGCGGGTGAACGTTTGTGGGAGCACGCCGAGCGCTGTGCGCATGCGTGCGCCTGGCTGGGTCGCAGCGCGGGTTGCGATGCTTTCGAAGCTTATCTGGCCGGCATCGTCTGCCACACCGGTACGGGTGCCGTGGTGCGCTTGCTGGATCAGCTGATGCCTGCCGAGACTCCGCCGCTCTCCTCCGGCTTTCTCAAGGGCTGTTCGCAGCTCGCCGCCCGGCTGTCGTTGCAAGCTGCGCAACACTGGGAGCTGCCGCCGCGGGTGATCGAAGCGATGACCGAATGCCAGGGTCCGGCGACCCCGACAGGGTCAGCACTGGGCAGGACGCTCTCGGTGGCCGACACGCTGGCGATTGCCCAGTTGCTGGTCGAACACGACCGGCTCGCGGCCGATCTCGATCTCAGTCACAGCTGGCCCGATATCCTCGGGCCGAACCTGCTGGCCCGTTGCCAGCAGGATCTGCGAAGGCAGTTTCCGGACGAGACCCGGCGGGCCTGAGCCGATCAGTACGCGCTCATCCAGACATGCCCATTCAGTACTGGCCCATGTAATCGCGCTTGCCGATATCCAGACCGTTGTGGCGCAGCAGCGCGTACGCCGTGGTGACGTGGAAGAAGAATTGCGGCAGGCCATAGCTCAACAGATAGGCCTGACCATCGAACCGGCGCTCCTTCGGGGTGCCTGGACGAGTGACGATCTCGCGCTGGGCGCTGCCTGCGAACTGCGCCGGCGAGAAACCATCGATGAAGCCGAGCGTGCGGGCGATCAGGTCGCGCAGTTCTTCGAACGTCTGCTCCTCGTCGTCGTACTTCGGTACGTCGGCGCCAGCCAGCCGCGCCGACACGCCACGCGCGAAATCGCAGGCGATCTGCACCTGCCGGCGCAACGGAAACATGTCCGGAAACAACCGCGCCTGGGTCAACGCAGCCGGCTCGATGTTCTTCTCGGCCGCGTGCGCCTCCGCCTTGGCCAGGATCGCGGCGAGGCCGCCTAACATCTGCCTGAAGACGGGGATGGAGCTGGCGTACATCATGTCGGTCACGGGCTGTTCCTTCGATCGGTGAGGTAGGGATCGCCATAGCCTAACCGGTCGACAGAGCATCCCTGGCAGGCGGCCATCGGCGAACGCCCTGTCATCGCAGATCGAGGTGCATCGGCTGGGTGACCAGACCGGTATCACTGACCAGTAACGGGCCGCTCGGCACGAAGCCGAAGTGCAGGTATATCGGCATCGCCATGGCCGAGGCCTTCAAGGTGAAATGGCACGTCCCGGCGCGGCGTACCGCATCGCGCATCGTGCGCTGCCACAGCTGACGCGCAATGCCATGGCCGTGCATGCGGGTGCTGACGAAGAACTGGAACAAGTGGGTGTCATCGCGCATCGCCGCCACTCCGACCAGGCGATCGCCGTCCAGCCACGCCAGATGGAAGCGCTGGCCGTCCCGGATCTTCTGCCGTATCACTCTCGCGGTCATGCCGTAGAGCAGCGGCCCGGCCGCACTGCGCGGTTGCTCCGGCAGGATCCAGCGTCGGGTCACGCGGCGCGCCAGCACGCCGATGGCCAGCGCATCCTGCGGGCGGGCAAGACGGTAACGTACCTTCATCGACATCACTCGTCCGCGCGGAACACCAGGCTGCAGCAGGTCACCGCACCTTCGGCCTTCTGCAACTCGGACACGTCGACAGCCGTCACTTGGAAGCCGGCATCGAGCAGCCGTTGCCGCGTGCGAGGGAAACTGGCCGGCATCACCAGGGCGTCGCCGATACGCAGCACATTGGCGGCGTGCGGTTCGGCGGGGTCGACCTCGATCACCCGAAAGTCGGCGAACCGGTCGCGGTCCACCCATTCCGGCTGCAGCAGCAGCGTGTCATCGTCGAGCTGCGTCACCGCGGACTTCAGGTGCAGACAGTCGCGGGTCTGCACGCCTTGCACGGCATAGCCATGGCCGGCCAGCAGCTCACGCAACTGTGCGATGCCCTCGGCATTGCTGCGCGCCGATTCGCCGACATACAGCGTGCGACCGACGCGCAACACATCGCCGCCATCCAGCGTGCCCGGCGCCGCTATCGCCAACACCGACCGGTAACCGCGCAGCACCTCGGCTACGCTGGCCACCTCGGCGCGGCGGGACAAGGCGCCGGGTCGGGTCAGCACGGCGACCTCGTCCAGCACGATCGCCACGTCCTCGACGAAGACCGAGTCGGGCAGGTCCGGCTCGGCCGGCAAGGTCAACAGGCGGCAGCCGAGTATTTCCAGTGCGCGCTGGTAATCGTGGTGTTGCGCACCGGCACGCGCCACATCGATCGCCTCGCGTGGCACATACGACAGCTCGCAATCGCCGAGGGCGGGGCTGACTTCACGGGTAACGGCAATCCACATGGTGGTTCCTTGGACAGTACGGCTCAGGGATGACGGGCTTGCCACGCGGCCAGCGCGACGCGGTAGCGTTCGAGTGCTTCCTCATAGAGGTCGTACACGCAGTGCGTACAGCCTTCGCCACAGCAATCGGCAGCGTCCGGCTCGGTGGGACGCACGGGCGGCGGATCGGCGGGATCCGGCACCGGCAACGTGGATTCACTGGGACTCACTGCGTTCCTGTCTGCATCGCGCATGCGGCGGACATGCCGTCTCGGTGGCCGATGGTGCCGCCAATCGCCGTCGAAGCTCAAGCGGGCCGCGCGGTGAGTGCACGCAGCCCGCCGTGATTCTAGCGGTTACTTGGTCGCAGGCTTGCGGAAGCGGTAGATGAACTGATCGGTATGGCCGCGTATCGACTTGTCGAACACCTTGACGGTGTGCGGGTCGTTCGGGTTGCGCAGCGCGTTGCTCTCGCCGTCGTACACGAGGCCGGCAGCTTCCGCCTGCTTCTTCACGATCGCCGGATCGATACGGTGCAGCGTATCCGTGTCGGCCATGCCGGAACCTGCCGGTGCCACGTGGTCGATGACCACCCACAGGCCGCCAGGCTTCAGCGCGTCGAACACCTGCTTGTTGAGCACCGCGGGGTCGACCTTGCCCATGAACTTGTCGGGATAGTCGTGATAGTTCTGCGAGGTGAACACCAGGTCGACCGGTTCCGGCACGCTCAGCTGGTTCGCCGGCTGGGTCAGCACGCTGACATTGGCGTAGTGCGGATCGGCAGCGAGCTTGCCGGAACCGGCCACGCCGTCGGTATCTTCTTTCGCGTACTCGTTCGGCCACACCGCGTAGACGTGACCTTGCGGCCCCACGATCGCGCTGAACACGCGGGTGAAGTAGCCGCTGCCGGGAATCAGCTCCGCCACTTTCTGGCCCGGTTTCACTTCCGCAAACATCATCACCGCGCCGACCTTGCGGCGGGCATCCTCGGAACTATCGGTGTGGCGGGCCGGATCATTGACCGCTTTCTGCACCGCGGCGGAAACCGACGCTTCGTGCGCGTTCGCAGTCTGGGCATGGGCCAGGGCCACGGTGGGAAGGGCGACGGCAAGCAACACAGCAATGACGGTGGAGCGCATGGTCGTACTCCTCTAGTGAGCAAGGGTCCTGAATTGTGCTCCCGAATGGGGGCTACGGCCCTGTGCCGCTTGGCACAGGGCGCTGCCACGGTTCATGCTCCATGCTCACCTGCGGCCCTGCCTCGCCCAGGCTGATACACGCTCGTCCCAGTGTGCTGCAGCACGGAGGACCCGATGCCAAGCCGTACCCCCTTGCCGGCGTTAGCCCTCGCGCTTTTATTGTCCCTGCCCGGCCTGCCGGGTCGTGCGCAGTCCGCTGCGCAATGGCAGGCGGCACAGATCGCCGCGTCGCAGAAGTCCGAACAGATCATGCAGGACGCCAACAAGCGCAAAAGCCTGCTGGCCCAATACCAGATGATGCGCGACGCCCATGCGCAGAACCAGGACCCGGCCTTCCATATCATCTTCGGCCAGTACCTGAGCTGGTACCAGACCTTCATCGGCGACTATCCGGACGCCGCTGCCAGCTTTTCCATCAGGCAGGTGGCGCTGCCGGACGATCGCCCTTCGCCGTTGAACGACCCCGATGACACTGCCCGTCCAGCGTTGGAGGTCATTCCCGAATTGGCCAAAAACTACCGCGCCGTGTTCTTCAACGAAGCGCACAACATACCGCTCACCCGTACGCTGACCGTGCAGCTGCTGAGCAAGTTGCGTGCAGAAGGCTTCAACTATTTTGCCGCCGAAACGCTCTACCAGACCGACACCGGGTTGCAGGCACGCGGCTACCCGATCAAAGGCAGTGGTTTCTACACCGAAGAGCCGATCTGCGCCGAGATGATCCGCACCGCCCTGAAGCTGGGCTTCAAGGTGATCGCCTACGAGGCGCTCTCCGATGCCACCGGCGATGCCCGCGAAGCCGAACAGGCGCGCAATATTGACCGGCAAGTATTCAAGGCAGACCCTTCGGCACGGCTGGTGGTCGATGCCGGTTACGCGCATATCCAGGAATCGGGTGTCTATCTCGGCGGCTCTTCCATGGCGGAGCATCTGCACAAGCTTTCCGGCATCGACCCGCTCACTGTGGAACAGACCATGCTGTTTCCGCATCAGTCCGGCGACGACGACCATCCGTATTACGCCGCGGTCATGCAAAAGCTGCAGCCGAAGATGCCTATCGTGTTCACGGACAAAGCCGGCAAGCCCTGGTCGCTGCGTGAAGGGTATGACGTAAGTGTGTTCTTTCCGCCACAGCAAATGCGGCACGGACGCCCCACATGGCTCACTCTCGGCGGCCTGCGCACGCCCTATTTCGTCAGCGGCGAACGCTGTAGACGTTCATACCCCTGCCTGGTCGAGGCACGATATGCCGACGAAGGTGATGACGCGATTCCGGCCGACCTCGTGGCGCTCAATCCGGTACTCCCGAATGCCGTGGAAGAGGAACGCATTCGCTTCCATCAAGGCGCACCGGTCAGCGACCTTTATCTTCGGCCCGGCAAATACAGACTGACTTTCAGTGATCAAGACACCCACGTGCTGTTCCGGCAGGACATTACCGTCCGGGATGGAAATCGTGCCGAATCATCCACCCACCCAGACCCGCCTCAGGCACCGCCAAAGGCCGGGGCTGCCACGAACTCCGCGGACCCGCAAGTTTCGGCTCGCCCGCTCGTTGGCCAAGTCAGATCAAGGCCCGCAGGTGCCGTGAGCATGACTACTGTCCCGGGCAAGCTTCATCGCCTCCACGTATAACAAGCGGATGCGGCCGGGTGGATGGTCACCCGACCAGGCCGGCACCGCGATCCGCCCGACGATCAACCGATGGGGAGCAAGACCCGATGACTCGATGGAAAATCCACCCGCTGCTGACGCTGGCTGGTGTGCTGGCCACCTTCGTGGCCGCCGCCACCGACCAGGCCCGTCACGACGATGGCGCCATGCTCGGCTTCACTCCAGCTCATGCTGCCGCTCAGCAGAGCCTGGAACAACGCTTCGATGCCCTGCTCGACCCCGCTGATCAGCGCAGCTGGCTCAAGCAGATGTCGTCCGGGCCCAACCACGTGGGATCGCCGCACGACAAGGCGAATGCCGAGTTCATGCTGGCGAAGTTCCGCGAATGGGGCTGGGACGCGCACATCGAGACGTTCAGCGTGCTGTATCCCACGCCGAAGAAGGTGGCGCTGGAGCTGCTGGGTCCGCACCCGTACACCGCCGTGCTGAAAGAGCCCGCCGTCGCTGGCGACGCCACCTCGAACGCGCCGGGCGCGTTGCCTCCCTACAACGTCTACGGCGGCGACGGCGACGTCACAGCGGAGTTGGTCTATGCCAACTACGGCATGCCGGACGACTACAAGGAGCTGGCCCGCCGCGGCATCGACGTGCGCGGCAAGATCGTGATCACCCGCTACGGCGGTGGCTGGCGCGGGCTGAAGCCCAAGCTTGCGCAGGAACACGGTGCCGTCGGTTGCCTGATCTATTCCGATCCGCACGACGACGGCTACGCCCAGGGCGATGCCTATCCGCAAGGCGGCTGGCGCCCCGCGCAAGGTGTGCAGCGCGGTTCGGTGGCCGACATGCAGCTGTATCCGGGCGATCCGCTGACGCCGGGCATCGGTTCCACCCCGGATGCCAAGCGGCTGGCGATCAAGGATGCGAAAACCATTCTGAAGATTCCAGTGCTGCCGATTTCCTATGCCGACGCCACCCCGCTGCTGCAGTCGCTGGCCGGGCCGGTGGCGCCATCCGGCTGGCGCGGCGCGTTGCCGCTGACGTATCACGTCGGCCCCGGCACGGCCAAAGCGCACCTCACCGTGCTGTCGGACTGGAGCCAGAAATCGATCTATGACGTGATCGCCACGCTCCAGGGTTCCAGCGCGCCGGACCAGTGGATCGTGCGCGGCAATCATCACGACGGCTGGGTGTTCGGCGCCTGGGACCCGCTCGCCGGCAATGTCACCCTGATGGCCGAGGCCAAGGCGATCGGCGGCCTGGTCAAACAGGGCTGGCGGCCGCAACGCACCCTCGTCTACGCGAGCTGGGACGGCGAGGAACCGGGTCTGCTCGGCTCGACCGAATGGGCCGAGACGCACGCAGCCGAACTGCAGAAAAAGGCCGTGCTGTACCTCAACTCGGATACCAACGGCCGCGGTTTCCTCGATGCCGGCGGCAGCCATTCGTTGCAGCATCTGGTCAACCAGGTCGCCGAGGGCGTGACCGACCCGGAAACCCACGTCAGCGTGCGCGAACGCATGCGCGCGCACATGCTGGTCGCCGGCTACGCCAAGGATGCGAAGCCCGAGGCCAAGGCGAACGCCAAGCTGGCGGCAGCAGGCGGCGACGTGCCGATCCAGGCGCTGGGCTCCGGCTCCGACTACAGCGCGTTCCTGGAACATCTTGGCATTGCCTCGCTCGACCTCGGCTTCAGCGGCGAGGACGACAACGGCGGCATCTACCATTCGCGCTACGACTCGTTCGACCACTACGTGCGCTTCGGCGACCCCACCTTCGAGTACGGCGTGGCGCTCTCCAAAGTCGCGGGCCACGTCGTGCTGCGCACCGCCGATGCGAGCGTGTTACCCCTGCGCTTCGGCGATTTCAGCAGCACGCTCGACCGCTATGTGGGTGAACTGCACAAGCTGGTCGACGACACCCGCAAGGCTACCGAGGAGCAGCACCAGTTGCTGGATCTGCACGCGTTCACGCTAACCGCCGACCCGACCCGGCCGCTCGCGCCGCCCGCGCGCGACTCCGACATGCCCGCGATCGACCTGGCCCCGCTGGAACACGCCTCGAAGCAGCTCAAGCAGAGCGCGCAAGCGTATCAGGCGGCCTACGATAAACGCGCCGCCGCGGGCTTCGACATGCCGGCTCCGCAACAGCAGCAGATCAACCAGTTGATCGGCAGCATGGAGCAGGTCCTGACCGATCCCGCCGGCCTGCCCGGCCGCGCCTGGTTCAAGCATTTCATCTATGCACCGGGCATGCTCACCGGCTACGACGTCAAGACCGTGCCCGGCGTGCGCGAAGCGATCGAAGCCCGCCGCTGGAACGAGGCCAACCACTACGCCATGGTCACCGCGAACGTGCTCGACCGCTATCGCGCGCAACTCGACCAGCTGACCGCGCTATTGAACAAGTAAGTCCGTTCACGGAAACGGGCACCCTGGAGCTCATGCCATTGCCTCGAACAGGAACCAGGTTTGCATGCATGTTGCTGCTTGCCGGCATGTCGGCGGCAGCTCACGCGCAATCGGCCGACTCGTGGCAGGCCCGTCAGGCCGAGGCCTCGCGCGTGTACGGAAACATCGTGCACGAAGCCGACCGCCACAAGGGGCTGCTGGCCCGCTACCAGGTCATGCGCGCAGCCTATGCAGGCAACCGGGATCCCGCCTTCCATCAGATGTTCGACCAGTACCTGAGCTGGTATCAGACCTTTCTCGGCGACTATCCCGCCGCCTCGGCCACCTTTTCCATCAAGCAAGTGCAGCTGCCGCAGGACAGTCCACCGCCGCTGTCCAGCTCCGAATACACCGCCCGTCCCGCACTCGAAGCGATTCCCGAGCTGGCCAGGAACTACCGGGCGGTGTTCTTCAACGAAGCGCACAACGTGCCGCTCACTCGCATCCTGACCGTGCAACTGTTGGCTCGCCTGCGGGCGGAAGGCTTCGACTACTTCGCCGCCGAAACGCTCTCGCAGACCGACACCGGGTTGCAAGCGCGCGGCTATCCGGTCGAGGGCAGCGGCTTCTATACCGAAGAACCGATCTACGCCGACATGGTACGCACCGCCTTGAAGCTCGGCTTCAAGGTGATCGCCTACGAAGCCACTTCGGACGCGACCGGCGATGCCCGCGAAGCCGAGCAAGCCGACAACCTCTATCGCCAGGTCTTCCGGAACGATCCGCACGCGCGCCTGGTGGTCAATGCCGGCTATGAACACATCCGGGAATCGGGAACGTTTCTCGGCGGCGCGTCCATGGCCGAACACCTGCACAAGCTCACCGGCATCGACCCGCTCACCGTTGAACAGACAGTGCTGTTTCCGCATCGGTCAGCCGACGACGATCATCCCTGTTACACCGCCGTCATGCAGAAACTGCGGCCGAAGGTGCCGATCATTTTTCAGGACCAGGCAGGCAAACCCTGGGCGCTGCGCACGGGCTACGACGTCAGCGTGTTCTTTCCGCCTCAGACGCTGCGCCACGGGCGTCCCACCTGGCTGACCCTGGGCGACGAGCGCAAGCCGTACTTCGTCAGCGGCCTCAGGTGCGTACGCCGGTATCCGTGCCTCGTCGAGGCTCGCCATGCCGATGAGAGCCCGGACGCGATTCCGGCGGATCGCCTGGTGCTGGAGCCGACGTCCTTGAGCGAGTTGCCCATGACCCAGGTACATGTCGCCGAGGGTCAGCCCGGCAGCGATCTTTATCTGCGGCCTGGGAAATACCGTCTGACTTACATCGATGTGAATGGGCACGTGCTGGCTCGGGACGACGTCGCGCTTTAGGGATGCTCCCGCCAGGCATGGCCATCGTGTCGCCCAACTGATGGGCTACACGCGACCGTTCCCGTTCTGGCAGAGTGCAGCGATCTGTTGCCATGCGATACAGGGGCGTCAACATCATGCGCGTGTCCATCCGACTTTCTCTCGTCGCCTTGCTGACGCTTGGTACCGCCAGCGTTGTCGCGGCGACCGCGCCGGGGGGCCTGGCACCGTATGCGCGCGACCCGGCGCAACCGGTCGATCAGGCCTATACCGACCAGATCCTGAAATTCACCACCGACCCCACATTCAATTCGCCACTGACCGACTACCTGCCCGCCTCCGCCACCGTACCCACGCCGGAGAAAGTGCTAGGCCACATTTCCGGCGCGCCGAACTTCTTGCCCTACTCGGTCGACGTCTATCGCTACTTCCGCGCGTTGGCCGCGGCCAGTCCACGGGTGAAGGTGTTTTCCATCGGCAAGAGCGAGGAAGGCCGCGAGATGATCGCGGTGGCGATCGCCGACGAAAGCCTGCTGGCCGACCTGGACGCGAACAAGGCGCGCCTGGCCAAGCTGGCCGATCCGCGCAGCATCGGCATGGACGACGCCAACGCCGACCAGCTGATCGCGCAGTCCACGCCGGTCTATTACATCACCGGTACCATCCACTCCACCGAGACGGGCGCGCCGACCGCGCTGATGGAGCTGGCCTATCGCCTCGCGGTGGACGACGCGCCGTACATCCGGCACATCCGCTCGCACGTGATCACGCTGATCACACCGGTGGTCGAAGTCGACGGCCGCGATCGCATGGTCGATCTGTACAACTGGCACCTGGCGCATCCCGGCCAGAACTATCCGCCACTGCTGTATTGGGGCCATTACGTCGCGCACGACAACAACCGCGACGCTATGGCGATGACGCTGAACCTCACCCGCAACGTGGCGGATACCTATATCGGCTGGCATGCCCAGGTACTGCACGACCTGCACGAATCGGTGCCGTTCCTGTACGACAACACGGTGGGTGACGGCCCATACAACGCGTGGATCGACCCTATCCTCACCGGCGAATGGCAGCAGCTGGGCTGGGACAACGTGCAGCAGATGACCTCGCTGGGCATGCCCGGCGTGTTTACCCACGGCGACTTCGACACCTGGAGTCCGGGCTATCTGATGTTCATCGCAGCCATGCACAACGGCGTCAGCCGGTTGTACGAGACTTTCGGCAACGACGGCGCCGACACCGTACAGCGCATCCTCGAACCCGGCGACTATCAGCGCACCTGGTATCGGCCGAACCCGCCACTGCCGACTGTGCTGTGGTCCCAACGCGACAACAACAACTACGAACAGACCGGCCTGCTCACTGCGCTGAATTATTTTTCCGGCAACGGCCAGCTGTTCCTGAAAAACTTCTACCTGAAGAGCAAGCGCTCGATCGAGAAGCCGCAACAGGCCGGCCCGGCCGCGTATGTGTTTCCCGCCGACGACAGGCGCAGCGGCTCGCGCGCCCAGTTGCTGCGCATCCTGCAGCTGCAGCACGCCGAGGTCAGCCGCACCGGCGCGCCTGTCACCGTAACGCTGCCGAAACAGAACGACGGCAAGGACGACGGCAAGACCCCAAAAACCAGCAGCCGGACCTTCCCCGCCGGCAGCTACGTGGTGCGCATGGATCAACCGTATTCGCGCATCGTCGACGCCTTGCTCGACCGCCAGTACTGGTCGCCGAAGGATCCGCAGCAGCATCCGTACGACGACACCGGCTGGTCGATGGGCGACCTGTTTGACGTGCAGGTTGTGCGAGTCACCGACGACGCCATCCTGAAGACACCGATGAGTCTGCTCAGCGAGCCGATCGACGTGCCGCAAGGGCTGGCCGCGGTCGACATGCCGGATGCGAAGCTGCCGCGTATCGCGCTGATGCACACCTGGCTGGATACCCAGACCGAAGGCTGGTGGCGGATGGCGCTGGACAAGCTGCACGTGCCGTACGACTACATCAGCACCCAGGACGTGGCGAAGGCCGGCGACCTGCGCGCGAAGTACGACGTGATCCTGTTCGGCCCGATCGGCGGCACCAGCACGCAGCAGATCATCGACGGCCTGCCGATGTGGGGCAATCCGTTGCCGTGGAAGACCACCAGGCTGACACCCAACCTCGGCCACATCGATTCCACCGACGACATCCGTCCCGGCCTCGGCGCCAGTGGCGTCGCCCATCTCAAACAGTTCGTGCAGGCCGGCGGCCTGCTGATCACCGCCGAGGACACCGCGAAATTCGCGATCGACACCGGCATGGCGCCGGGCGTGTTCGTCACGCTTGCCAGCAAGCTGAAAGTCGTCGGCAGCGTGCTGCAGGCGAAGTTCGCCGATCGCCGCAGTCCGATCGCCGCCAGTTACACCGGCGACGAGCTGGCCTTGTACAGCGCAGCCGGCCAGTCATTCACCGTGTCCAACCAGGTCACTGGCGACAAAGGCTTGCCGAACGCGAAGGACTTCCAGCGCCCCACCGGGCGCGGCGGCCCGCACGACACCGACACGCCGGAAGGACGCGCCTCGGTCGAGCCTCCCGCGCTGCCCGACGTCAAACCGTGGCAGGCGCTGCCGCTGAACGCCGAACAGATCCGCAACAACCCATGGGTGATTCCGGACGGGCGGCGCCCGCAGGTGATCCTGCGCTACACCGATGCCGCGCACCTGCTGATTTCCGGCCTGCTCGACGGCGGCGACGAGATGGCCGAGCGCGCCGCCGTGGTCGACGCCCGCTATGGCAAGGGTCATGTGCTGCTGTTTGCCGGCAACCCGATCTGGCGCGGCGAAACCATCGGCAGCTACCCGCTGGTGTTCAACGCGATCATCAACTTCGACCGGCTGGATACGCCATCGGCAAAACCGCAGGATGCGGCGTCAGATTGAGCGGACTCGAACAACCCTCGATTTTGTAGGAGCGCAATGCGCTCCCGTGACGTGACGAAGAGCCATCGCGCACAAGGTGCGCTCCTACACGTGTTCCGTGCCAGCTGCAGGAAACACCGGCTTACGCGCGATCGGTAGCCACGCCAGCGACTCGCTGGCGCGGTTGCGTGTCGTAGCACACGCTGACCCGGTTGCGACCTTCGCGCTTGGCCAGGTACAGCCCATCGTCGGCATGGATCAGCAGCTGACGCAGATCGTAACCGGAGCGGGCAATCGTGGCCACGCCGAAACTGGCAGAGATCGGAATACCGGGCGTGTCGTCGTCGCTGACCGCGGTGGCGATCGCCATACGGATCTGTTCGGCCCGATTGACTGCCTGATCCAGCGTGCATTCGGGCAACACGATGCCGAACTCCTCGCCGCCGAGGCGGCCGAAGATATCGGTGGAGCGCAGATGCTGCTCACATGCTTCCACGGCGCGCTTGAGCACGCGGTCACCCACCGCATGCCCATGGGTATCGTTGACGACCTTGAAGTGATCCAGATCGATCAGCACCAGGCAGGCCTGCCGCCCTGACTTCTTGCAGTACTGCAACTGCAGCTCGGCCGAACTCACGAAATGCTGCCGGTTGAAAATGCCGGTGAGACCGTCGCGGCGGGCCAGCTTCATGAAACGCAGCTGGGAACGCTTGATTCGATAAGTCCAGAACGCGATGAAGGCCAGCACCACCAGCAGCAACAAAATATACAGCCGACTCGTTTCAGAGGCTTTCTTGTCGAGCGACTGCTGCAACTGCAGGATCTGGTTCTGCTTGTTCAGTGCGTCGATCTGCAGCTTCTTCGCCACGACCTGCTGCCGCACCGTCTGGAAAGCCAGCGCCTTTGCGCTTACATCGTTCAGATAGCCCTTGTCGGCGGCCATGTATTTTTCGTGATAGATCAGGGCGGCGTCCAGGTCGCCCTGCTTCTTTGCGATCAGATACAGCAATTCATAAGCGCTGGTCAGCGACTTCGTGAACTCATGCTTGACGCCGTCATCGACGGCAGCCTGCGCATACTGTTTCGCCAGCGCGATATCGCCTTCGTTCCAGTACGCCTGCGCCAGCGACGAATCAAAATCCGAAATCAGCTCGGGATAGCCGATACGTCGGACGTCTGCATAGTTCTCCTGCAAAAGTTTGATAGCGGCGGATGAGTGGCCATGCTGGATGTCAAAACTCGCCACATTGAAACGTATCAAATTGGCGAACAAAAATTCCGACGCTTTATTGCAGGCATCGATGGCCTCACCGGGCTGCTTGTCCAGTGTCGAGAACTTGCCGCTCTCATAGAGCGACTGAACTTGGAGAAACCGGCCTTTACAGTCGCCATCACCGACCGGGTTTTCTCGGAGCATCTGGTTCGCATAGTTCAAGCCGAGATCGTACTGACCCGCCTCGTTGTAGAGAAACCCGGCAGTCCCCAAGGCCTGAATGCGAGCGTCCTTGTCGACAACTCGTGGCAGCTGATCCAGCAGCTGGCTCATTCGCGCAAACGCATCCTCATAGCGGGATCCAATGACAAGGTTGTTCACCAAGGTCGTGCCCGCGCGAAACCGCAACGTGGCATCGGTGGACTCCGCGATGACCGCATTCAGCAGCGGGGTGGCGGTTTCGTAGTCGCCTCGATAACCGACCTCCCACGCCTTGAGGTAACGCAGGTAAAGCTGCTGCTGTCGGGAGAGTTTGGTCGCCTCACCATCGAGCTGTCCTAGGAGCTGCAGGAACTCGGGATGATCCGACGTCTTGATGCTGTCTGCCAGTTTCAGCAGTTGCGCAGGATCATCGCTGGTAGGCACAGCCGCAACAGCCGTGCCTACCAGCATAGCTACAAGCAAGATCAAACCAGCAAAACAAGGCCGGCGTTGTCTGCCCAAGGGAAACATCGACTAGCCTGCCGGGACCACAACCCGACGAAGCTCGGGACTCTCTCCCGGCTCGCGGGAGGGCGTTTCCTCAGTCTCGTCTTCCTGTTCCTCGTCCTCTTGTCCCGGGAAATAAGCAACGCAGATGGGGGTTTGTCCCATCAATCCCTCCAGCTGAGCTTGATCCTTGGCTAGGATAGCCGCCTGCAACTCCGGAGCAATCTCGGCGCTGGTCAACGCCAGTTCCACTTCTTCCTGCGATCCATGCCGCAACTGCGCGTCCTGTCCCATCTTTTCCAGAAAATCGATAACGTCCGACATATGTATTCCCCCTGACTGTAAAAATTTCAATGACGCACCGCGATGGTCGGCACTCCGACCAAAACGTTTCGACAGAGTCCCACCCTTTAAAATATCAACGCGAGGTACGAACCCCACGAGGATTGACGAACGCCCTCGCGATCGTGATTGGCACGAAAATTACTGATCAGCTGAAAGGCCTGCCCCATGTCCCCGTTTTGGCAGGCCTGCCGCTAATTCTATGCCTGTTTCGGGCCGGACGGCGCCATAGCCCGAATACGGCGGTGCGACGCCAGTCTAGGCGGCGCCGGCCTCATCGGCTGCCGCAAGATCCAGCGCAGCAAGCCGGGCGCGGATCTCGGCATCCGGTTGCAGCGGGCGGGCCGGCGGTACCACCACCGTATCCGCCATCTCGACCTTCGCCTGCGGCAGGTCGCCCAGCCTTACCCGCTCGATGCGCGGCTGCTGGATCGGCAAGGTGGCGCTGCGATAGACGATCACCTCGTGATCCAGTGGGTAGTCGCGCGCCAACACGTCGACCAGCACCTGCTTGTAGGCCGGGCCGGTCGAGAAGCGGGCCAGCGATTGATCGCCGACCAGACCCACCTGCCACAACACCAGGTAGGCCGTCGGATCGATCCGGCGCTGGTAGAACAGCAGCTGGCTGGCCTCGAAATGCTGGCAGCCGAACCGGCCCGGATCGATACCCAGGTCCGCATACAGGCAATCCTCGGCCGAAATACCCGGTTCCATGTGCGCGGGATAACCCTCGCTGCGGGCGATCTCGATGGACTTGTGCGGCGCCCAGGCGAACACGCCGGGATGGCCGTAGAAAACCCCGCATACCCTTTTGCCCGCGCGCACCTCGGTCAGGATAGCGTCGACCATCTGCCGGTACGTCTGCATGCGCGACTTGCCCTCGCGGTAGTACGGCTGCAGGCTGCGCACATCCTTGTGCATCTTGTTCAGCCACAGCTCGACGATGCCGTCGGAGAGGCCGGCAAACACCACCTCCGCCTGCTCGATATGGCTGCGCGCCAGCGGACTGATATGCGAGCCCAGGGTCATGCCCAGACCCACGCAGACCAGGCTTCCGGGTGTACGTGTTGCATCCATGTGGCTTGCTCGTCTGCGCAAAGAAGTGAACGGCATTATTCACTTGCCTTGGGCGGTCGCGCCAGCTCAACGGGTCGAAGCGGGGTCCGGCTTTGGCGGAAACGCCTCCATCAACGGCCGGATCAGATCCAGCGGCAGCGGGAATACGATGGTCGAGGACTTGCCGTTGTTGGACATGTCGGCCAGCGTCTGCAGGTAGCGCAGCTGCAGTGCCTGCGGTTGCTGCGACAGCATCGCGGCGGCGTCGCGCAGCTTCTCGGCGGCTTGCATCTCGCCCTCTGCGTGGATCACCTTCGCGCGGCGTTCGCGCTCGGCCTCGGCCTGGCGGGCGATCGCACGCACCATCGTTTCGTTGAGGTCGACATCCTTGATCTCGACGTTGGCGACCTTGATGCCCCACGGATCGGTGGCCTCGTCGAGGATGGCCTGCAAGGTGTGGTTAATCGAATCGCGCTGAGACAGGATCTCGTCCAGCTCATGCTGGCCGAGCACCGAACGCAGCCGTGTCTGCGCCAGCTGGCTGGTGGCCTGCAGGAAATTCTCCACCTGCAGCACGGACTTGTCGGGTTCCACCACGCGGAAATACACCACCGCATTGACCCGCACCGAGACGTTGTCGCGCGAGATCACGTCCTGCGGCGGCACGTCCATCACGGTCACTCGCAGATCGACCCGCATCATCCGCTGCACGGCGGGGATCAGCAGCACCAGACCCGGCCCCCTGGTGCCGGTGTAGCGGCCCAGCGTCAGTACCACGCCACGCTGGTACTCCGGCAGGATCTTGACCGCGGAGAACAGCAGCAACGCGCCAAGAACGACGAGCACTCCGACGAATCCGAACATGACGCTATCTCCTGTAAATCGGTGAGATTGCCAAAACCATTCCCTTGCAAACCCTGCCCACCATCACGCCGGCACGACCCACAGCAACAAACCCTGCCGGCGCACCACGCGCACCCGCGCGCCGGCCGGCAAGGCACTGTCGCAGCGCACGCGCCAGCGCTCGCCATGCAACATCACCCAGGCCTCGCCGCCGGCGCTCACCGGCTCCAGCAGCTCGCCAGATTCCGCGGTCATCACGACGTCGTTGAACTGATGAGCTCGCCGCGAACGCAAGACCAGCCAGACGATCAGCGCCAGCAAGGTCGCCGCGCCGAAGGCCAGGCCGCCGATGACGCCGAGATTGACGCCGTAGCCCGGCACATCCGCCTTCATCAGCATCACCGAACCGATCACGAACGAGACCACGCCACCGGCACCCAGCGCACCCACCGTGGGATTGACCGCCTCCGCCACCAGCAGGCCGACGCCGAGCGCCATCAACGCCAGCCCCGCGTAGTTCACCGGCAGCAGTTGCAGCGCGTACAGCCCGACCAGCAGGCAGATGCCGCCGACGATGCCCGGCAACATCGCGCCGGGATGCATCGCTTCCAGCACCAGGCCGAACATGCCAGCCAGCAGCAACAGGTAGGCGATGGTGGGGTTGGTGATGACGGCGAGGAAATGTGTGCGGGCGCCTGGTGCGTAATTGCGCACGCTTGCGCCCTTGAGCCGCAGCGTGACGGTGCGATCGCCCACCTGCACCTGGCGGCCGTCCGCCCTGGCCAGCAGATCGGCAACGTCGGTCGCCACGAAGTCGATCACGTGTTGTTGTGCCGCTTCGCTGGCGGTCAGCGTGGCCGCGCCGCGCACCGCCTGTTCGGCCCAAGGCGCGTTGCGCCCGCGCAACTGAGCCAGTGACCGGATATAGGCAATCGAATCGTTCAGCGCCTTGTGCGACTCGGCATCGTCGCCTTCGGCCGGTTTGTCTTTCAGCGCGGAGCTCGCGGCAGCCGGCATCGGCGTGGTGCCACCCAGCTGGATCGGCGTCGCCGCCCCCAGATGCGTGGCCGGCGCCATCGCGGCAATCTGCCCGGCATACAGAATGTAGGTGCCTGCCGAGGCCGCACGCGCGCCACCCGGCGCGACGTAGACCAGCACCGGCAGCTTGCACGCCAGCATGCTGGTGATGATCTGCCGCATCGAATCGGCCAGGCCGCCGGGCGTGTCCAGCCGCAGCACGATCGCCACAGCGCCGTCGTCCAGCGCACGCTGCGAGGCGTCGTCGAAGTATTCCGCCGCCGCCGGCCCGATCGGACCATCCAGCGCGATCTGCGCCACCATGCCGCTGGACGCCGTGCGACCGGCAGGCGCGGGCGCAGGCGGCGGAGCCGCCGCCAGCTGCATCGACGCCATGCAGAAAATCGTCAACCCGCCCAACCAGGACCAACGTGTCATCACATCGAACTCCCGGCGACATCAATGTCGACGGCGCCATCGTAGCGCGGACGATGTATACAAACCGATCATTCGTCGCTACCGGGTACGGGTCCGGCATCGTCGTTCAGTGCGTGAAGAACGCCCCTTGGCCAGCCGCTTCCGATACGTCCCAGCGGCACGCGGCCACGGCCGGGTTAGGCGGCGTGCTCCTGCCCGATGCGGGTCGGGTGATCGAGGACGGCATCGACTTCGAACGCACGCCACCAAGCCGATTGCAGAACGGAATCGGGAGCTACCGTTTCGCCCGGGCGCGGCTGCACCAGCCGAACGCCCTGCTCCACCGCCAGCGCGCGGATGCGCTCGGCCGGCTCGTCCCAGCGATGCATGGCCAGATCGAACGTACCCCAGTGCACCGGCATCATCGTTCCCCCGCGCACCAGTTGATGCGCGGCGATCGACTGCTCCGGCTGCATGTGCACGTCCGGCCACAGTTCGTTGTAAGCGCCGCATTCGATCAAGGTGAGATCGAACGGCCCGTGGCGCTCGCCGATCTGCGCAAAGCCCTCGTGCATGCCGGTGTCGCCACTGAAGAACAGGCGCTCGCCTGCGCCGAGCACGCACCAGGATGCCCATAGCGTGGAGTTGCCGTCACGCAGCCCGCGACCGGAGAAATGCTGCGCCGGCGTGGCGACCAAGGTCAGCGGGCCGAAACTCGCTTCCTGCCACCAGTCCAGTTCCACCACACGAGCCGCATCCAGGCCCCAGGCGATCAGCCGCTTGCCTACACCTAGCGGCGCGTAGAAACGTTCGACCTTGCCGGCCAGCGCGCGGATGGTGTCGCGGTCCAGATGATCGAAGTGGTCGTGCGAGAGCAGTACCGCGTCGATCCGGGGCAGCTGCGCCACCGTCAACGCCGGCGGCGTGAAACGCTTCGGCCCCGCGAACGGCAGCGGCGAGGCGCGTTCGCTCAATACCGGATCGGTGAGCAGGCGCATACCGTCGATCTCGATCAGCGCGGTGGAGTGGCCCAGCCAGGTCACCCGGAGTGCCTGCGAGGCCGTGCCGCTCAGTACATCGGCACGCACCGGCGTCACCGGCAACGCCGTGCGCGGCTTGCGCCGGATGCCCCGGTTGATCCAGAACTCGCGCATCACGGCACGCAGACTGCCGGCACGGGTATCGGCCACATTGCGGAAGCGGCCGCCGCGCCAGGCGACCGCGCCGGTATGGCCGGCATCCAGCGGTGCGCGATGCATCCACGCGCGCCACGCGACGAACACGAGGCCAAGTGCAGCAATGATCAAGCTGGTTACCATCTCGAAGACTCCGCCAATAAGTAAACGATATCGTGTACTTTATGCCGGGACGCAAAGAAAGTAAACTATTTCGTGTACTTTTCAGGAATTGCTCGTGAACCGCAGCCTCAACAAGCGCAACGCCATGCTCGACGCCGGCATCGCCGAACTCGCCGAACAGGGGCTCGCCGGCGCCAGCATGGAGTCCATCGCCACCCGCGCCGAAGTTTCCAAGCGCACGCTGTACAAGCACTTCCCGTCCAAAGAGGCCGTGTTCGAGGCGGTACTGTTGTTGCTGATCGAGCGTGTCGCACCGCTGGGCAAACTGCACTTCGACAAAAAGCGCGACTTCGCCGAGCAATTGCACGAGATCGCCGGGCAGGAAATGCAGCTGATCTGCGATCCCGACTTCATCCGGCTGAGCCGCGTGCTGATGGTCGAATGCATGCGCTCGGAACAACGCAGCCGGACCTTGATGGCACAATTCGGCGAGAAGGAACATGGCCTGTTCGGTTGGTTCAGTGAGGCCGGCAAGGCCGGCAAGCTGGGCAAGCTCGATCCCCGCGCCACCGCCGACACGTTCGTGGCGATGCTGAAATCGTCCACCTATTGGCATTCGGTGATCGCGTGGCAACCGCCGCCGGACAAGGCCATGCAGAAACGCGTCATCGACGAAGCCTGCCTCACCTTGATGAGCCGGCTTGGCAACGCCGGCACACACTGAAACCGATCCTCTACGGTCGCCCTATCTATAAACGGTCCAATGGAGACAGATATGCCCAAGATCGACGTGACTTCCGTAGCCCAGCGCAAGGGCTCGGGTTATCCGGCGCCGTTCGGGCAGTACGTCGGCGAACGCGTCAAGCAAGCGCTCGGCCAGGCCGGGGGGATGACCGATTTCGGCGTCAACCTCACGCACCTGCCGCCGGGCGCATGGTCGAGCCAGCGCCATTGGCATTCGCGCGAGGATGAATTTGTCTATGTACTGTCGGGCGAGCTGACCTTGATCACCGACGCTGGCGAGCAATCGCTGCGCAGTGGCGATTGCGCGGCCTTTCCCGCCAATGTCGCAGACGGCCACCACCTGATCAACCGCAGCGACACGGTGGCCGCCTATCTCGAAATCGGCAGCCGCCACGACGACGATACCTGCACCTATCCCGATATCGACCTGCACTTGACCCGAGGGGACGGCGGCTTCACACACAAGGACGGCACGAAATACCCGTAGACGCCGGTCAATCCTGCAGCGACCAGCGCCCCAGTACCTGCTGCTGCGGCTGGCCAACGACGCCGTGGATCAGCGCGATGTCCTCCACCCGCCACGACACCGGCTCGATCGCCATGGGCTGCAGCAGCGCGCCTCGGCTATAGGCCAGCGTGACATGCGGCGTGAATGTCCGTTCCAGCTGCCTGCCCTGTCCGCTCAGCAATAGCACGCGACGCAGCTCCTGCCACAACTGTTGCAGCGGCTCGGGCACTACCGAACAGCGCAATACACACGGCGGCTGGCGTCCACGGAAACCCGCCGCGTGATCCAGCAGCCACTCGAAAGGCGCCATGCGGATGCTGTCCGCCGCCGCTTTTGCGGCGGCGACGATATCCGGGCGCAACATCGCGTGATCGCCCAGGAAATGCAGCGTGGCGTGATAACGGGCAGGATCGACCCAGCGGGCGCGCAGCTCGGGGCACTGGAACCGGAGCGCGTCAGCCACCGCGGTGAGGCGAGCACGCACGGACTCATCGGGAATCAGCGCGAGGAACAAGCGATGGACTTCGGCGGGCCTGGCCTGCGCGTCGCCAAGCAGGTCGAGCTGCGGGATGTCGGTCGGGGTTTGTCGAATGGCCATCTGTTTATGATGCAGTCCGCAGCCCATGGGTGACTACTCTTTCCTAACAAGCATTGCTCGCAGGAAAAGCGTGCCGCCTACTGCATGCGAGCTTGTCCGGCCGTACCGGCCGGCTCCGGCATGGCACGCAGATGCTGACCGATCAGAGCCGTACGGATCGCGCGCAGCTTGTCCTTGATCGCCGCCTCGTTGGCGGGGCCGACGCGGAGCAGCAGCTTCTGCCCGGCCGACAATGATTCAAGCGCGGGATCGGTATAGACGTAATAAGTCCTGGAGCGCGCCAGTGCAGGTGGTTGCGCCGGTTCGGGCGCAGTCAGCAAGTCGTCGATCACCACGATCAGCCGATCGTTGAAGTAGCCCTTCGGATAGCCCAGCTGCCGATAAGCCTCCTGGAACAACGGATACGCGTGCACGTACCAGGCCACCACGGCCTGTGGGTCGGCGGCTTCGATGATCTTCATGTATGGCGCGTAGCGCCCCGCATTTTTCGCGCCGAGTACCACGGTTCCGTCACTGTCGTCCGTACTCAACGCGCCTTTCGGTGTGTGCACCGGAAGCATGTAAGTACTCAACCCACGGCGCGGCAGCGCATCGACGGTGGCCACGATGCGCGCGATGATCTGCTGGCGCACCAGCAGTGACGTCAGCGTGTCGCCACCGGCCAGCCGGGTCAGTGCCGACGCCGCATCGGCATCGCTGTCACCTAGCGCCGGCAGCGCCGCGGTCGAGGCGGTCGCCGGCCCCGTTTGCGCCTGTTCTATCGGGTGCCGGATCGGCGCGCTGGCGGCGCTGGCGGCGCTGGCGGGAGTCGAGGTCGAAGCGGTCGAAGCTGGGGGCGCGACCGCAATCTGCGGCTCGTTCAAATGCATGGCCTTGCGTGCCAGATACCCGCCCGCCAGCAGAATCCCCAGCACCACGATCACCGCTCCGATCCAGCTACCCACCGATGCACGTCTTCTCACGATCTTTCCTGCCTTTGCGCCTGAACGTGGTCTTTGACTTGTCCACGCATGATTCGTTCATCCTGCAAGACTTTCCCGCCCGCATGAACCAGCGCGACCGCGCGTCGCAGGCATTGCAGATGGGGGCTTTACAGCTAGGATGGTCGCGCTTGCGCTCCTCTTCAGCGTCTCGACGGTAAACGCCGTCCCGCTCCCACTCACGCTTCGTCCCGCCGGTTCTTGCCGGGACGATGCCCTCACGGGAGCGCCCCATGCCGGGCTATACCACTCGCGAAATCGTGGTCCGCCTTGGCGGTCACGACTACCACATCCGCGCGCTGAGCGACCTGCAGCAATTTGCCGACCCACATCAGCTGGCCGATCGCATCGGCATATCCTCGGCACTGTGGAGCCTGTTCGGGCAAGTGTGGCCGGCGGGCCGCGTGCTGGCCGAGGCGATGTCGACGCATGACATCGTCGGCAAGCGCATCCTCGAACTCGGCTGCGGCCTGGGCCTGTCCAGCCTGGTGCTGCAGCAGCGCCGCGCCGACATCACCGCCAGCGATCATCATCCGCTTGCCGAAGCGTTCCTGCGCCACAACGCCGCGCAGAACAAACTGGCGGCGATCGGCTATTGCGATCTGCGCTGGGAAGTGCCCGATGCCGCACTGGGCCGCTTCGACCTGATCATCGGCAGTGACATCCTGTACGAGAGTGGGCACGCCGATCTGCTCGCTGCCATGGTGCGGCGTCACGCCTTGCCCGACGCCGAGGTACTGATCACCGACCCGGGCCGCGGCAACAGCGCACCGTTCACCCGCGCGCTCGCCGACCAGGGCTTCACCGTCATCGAACTGCGTAGCCGCTTCGATGCTGCCGATGTCGCGCCTTTCCGGGGCCACCTGCTGAGCTACCGGCGCGGCGACGTGATGTCGAACGGCCTGCCGACGCGGTCTCACTGAACGGCGCCGGCCTGTCAATGCTGGTCGGCAGCTCTCTGATAACAACACGGTCACATGCCAGTGACACGGCTGCGACAAAAATCAGACATCGCCGGTCTGCGCCCGCGCGGCACACCCGAACCGACCCGCTCTCCCGCGCGACCGATGACCGGCCGGAACACGGAGAGAGCCCTCATGAAAACCCGATGCGTCTTCAGCACATCCGACCTGACCGCTGCGCGACTCGCCATGGCCGCAGCGCAGGAAGCCGGCATCGACGATGGCGATATCTCGCTGGTTGCCCGCGAGGACATCGAGCTGGAAAGAATCCCCGATCACCTGATGCAGGGACGCAACGATTTCTATCCCGCTGCGCTGCGCGGCGGCGCCTGCGGCGGTGGCACCGGTCTGCTGCTGGGGCTCATCGCCGTCGCCATACCGCCGTTGGGCGTGACCTTTGCCGGCGCCGCGGCGATCACCGTGGCAGGAGCCGTATTCGGCAGCTGGATCGGCGAACTGGTCGGCTTCGATGTACCCGACGTGGTCAGCCGCAAGTTCAAGGATGAAATCGCGGCCGGCCGCATCCTGGTGGTGATCGATGCCGACAAGGAGCAGCTCGCCGTAGCCGAGGCCGCGGTCGCGCGCACCGGCGCCGTGCTGCTGCCATTCCACGCACACACCGTACTGACCTAGCGCAACTGACTAAGCGCGTTGGCCAGGGCCGGCCGACTTCATGTCTTCAGTCGATAGCCGCTGCGGAATATCCACCACACCAGCGCGAGGCAGGCGCTGAGAAACACCAAGGTCATGCCCACGCTGATGCTGAGGCTGACATCGGACACGCCGTAGAAGCTCCAGCGAAAGCCGCTGATCAAGTACACCACCGGGTTGAACAAAGTGACCTTCTGCCAGAACGGTGGCAGCATGTGGATCGAGTAGAAGCTGCCGCCAAGGAAGGTCAGCGGTGTCACGATAAGCAGCGGCACCAGTTGCAGTTTCTCGAAGTTGTCCGCCCAGATGCCGATGATGAAACCGAACAGGCTGAAGGTCAGTGCGGTGAGCACGAGGAAGGTCAGCATCCACAGCGGATGCGCGATCTCGAACGTGACGAACAGCCGCGCGGTGACCAGGATGATCAAGCCGAGGATGATCGACTTGCTCGCCGCCGCACCCACGTAGCCGGCTACGATCTCGAAAGCGGACACCGGTGCCGACAAGATCTCGTAGATCGTGCCCACGAATTTCGGAAAGTAGATGCCGAACGAGGCGTTCGAGATGCTCTGCGTCAACAGCGACAGCATCACCAGCCCCGGCACGATGTAGGCGCCGTAGCTGACGCCGTCGATCGCGGTCATGTGCGCGCCGATCGCCGCACCGAACACCACGAAGTACAGCGAGGTGGAGATCACCGGCGAAACGATGCTCTGCAGCAGCGTGCGCCATGTGCGTGCCATTTCGAACAGATAGATCGCGCGGATCGCGTAGATGTTCATGCACGCTCCCTCACCAGGTCCACGAAAATATCTTCCAGCGAGCTCTGGCTGGTCTTGAGATCCTTGAAATCGATGCCCGCCTCGCCGAGCCGGCGCAGCAACGCGTCGATGCCGGTGTGCTCGCTCTGCGCGTCGAACGTATATACCAATTGCTGGCCATCGGCCGACAACTCCAGCGGGTAATCGGACAGCGCGGCGGGAATGCCTTGCAGCGGATTCTGCAGTTGCAGGGCCAGCTGCTTGCGGCCCAGCTTGTTCATCAGCTCGGCCTTGTTCTCGACCAGGATCAGCTCACCCTTGTTGATCACGCCGATGCGGTCGGCCATTTCCTCGGCCTCGTCGATGTAATGCGTGGTCAGGATAATGGTGACGCCGGTGTCGCGCAGCGCACGCACCATCGCCCACATGTCGCGGCGCAGCTCCACGTCGACGCCGGCGGTGGGCTCGTCCAGAAACAGGATCTGCGGCTCGTGCGACAGCGCCTTGGCGATCATCACGCGCCGCTTCATGCCGCCAGACAAGGTCATCAGCCGGCTGTCCTTCTTGTTCCACAGAGACAATTCCTTCAGCACCTTCTCGACATGCGCCGGGTTCGCACTCTTGCCGAACAGGCCGCGACTGAAGCTGACCGTATTCCACACCGTCTCGAACGCGTCGGTGGTCAGCTCCTGCGGCACCAGACCGATTTTCGAGCGCGCTGCGCGATAGTCGCGCACCACGTCATGGCCATCGGCCAGCACCGTACCCTCACTCGGATTGACGATGCCACAAATGATGCTGATCAGGGTGGTCTTGCCAGCGCCATTTGGGCCCAGCAACGCGAAGATCTCGCCTTGATGGATGTCCAGGTCGATATGCTTGAGCGCATGAAAGCCGGATGCATAGGTCTTGCTGAGTTGCTTGACTGAAATGATCGGCGGCACGTGAATTCCTCGATCGGGCGAAAAGCGAAACGCCGATGGTATGCCCTGTGCCGCTTCGCGGCCACCTCATGGTGCCAGGGGCGCCCTGTGCAAGGTCGCAGCATGCGGCTCCTGACATGGCGACGAACGGGAACCCGTTGGATCGACACGCCGACGACCATCGTGAGTTCGTCGTCCAGTCGCTTCCCGCTGCGGACTGTGCACATAGTCACGTTCCACCCTGCCCGCACCGGCCGCATAATCGGAAGATCACGCCAAGGGGATTTCGCATGCGATTCACGCATTTGCGCTCCACATTCGCCGGCATGGCCGCGTCTTTCAGTCTCTCGCTGCTCTTTTGCGCGCCCTCCGCCGCCCAGCGTGCGGATCCACAGGCGGAGCTGATCGCCAAACGCAACGACATCGAGAAGCAGCTCGAACAGATTGCCGTGATCGACCGCAAGATGATGGTGAAGATGCGCGACGGCAAGCTGATGGCTGCCGACATCTATCGGCCGAAGGACGCCACCGCCAAAGTGCCGGTGATCTTCGAACGCACGCCCTACAACTTCAACTATTGGGACGTGAAGCTCGGCGCGCCGCGCGACATGAGCCGCGAACTCGAAGCGGTGAAGCGCGGCTACGCCTACGTGGTGATGAACGAGCGCGGGCATTTCTTCTCGCAGGGCAATTACGACATTCTCGGCATGCCGCTCAGCGACGGCTCCGACGAGATCAAGTGGATGTCGTCGCAGCCGTGGTCCAACGGAAAGGTCGGTACCACTGGCTGCTCGTCGACGGCGGAGTGGCAGCTTGCGGTAGTGGCGCAGAACGATCCCGCGCTGGCGACTTTCAACGTGCAAGGCTTCGGCGCCGGTATCGGCCGCGTCGGGCCCTACTACGAGCAGGGCAACTGGTATCGCGGCGGCGCGGTGCAGATGCTGTTCATTTCCTGGATCTACGACTACGGCATCCAGAACCAGGTGCGCCCGATGTTCCCGCCCGACACCCCGCAAGCCGACCTGGTCCGCGCCTCGCGCTTTTTCGACCTGGCGCCGCAGATGCCCCCGGTCGACTGGGACAAGGCGTTCTGGCATCTGCCCGAGCAGGACATCATCAAGGCGGTCGGCGGCCCGCCCGGCATCTTCGAGACGCGCATGCCGGTGGCCACCGGCGGCAACATGATCGCGCGCACGCCGAATGACCCGGCCTGGTACAAGGGCGGCCTGTGGAACGATGGGCTGAAGGTGCGCAAGCCCGGCCTCTGGTTCATGAGCTGGTTCGACGTGTCGGTTTCGCCCAACCTGGCCGCCTTCAACGAAGTGCGCCGCACCGCGCCCAAGGCCGTCGCCGACCAGCAGTACGCGGTGATCGCACCGGTGCTGCATTGCGCCTATACGCGCGCCAGCAAGAACACCATGGTCGGCGACCTCGACATGGGCGATGCCCGCTTCGACTACAAAAGCCTGGTCTACGATTGGTTCGACCATTTCCTCAAGGGCAAGGACAACGGCATCCTCGAAAAGCAACCCAAGGTGATGTACTACGTCATGGGAGAGAACCGGTGGAGGCAGTCGCCGACCTGGCCACCAGCCGGTGCCACTACCGAGGATTTCTATTTCAGCAGCGCGGGCAAGGCCAATACGCTCTATGGCGACGGCTCACTCGCCGGCGAGCCCGACGCCGAAGACCATCCCGACCAGTTCGTCTACGACCCGGCCAACCCGGTGCCCACCTTCGGCGGCGGCGGTTGTTGCCAGGGCAGCGCGGTGAAGTTTGGCTCGTACGATCAGCGCGAACAGGAAACCCGCAACGACGTCCTGGTGTACGACACCGAACCCTTCAAGCAGGGCACCGAGGTCAGCGGCCCCATCACGGTCACGCTGTACGTATCGTCAAGCGCCAAGGACACCGACTTCACCTTCAAGGTGATGGACGTCCATCCCGACGGCAAGGCCTACAACCTCACCGAGAACATCCAGCGCATGCGCTATCGCGACGGCTACGACAAGCCGCTCGCCTGGATGTCGCCGAACAAGGTCTACAAGGTGACATTCCAGCCGATCGACACCAGCAATTACTTCTACCCCGGCCATAAGTTGCGCCTGGCAATTTCCAGCAGCAATTTCCCACGCTTCGACCGCAATCTGAACACCGGCGGCAATAACTACGACGAGGTGAAAAGCGTGATCGCGCACAACAGCGTGCACCACGATACCCAATACCCATCGAAAATCACCATCACCGTGGTGCCCGGCGGCGGCAAACCGATCGATGTGAACGTCGGCAAATCGGAGTGACGGCCACCGCCTGGCGCGTCGGCCGTAGTCAGCCAGCGGCGACACCGCTTTCATGGTCGAGCCGCGGATACCGCCCGGCTCGTGACCGGAGCGGTTGAACCATATTCCACGCGGGCGGCACTCACCCTTGCATCTGGTCCGTTCACCACCTCGGTGACCGCACTGATTACGCTGATCCGGTGCTCAAGGAGAACCGCATGCTCCGCATACTGCTGATAGCAGTACTGATGGCCACCGCCTGGCCTGGCGCGATGGGCACCATGCTGCCCAACCAGCCGGTGCGTACGCTCGATCTTCAGCGCTATAGCGGCCGGTGGTACGAGATCGCGCATCTTCCGATGTACTTCCAGCGCAAGTGTCTGGATGCCGTCATCGCCACCTACACGCCAAACCCCGATGGCAGCATCCACGTGCACAACACCTGCCGTACCGCCGACGGCATGAAAAGTGTCGACGGCGTGGCAATGATCACGCCAGGCCAACCCGCCGTGATCAATGTACGTTTCGCGCCAGCGTGGCTGACGTGGCTACCGCAGGTGTGGGCCGAATACTGGGTGATCGAGGTGGATACCGACTACCGTTGGGCCGTGGTTGGCAGTCCCAGCCGCAAATATCTGTGGATACTCTCGCGCCGCCCCGACATGCCGCACCAGCTGTTCGACGCCCTCAAGCAGCGGGCACGGCAGCGCGGCTACGCGGTCGACAAGCTGATGATGATGGCGCCGTTGAATTGACTGAGCGGCCCGATCGGCGGCGCGAGGGCCACCAGCCTGTACGCGCGCTGTCCGTCGATTGAGAATGGTCGGGGTTCTCGCGCCGCGTTCACAACCCCGGGACCACAGTGCCAGCGTGCCCGAATCCGGATTCCACCATCGGGCCAGCGTCATGGTGCTTGCGTCTTCAGAAAGCGTCGCACGCATGACGCGGCGGCCGTTCTGGATCCCGTTTCGAGAGAAGGAAGAAGACGTGAAAGTGATCGCGCGACGTATGGGCGTCATCGCCACCCTGGCGGTGGCCGTGCTGGTTTTGGGCGCCTGCACTACGCTGCGCACCGACTACGTCAAGCAGCCATCGAAAGCGTTGCCACCGGCTACCACCACGCCGAGCGGACGCTACATCCGTGCCGAGGCTAATCAACACCAGGACCAATCCGGCTTCCGTCTGCTGACGCTCAGCAACAACGCGTTGATGAGCCGCGTGGTGCTGGCCGACCACGCAGAGCATTCGATCGACCTGCAGTACTACATCTTCAACAACGACGCGACCGGCCGGCTGATGGCGCAGCGCCTGCTGGCGGCGGCGGATCGCGGGGTGCGGGTGCGTCTGCTGCTGGACGACATCAATTCGGCGAGCGCGGTCGACATGATGGACGCGCTGGACGCGCACCCGAACATCGAGGTGCGCCTGTTCAATCCGTTCCACACGCGCAAGCCGTCGTTCCTCTCCAAGACCACGCAGTTCATGCTCGACGCGCACCGGCTCAACCGGCGCATGCACAACAAGTCGTACATCGTGGACGGCAATGTGGCGATCATCGGCGGGCGAAATATCGGCGATGCCTATTTCGACGCCGGCAACGATACCAATTTCCGCGACCTCGATCTGATCGCGATCGGTCCGGTGGTGAAGCAAGCCTCGCATGCCTTCGACGAATACTGGAATTGCGACGCCGTCTATCCGGTCCAGGCATTCAAAGGCAAACACGCCAGCCACTACGATCTGGCGCAACTGCGAATGGACCTTCGCCGCGATGCACGCGCGTTCGCGCAGACCGATTACGCGCAGGCGACGCTGGACAAGCTGCCCAACGGCCCTTCCGGTGACCGCCCCGGCGCATGGTTCTGGGGTCCGGCCACGCTGGTCGCCGACCAACCGGAAAAGATCGATGCCGACAAGGACGAAATACGTGCGCTGCGCATCGGCCCGCAGATCAGGGCGATGATCGACCAGGCGCAGCAGGACGTACGTCTGATCTCGCCCTATTTCATCCCTGGCGATGAGGGCACGCGCTATCTCACCGACCTGACAGGCCGCGGCGTAAAGGTAAAAGTGCTGACCAATTCACTGGCCTCCACCGACGAGGCCGCCGTGCACGCGGGCTACTCGCGCTACCGCCGCACTCTGCTCGAAGGCGGCGTGCAACTGTATGAACTGCGTCCCGCAGCCGGCGTGGAACAGCCGGCGACATCGAAAGGCACGTCCTCCGGCGTCAGCCTGCACGCCAAGGCCATCGTGGTCGATGGAAAGCTGGTCTTCATCGGTTCGATGAACATGGACCAGCGTTCGAAACTGCTCAACACCGAGATGGGCATCATCGTCGACTGCCCGGCGCTGGCCGTGGCGGTAACGAATTTCTTCGACACCGCCACTCAACCGAACAGCGCCTATCATGTGACGCTGAGCGCACCGCACGGCGGGCACATGCAATGGCAGGACAGCGAAAACGGCAAGCTGGTGACCTACCACCACGAGCCCAAGGCCAGCATGAAACGTCGGCTGGAAGTGGACACGCTCAGGCTCATGCCGATCGATGGCATGCTCTGAGCGGCATGCGCAATAACCACTCGACACAATGCCGATGGCATATCACCGCCGGCAGCGGAGCGAACCCATGCACAGGTTGATCGCGATAACGATGCTGTTCGCCTTGCTGGCTCTGCCGGCATTCGCCCAGCAGGATGTCGAACAGCAGAAGATCGCCTACCTGATCGACTCGGTGGCCACGTTGCAGGGTGCGACCTTTATCCGCAACGGCACCGAATACGACGCGAAGCACGCGGCCGACCATATGCGTCTGAAACTGCGCTTTGCCGGCAGCCGCGTGAAGACGGCTGAAGACTTCATCACGTATTGCGGCACCGGCTCGTCGATATCTGGAATCAAGTATACGATCCGGTTTCGGGATGGACGCGTCGTCGATTCAGCGACTTTCCTGCTGGGCAAGCTGGCCGAGTACGAGATAGGCCATGAGGACCATGCCCTGATTCCGCCTGTTCACTGATCCGCGCAAACGGACCTGGTGCGGGTTCTCCGCTCGATCCGTCGAGCTCGCAGGCCATGGACCAGAGGCATTTTTTAAAATAGCTTGCAATTGCATAGCGTGCTATTTAATATGCTCAATCATGAGCAGCTCCCGCCCCTCCCCATCGGTCATCGCGGCGTCCACGCCAAAGCTGGACGCGCAGCTGTGCTTCGCGCTGTACTCGGCCGGCCTGGCGATGAACAAGGTGTATCGCAAGCTGCTCAAGCCGCTGGGCCTCACCTATCCGCAGTATCTGGTGATGATGGTGCTGTGGCAGGACGAGAGCCAGAGCGTGTCGGAGATCGGTGCCCGGTTGTTTCTCGACTCAGCCACGCTGACGCCGCTGCTCAAGCGTCTGGAAGCCGCCGGACTGGTGGCACGGCTACGCTCGCGCGAGGATGAGCGGCATGTCATCATCAGCTTGACCGCCCGCGGCAAGGCCTTGCAGGCCAAGGCCGGCAAGGTGCAGGAGTCGGTGTTCTGTGCCACCCAATGCACGCCCAGCGAACTGAAGCACCTGAAAAGCGAATTGCAGGATCTACGTAGCAAGTTGTCCGACGGGGTCTGAACGGCCCGGTTTTTTTACCCATTCAAATAGCGTGCTATTAAATAGCTAGCTATAAATAAGCAGCAACCCAACCACTCTGTCAGGAGATACCCCATGTCCATCGAAAAAGTTCTGTACCGCTCCAAAGCCACCGCCACCGGCGGCCGCGACGGTCGCGCCACCTCGTCCGACAACGTGCTCGACGTCAAGCTGACCACGCCGAAGGAGCTCGGCGGCGCGGGTGGCGAAGGCACCAATCCGGAGCAGTTGTTCGCCGCCGGCTACTCGGCCTGCTTCCTCGGCGCGATGAAGTTCGTGGCGGCTCAGCAGAAGCTGACATTGCCTGCCGATACGCAAGTGACCGGTCAGGTCGGCATCGGCCCGATCGCAACCGGCTTCGGCATCGAGGTCGAGCTGAGCATCTCGATTCCCGGTTTGCCGCGCGCCGACGCCGAGGCGCTGGTGCAGAAGGCGCACATCGTGTGCCCGTACTCCAACGCCACCCGCGACAACATCGACGTCACCCTGACCATCGCCTGAGATCCCGTCGTGCCCGACTGGGCGACGACACAGCGAGACGAAGACGGTGACCCGGAAAGACCCGTCTTCGTCTCGCGACCGGCGCCAGAGCGCCCCTAGAACAACAGAAGCAGCAGCGGCACGCTGATCCCGGCGAACAGGACCGTGCCGAAAAGCCGGGGTTTACGGCTATAGCGCCAGGCCATGTACAGACCGCTCAACACCGAAGTGAGCAGACCCAACGCCACCAGCCCGAAGAAGACCTTCATCGGCAGCAGGTTCTTTTTCGGCTTCGCATCGGCGCGCTCCGCCGGCTGGTTCGCTGATGTTGTTGCACGCGCCTCGACGGGGGCATCTACCGGCGGCTTCGCTGCCGCGGCGTCCGGATTCGACGCAGTGACCTGCACTTCCGGCGGGCGCGGCCGTCGCACCGGCATCACCGTGGTCTGCTTCTTGTGCAATTGCGCCATGCTGGCCAGCCAAGCCGGCGGCGTGTAGCTGCTGCTGCGGCTGGTTTCGTGCAGTCCGAAGCTCTGCAACCCACCGGTAATCGCGAAGAACAGCAGCATCGGTGCGGTGAATATGCCGAGATAGAGATGGACAGTGCGAGTGGTCCGCAGGAACTGATGGGATAGCGACATAAGGCATGTATGCGGCAAGGAAGTCCTGCAAATGCTAACCGGGCCGCCCTGAAACGGCAATGACACTCATTCTCATTATTGCAACCCGGCAAGCCGCATCACGAACAGGTTCGACGGCAAAGTTCATTTGAACCGACGCCGCGACGGCAGTCGGAACCTGTGACAGCCCAACCATCGTCAAGCTTTTTTCAGATAGCAGACCTTCAGCACCAGACCTTTGATCTTGTCCGAATTGCCTTCGATGTGTTCGTCGTCGCCGTCGACCAGGCGGATATTGCGGATTACACTGCCCTGCTTCAGCGGAATCGAAGAACCCTTCACCTTCAGATCCTTGATCACCGTCACCGTGTCGCCGCTGTTGAGGACGTTGCCGTTGACGTCCCGCACGACCATGCCGGCGTCGGTCGCATCCGCGCCTGCCGCGATCGGCCATTCATGGCCGCAGTCGGCACAGACGTAGTTGTCGCCATCCGGATAGATGTTTTCCATGGCGCACAATGGGCAAGCGGGAATCTGGGGCATAGCTCGATCCTGGGCAGTTCAATCAGGGCGCGAGTATACGGTCCTATGCGCGACCATCCGAGTTCGAAGATGCAAAAACCGGGGTATGGCGAACACCCAATCCGCTATTCCTCGTCAGGCAGGTCGGGCAGCTCCGGCATGCTGGCCATTTCCGCCAGCAGGTCATGCATCTCGGGCTCAGGCTCGATCGCCAGCGGCCAGCGCCCGATTACTTCGTGTTTGGACTGGCCGAAGAAACTGCGGATCAGCACGAACTCCCGCACATGCCACTGAATCGAGATGATCGATTCCTCGATCGCGTCGATCGCGTGCCCGTGCAGCAGGGTCACGTGTGGCAGGAAACTGGAGACTCCGCTTACCTGAAGCCCGACGTAGGACTGCGCTGCTGCAATCGCCTTGCGCAGTTGCAATGCTGACTCGATGGTGGCTGTGTCAGCACACAGCACGAACGGGAACTGACCATCCCTGGCGCTGAAGCGCATCGCCGAATCCAGGGTGGCTACAAAACCTTTGGCGCGCACCTCGCCGGCCGCAGCCAGCAAGGCACTTTCCAGGGGTTGCCGCAACCGCTCGAGCTTGCCCATCGGACACAGCGTCAGATGCAGGCTGTCGATGCCGACCGGCGACCCACTGACCCGATGCGACTTGCGAAAACGCTCACCCACGCCGACGATCTCGGACCTCGCGACGTCGTCCGGCAGCACGGCAAAGTAGTAGTTGATGCCGGGCGCAAGTTCGGGTCGGGTCGGTGATGTCGAAATGGTCTGCGTCTCCATGACAAACAGGGTTGCGACACGTTACACGCGTTCACGATATCCCGCAGGTTGCGGGTTGCGCGTAGGAACGAGGCATCGACCGCCTAGTGCGTGCAAGATTGCCGCGTGTCGGGTAGCCGCACAAGTGCGCGCCGCTGGCAGGCTACGTCATGCCGCTACGACCGGCATCTGGCCGCATGCGTTGCCTTGCCAGGATCGCCAACCGAATGACCCAGGCTGGCAACACCTCGCGATACCATGGCCTCCGGGGGGACGAAGGGTCCTCGTGAGGGATTCTTGCGGTGACGTTGTTCAGCGCAGCTGGCTGTCCTTGCTGCCGCGGCGATTGTAGAGGCCCGCACTGCGGCTCTCTTCGTCATGCGCCTCCTGGCAGGCCACGCACAGGCGCACGCCCGGCACGGCCTTTCGCCGCGCCGCCGGAATCGGCGCATCGCATTCCTCGCAGCGCATCAGGCCGGGGCCTTTGTGCAGTTGCTGACGAGCGCGCTGCACCGCATCATCGATCGTGGCGTCGATCTGGTCCTGCACGGCTCCATCGCCCGCCCAACCCGTTGCCATGGCAATCTCCGAAAATCTCAGATCCGCTTGATGTATGGGCATCGGCCACGAATATCCACCACGCCCAGCCGTACGCTGCGCCGACACGGCACACGACTGCCCGGTTTTCTTACCGATCAGCCCGCCTGTCGTCATCCCACTCTACCCGGTTGCGTCCCTGGCGCTTGGCCCGATACAGCGCCCCGTCGGCAGCGCTGATCAGCGCCTCGAAACTCGCGTCGACCGAGCTGGCGATGCCGACGCTGGTGGTGAGGGTGATGACATGCGCATCGAACGTGGCCGGCTGTGCCTCCACTTCGGCACGCATGCGCTCGGCCAGTCCAGCGGCCTGCGAAGAATCGATCGCCGGCAGCACCAGCACGAACTCCTCGCCACCGTAGCGCGAAAAAAGAGTGTCTTGGGGCAGACCTGCCTCACGGATCACCACGACGAAATGGTTGAGCACCACGTCGCCCGCCACGTGGCCCCAGCTGTCGTTGATCGTCTTGAAGTTGTCCAGGTCGAACATCAGCACGCAGCAGGCTTGCCCGCGTGCACGACAGGCATCGACCAGACCAGACCCCATCTCGAACAGCGCGTTGCGATTGAGCAGGCCAGTAAGACCATCGGTGCGCGCCAGGTGGCGCAGATCCAGCGTGAGGCGTTCCGCAAGCATCAGCGTGAAACCGGTGCTCAATAGAAAAGTGCACAGGATGCCGAACAAGTAATTCCAGGTGGTGAGCAGATCGGCAAGCTGCGTGTGCGCAACCGTACCCGGAAACAACACGACCACCGAACGCAACATGTAGAAAGCCATGTCGATGGCAAAAATCAGGGCAGTAAAGCTGCAGGTATTGCGCATATCCCGCGGAGAGCGCCACAGCAGCACCCAGATCATCCACCAATCCCAGACCACGCTGTGCGCGCCGAACACCAGCGCCTCGACCGTCTGCGACGGCGGGGACAAGTAGAAACCGATCTGGTTGGCGATGAACAGACCCACCACCGCCAGCGGCCAGCGCCAGCGAAGCGGGTAGCGCAGGTGCACCGCGATACCCATCAGCATCAAGGCATTGGCCAGCGCGATCATGCCGCTGCCCACGATCGCCGAGAGCACGCTGTGTTCTTCGTTCAGCCCCTGGGCGAGCGCGGCGGCAGTCAGCACCCAGAACGCGGTGGCCCAGATGCGCAACGCCGGCAGGCCACGCAACACCAGCCCGAGCAAGGTGAAACTTACCGAGAGCGCCACGCCAATGGCTGCGCCAATGACACCCAGCGTGTAGAGATCGAAGTGCATGCCCATCGCGTTTATCCAGGGACACCGAAACGGCCTGCTCTGCCCGCTGCCGGATGAACCTGGCAACGCGTCGAGGATAGCTCTCGAAAACGCCCGGGTTTGTCCACTGGATACCAGGAAGACGAAACGGCGGTCGCCGTATCCCGGTGAATACCGCATCGCCGCCGTTTTGAATCGCGACAGCTTACTGCAAGTGGCCAGGCCGGTCCGAGCCGGGCAAAGCGCGCTCACCCGCTAGCCTGATCGACTGCCCGGGACGGACTCGACGCGTGGCCCGCCGGGGCAGGCGCGTTGCCCACCTGTCGTCAACAGCCGGATCGCCAAACGCGACGGCGCCCGCCGCATCGAATCACAATCGCTGCAGCCGACGTCCCTTCCATGCATAGCTCACGGCCAGCAGCACGAACCAGGCCGGGCTGGCCAGCAGCGCCTGGCGAGTGTCCGGCTGCAGGCTGAGCAAGACCAGCACGAAGACGAAGAACGCCAGGCACACCCAGCACATGAACACGCCGCCAGGCATCTTGTAGTCCGACGCTTCGTGCAGCTGCGGACGCTTGCGGCGATAGGCGATATAGGCGGACAGGATCAGCGACCAGACGAACATGAAAAGCACCGCGGCCAGCGTCGTGACCAGAGTGAATACTTTGACCAGGTCCGGGATCACATAGACCAGCGTGGCGCCGAGCAACAGGCAGAAACAGGAGAACAGCAGGCCGCGCGACGGCACCGCCGCGCGCGACAGCTGGGCGAACGCCTTGGGCGCATGATTCTCTTCGGCCAGGCCGAAGAGCATGCGGCTCGTGGAGAAGATGCCACTGTTCGCCGACGAGGTGGCCGAGGTCAGCACCACGAAGTTGATCAGGCTGGCGGCGGCCGGAATGCCGGCCAGCACGAACAATTCCACGAACGGGCTCTTGCCGGGTTCGACCATGCGCCACGGCGTCACCACCATGATCGCGAGCAGGGCCAGCACGTAGAAGATGATGATGCGCACAGGGATCGAGTTGATCGCCTTGGGCAGGTTGCGCTTCGGATCGGCCGTCTCGGCGGCGGTAGTGCCCACCAGCTCGATGCCGACGAAGGCGAATACCGCAATCTGAAACCCCGCGAAGAAGCCACCCAGCCCCTTCGGAAACACTCCGCCGTCGTTCCACAGATTGGCCAGCGAGGCCTGATGCCCCGAAGGCGAACGAAAACCCCAGGCGACCAGCGCAAAGCCGGTCGCGATCAGCGCGCAGATCGCGATGATCTTGATCAGCGCGAACCAGAATTCCATCTCGCCGAACAGCCTCACCGTCGCCAGATTCAGGCTCAGAAGCAGCAGCACGCACAGCACTGCCGGGATCCACGGCGCGAGTCCGGGGAACCAGTACTGAGCGTAGGACGCGATCGCGATCACGTCGGCGATCGCGGTGATGATCCAGCAGAACCAGTACGTCCAGCCGCAGAAAAAGCCGGCCCACGGTCCGAGCAGATCGGTGGAGAAATCGATGAACGATTTGTATTGCAGATTCGACAGCAGCAACTCGCCCATCGCCCGCATCACGAAAAACAGCATCACCCCGATGATCAGATAGACCAGCACGATCGACGGTCCCGCCAGACTGATCGTCTTGCCCGAGCCCATGAACAGGCCTGTGCCGATGGCACCGCCGATGGCGATCAGTTGCAGGTGCCGGTTCGACAGGCTGCGCCTGAGGTGATCGGGGTGCTCCAGCGATGTGGTCATAGGGCGGGTCTTTGGCGTGTGGGATGCGCCAACATAGAAGAAACGGGGGCGCACCGCCAATGGCATATTGGCCAGCCCGTGACGAACGACAGCCGAAAGCGGGACCGCGAATATCCACAGCCGGCTTTTCGCGTCGTCTTTATCGCAAACACTTTCCGGTCTTTCCGGAAAACAGGCCCGCGTGAGAACATCGCACTCCATTCCATCAACGATGGCCTTGTCGCACGAATGATGTCTGCAGCCGGGGCAAGGCAGTCGCACGCGGCAACCCGTATTGCCGTTCTCTTGCGCGCGCTGCGGGAAGCCAGTGTGACCATGCTGGCCGCACTCGCCACTCTTCTGTGCGCACTGGCCATCGCTCCCGGACCGGGTTCGGCGGTGTTGGCCGTGGTGCTATGCCTCTCGCTCTCGCGCAGCCAGCTCGACCGCGACCTGCGCGGCCGCATCGAGGCGGGCATCGCGTTGCCGATCGTCGGTCTGGTCGCAGTAGGCGTCGGCATCCTGCTGTATCGTGCGCCGTGGCTCGGTGCACTGATCTTCGTCGGTTGCATGTTCGTGTCGATCTGGCTGCGCCGCTTCGGCCCGATGGCGCAACGGCTCGGTTCGCTGATCGCGCTGCCGCTCGTCGTGCTGCTCACCACGCCGCATGTCCAGCCAGCGTCGGCCAGCGCCATTCCGGCGCCGCTGGTGCCGATAGTCATTGCGCTGCTGGCGTTGCTATGGGTCGGCGCGCTGCACGCGCTGGCTCGGCGCCTGCGTTTCCTGCCACCGATGCGCAGGCCAGAACGCCCGGCGCCAAAGCCAACGCGCGAAAATTCGCTGCGCCCGATGGCAAGCACCCGGATGGCCGTCCAGATGGCGGTCGCTCTCAGCGCCTCCTTCGTCCTCGGCTACCTCTTCTTCGCCGAACGCTGGGCGTGGATCGTGCTCACCGCCTTCATCGTCATCAGCGGCAACCGCGGCCGGCTGGATGTCGCGTACAAGAGCGTGCTGCGCGTGCTGGGAGCGGCAACCGGCACCCTTCTCGCTGTGACGCTCACGCTCCATATCGGATCGCACGACATGACGACAGTTGTGCTGATCCTCGCCGCGATCTTTCTCGGCGTGTGGCTGCGCCCGTTGGGGTATGCGTGGTGGGCGCTGTTCGTCACCCTAGCACTGGCCTTGCTGCAAGGTTTTGCGGGCGCATCGACGACGCGCATGCTGTGGCCGCGGCTGGAGGAAATCGTGATTGGAGCGATCATCGGTGTCGCCTCCGCCTGGCTCGTACTGCCCGTGCACTCGACGCCCGTGCTGCGGCGACGGATCGCCGACGCCCTGGCCATCCTTGCCGATGCACTGGATCCGGCGACGCCAGCACGCCGATCCGATGACTTCGTTGCCGCCATTTCTTCAGTGGAACAGCTCGCGCCGGCATTCCGGGCGAGCCGTCCGTTCATGCGGCACTTCAGTGCCATCCAGCCGGTGGATTGGATCGATGCACTGGTGGCGTGCCGCACACCGGCGGCCGCGCTGATCGACATGGGCGAAACGCCGATCACCGTGCGCAAAGCGATCGGGTCCGCACGCAAATCACTGCGTGAGCCCGTGGAACTCCAGCAGGCATTGCGGGAATTGTGCCGTTCGCTGCAGAGCCATCCCGCGGGCATGGATCAGGCTACCGACTGAAAGCTGTTCCTCGATTTCATCGTACGGGCGACGCAACCGATGCCGTTTCCGCGGACGGTGCGAATTGGTCCCCCGATGTGAACCATGCCATCGGTCAAATCCGCACCGGCCGCAGCTTCATCGCCGATTTCAGAAAACCCAGTTGACTGCTACTGCCGGCGTAACCGTAGCCACCGTGCTGCGGTTGCCAAGAACGACGCGGGTGCCGAACAACACACCCAGATTGGGAGTCCAGCTGTATTCGACGGCCGGCGCAAGGCCGAACGCTTCGCTGGAACCGGAGTCAAGCTGGATATCGGGCAAAGCCAGCGCACCACCAACCGGATACATCACGTCTTGTCCGTCGACGTGCGTGTTGCTGTTGTGGGTGTACGTGGCATCGAGCGCCAGCACCCAGCGACGCGTCAGACTGTATTCCCACGAGGCATCGACGAAGAGCGAGTTGCCGGGCCTGACGTGGCCACGGAAACCTTCTCCCGTGCCGTAGACACTGACTCCTTGCACGCTCGCACTGCCGGGAAACGTCTTCGACACGTTGAAGCGCATACGCAGAATGCGACCGTTCGCCAACCAGAAATAGGTTTGCGAGTTGACCGCCAGCGTCGTGGCGTAGACGCCGCTGCCGAAGCCGTCGCCGGGGCGATGGCCCAGCCGGTCGTAGCGTCCGTTCGGCAAGGCCTCCTGCAACTGGATGGCGATCGTGGGAAACCAGCTGCCTTCATGGAATTCCGTGAGCCGGTACTGCGCCTGCAACTCAATATCGCCCCATCCGATACGGGAACTGCTGCGGCCGTCGTCCCCCTTGTTGTAGCCCACGATCGGAATCAGGCCGACCGTCAAGTTTTCCACGAGCCCATAAAGCACGTAGGCACGTGACCCGAAACCATCCGTGTGAGTGGAATGCACGTCGTAAAGATACGGCTCGATCAGGAAGTGCCCGGGCGGCAATGTCTCGGCCGAGTTGGCCAGCATGGGGCCAGTCCACCATGCGTCGTCCCGGCTTTGCCGGTTCGGCGATGGCGGAAGGGCAACGTCCGCGGCATCGGCGGCAGCAATGATTTCATCGGCTTCGCCGGCAATCCGTGCTGAGCCATCGGTTCCCATCACTTTCGGGACGCCGGGATCCGTCCATGAAGCGCAGGCGTCCCATGCATGGCCTGAAATAGGCAGCAACACGCTGACCAGGCTGCACAGCAGCAGGCGGCAGATTCGGTGTGGATCGAGTGCTTTCATTTGTCCTTTTCATGCCGGGTGATGTCGGCCTAAAACTAAGCCACCAAGTGGCTCATAAGAATAGCCACTTTGCTAGGATTCGACCTGACCACTCAAGATTCCAGAAAATGAAGCGACTCAATGAAGCGACTCACCGCCAGCTACCTGCCGCCGATTACGCTTGCACCCAGAAGCGGCATACCGATGCACCAGCAACTGTCCGAATGGTTCCGGCAGGCAATCGTCGGCGGTCAGCTACGACCCGGCCAGCGTGTGCCATCAAGTAGAAGTCTGGCCGGCGAACTGAAGGTTTCCCGCGCACCAGTCATCAGCGCTTACGAGCAGCTATATGCCGAAGGCTATCTCGAAACCTTTGTGGGCGCGGGTACTTGTGTTGCCAAATCGATACCGGGCGGCGCACTCCATCAGCCACGCACAGGCCTTCGCAAGGCACCGCAGCCCGCTTCTGAAAGCAGTGCCCCGCGCCGGATCTCCCGACGCGTGGAACTGATGCGGGCTCCGCCACAGACATGGGCGAACAACCTGGGTGCCTTCCGCATCGGCATGCCGGCACTGGACCGGTTTCCGAGCGGCGTCTGGTCGAAGCTGGTCAACCGGCATTCGCGCAAACCGTCCCTGGAACTGATGGCCTACGGCGATCCGATGGGACACCTGCCATTTCGCGAAGCCATCGCGGAATATCTGAACACCGTCCGCGCGGTTCGATGTGATGCATCGCAGATCCTGGTGACGACCGGATCGCAGCAGGCCTTGCAGATGTGCGCGCACGTCCTGCTGGACGCCAACGAGCGCGTGTGGATGGAGGAGCCGGGTTATCCGGGTGCGCGCCAGGCATTCATGGGCGCCGGCGCCCGGCTCGTTCCGGTGCCGGTCGATCAGGAGGGCGTGGATGTGGCCGAAGGCATCCGCCGGGGACGCGGTGCCCGCGTCGTCTACATCACACCCTCGCACCAGTTCCCGCTTGGCGTGACGATGAGCGCCGCGCGGCGCATGCAACTGCTGAACTGGGCGACGCGCAACGGCGCGTGGATCGTCGAGGACGACTACGACAGCGAATACCGCTCGGGGGGCCGCCCGATCGCTTCGCTGCAAGGCCTGGACACGGACGAGCGGGTCATCTACGCGGGAACCTTCAGCAAGGTGATCTTCCCTGCTCTTCGCCTGGGCTACGTCGTCGTGCCGAAGGATCTGGTGCCTGCGTTCTTTCACGCCCGCGACGCCGCCGACACTTTTTCTTCCACGCTCTACCAGATGGTCATGACCGATTTCATCCGCGAGGGGCACTTCGCGCGACACATCAGGAAAATGCGCACGCTCTATGTGGAGCGGCGAACGGCGCTGCTGGAAGCCATCCAGCGCCATCTGCGAGACAAGCTTGAAGTCATCGGCACCGAGGCCGGCATGCATCTGGTGGCGCTGCTGCCGCCCGGCGTTGACGATGTGGCGATCTCGATCAAGGCGGCCAGGCACGGTGTGTCGGCCAGGCCGCTCTCCCCTTGCTATGCGAGCCCGCCGGCCAGAGGCGGCCTGATTCTTGGCTACGGTGGTGCGGACATACCTGAAATTCTCGAAGGCGTCCGCAAGCTCGCGCGATGCATTTGAAGATTCGAGGCGTCTGCTGGCAGGCGTAAGGTCGCCGGCGCCGATCCCACCATTCACCACGGATGCTCCGGGTAGTAGCGTTGCATCATGCGGGCGACGTAGGCGATGAGGCTCGGATGCGCTTCCACCGCACGACGTAGCGGCGTGTCGAAGAACGGCGTGGCGACGCAAGCGAGCATGCCGAACGCGGCAGCGTCCACGCCGCTGTGCGTTTCGCCCATCAGCCAGGGCTTGTCGCCCAGCAGTTGCGCCAGCGCGTCGATCGAGCGCTCGCCCAGCACGGCGATCCGCGCCGGCGCATGCCGGCCTATCCCCTGCGCGTGCAGCTCCACCGCCTTGCGGGCCTGCATGTCCTGGCGCAGTTGCGCACGGCCGGCTTCGGGCGCGCCATCGGCGAAATGCGCGGGGCCCTTGGCGAAGTTCTCCGGATCGATCCAGCGAAACCAGACCATCGCGAAGTAGAGATGGTCTTCGAGCAGGCGCTCGATCGCCCAGGACTGAGCCCGCTGGCATGCGTCCAATCCCTCGTCCAGATCCACCCCGTACTTGCGCTCGATATGCGCGCGGATGAAGGTGGAGTCGCTCACCACCTCGTCGTGGTCGTTGATGAAAGGCAGCTTGCCGTTCGGTGCCTGCGGCGGAATGGCGGAGGCCCGGTCATAGACCAGGCCGGCCATTTTCAGCTGCACTTCGGTCTTGATCACGAACGGACTGGTGTCGGGCAGCCCGAAGCCGGCGCGGGTGGCATACAAGGTAAGGCTCGATGACGACATGGACATGCTCTGCGGCGGAGGATGCGCGCAGCATGGCGAAGCGCTGCTGACAGCATCGTGTCAGCAGTGGCGGCTGGGCACCTTGCCGCCATGCTTCGCGTCCCACCCGTTTTTTTTCGGGCTACCCGGGCAGCGCTTCCATCGGAACAAGCTGCCCGCGCTTCAGCGTCCCCAGCGCCACGCGCGTCTGGAAGCGCCGCACGTTGGCATTCTCGGCGACCAGTTTTTTCATGAGCGCGTCGTAATCCCCGACATCGCGCGCCGTGATTATCAGGACGTAATCGCCCTCTCCCGTTACGTACCACGCCTCCTGGATGGCAGGCTCGGCAGCGATCCAGTGTTTCAGGCTCACCAGCAATTCGGGACGCTCCCGCTCCACCTCGACGTCGACGATCAGAGTCAGCGGCCGCCCCATGACTCCGGCATCGACGATGGCGACCTCGGCCGTGATCACTGCTTCATCCCGCAGGCGTGCGATCCGTCGCTGCACTGCGGACGCCGACAGGCCGATGGCCGCGCCGATCAGTTCGGCCGAGCGGCGCGCATCGCGCTGGAGGATCGCGAGGATTCCGCGATCGAATTTGTCGAGTTCCATCGGCATCGGGCGTACGGCTCCCGCAAGTCAGGGAAAAAACCCGCCTGGACGGCGAGAGATGCGGCAACGCCGCGCGGCCGAACCTTAGCATGGGCCATCGGTCATCCCGCCTCACGTCCCAACCGCCTCAGGTAAGAATTCATGCTCGACCTGGCATCTATCCACGCCGCATCGCGCCACATCGATCCGATATTTCTCGACTCTCCGATCGACACCGACGGTCAGCTCGACAGGCAACTGGGTTGCCACGTGCTGGCCAAGGTCGAACTGGACAATCCGGTGGGCTCGTTCAAGGGCCGCGGTACCGAGTTGTTCTGCGCCACCGGCCTGATGGAGGCGGAGCATCTGGCTTGTGCCTCGGCCGGCAATTTCGGGCAGGGGCTTGCGCGTGCGGCAGCAAGACGCAACCATCCTTGCGCGGTGTTTGCAGCGGAAAACGCCAATCGCGTCAAGGTCGACGCGATGCGCCGATTCGGTGCGGACGTCCATCTCACCGGTGTCGATTTCGATGCGGCCAAGGCAGCCGCGCGCCGCCATGCCACCGCGCATGGCCTGCGTTTCGTCGAGGATGGCCTCGAACCGGCAATTGCCGAAGGGGCGGGAACCATCGCGCTGGAGTTGCTGCGCGACACCAGCTTCGACACCATCGTGCTGCCGTTGGGCAACGGCGCGCTGCTTGCCGGCATCGGCACGGTTCTGCGCGAACTGGCGCCGCATATTGAAATCATCGCGGTGGTGGCGGATAACGCGCCGGCGATGAAGCTTTCGCTGGAGGCCGGCCGGGTCGTCGAAACCGATCGCGCGGAAACCATCGCCGATGGCATTGCGGTCCGGGTACCCATCGCATCCACGCTCGCCGACCTGCGCGCCTGCTGCGACGACATCGTCGGCGTGTCCGAGCAGAGCATTTTCGATGCCATGCGGCTTGTCCACCGGTACCTCGGCCGCGTGACGGAGCCGGCCGGTGCGGTCGGACTCGCAGCCATCCTCGCCGACCGCCCGCGGTTCGCCGATCGGCGCGTCGCCATCCTCCTGAGCGGCGGCAACATTTCGCTGGCTCTGCGCGACCGCCTGCTGATGTCCAGGTGACACCGGCATGTCGGCCACGCCGTCGACCACGATATTTCCCCAAAGGCAAAAACCATCCATGAAACTCCTGTATCAGACGCACTCGCCCTACGCCCGCAAGGTCCTCGTCGCCGCCCACGAGCTGGGCCTCGCCGGGTCGGTGCAAGTCATCCATCACGAAACCAGTCCGACGCGGCAAAACGCCGAGGTGTTCGCGCTCAATCCACTGGGCAAGGTGCCAGTCCTGCTGTGCGACGACGGCCAGGTGTTGTTCGACTCAAGTGTGATCTGCGATTACCTTGACAGCCTGCACGGGCACCCGATGCTGATCCCAGTCGATTCGAAGCAGCGTTACCGGGCATTGCAATGGCAGGCGCTTGCGCAAGGCATGGCGGATGCCGGCATCGCCGTGCGATGGGAGGCCGAGCGGCGCCCCGAATCGCTGCGCTGGCCGACGATGCGGGATGGGCAGTTGCAGAAAGTCATCGCCGCCTGCGATTTCCTGGAGCGGGAAATCGGCGCGCATGCCGCCGTCGATATCGGAACCATCGCCATCGCCACCACCTTGAGCTGGATCGAATTCCGCGACATCTACCCGTTCCAGACAGGACGCCCGCACCTGTCGTCCTGGTATGCGGCGTTCTGCGCGCGGCCGTCGATGCGCGCGACGACGCTCAGTGGCGACACGAACGACTGAGCAACACGACAACGCGGGCGAAATCGCGGCACGTGCGATCGCCGATGCCACGCAACCTCTTCCTTTCGCGACAAGGCAACCAACATGAGTTCCCTCTGGACCGACCTGCTCTTTCTGCATGGCCACATCACCGACTGGCGGCTGGCGCGGCGGCTGTCCCGCGCGCCGGCGCCACAGGACTCCCCGCCTGCTGCAGTCCCTGCCATCGATCCGCAGCATTCCACCGCTTCGCGCCGAGGCACGCTGATGCTGCGCTTATGCCTCGGCATCGGCAGCGGCGAGTTGCACAGGCAATGACCGGCAAGCAACTACGGTAACGTGGACTCCGTCGCCGGGGTTCCAGAAAGTTTCCCGGCGTATGTCGATTTCCTTCGGTCTCGTTCGTCGTCAGGGAAAGTACCTCTTTCTCGACCAAGGCGACCCGACGTTGAAACTCTACTTTCACCCCTTTTCCTCCTACTCCCAGAAGGCGCTCATCGCGCTCTACGAGAACGGCACGCTGTTCGAACGACGCCTGCTGTCGCACGAGGACCCCGAAGTGCTGGGGGAATTCGCGACGCTATGGCCACTGAAGCGCTTTCCCGTACTGGTGGACGGGAGCCGCACGGTGATCGAGGCGAGCATCATCATCGAGTACCTGGATCTGTACCACCCCGGTCCGGTGCGGCTGGTTCCCGGCGAAACGAGAGACGCGCTGGAAGTGCGGACGATGGACCGCTTCTTCGACAACTACGTCTCGACGCCGCAGCAGAAAGTCGTGTTCGACAGCTTGCGACCGGAAGCGGAGCGGGACGCCCGCGGCGTCGCCGACGCGCGAGCGATGCTCGACACCGCTTACAGCTGGCTCGACAAGGTCATGGCCGACCGCGAATGGGCGGCCGGCGACCATTTCAGCCTCGCCGACTGCGGCGCCGCGCCGTTCCTGTTCTATGCGGACTGGACCCATCGCATCGACGCATCCTTCGCAAACGTGCTCGCCTATCGCAAACGGTTGCTCGCACGCCCGTCGTTTGCACGTGCCGTCGACGAGGCTCGGCCGTACCGCCCGCTGTTCCCGCTGGGCGCGCCCGACAGGGATTGATGCGGCGGGATTGATGAGTAGCGACTGATTTTTGCCACCACTGGAGATCGACCATGGCCCATGCTCCCACCCTCGTTCCGGCCGCCGAACTGGTGCAACGCAGCGACATGACTTTCCCGAACGAAAGCGCCGAGTACCGCCGCGCGCGCAATGCGTTGCTCGTCGAGGAAATCGAACTGCGCCGGCATATCGAGCGCGTCGCCGAGCAGCGCCGGGCCTTGCCACCCGGCGGCGAGGTCATCGGCGACTACCGCTTCGAAGGCGAACGCGGGCCGCTCGATTTCGCGGGCCTGTTCGGCGACAAGCAGACCCTGGTCGTCTACAGCTATATGTTCGGCCCTCAGCGCGAACGTCCCTGCCCGATGTGCACGTCGCTGCTTGGCGCATGGGACGGCGAGGCACGCGACATCCAGCAGCGCGTTGCGCTGGCCGTGGTCGCGCGATCGCCGATCGAGCGCCTCCTCGCGTTCAAGAAGGAACGTGGCTGGCACGACCTCAAGCTGTATTCCGATAGCAACGGCAACTACAGCCGCGACTACTACGGCATCGGCGAAGACGGTAGCGACATTCCCGCCTTCAACGTATTCACCCGCAAAAATGGAAAAATCCATCATTTCTGGAGCGGCGAGATGGGTCCCGAGAGTGCGGACCCCGGCCAGGATCCGCGCGGGGCACCCGACCTGATGCCGATCTGGACCATTCTCGATGCGACGCCCGAGGGACGCGGCACTGACTGGTATCCGAAGCTCGACTACCCAGGCTGATACAAGCCGTCTGCACGGCGCCGCTCCCGTCGTGCAGGCTTCCACCGTGCATGGATGGACACCTCAGCCAACGTCGCTACTCAGCCGCCCTGCTTCCTGGCGGTGGCCTGCTTGCGCTTGGCGGCACGAGTGCGCTCCGCCGACTGGATGCCATGGGCCTTCAGGATCGCCGAAAGCAGTCCGGGGAAGCGCTGCTCGATCTCGACGCAGCGACTGGTGTTGTGCATCTCCACGCCGTGCCGCTCGCTACGCACCAGCCCCGCTTCCCTGAGCGCGCGAAAGTGCTGTGAAAGCGTGGATTTGGGAATGCTGCGGTCGCTCATCTGCAGAAAGTTCGAGCAGATATTCGTGCAATTCGAGCCGGCCAGTTCCGCGTAGATCGCCACCCGCACGGGATCGGACAGGGCATGCAGGATGCCCTCCACGGTGACGTCTTCGATCGATGGGTGAATCAGCGGCCTCATGGCGGCCATCTTAGCAGCTCTTGACATTTAGTTCTTTAGTTCATAAGTTATGAACTATTGAAGTATAGAACCCCTCTCTCCCCCGCACCACAGGAAATGTCATGAGCAAGCTCAACGGTAAAGTCGCCATCGTCACCGGCGCATCCAAAGGCATAGGCGCAGCCATTGCCAAGTCACTGGCCGCCGCAGGCGCTTCAGTGGTCGTCAATTACGCATCCAGCAAGACGGGCGCCGAGGCCGTCGTCGCCGATATCGGCGCGGCTGGCGGCAAAGCCGTTTCCGTTCGCGGGGACGTCTCCAAGGCGGCCGACGCACAAGCCCTCGTCGATGCGGCGATCAAGCAATTCGGACGGCTGGATATTCTCGTCAACAACTCCGGTGTCTACGGGTTCTCTCCGCTCGAGAGCATCACCGAGGAAGACTTCCACAGACACTTCAACGTCAACGTACTCGGCCTGCTGCTGACGACCCAGGCCGCCAGCAAGCATCTGGGCGAAGGCTCCAGCATCATCAACATCGGATCCGTCGTCACCCGCATCACCCCGCCGGGCAGCGCGATCTACACCGGCACCAAGGGCGCCGTGGACGCCATCACCGGCGTGCTGTCGCGCGAACTGGGCCCGCGCAAGATCCGTGTCAACGCACTGAACCCGGGCATGATCGAAACCGAGGGCACCCATGCCGCCGGCTTCATCGGTTCGGACTTCGAGGCCGATGCCGTCTCGCGTACACCGCTGGGGCGCATTGGTCAGCCCGACGACATCGCTTCGATCGCCGTGTTCCTGGCCTCCGACGATTCCTACTGGCTCACCGGCGAACAGCTGCTCGCCGGCGGCGGCGTGCGCTGATCGGCAAACCGCGAAGGGCGCATTCCGGCATCGGAATGCGCCCTTCGCGGTTACATCCACCCTTGCCGTATCAGGGATGTGTCTCGACCTGACGCACTTCGCAGGTGATGTCCCATTCGTCGCCATGGACCTTCAGAAAGCGCTCGGTCCAATGGATGGCCTCTTCCATCGACTTCGTCTCCATCAGCGCATAACCGCCGATCACTTCCTTGGCCTCGGTGAACGGACCGTCGACCACGCTGATCTTTCCGTGGGAAAGCCGCACACGAACGCCTTCCGACGTCGGCCGGAGCCCCGCGGTGTCGAGCATGACCCCGGCCCGGCTCACTTCCTCAAGCAGCTTGCCCATATCGCTCATCAGCTGCTCGCTGGGCTGCAGTCCGCTGTTCTCGTTGATCCTGACCATTGAAAGGAATCGCATAGCTCCATCTCCTGTGGCTGTCTGGGCCGTACGCCGGACGATTGCGCATCCTGTAAGCACCACGGCTATCCATGCGACGAACGGAAGACGGCTGGATCGACAGGCCTCATCGGGATCCGCAGGCCCATAAAGTCGGTGCTGGCGCTGGGAAACGCATTCTGATACCGACTCCGGATGGCGCACCTGGCGAATTCAAGTCGTCGACGCAGCCTCACTGCCTTGCGCCGCAGCCAGGTTCGTACGCAGCATCGCTGCACCGAGAAGCGCCCCCAACGCGGCGAAACAGGCACCGACCAAGAAGGCCGCTTGGTAGCCACCCGCAAGCGCGGCGAGCGATGGATGACCACTCGTCAGCAAACCTTCGCTGCGCGAAGCCGCGAGGCTGGCCAGGATGGCCAAGCCCAACGCACCGCCCATCATGAAGGCCGTGTTGACCACACCTGAAGCGAGACCGGACTCGGATGGCGATACATCGCTCATGGCGGCCAGCAGCACGGGATTGAACGCGATGCCGGCGCCAAGGCCGAGCAGTAACATGCCGGGCAGGATATCCACCAGGAAATGTCCGTCGACGGGTGCGCGCGCGAACAGCAACAAACCCGCCGCCGCTAGCAGCAGCCCACATGCCAAAGGACGGCGGATGCCGAAACGCATCACCAGCTTCGCCGAGATGCCCAGCGAGAACACGGCCATGATCAGGTTCGCCGGCAGAAAGGCCAGTCCGACTTCCATCGGGTTATAGCCCAGCACCAGCTGCATATAGAGCGCGGAAAGGAAGAACCACGCAAACATCGCCGCCGCCCACAGCACGCCGACGATATTGGAAACCGCCAGATTGCGCAGCCTGAACAGCCGCAGGGGCATCAGTGGCGTGTGCACGCGCGTTTCAATCAGCAGGAACGCCACCAGCAAAGCGAAGGCAATGAGCAATTGCCCGAGCGTACGCTGCGATGTCCAGCCCAGTTCGTTGCCGTTGACGATCGCATAGACGGCAAGCATCAGCGCCGAGGTGACAGTCACGGCACCGAGCACATCCAGATGCCGCGACGTCACCCCGCTCGATACCGCCGGCAGCAAGCGCAGGGAAAGTACGACCACACCGATGCCGATCGGCAGATTCACCAGGAACACCCAATGCCAGCTCAGGCTGCTGGTCAGCACGCCGCCCAGCATCGCACCGAGGCTGCCGCCTCCCGCGCAGACGAAACCATAGACTCCCATCGCCTTGGCGCGATCGGCCGCTTCGGTAAACAGATCCATGATCAACGACAACGCCACCGCCGTAACCACAGCTCCGCCGAGCCCCTGCACACAGCGTGCAATGACGAGGGCGGCCTGGGCGGTGGACAGGCCGCAACCCAACGACGCCAGCGTGAATACCACTATACCGATCAGGAACAGGCGTCGATGTCCGTACAGGTCACCGAGTCGACCGCCCAGCAGCAAAAATCCGCCATAGGTCAGCATGTACGCATTCACCACCCAGGCCAACGACGTATCGGAGAAATTCAAATCCGTTTTGATCGATGGCAATGCGACATTCACGATCGTCGTGTCGAGCACGATCATCAAGACGCCAAGGCACAGAACCATCAAGGCCAGCCAGCGGCGGTCGTGATGCGCATGCCGGTTTGGCGGCGGCGTATGCAGGGTGTCGGTCGATGCAGCGTCCATACAAGGCTCTCGCAAGTGATCGGGTTTGTACTGCCGAACGGGCGGTTTTCACTTATGCGACGAACGCGCATCGCCGGAATCGACATGCTTCGGGTCCCGAAAGAACACTACACCACGCTCGTCGCGAGAATGCCGGGCGACCCACCGCTCGGCATGGATCTGCCGTCAGCGAGCGGCTTCGCGGTGAGGCAGTTTCCAGCCGGGCCGCACGAAGTGACAGGTATAGCCGTTGGGATAATGCTCGAGATAATCCTGATGCTCGGGCTCGGCTTCCCAAAAGTCGCCAGCAGGCGCCAGCTCTGTCACCACCTTGCCGGGCCACAGGCCGGAGGCATCCACATCGGCCATGGTGTCCTCGGCCACCCTCTTCTGCTCCGCGGACGTGTAGAAGATCGCCGAACGGTAAGAGCTGCCGCGGTCATTGCCCTGCTGATTCGGCGTGGACGGATCATGAATCTGGAAAAAAAACTCCAACAGCGCGCGATAGCTCAGCTTCGACGGATCGAAGATGATTTCGACGCCTTCGGCGTGGCTGCCGTGATGGCGGTAAGTCGCGTTCGGCACGTCGCCGCCGGTGTAGCCCACGCGGGTGGCGATCACGCCGGGATACCGGCGCAGCAGATCCTGCACGCCCCAGAAGCAGCCGCCGGCCAGCACGGCACGTTCGGTACTCATCGCACATCCTCCACCTGAGCCAGATAGTCCGCGTAACCCTCTGCCGCCATGTCGTCGCGATGAATGAACCGCAGCGAAGCCGAGTTGATGCAATAACGCAGGCCGCCACGATCTCTTGGGCCATCGGGAAAGACGTGCCCCAGATGGCTGTCGCCGTGCGCCGAGCGCACTTCGGTGCGGATCATGCCATGTGTGCCGTCGCGCAATTCGTTGACGTTGGCGGGCTCGATCGGCTTGGTGAAGCTCGGCCAGCCGCATCCCGACTCGAATTTGTCGGACGAGGCAAACAACGGTTCGCCCGACACGATATCGACGTAGATGCCCGGCTGCTCGTTGTCCAGATACTCGCCCGTGCCGGGCCGCTCGGTGGCATTTTGCTGGGTGACCCGATACTGCTCGGGTGAGAGCTTCGCGATGGCATCGGGAGTCTTGCTGTACTTGCTCATGGGCCTCTCCTGCTTCGGGCCATCATCCCCGGTTTGAACCGATACTCGATCCAGGCCGGCAATATGCCCCATGGATTTGAATAATGCATAGATTGGGGCCGGTCAGGCGAACCCAACCGGCACACTGATGCATTACGTACCGGAGCGGCTCAGGGTTACATGCGAGGCGTGGCCATTTGAAGCGTCGCGACCGACGGCGCCGATTCCGGCAGCGACCTCGGATCCGGTCGCAAGGCGCTGGCGCCGATGCAATACGCTCGCCCCGCCACTTCCACCCCAAATTAACCGGAGGAAGTGCCCGCGCCCTTCTTTTGTGGTGTCATGACGCGCTTCTCGGGAAGGCACGGGCAGAACAGGATCGACGCTGGGCCGCCCATCAATTGCAATGCCTCAACGTGCGCGGCGACACTCGCACTGAACGAACCTCCCTCTGCTCGCCCCTTTCGTCGCGTCGCGGCCAATCGCCGCCGATTCGATGCCGCTATTTCAGGAGATTGCCCGTCGTGTCGCATTATTCCGGTCCTCTGCTGACGCGGCCCGTGGCCGAAGCCCTGCTCACCGCACGCGATACCGGTGCCAACGCATGGATCGGCTCGCTGGACCTGGAGCTGTCGAGCGGAAGCGCGTCGCTGGAGACGGACGACTGGCAGTGGCGAGGCCGGCGCTACCCCTATCCGCCTACGCTGAAGGACCGCACCATCTATTACTGGGACGGCGACGAGTTCGCGTCGGTCTCGCGCTATTCCGGCTCGCTGATCAAGCTGGTGCCTACCGAGTGGGGCGCACCCACCTTCGAGATCGATGGCATCAAGATGCTGCCTACCTCGAAGGAATCGCCGTTCGAGGATGCGCGCCGCAAGGTGGCGCTGATCGAGCCGCGCGGCAAGGTGGTGCTCGATACCTGTGGCGGCCTCGGCTACTTCGCGGCGTGCTGCCTGCAAGCAGGCGTGGCGCGCATTCACTCGTTCGAGAAGAACGCCGATGTGCTGTGGTTGCGGACGCTCAATCCGTGGTCTCCCGACCCGGACGCGCCCGTCAGCGGCGGACGCCTGCTACTCACCCATGCCGATGTATCACAAGCGATCGCGCAGATTGCCGATACCTCGGTGGACGCGCTGCTGCACGACCCACCGCGCTTCGGCATCGCCGGCGAGCTGTACTCGCAAGTGTTCTACGACCAGCTGGCGCGCGTGCTGCGCCGCGGCGGCCGCCTGTTCCACTACACCGGCAGCCCGAACAAACTCACCAGCGGCCGCGATGTTCCCCGCGAGGTCGAAAGACGACTGCAGACGGCGGGCTTCAAGACGCAGCTCGCGCTGGACGGCGTGTTGGCGATACGGCGCTGAACCCAACCCGGGCCTAGTCGCTCTTGAACAGCGCCGGACCCGCCTCGCGCATGAATATCCGCACCGTCACCGGGCCTACGCCCTTGAACCCGCGCAGTCGACGCTCGAAATCCGCACGGCTCTCGGATGCTTCGAAAATACCGAGGATCCGTCCGTGATACTGGTCGATCAGTGTCTTGCACAGCAGCGCGAGACGATCGGCGGTGGACTCGTCGTAACGGGCATAGCCGCCCTCGCCGAGGATCTTCACCAATTCCGCATGGCTGCGATGACACAGCTTGCGCGGCGTGTCCCGTCCGTGCATCTCGACCAGCGCATGCCAGGTGGCGGCAGCGATCTTCTGCCCGATGCGCTTGCCGAACAGGAAACTGGCGAGAAACCATTTGAACAGGCTTTGCTCGTCGTTCTTCTTCACCGTGATGCCGAGATCGGCAGCAGACATGTATCGACTCATGGGAATGATCTCGATCGTGGTGCTAGAACCCAGATATCCGATGCAAGCGACGACGATAAGACCGCTCCTCTCATAGCCGGGTGAAAACCGTATAAACCGTATGAATAGCGAGGACACGGTGGGAGATCGATAGATCGACAACGCAACGTTGTGCCTGTCGAAGTCTCGGCGTGCCATGTTGCCCGCTTTCCCGGCGCCCTCCCGTTCCCGAAATTGCCCTACTATCAAGCCATGGACACACCGCATCTCCCTCCATCGAACGACGCCCCACGCGGCAGCCTGGCATGCGTTGGCATGGGCATGACCCTGGGCTCACACCTCACTCCACTGGCACGCAGCCAGATCGAACAGGCGGACGTGGTGTTTGCGGCACTTTCCGACAACATCGTGGAGTTGTGGCTGCAACGCATGCACCCGGATGTGCGCAGCCTCCAGCCGTATTACGCCGAGGGCAAGTCGCGGATGAAGACTTATCGGCAATGGGTCGAGCTGATGATGACCGAGGTGCGCGCGGGCAAGAATGTCTGCGGTGTGTTCTACGGGCATCCCGGTGTCTTTGCCTGGTCGCCGCACAAGGCCATCGAAGTCGCGCGTGCGGAAGGCTTCAGGGCGCACATGGAGCCGGGCATTTCCGCCGAGGACTGCCTCTACGCCGATCTGGGCATCGACCCGGGCCGCTTCGGGTGCCAGCACTTCGAGGCCAGCCAGCTGCTTTTCTATGAACGGCGAATCGATCCAACCGGATATCTGGTCCTGTGGCAGGTCGGACTGGTGGGCGATCTGTCGTTGAAGCGCTTTTCCACCGGGGCGGCATACCGCCAGGTGCTGGTAGACGTGCTGAGCGGAGACTATCCGCTCGACCACGAAGTAATCGTCTATCGTGGCGCCACCTTGCCGATCCAGAAGCCGCGGATCCGACGCATGGCGCTGCGCGACTTGCCCGGCGCCGAACTGACCGCCGAGGAGACGGTGGTGCTACCACCCAGCTCGCCGTTGAAGCAGAATCTAGCCGTGCGTGAGCGGCTGGCCGCGCTGGACAAGGAAGCTTCCATCGCTTGACACGCTGCGGCAGTCCGTGGCGCTCGCAAGAACGAACACTTGGGAACCACAGTAAACAGGGGAAAAACATGTCGAACACGATTGAACTTCTGGAAGCCATCGGCCAGAACGCCACACTGCGCCACGCATCCGCCGACGAGCTTGCATCCATTCTGGAACAGGCGAATGCGTCCGCAGCCCTAAGGTCTGCCGTCGCTGCCGGCGACAGCTCGCTTCTGTCCGCAGAGTTCGGACACAAGCCGAATAAGGCGCCGCAGATCACCAATGTGCCAGGGCATGAAGAGGACGAGTCGGACGATGACGGCGACGACAAGCCGCATCGTCCATCCGAGCCCGGCCACAGTCAGCCGCACAAACATACGCCACACAAACAATAGTCTCTCGCACCGTGCCCATCGGCCGGCAGGGCAGAGGACTGGGGACCGCCTTGGCGGCCCTGGTTCTCTGCGCCCTGATGCAGGCAAGCCACGCCACCGGCGCTCCCAGGATTACCGACGCAAGCGCGTTCCTCGACCAAACCGAGAGCCTGCGCATCAAGGATCACCGCCAATTCGCCGAACGGCTGGCGCAGATCCATCGCGAGTCGCCCGCGCTGTCGATGGCCGAGCAGTGGCACCTGCGCTATCTCGATGCGCTTGAGTCCTCGCTGGAGGGCAATTACGCCGCAGCGGAGAAGCCGCTTCACGATGTGATCGATCATTCGGGCGATCCGACGCTTGCCGCCAAGGCATCGGCGCTTCTCATGAACAACCTGGCAGTCAGTCGTCGCTACGAAGATGCCTTCAAACTGGCCCAACAGCTTACGATCGACCTGCCCCGTATCCAGGACAAGGCGGTCCGCCTCCAGGTTCTCGGCTACCTGTCCCAGATGTTGAACCTGGCTGGACAGACGGATCTGGCGATCAAGTACGCCCATATGATGGAAGACGCCCTTCCTCCCGGCATGACTTCATGCAACCCGCGCTCCAAGCTGGTTGCCGCGCTCTGGAGCGCCAAGCGGCTGACCTCTTCCAGCCCGGAGCTTACGCAAGCCATCGATACCTGCGAGGCGGCTCGACAGCCTATCGTGACGACAGCCATGCAGCTCATCCTTGGCACGCTCCACCTGGAAGAACACCAGCCGGCCAAAACGTTGTCGCTGCTCGACCGGATAGCTCCTGGCATCCAGATCAACCATTACTACCCGCACACGCTATCCGCGCAGGTGCAGCGAGCTCAGGCGTATGAACAGCTAGGTAAGGACGAAGACGCCCGGAAGGCTGCGCTCGCCGCCGTGGCGATGGCCGGGCCGGACGACATCAATGACTATCTCAAAGATGCCTACGAGGTGCTCTACCGAGTCGCGAAGCGGCACGGCAGCATGGCGGCGCTTGCCTACTACGAACACTATGTCGCTCAGACCAGGGGCTCGCTCGATGATGTCGCTGCACAAGCATTGGCCTATCAGACGGTCCAGCAGCAGGTCTTGACCCGCAAGCTGGAAACCGAAGAGCTCAGCAAGCAGAACAGCGTCCTCAAGTTGCAGCAAGCGTTGGATGCCAAGGCTGCGGAGACCAGCCGGCTCTACATCACACTGCTGATCATCTTGCTGGCGGCCATCGGACTCTGGCTGTTCCGCACCATGCACTCGCAGAAGCGATTCAAGCGCATGGCCACCCGCGACGGACTTACCGATATCTTCAACCACCAGCACTTCATCAGCGAGGCGGGTCGCGTCCTGCACCTGATGGAGAAGAAGCTCGGCCATGCCTGCCTGATATCGATCGACCTAGACCATTTCAAGCAGGTCAACGATACCCATGGCCATGTCATGGGCGATGCCGTGCTGAAGCATGCCGTCGCCATCTGCCAGCAACACTTGCGCCCCGCCGACTTGTTCGGCCGTCTGGGCGGCGAGGAATTCGGCATCCTGCTGCACGAGTGCTGCCGCAATCAGGGCATGGATATCGCCAATCGCATCCGGATCGCCATCGAAGCATCGCCGATGGAAAAAGACGGATGTGTCATATCGATTTCCACAAGCGTTGGCCTGGCCTCTACCGACACTTCCGGCTACGAATTATTGCGGCTTTGCACGGAAGCGGACGCAGCGCTGTATCGCGCCAAGCGGGCCGGTCGCAATCGCGTCATCGCCGATACCGAAAGCGACGGCCTGGTCGAAGCCTGAGGGTTCAAACGGTCAGGCTAGATGATTGCGGCCGAAAGAAGGCTCAGCTGGCGTGGCGCAAGGCAACGAACACCACGCCTATCGCGAGAAGAACGCAAATCGGCGAGTAGACCAGCGTATCCAGCGTGGCGAACCGGCTTCCCCGAATACGCTTGAAGAACCCCACGTACTTGAATTCGCCCACCGCTCGCGCCAGTAACCCGATGGCCAAAGCGCCGCAGAGCCCGGACAGCACAACAGGCGAAAGCCCGACCGACACCATGCCAGCCGTGGCCGCGACGAGGCCGGCAAAAAAGACCAAGGCCATGCCGACCGCGACGGTCGCCTTGCGGGATGGCACAAACAGCGGCCTGCCTTCGACGGTGGGCACCGCCGAGCGTCTGCCGGATCGTGGCACCAGCGCCATGTGGAAATGCCATGCGGCAAGAGCAACAAAGGCAGAGCTGACGATTTGTGCGACGAAGAGATTCATGGTTCCGAAGTTTGCGTCGAGCGGTGCCACACACTCATAAATCCGTAAAGGAACCCGAGGCTCGGGCCCCGTTATGGACGCCCGCCAATTCGCTTGGATTCCGGGCTGTTCTGCCGCTTCAATCCTCGCTTCTCGTACCAGTGATGGGCATACGGATTGGTGTTGTAGGGAGGAATCTCCGTGTAGCCGTTGCGGGCATACAGCGCACGAGCTTCGTTGAGGCTGCGGTTGGTATCAAGCTGCAATACGTCCAGACCGATTTCCACAGCGTGCTTTTCAAGCGCCTCGAGCAGGCGTTGTGCGATGCCCATCCCGCGGACGGAAGGCGCCACCCACATGCGCTTGATCTCGCCGACCCGGCGACCGTTGACCTTGAGCGCGCCGCAGCCTACCGGTTGCCCGTCCAGCCGCGCGATGATGAACAGCCCCGCTGGCGGCACGAGCTCACCGGGATCGGCCGACGTGCTGCGCGCGGGATCGAATCCCGCCTCGAAGCGTTCCTCCAGTTCGCGAAAGTACGCCTCGATGCACCGGCGGGCGTCGACACTGCCGGGATCGACAGGTTCGATCGTTACCGAGGAGGCGCGCATGAGCCGCTCCACCTCTTCCATCGCCGCGAGCAGGCGCTCGCGCTGCCGCTCGCCCAACGGGGCCAGCAACGAAACGGCGAGATCCTGCGAACACCGATCCAACGCGTTCCATTCCTTTCGCCCTTTCGGCGTCAGCGCGACGCGCCGCACCCTGGCGTCGCCGGAAGCACGCTGCGACGTCGCCAGGCCTTGCCGCTCCAGCGAGCGCAGCAGCCGGCTGAGATAGCCCGAATCCAGCGACAAGCGTTCGCGCAAGTCGCGCACATTCGCGCCATCCCTGCCGATCTCGAAAAGCAGCCGCGCCTCACCCAGCGGACGGCCGCTGCCAAGGTAGTTGTCGCTCAGCACGCCGATCCGCCCCGTGACGACGCGGTTGAAACGGCGAACCTGCTGGAACTGTTCTGTATCCATTACCTGACTATAGTCAGATAAATGGTCGTGTCAAGTCCGAACCGGCCCGCGGCCAGACTTTGAATTTCGGGTTGCAGTCAGCTGCGCGAAGTGACCACACGGCTGCAGGAAGCCGGCTTCAAGAGGCAGTTGCGCAGGGCGGGCATGCTCCGATACGGCGATGCCCGACCTGACCCCGTTGGGAAAATTGGAGTGGCGCTGCAGCCGGAGCCGTCAGCCGATGCGCAACCTGTTCAGGAACAGGCCGTGCTCGCGATCCCCGGCGCGGTAACCCTCGCGCCCTTCGACCATCCAGGCCCATACCGTATGCGTGCCGTCCACACGCTGGCTATCCACGCGCACGTGATCGCCTTGCGGAACCGGAAACCGGGTCACCAGCACCATGGTTTGCTCATCCATCGAAATCAGCTGCGCAGGCTTGCTGATGACGGAGTTGGCCGTCCAACCGGAGCTGACATGAATCTGCACCTCCTGCAGCGGCTGGTCGCTACGGTTCTCGAGCCTCCAACCGTCGACTTTCTGCAGCAGTGCATCCAGATTCGGATCATTCCAGTCGACCGTGCCGACCGAAACGCTCGAGCGTGACTTGTCGTGGCCCATGTGGCTGACCTCCCGCGGGATAGATGCAAATGGACATGCAAGCGCGTTCCCCGGAGCCAACATACCAGAACTTCCGCCCGGCGGCGGAGCTCGGAGAAAAGCAGCCATGTCCACTATCTGTGCGGCCGGGTCGGCGAATAATGAACCTGAACTCGTTGGTGAGTACGGCATCCATCGGGCACTTCTAGCGTATAAACCAGATGACTTGTCAGCCAGAGGAACCCACCCCCAATGAACGCCTTGTTGAAATTCGCAGCCATCGCCTTAGTCGGTACCGCCGCCCTTGCGTCGCCGGCGTTCGCCGCGCTGAAGGAAGGCACGCAGGCGCCCGACTTTTCCGCACCGGCCTATCTCGCCGGCCAGCCTTTCACGTTCAAGCTCGCCGATGCCTTGAAGAAGGGCCCTGTAGTGGTCTACTTCTTCCCGGCCGCACACACGTCAGGCTGCAACATCGAGGCTCACCTGTTCTCGGAGGCCATCGACCAGTTCAAGGCGCAGCATGCCACCGTGATCGGCGTCACCGCCGGCAATATCTCGGAGCTGGCGGCCTTCTCGAAGGAAACCGAGCATTGCGGCGGCAAGTTCCCGGTTGCCGCCGATGATGGCGCGAAGATTGCCAAGCAATATGACGCCTTGCTGCTCATGCGGCCCGGTTGGTCGGACCGCACTTCGTATGTGATTGCCCCGTCGGGCAAGATCACGCACGTCTATTCGAGCCTGAGCCCGAAGAAGCATGTGCAGGAGACGCTGGACGCGGTGAAGGCGCTCCAGAAATAAAGCACCGGAGCCGCCGGCTCGAATCCCGAGCTTGCCTCAAGCCGGCGGGGACGTCGTACGCACACGCGTTCGCGCGTCGAACTATTTCGTCCCCGTCCCGGCATGCTCCTGCGCCAGCCTCGCATCCAGCTTCTTCCCGGCGTTTGCAGCATAGGCACGACAGGCGCCGGCATCGATCAACGGAGCTGCGTCGGTATCCGACTTGCGTCGCGCCACCTTCTGCCAGAAGTCGCTGGCGTCGGGATGGGGGGTGAGCAGGATGTCGCAGGGCAACGCGGCCACGGTGGCGATCGCTTGATGAAAAGCCGCGACACGGCCAGGGTCGTCGCTGAAACGGAAGCCGGACGCGCTGATTGCCGTCAAGCTGTCGGCATAGGCCATGCGCAGGCAGCGGCCGTCCGCGCACGAGGTCCAGGTCCATGAGGTGCTGCCCTGCGTATGTCCCGGGGTGTAGTGCGTGGTGATCGCCACGCCGCCCAGCCGCACGACCTCGCCGTCGCGCAACACCCGCACGTGGTGCACCGGTGGATAGTCGGGCAGGTCGCCGTACTGCGGATCGTCGCGATCGGCACCACCCAGCGCCATCTCCCGCGCGCCGGCCGCACTGGCCAGCACCTGCGCGCCGCTGTCGCGCTGTAATGCGGCGATGCCGCCGGCATGATCGGAATGCGCGTGCGAGTTGAGTATCCATTTGATGTCGCGCACGCGGAACCCCAGTGCGCGGATATTCGCCTCGATCACCGGCGCCGACTCCGGCAGGTCGCCGTCGAACAGCGCCAGCCCCTGCCCCGTATCCAGCAGGATCGAGGACAGGCCGTAAGGCCCCACGTACCAGGTGTTGCCGTAGATGCGGAACGGCTTCTGCGGCGCGTTCCATTGCTGCCGATCGAAGCCGTGGGACGTATTCGCCGACGGCTGTTCCGCGTGGGCGGCAGGCAGCATCAGGCTTAGCATCAGCGTAGCGCCTGCCAGCAAGCGTAGCGACATCATGAGAGAGCTCCGTGGTCGTAAAGCGCGCAGCATCGCTTCCATACCTGACCCGCGACAGGCGAAATCCTGACGCTTTGCGGACACCGGTCGTGCAGGCTGCGTTTCCATGATCGCTCCGCACTGACCAGGGTCAAGGTAGTGGCTGGCGGGTCCGGGAGATGATGGCGCCGGCGCCGCCATGGCGTCGATGCGATCGAGAGGCCCGCGATGGAATATCACATTGACATGGCCGGCGTGGAGACGGATCTGCGCGCCATCGAGGATGTCCTGTACGACCTCGATCCGGCAGTGATCGTGGCCATGGCGCAGGACGGCAACACCTTGAGGATAGCTACCTACATCCCGATGACGGACTTGCTCGGCTTGATTCGACAAGCTGGCTGCCGGGTGGAACCGCATCAAGTGGTGGAGTTGCCATCGATCTGTTGCGGCGGTTGCGGCGGATAGGCCGCCTGAAATGGACGGCCGCCTGTCCCGCAACTTCAATCGATCCGCTGCCAGACCGAGATCGGCACATCGCCGTTCGGGCGCGGCGTCACGCGGTAGCTCAGCACGTTGTCCTTGAGCTCGTAGTGCCTGCTTTGCGCCTGACCTTCCCAATTGGGAAACGAAGCGCCCTCTATGTGGAAGACCAGAGCACCATCGCCCGGCTCGATACTGAGCGTGCCGAAGTGGGTGCTCGAGCCCATGACGGCAGCCTTGTACTCGCTCTCTGTTCCCTTTGCCTTGTCGCCCGAACCGAATTTGGGTCGCTCGGATTTGAAGATCTGCAGCGAATAGTGTCCCTGCCTGTCGATCAGCAGCAGTCCCGTTGGCTTGGCGCCAAAATCTGGCGCTCGCGAACCGTCGGGATGCTGGACGTCCGCCGCCACCAAGGTCCAGCTTCCCGCCAGCGACGACACATCGGTTGGCGAGGCAGCGAAGGCACTCGACGCCCAGAGCGAGCCCGTGGCGAAAAGCATGGCAAGAACGTTGCGGGTGCGAGCTGTACGAACTTTCATGTGTTGGGCTTTCCTGTGTTGGCGAGGCAATCAGCAGTGGATAAGTGCCGGCGTGAGCAGCCAGATGGTAGGCTCCTCACATACTTAAGAAAATTCGATAATTCAAAACAATTTCATTAGAAAAACTGAACCAATGTCACTACCCAATCTCGATATGGATGCCATGCGAACGCTGGTTGCGATCCTGCAACTGGGCAGTTTGGGCCGCGCCGCGGAAAGAATTGGTCGTTCCCAATCGGCCGTGAGCCAGCAAATGCGCAAGCTGGAAGGTCAATTAGGCCAGCCTTTGTTTCGCAAGCAGGGGCGGGTTGTGGTGCTGACGGAAACGGGGGAATTGATGCACTCCTATGCACGCCGCATCCTTGACCTCAACGACGAAGCCGTCGGCGCCGCTGCCGGCACATCGGTAGAAGGCGTGGTGCGCTTCGGCTTGCCTGGCGACTTCGCCGAAACATGGCTGCCCGCCGCGCTGGGCCAATTCAGGAAAGCACACCCGGCGGTCCGGATCGATGTCGAAGTAGAACGCAACGGCGCCTTGCTGGAACGGCTGGACCGCGGCGAATTCGACCTCGTTCTGGCGATGGGCTACGGCAGCCGCCCCGATGCCAGGCGCCTGGCCGCTCTGCCCATGACGTGGATCGGGCCTGCGGGTTCGGATGCCGTCTTGCGGCCGGACGCGCCGCTGGACCTGGCGCTCTACCATTCACCTTGTTTCTTTCGCCGCGCAGGGATCGAGGCACTCGACAAGGCTTCCATTTCCTGGCGGCTGGCCTACGCCACGACAAGCTTGCACAGCCTTTGGGCCGGCGTAGCGGCCGGGCTCGGCATTACGTTGAGAACGACGGCTGGCATACCGCCGTTTCTCATGCGACTCGACGAAAGGCACGGCCTGCCACCTCTGCCTGTCGTCGAACTGTGCCTTCATTCGAGACAGGGCGAGTCGTCCCCTGCGCTGAGCCAACTTGAACGCGTAGTGATCGACAATGCCATCGGCAATCTGGGATTGTAAGAACGCACGTTCCTCATCGAGGTAATCCCGACCGCCCACACCTGCGCATGCTGTGACCCGCCATGGGCACCGCCGACCGCCATATCCGCTGCAAGGCTTTCAATATCATCGCGACACCACGCCAGGGGATTGAATCTTGAGCTTCATGCGAATTCTATGCGCCAGTGCTGCCGTCATTCTGTTGGCCTTCTTCATGCATCGCAGTCACGATCCGATGCGCACCGCATTGCCGTTCGGAACAACGGATCTTTCGTCGGTGGAATCCGCACTGCAACGCCTGAAAGCCGACGACCGCGCCCTGGTCGAGGCCTATGTCAAACGCAGCAATGGCGATGTTCTGCTGCCGTCGATGGCTGACCCCGAACAGCCGTTCACCGCGCGCACTTTTGCGCAAGCCATCGCCCTGGAAAAAGCCTGGGACATCAAGCGCGACGCGCAAGAAGCCGTGGCGGCGAAGAATGCCGCCGCGCGCGACGAAGCGATGGCGCCGCTGCGTGCATTGGTCGAAGCGGATGTCGAGCGCACCGAGATCCTGTCGCCGCGTCAACTGATCAAGCCGCGCGAGCCGGTCGATGGCATCATATCGGCACTTCCGAGCGACAAGGCCACCGTCTTCGTCGTTACCGTGTCGCTGCACAATCTCGGCAGCAAGGCGATCGTTGGCGTGACCGGTTCACTCGAAGCCACGGACCGCGAGGCGACCCTTCCACTGGATCTGTGCTGGATCGATGTGGGGCCACAGGACAGGATCGATCCGGCCGGCCACACGGAAATCCGTTGCGCCAACCTCCACCGGCAAGCGAATGACCAACAGCGCGCCTTCATGGATTCGCCGCCTGGCCGATTCACCGTGATCTGGAAACCGAAGTCGGTGCAATTGGAGGACGGTACACGCATCGAAAGCGGTCTTTGAACACCATGCATGACGGAAAACCGGGCAGCTACCTGCTTTCAGGTTCACCCGCATCGACACGTGCCGATGCGTATCAACGCGACCGTGAGCGCCCGCCTCCCGGCTCCATCGCCTGCTTCATGTAGTCGGTGGGCGTGACGCCGAGCACGCGATGAAACATGCTGCTGAAGGCGCTGCAGCTCGCGTATCCAGCGTCCCGCGCAACCGTCTTGATGGGATGCCCCAGGCACATCCGACTCAGAGCCCTGGCCAGCCGGACATGCTGACGCCAGCGCACGAACGACATCTGCAGTTCCTTCTCGAAGAGCCGGGCCAAGGTGCGGCTGCTTGCACCGGCGCGCGCCGCCAGCTGCTCCAGTGTCTCCACGTGAGATGTTCCGGCAAGCAAACGCCGACACACGTTCTTCAAGCGCGGATCCGCCGGCACCGGAATATGGAAGGCCGTCTCATCCGCCGTGTGCAGCTCGTGCAACAGCAACGGCATCAGGATCGTCATGCGCTCGCGCGCCTTGTCCACATGCGCCTTCACCGCGGCCAGAACCAGCTCCCGAAGCAGCGCCGATACCGCCAATACCTTGCAATGCGGCCCGAACGATGCGCTCGTGGGACGATCGAGATACAGCATGCGCACGGAGACCTGCCCTTCCATGTGAATCTCATGCTCCATGCCCAGCGGTATCCACAACGAACGTTGCGGGGGCACGATCCATATCCCTTCGCGCGTGGTCACGTGCATCACGCCAGACTTGGCATAGATGAGCTGCCCACGGCGATGCCGATGCTTCGCTACATGCCATCCCTGCGGGTAGTTCTTGGCGAGCGCCGTGATCGGCCATGACGGCACACGGGCGGACTGCTGTCTGAAACGCGACACAAGATGGCCACCTTTCGAAAGACGGACGTCCTAGGCTACGTCTGAACCCCTGGTGCGGGCAAGCCTGTCTTTGCAGGCGACTTCCATGAGCGGCCGCAACGCCGGGCATTGGTTTTTGTTCACAGCGTCCTGGAAAGACCGAGGCATCCGATGAACACTCCTGCGATCACACGGCGCACCTTGCTCAAGGCGGGCGCGGCCTTGGCCGGCACTCTTGCGCTGGGCGGTGTCGACCTGCTGGCGAAAACACATCGCGCCGTCGAACGGCCGACCCTGGTGGTGTTCTGGTTGAACGGAGGACCCGCCGGCTTGTTCAACAGCGCCGATGCCTTCCTCGCCAATGGCGCGTTCGGTGTGACGCAGAACAATGTCCGTGCGCTGGGCAATGGGCTTTACGTGGATGCCGGTTCGCTGGGCGCCCTGCCCGACGTGGCGCTGGCGCACATGGCATCGGTGCATTTCAGGCACGGTCTCTATTCGCACAATGACGCACGGTCGGCGGTACTGCAGGCCGGTTCGGGCAGCCGACTACTGCAGATGGCCGCGGCGATGCCGCATAGCGCGGTGCCCTGCGCCATCGTCAACAATCTGGGCCTGCCGGTCGGCATCTCGCCGAACCCTGCAATCGAACGCGGGATTGGCTTCGAGCACATCGTGAAACTCGACGATGCTCGCCGCACTCTTTCTGCAGCACGGCTCAATGACATCCGTGAGGCTTATGGCGTACCCGGTGGAAACGCCGCCGTCGATGGCCAACGTTCGACTTTCGCCGCTGTGGAAGCACTGGTTCACGAAGGCGCCGGCGTTGTCTTCGCACAACCGGCTTACACCGGGCGGCATGACCGGCAGTTCGATACTCATCACGACGACATCGGAAAAGTGGCGCGCGAAATCATGGCGCCGATCACGCCGTCGCTGGCAACGTTCCTCAGCCGCGTGATGACTATGCCAGGTCGCAACGTCGTGACGCTCCTGACCGGCGAGTTCAGCCGCACGTTCCCGGGCGCCGACCATGCCCAGGGCGGCACCGCCACCGTCATCGGCAAATACGTCAAGACCGGCGCCATCGGACGCCAACGCCCCGATGGTTCGCCGCCCGAACACGCGCCCCCGCCCGAAGCGTTGTGGGCTTACCTCGCAGCGACCCTTCGGCTCGGCGACGCGGCTACCTTTGGAGCCAACCCGCATGCGAATTTGCTGGCATGAGAACACTCTGCCCTCAGCACCTCTGCCGCTGAGCTGCTCGAAGTCCGCGTTTTAGTGCGCCAGGGCCTTGTCGATCGCCTGCTGCGCCAGCGGCGCCATGACGGCGTAGCCCGCGGGCGTGGGATGCACGCCGTCGCTGGCTAGATGGGAGTCCATGCCGCCCTGCGCGTTGGCGAGCGCGCTGTAGTAGTCGAGATAGATGGCGCCGCGCGAGGCTGCGTATTGCTTGAGCCAGGCGTTGAGCGTGCGCACCTTGTCGGCCGGTTGCAGGCCCCGGTGCCAGGGGTAGTCGCTCACCGGCAGCACGGAGGCGAGGATGACCCGGACCTGGTGGGCCTGGGCCAGCTCCGTCATGGAGCGGAAGTTGTCCTCGATCATCGGCAGCGTGGCGAGACCGGTGTTGCCAGCGATATCGTTGGTGCCGGCGAGAATGAGCACCGCGGCCGGGCGTAGATCGATCACGTCCTGCCGGAAGCGCAGCAGCATCTGTGCAGTGGTTTGCCCCGAGATGCCGCGATTGACGTAGGGCTTGCCAGGGAAAAAGGTGGTGCCCTTGGCGCGGCCCCAGGCATCCGTGATGGAATCCCCGTAAAAGACGACTCGCGCCTGGCCCGGCGCAGGCGGCGCGAGCTGCGCGTTGTCGGCACGGTAGCGGCCCAATTGGGGCCAGTCCGCCAACTGCTGCTGCATGGACGCGACCTGGTCTTTGGTCAGCGATGACGCCGGCGCCGTATACATCGGATTGATGGCGACCGGCGCCGATGTAGCGGATGTAGCCGTCTGTCCCGTGGCAAGCGACGAAACGGGAATACCGGCGAGCAACGCAAAGGCAACAGCAAGGGTCGAAAGAAGCTTCATCGGCCGGGATCTCCATGCAAGGTCCAAGGAGCTTCCGAGTGTACCTGTCCGCACAAGGGAATCCGGGTCACGGCCAGGGGTTTCCTGTTTCCATCTGTTTTCTCGCGTGGCTCTCGCCTACTTCCATCCCACACCGAGCCGTCCATAGTTGCCGCCCCTCGCCGTCGAGGGCGGTCAGGTTCGATGATCGCCGAAACCCACTCGGGGCTTCGAAGTTAACGCTTAGTTGAACTACCGGCGTATCCTCGACCATCGTCTGAAACCCGCCGGAGCCCGCTATGAAAGCCTTGACCCTGCTCGTCGCCGCCACCCTCGCCCTGACCGGGATATCGAACGCCCAGGCACAGTCGTCCAGCGGCGTACTCATGCGCCCCGACGGCATCTACTTGCGTTGCGACCAGTGCGGCACCGTGCAGAGCATCGAACACAACGTCACCCAGGGCAGCCAGCACGGTACGGCCGGCGCGATCATCGGCGCAGTCGCCGGCGGCGTACTGGGCAACCAGGTCGGCAGGGGCAATGGCCGCAAGCTCGCCACCGTCGGCGGCGCTGTCGGCGGTGGCTTTGCCGGCCACGCGATCGGCACTCGCGGCGGCAGCGAGAGCTGGACGGTGCGCCTGAAGATGGGCAACGGCAGCTACTCCAACATCCAGGTCCCGGACGCCAGCACCATCCGCGAGGGCGACGTGGTGCAGGTAGGTCCCAACGGCGAGATCGCGCGCATCCGCTGACAGCCGAGAGCCAGAGCGAAGCGCGGATCGGTCACGGCCATGTCACGACACCCCTGTTGCGGATGCTTTGACGGGGCTGCGTGACAGTCGCCGCCGCATCCTTGCCGTTGATCGAGACCGATGGCGGCTTGTCCGCGGCATGGATGCGCAGTTCGCAGAAGCAGGCCTACACCTGCCCCTTGAACGAACCACTGGTCGGTTCGACGACAAGTTGATGGGAGCCACCGCTGTCCCTGGCATACGTCACCGGAATCTGCGGGTACTGGCCCTGGGCGTAGGCGAGCGATATCCCTTCGTCGTAGAGGTCGAAGCTGCCTTTGCCCGATCCGTAGACATTGAGGATTACGGTGTCCGGCGACCGGGCCACCCTACTCCGTCCACTCCTCGCCCCCGGTCGTCACCAACCGCAGAAACGTTTCGTGCTGGTAGCGGCTCATGCGCAGCTTCTGGCCGGTATCCATGGTGATGACGTGGTAGCCGTTGAACCATGGGTGGATGGCTTTGACTCGGCGGACGTTGATGATGGCGGAGCGGTGCACTCGCGCAAACTGCTTCGGATCGAGGCGTTCGGCCAGCGCAGTCATGGTTTCGCGCAGCTCGTGCACGCTGTCGGCCAGGTGGATCTGCACCGTGTTGCGGCTGGCCTTGATCCACACGATGTCTTGAACATCGACGAAGGTGATGTGTTCGTCGATACGCACGGGGATGCGTTCGAGGTGGTTGTCGCGCCGGCGCAGTGCGTCCAGCGCCTGCATGATCCGTGCGGAGGCCGGCCCGCGCAGGGCCTCGCCGGCGGCCAGCCGCGTCTTCACGCGCAACAGCGATTCGGCGAAGCGGTCGCGACCGAAGGGCTTCACCAGGTAGTCCACCGCGTTGGCCTCGAACGCCCGCACCGCGTACTGCTCGAACGCGGTGACAAACACCGTCGCCGGCATGCGCGCCGCACCGATGGTAGCCACTACATCCATGCCGTTCATCGCGGGCATCTGGATATCGAGGAACACCAGATCGGGCGACTGGTTGCGTATCGCCTTGATCGCCGACACGCCGTCGCCGCATTCGCCCAGCAGCTCGATGTCCGGATCGTCGCGCAGCAGGCGCACGATCGCATGGCGCGCGATCGGCTCGTCGTCCACCACGAGGGTGGCGATGCTCACGCGATCGCGACCTCCGGCGCGTCGTCGGACTCCTCGACCTCGCGGAACGGCAAGCGGATACGGCAGACCACGCCTTGCGGCCAGATCATCTCCAGCCGCACTTGCGCCGCATCACCGTAAAGCTCGCGCAGGCGCAGTCCGGTGTTCGACAGTCCGATGCCATGCCCCGATGCCGATCCGGCTTCCAGCGTGCTGTTGCGGTTGCGCACATCGACGCAGAGGCTGTCGCCATCGCGCCGGATCTCGATCTCGATGCAATCCGCACCGATGCGCTCGCTGATGCCATGACGGATGGCGTTCTCCACGATCGGCTGCAGGATCAGGCTCGGCACCGCGCAGTCGAGCGTATCCGGCGCGACATAGATCTGCGTGGTCAGGCGATCCTTGAAGCGCATGCGCTGGATGCCGAGGTACAGATCCAGCAGCACCAGTTCCCGCCGCAGGCTGATCTCCTGACCATCGTAGTCCTCGAGGAACGCGCGCAGCAGCTCGCTGAGGCGTAACAGCATGTCCTCGGCCAACGTGGTGTCCTCGTCCAGCAAGGTCGCGATCGCGTGCAGCGTGTTGAACAGGAAGTGCGGTTGCAATTGCGACTTCAGCGCTTGCAGCCGCGACTGCGCCAGTTCCGTTGCCAGCCGGCTGGCTTCCACTTCGCGGCGGGTCTTTTCGGCATGGAACTGCATGGCCTGCTGGATCGCAAACAGCGCCCAGTACGTGACCAGCCCGGTGGCGACATGCTGGCCGAGAAACTGCCGCATCTGCTCCATGAAAGAGCTTGGCTCGAACGGAGTGGAGACGATGGCGCCGATCACCATCGCCAGCAAGGTCACGCCCAGGCTCGCCGGCAGTTGCGTGCCCAGCCCGCGCAGGCGCACCGGACTCTGGATCGGATATTTCACCGCCAGCCGAAACACCAGCGGCGCCAACGCGGCCCACGTATACCACTGGATCATCGACCAGCGCAGGTAGGCGAAGGGCGACCACGTATGCCCGTTGAGCGCATCGTGCATGAACCACTGCACAGCGAACACCACCGCCACGGCCGTCCACAGGCCGAGATAGCGGCCCAGGCCGATGTCCGTGTTGCCGAGGCGAACCTTCATCGCGGAGTGTCCGGGGGAAATCGTCGCCCCATCCTAGGCGCTGCGCTCCGCGCTGCAAAGCGATCCGCGCCGCCACTACGATTCGCCACCGCGCCACGACGATTCGTCCCGGATCGCTTTCGTGGAACGCCGCCGATCCGGTTCGATGGCGGCGCCAACGGTACGCGCGCGATTCGCTGCACATGCCGCCGGCGCACCCTCATCCCACCCGGACAGCCGCCATGCAAACGACCCGCTCCGCCGCTTTCACCACCATGCTCGCCGTTGTGGCCTTCCTGCTCGCCGATCCTGCGCACGCCGGCGGCGATCGCCATGCCACACGGCATTTCGACGTGGTCAACGCCACCTCGAACAGCGTGACCGCACTCGCCATCGCGCCCACCGGCAGCGAGACCTTCCACGACATCGCGCTAGGCGAGCCGCTGCAGGGCGGACTGACCTCGATCACCGTCGACGTTCCCGACGGCGGATGCCTGCGCGACATACGGGTGACCTTCCGCAATGGCCGCACCCTGCTATACCCCCGCGTCGACGCTTGCCGCTACCAGGGCTTGCGCCTGATGCCGCGCGACAGCAACCCGCAAAAAATGGAACTGGCGTCCGGAACCCTTTGAAGGACGGAGTTCGCCCGAACGTCCCCGAACTTTCCGGCCCGCTGTCCGTTCGGCTCGATGTCCTCAAGCGGCTCGGGTGAAATCACTTACCCAGTTCAGCTCCCAGGTCGCGCCGCCATCCGCCGAGCAGGACTGCTCCCAGCGCGCCGAATGCGGGGTGATGCGCGACCACACCACGCGTGTCTTGATCGGACGGCCGTCCAGATGGTCGTCGCCGATGAGGGTGCTGGTGCCCTCCATGAAGCGGCCGCGCACGGGTGGCTCGATGACCGAAGGCGTCCTGTTGTCGATCCACCAGCTCAGCCACTGCCCGGTCGCCTGGTCGAAGGCGCGCAGGCCGATGCCGCGCACCGTGCCGGTGGGCAACGCCATGACGTTGTCGCCCACGTTGCCTTTACCGCCCAGCACCGGCCAGTTGACCAGCGTGCCGTCGAAATTGTCCCAGTCGTGATTGCCAACCAGGCGATGCCGGAGGCGGCGGTGCCGTACCTTCCACGACCCGACCAGGAAATCGTAGTCGTGCGGCGCGTCAGCCAACTTGGGCAACGGCGTCGGCACCGCGGAGGTGCGCGTGAAGTAATTGCGCCAGTTGACCTCCCAACTGGTGCCGTCGTCGGCGGAAAACGCCTGCTCCCACCAGGGCCGTGAACTGTGGATGTCGTTCCATCGGAACCGCATCGTGATCGGACGTCCCTTGAAGGTGTCATGGCCGATGAACGTGCCAGCGTCACTTTGAAAACCGCCTAGCACGGGTGGATCGATGTGCGTCGGGTCGCGCCCGTCCAGCCACCAGATCGACCACTTGCCGGTGCTTGGATCGAACGTGCGCAGGGTGAGCCCACGATAAGGATCGCCGGGTAGCGCGACCACGTTGTCGTCGATCGTTCCCTGGCCGCCCATGACCAGCCATAACGCGCTGCGGCCCGGAAACGTCTGCCAATGCGTGTCGCCGACCAGGCGCTCCTTCAATCGGCGATGCCACACGTCCCAGTTGCCGACCAGCCAGGCCCAGTCGCGCGCGTGGGCGGCAGCATCCTGGGCGACACCGCCTGCCATCTCGCGCGAACCAGGCCGGGCCCCGACCCACTCCGGCAGGCCGAGTGCCGCGGCCCCACCGGCCATCGCCATGACCCTGAGGAACGCGCGGCGCGACAACGGAATGGAACGATGGGGAGGCATGGGACAGATCCTTGCGAGTCCACCAGGGACGGGACCCGGATGATGGTGGATGCGCCGCGCAGTTGACCACGCGAAAGCGGGGCCTCAGCATAAGGCAGACTTATGGTCGACCAGCGCCGCTTCCCGTCCCTTTTGGCCATCCGCGCGTTCGAGACCGCGGCCCGCCTCGGCAGTTTTGCCCGAGCGGCGCAGGAGCTCGACACCACGGCGGCCTCCGTCAGCTACCACGTGCGACGCCTCGAAGAGCAGATCGGCGTACGGCTGTTTGTGCGTTACCCGCAGCGCGTGGAGCTGACCGAGCCCGGCCAGTGGGTCGCGCGCGAGGCGATCAACGCCTTCGCCGCCTTGCGCGCCAGCTTCATCAAGGCCGCCAACCTTGATGAAGCCCGACTGTCGTTGACTACGCTGCCCACCCTGGGCACCAGCTGGCTGACACCGAAGCTCGGCCGCTTCCGCACGAAGCATCCGGAGATCGCGCTCGACCTCGACCTGTCGCCGGATGCACAGGACCTCAGCACCGGCCATTTCGACGCGGCCATCCGCAATGGCCACGGCCGCTGGCCCGGCCTGCGCACGGTCGAACTGTTTCCCAGCATCTTCATGCCACTGTGCGCACCGGCGCTGAAGGACGCGGCCGCGGGCATCGCCGACCCCCGAGGCCCGCTGGACGTCCCCCTGCTGGGCCGATCCGATTGGTGGGCACTGTGGTACCGCTCGCGGGGTTTCGACGACGTCGTGCTGCACGGCCGGTTCGGTACCCACCTGTCCGCCGAATACCTGGACATCGCCGCGGCCATCGCCGGCCACGGCATCGCGATCGGCTCGCCGATCCTGTTCCGCAACGAGATCGAGGCCGGCCGGCTGGTACCGGCGCATGACGCCGTCGCCGGCGATGGCCGCACGTTCTGGTTCACCTGCCCCGTCGCCCGGCAGCACAGCGGCAAGATCACCCGGTTTCGCGACTGGTTGTGCGACGAAGCGTCGCGCGACCGCGATGCCGCCGATCACTACATCCGCCGGGCGGTCATCGTCGAACCGTAACCACGGGTTCTATCCTGTTAGCGCGGACACTTCCAAGCAGGCTGGCTCAGGACTTTTCGGGCTTCTTCGGCTTGAAGCGCGACGCTGTGTCACAGCGTGCTTGGGATTTTCAGATGGGATGATGAGCGCTCATCCCGCGGCAGGATGATCCAGTGGTTTTTATCGGGGTCTGAGAAGTGATTCGGTCGCGCACACATCGAAGGTTTGTCGCCTGGCTGGCCATGGCCGCCATGTGGCTCACGATCGTCGTGCCGGTGGTATCGCAGACACTGCCGTCCTCGCGGTCCACATCGGCTCCTGGCGCTTCGTGCGGTGGCCATGCTGACGACATGACGCATCCGTCGTCGCCGCCACCGCACGGCCATCCGATGGAAAAGTGCGGCTACTGTGGGCTGCTCAGTCATAGTCCGACGCTGACCGGTGCGGCGTGGCTGCCACACCTGCTTCCGCCTGTTGTCGCTCTCCCACACAGCATCCCCAAGACGTTGCCGTGGACGCGGCATGCCCCACTCGCAGCCGCCCCCCGTGGTCCACCCGTTTTCGTGAGCGCCTGATTTTTCCGATTGACACGGTAAGCCGTGTCGTCCCGCGTTATCGAATTCCAAGGAAAACCATGTCTATTCTTGCTGATCGCCTGCGCCTCGATGCGCGCTCGTTGCCACGCCCGCTGCACACTGTTCCCAGGCGCGCCGTTGCTATCACATTGATCGCCGGCGTGCTCGCACCAGGGCTGGCCAATGCCTGCTCCACCTGCGGCTGTTCGCTCAATTCGGACTGGTCCAGTCAGGGCTACGCCATCACCACCGGTCTGCATCTGAGCGTGCGCGAGGATTATTTCGACCAATCACAGCTCGTCAGCGGAACGGATACGATCAGCCGCTCTTCGATCTCATTTCCGGCCGACCAGGAAGTGCAGCAGAAAACGATCAATCGCGTAACGCTGCTGGGTGCCGACTACAATTTTTCGCGCTACTGGGGGGTGTCGGTCCAGCTGCCGTATACCGACCGCCATCACCAGACGATCGCCGCCGGCGACACCGACATCTCCACATCGAACGCCCGCGGCATCGGCGATCTGCGAGTACTGGCGCGTTATCAGGGCATCAGCGACGACGCTGGCATAGGCCTGCAATTCGGATTGAAGCTCCCCACGGGGCGTTTCACTCAGAATTTTGAATCCGGCCCGCAGGCCGGCGCTCTCCTCGATCGCGGCCTGCAATTGGGCACTGGCACCACCGACGCGCTCTTGGGCGTCTACAAGTCGGGGTATCTGAGCCAGTCGATCGGCTACTTCGGACAGGCCATGGCACAGATCGCCCTGGATGCGCGTGCTCACTTCCGGCCCGGCAACTCGCTCAACGTGAACTTCGGTCTGCGCTATCTCGATGCTGGTCGTTTCGTGCCGCAGTTGCAGCTCAACCTGCATAGCGAACAGCGCGAAAGCGGCTCGCAAGCCGACCGTCCCAACAGTGGCGCAACGCTGGCTTACATCAGCCCCGGCATCGGCATCAAGATCACGCCACGGCTCGATGCATTTGCCTTCGTCCAGCTGCCGATTTGGCAACGCGTCAACGGCTTGCAGTTAGAACCTCGACGCCTGTGGTCGGTCGGTGCGCAGTATCGGTTCTGATTAACAGTCCGCGGCTGCTTACGGGCGGGCGGCATGCATGCCGCCCGCCTGGAAATCGGCACTCACATCCCGCTTCATGGCGGGAATGAGCGCACATCGCTCCTTGATGGAAGAAGACCGGCGAAGAATCGTCGCCAGGGCATCCTTACCAGGAATTGTCCCTGACACCTCATTCCTCGCAGTGCGGCAATACCGCCTGGCGTCCCTGCAGGAAGCGCCTGACGGCGGGATCGCTGGCGAGGCCGATCGCGATGTCGAAGGCATCGCGAGCCTCGGGATAGGCCTGGGTTCTGGCCAGTAGCGCCGCGCGTGCCGCCCAGTAGGGTTGGTAATCGACGAGCCTGCCGTCGGCGCCAAGCGCATCCACGATCTCGAGTGCGGCGCGTGGACCTTGCAGTTCCGCGATGGCCAGCGCGCGGTTGAGCGCGATCACCGGCGAACCGGAGAGAGCGAGCAGCGCGTCGTAAATCTGCACCTCGGGAGTCCAATCGGTGCGTCCGCTGCGGCGACGCTCGACATGCGCGGACTGCAGCGCCGCTTCGAGTTGATAACGGCCGATGTGGCCCAGCGCGCTCGCACGCAGCAGCAGCGTTTCGGCCTCGTCGATCATCGCCGCATCCCACAGCGCGACATCCTGCTCGGCCAATGGCACGTAGTCGCCATCCGCATTGCGGCGCGCGCGACGGCGCGCCTCAGCGTGCAGCATGCAGGCCAGCAGGCCCAACGCTTCCGGTTCCTGCGGCAGCAGCCCGGCCACCATGCCGGCGAGGAAAAGCGCTTCCGCGGTGAGATCGCGCCGTATCACATCGGTGCCGTCGGGATCGCTCCAGCCTTCCGCAAAAGCGGCGTAAATCGCATCCAGCACGCCGTCCAGCCGTCCGGCCAACTCGTTGCATGCAGGGATGGCAAACCGGATACCGGCCTCGCGGATCTTCTGCTTCGCGCGTCCGAGGCGTTTGCCCATGGCACTCGGCGACGCGAGAAACGCCGAGGCGATGGTCTTCGCATCCAGCCCGAGCACGGCTTGCAACATCAACGGCGCGCGGATGCCGGCATCGATGGCCGGATGCGCGCAGGCGAACAACAGCGCCAGGCGTCGATCCGGAATCGCCGCGTCACCCACCACTGTCGATGCCGCCTCGTCGAGCTCCGCCAGTATCTGCAACTGCGCGGCCGCAGCTTCGCCGCTGCGGCGGCGCCGAAGGCCGTCGATTCCTTTACGCCGCGCCACGGTCAGCAACCAGGCTTCCGGATTCGCAGGACAACCGTTGAGCGGCCAGTCCGCCAGCGCCGTGGCAAACGCTTCCGACAACGCATCTTCGGCCGCCGCCACGTCACGCAGGGCGGCGGCCAGAAAGGCGACCAGCTTGCCGTAGCTGCGGCGCGCGACAGCGTCCGCGGTACTGCGCGCCTGCGCCGCGCTATCCAACGTCACATGTACCAGACCGGTCGCACTTCGATCGTGCCATGGCTCGCGCCGGGGCAGCGCGCGGTCCAAGCAAGTGCGGCATCCAGGTCAGGCACATCGATCAGGTAGTAGCCGGCCAACTGCTCCTTGGAATCTACATAGGGACCATCCAATACCTGCGACTTGCCGTCCGCCACGTGCACGGTAGTCGCGGTCGTGCTGGGTTGCAGGCGGTTCGAGCCGACCAGTACACCCGCCGTCTTCAGCGCCTGCGTATATGCCCCGTAAGCCGCGACGCCCTGTTCCTGTTCAGCCGGCGTCATCTGCGACCAACCGTTTTCGTTCGAATACAGCATCAATAGGTATTGCATCGGGATTCTCCACAATGAGTGATCGGCGGGCAATGTGCGCCGCCATTCCCATGACGCGCGAGGTTTGGCGATTTGGACAGGGCCGATCTTATCGTCGACCGCCCCCAAACCGACCGATCCTCTTGTTCCCTGTACGGTGTCGACGTTCTCCGCGACTTTTCGCAGCTAGACTGTTTCGACTCCCGATGAGTTTCGTCGGCGTAGGGGCGGTGCGGGATTTTCCACAATCTTGCTGGGGATGGGTGTCATGGTCATGCCGTTGTCGTGGAAAATCGGGGCTGGCGTGGCGGGCTTGATCGTCGCTGTGCTGGCCTGGAATGGACTCTCCCAGTACCTCGCGGCACGCCACGCCGATGAGGTCATGCGCGATTCCGCTCGCTCCGCCGAGCTGGATGCGCAACAGGCCAAGGCTCACGCCCAGCAATCCCGGGCACAGCTGGCGGCCGACCTGAAGCAGCAGCGCGAAGACTTGTCCGACACGTACCAGCAGGTCAATGAGCAGGCCCGCCAATACCAGGCGGAGCAAGCCGTACGCCTGGAAAGGCAGCGGCAGGAAGAGCTTCGCGTGCAGGAAAGTTACCGGCTGGACCGAAACCAGCAATGCGTCGGTGGCGTCGTCATCAACCGCAACGGCACGAGCTTTACGCAGGTCTTCGGCAAGGATGGCGCGCCGATCCCGTGCAGAGGCGACCTGGCGACGGAACCACTGCGCTGATCCCGCATCGTCATCGCCGCGGCTGCGTCAGGTATTGTCCCCGACACCTCTCCGCTTCCGGCAACGCGCCTCAATGACTTCGACCGAAAAGCACGGCACCCCCGAAGTCTCGCGTGGCTCCATGGTGGTCGCTGCGCTGTCGACGGTGGTGGAGTGGTACGACTTCACGCTCTATCTGTACTTCGCCACGGTGCTGTCGCGGGTGTTCTTCGGTGGCGGCAACAACTCGCTGCTGGCCACGCTGGCCGGGTTCGCCATTTCCTATGGCATGCGGCCGCTGGGCGCGATGGTGTTCGGGCATGTCGGCGACCGCATCGGGCGGCAGCGCACGCTGGTGCTGTCGATGATGCTGATGACGCTGGCGATGCTTGCGACGGCGCTGCTGCCCGACTATGCCGCGATCGGGCCTGCGGCTGGCGCGCTGCTGCTGTTGCTGCGCTGCTTCATGGCGTTCTCGGTCGGCGGCGAATATACGGGCGTGGTCGCCTACCTGCTGGAAGGCGCGCGCGAGGACCGACGCGGTTTGATCACCTCGCTGGCATCCGCCGCCAGCGAGATCGGCGCGCTGATGGCGGTGGCGATCTCCGCACTGGTGGTCGGCGCGATGAGCACCGTCCGTCTCGACGCCTGGGGCTGGCGTATTCCGTTCTTTGTGGGCGCAGCGCTGGCCGGATGCGTGTTGATCGCGCGCTCCACCATGGAAGAATCGCCGGATTTCCTGCGTCAGGTGAAGCAACAGACGGTGCCCGAGTCTCCCCTCCGCCACACGCTCGCCCACCATCGCCGCGCACTGCTGCGCACCTTCACCATTTCGGCGCTGGGCTCGATTACCTATTACGTCGGCATCACGTATGTACCGGCTTTCCTGAGCTCGTCGGGCGTCCTCGCCGAAGGCCGTTCGCTCTGGTTGTCGACCCTTGCCGCGGTGGCGGTCATCCTGGTCACGCCTCTGGCGGGTGCGCTCTCCGACCGGGTCGGACGCAAGCCGATGCTGATCTGGCTGGGCGTCGCCGGCATGCTGCTGCCGTTGTCGATGTTCGGCCTGATGGCGGGCGGCGGCGAGCTGCACATCGCTGTCGGCGCGATCGTGCTGGCCTGCCTCGCCGGCGGTGTCAGCGCGGTAGGCGCTCCGGCGACCGCCGAGCAGTTTCCCGGCGAAGGCCGACTCAGCGGCCTGGCGCTTGGCGTAACGGTAGCCACCGCCATCTTTGGCGGCCTGACGCCTTTCCTCGCCGAACTTTTCATCCGGCTGACCGGATGGACCGCCCTGCCCGGCGCCATGATCGCCGCCGTCGCCCTGGGCGTCATGCCCGTCTTGCTGACCATGCCGGAGACACAGCCGGGTTTGCTCAGAGCCCATGCCCGCGAGCGGGCGGCAAAGCCAGTGAGAGACATTTAACCAGCACGGAAATGTCTCTGATCCATTTACTGCTTCAGCCCGAGGGCGGCGTCCGATCGCATCTCGGAAACCTACTCTGGCCTGCATGTGCAAGTTATTTCGGGTCAGCTCGCAAATTCGCATTGACATACGCAAGAATTTGCGTATAGCTTTGTGCCGCACTCACGAAAGTAGTCAGCAGCGTAGCCAGAGCACACCTGGCACCCGGCCCGACATGCGATTCGTGCAGTCGCCAACGCCGGGGCAGCAGGTGTGGGGTATCCCGGCACACGGGGCATCGAAAGATGCGGGTAGCGGCGGCCGGGGAGAACGGGTTACCGCCGGTCCATTTGGGGAACTGACTCAATGACGAATACGAATTGCCGGGATATCGAGGAAGGGCTCGCGGCCGCGATGGCCCTCGCTTTTCCACCATCCGCCTTGGCGGGCGGTGTCGCGCGGGGCGCGGCGGAAAACCAGCCGGTCGCCGCCCTTTTTTCATCTTTTTTTAGATCGATCCAATTTTTCGAGGCCTGCCTGGAGCAGACATTGATGAGCCCAGCTGGGCTCATCGTTCAACCCTATGCAATGGAGTGTTGACATGACCAAGTCACCCCGTTTCCGTCGTCACGTCCTGGCTAGCGCACTGCTGGCCGTGGTGTCTCCGATGTCGCTCGCCGCCCAGGAGAAAGATCCCGAAGCAGCCAAGGAATTGGACACCGTCGTCGTCACCGGCTCGCGCATCAAGCGTGTCCAACTGGAGGGTCCGGCGCCGGTGAATATCATCACCGCCGACCAGATCAAGAAAGAAGGCTTTATTACGGTCTACGACGTACTCACCACGCTCACCGAAGCGACCGGTACGGTCGAAGCGGACTCGCAGTGGGGTTCGCATACGCCAAACGCGAGCCCGCTGAATTTGCGAGGCATGGGGCCGAACCGCACCTTGCTGCTGGTCAATGGCCGCCGTGTTGCCGACTATCCCCTGCCCTATGGCGGCGAGACCAACGTTTCCAACTACAGCAACATTCCGGCCGCCGCGGTGGAACGGGTGGAGGTGCTCACCGGCGGCGCGTCGGCGATCTACGGTTCGGATGCCATCGCCGGCGTGGTCAACGTGATCCTGAAGGAGAACTACAAGGGCGACGAGTTGCGCATACGCACCGGCATGGCCACCGAAGGCGGGCGCAGAACCTGGGATGCGTCCTGGGCCGGCGGCAAAACAGGCGAGCAGTGGAGCGTCACCTATGCGCTGCAGTACAACAAGCGCGCGCCGCTGTTCGGGCGCGACCGCCCGGCGATGGACGATTCCGACGATGCAGCGTACCCGTCCTGGAACATGGAGCAGCGCAAGCTCGGCTTCCGCCCAGTCCCCGGGCTGGTCCTGATCGACGCCGGCAGCGGCATGCGCGTCGCGCCGCCGGCAGGTACTTGCGACAAGTTCAACGGCGAGTACTACCTGGCCGACCGTCTGGTCTACAACTACAAGGCCAACAAGGTCACCGACACCGGCCGACTCTGCGGCATGAAGGCCGACTACGCGAACTGGCTGCTGACTGGTGGCTCCGAGACCGAGTCCGGCAACCTCTACGCCACGCGGAAATTCGACAACGGCGTGAAGGCATGGACCAATCTGGCCGTGTTCAATGCCCATGGCATCTGGAGTACCAGCCCGCCCAGCGTCTACCTGGTCGACGACCAGAACGGCTACTTCATCGATGCGGCCAGCCAGCGCGCGCTAATCGGCGTGCGCCAGTTCACCCCGCGCGAGGCAGGCGGCATCGACAACCTGCGCAACACCAATAGCGAAATGTCGTGGGACTGGAGTGCAGGTCTCAGCGGAAGCCTCGCCAGTCGTTTCGACTGGAATGCTTCCATCGGCCGCTCCTATTACGCGGTACGCGAGTACCAGAACGTCGTGAACAAGCAGAAGTCCTACGACTTCTTCCTCGGGCCGCGCCTGGGCACCACGCCGGACGGCGAAGCCATCTACAACCTCAACGAGCAGCGCTGGTGGAACCCGGTGGCGCCGCAGCAGTACCGCCAGTTCGGTGCGGTCGCGTTCAACCACGCCGCCTCTTGGGTCAACCAGGCATCGTTCGACGTCAACGGCGAGTTGTTTTCGGGTTGGGCCGGACCTGTGTCGTTCGCCGCAGTCGTGGAAGCGGCCAAGCAGGGCTACAAGTTGAATCCGGACCCGCGGGCGGGCGTCGATTTCGACTTGCAGAACGTGGACCGCGGCGGCGGCGAGCGTACCCGCTACTCGGCCGGCCTGGAGTTCAACGTCCCATTGCTGAGCACGCTGACCGCGACCCTCGCAGGGCGCTACGACACGTACGGCAACTACAAAGCCTTCGACAATGTCGGCGGTCTTGCCATCGGCCGCCAGGACGCCACCACCTGGAACGCCGGCCTGGAGTGGCGCCCCATCGAAAGTCTGTTGCTGCGCGGGTCCTACGCCACCAGCTTCCACGCGCCGGACATGCACTACCTGCTGGGCCAGCCCAGCACCTCGGCCATCACCAGCACCGACCAGTTGCGCTGCATCCAGAGCGGCGCCTACCTGGTCAACAACTGCGGCGCGGGCAATACCGACGTCTGGTACCTCTTCAACGTGAACCGCCGCGGCACGCCGTTCCTGAAGCCGGAGCTGGGCGATTCCTGGACTGCCGGCTTCGTCTGGGACGCCAGCCAGAACCTGTCGTTCACGGCCGACTATTGGGCGATCAAGCTGCAGGACATGATCGTCGACGTGGGCGCGGACGAGATCCTCAGCAGCGAAGCCGGCTGCAAGACCGGCTTGAACGCCGACGGTACGCCCTGGAGCAACCCGGCCGGCGCGCAGTACTGCAAGGAGATCGTCGAGCGCGTCATCCGCGATGCCGCCGGGCGCATCACCTCCATCGAACGCGGCCCGTTCAACCTGGCGCAGCGGCAAGTGAAGGGTGTCGACCTGTCGGGCCGTTATCGGCTGGACTCCGGACGCTGGGGCGACTTCCGCTTCGCCATCAACTACACCAACCAGTTGTCCACCCGGGAGCAGAAATATTCAAAGGATTCGAACCCCGAGCGCCGTGATCGGGACATCCGCAGCAAACTCCGCGGCAGCGTGTCCTGGCAGCGCGGCCCGTGGAACGCCAACATCTACGCCGACCGCGTCGGCTCGGTGCCCGGCGTGCGCTACCACTGGGGCACCGACCGGCTGAACAACCCCGGCGGCTGCCTGCCATTCGCGGATGGCTACGTTCCCAGCGACAGTCTTTCGGCCAACTGCTCCGAGCCGGCGACGCTGCCAAACGGTTCTCCGAACACCAACCCCAACGCTGGCAAGTCGACCGGTCGCTACTACGGCCGCGTAGGGCCCTTCATCACCTGGAATTTCAACATCGGCTACCGCTTCAACGAGCAATCCCGCTTGAACCTCTTCGTCAACAACGCCTTCAACTCCACCAGCTGGAATCACAAGGACCCGTACAAAGGCGACTACGACTTCGGCCCCACCCGCCTGCTGAGCCCGGTTGGCCGCGAGGTATCGATGGAATACGTGTATCACTTCAAGTAGTCCGCGGCTGAGGCGGTTCCGCAGCCTCTGGCTGCGGGACCTCCCTTCATCGCAAACGTTACGGCGAGCGCCGCTGGGCAGCGGTGATTGCGATAACCCGGTAAGGCGGGCGATACCGACAGGAAGGATGGCTAGTGATGAGTTCGCAGATGAAGAAACCGATGTCCTCCGTATTGCCCGCAGCGCGTGTCACGCAAGCCGCCCGTTCATGGGTCGTACCGCCGCGGCCGGCAACTTTCTGGCTATCCATGCTGCTGTCGTGCGCACTGGTTTCGCCGCTGTCGGCACAGGAACACGGCGAAGGCGATTACGTGCCCGAGACGGATGCCAAGGTGCTGAGCAAGCTCGAGCAATGGCAGGACTGGAAATTCGGCTTCATGGTGCACTGGGGTCCGTACAGCCAGTGGGGCGTGGTCGAGTCCTGGTCGATCTGCTCCGAGGACGTGGACTGGTGTCGGCGTCCCAAGGGGATCAGCTACGTCGACTACGTGCGCAAGTACGAACAGCTGCCGACGACCTTCAACCCGACGCGCTTCGATCCCGCCGCCTGGGCGCGGGCGGCGAAGGACGCCGGCATGAAGTATGTGGTGTTCACCACCAAGCACCACGACGGCTTCAACATGTTCGACACGCAGCAGACCAGTTACCGCATTACTGCCGCGGACGTGCCGTTCCACACCGACCCGCGCGCCAATATCGCCAAGGGTGTGTTCGACGCCTTCCGCGCGCAGGGTTTCGGCATCGGCGCGTACTTCTCCAAGCCCGACTGGCATCACGACGACTACTGGGCGCCGGAATGGGCCACGCCCGATCGCAACGTCAACTACGACACCCGCAGACATCCCGAACGTTGGCAGCGCTTCGTGCAGTTCACGCACGCGCAGATCGGCGAGCTGACCTCGCAGTACGGCCCGCTGGACATCTTGTGGCTCGACGGCGGCTGGGTGAACCCGCGTGCGCACCCGGACGCGACGCCGGGCAGCGGCAAGGTGCCGTGGCCGCAGGACATCGACATGCCCGGGCTGGCCGCACTGGCGCGACGCAACCAGCCGGGCCTGATCGTGGTCGATCGCGCCGTTGGCGGCCGTTACGAGAACTACCGCACACCGGAGCAGAAGATTCCCGACGCGCCGCTGCCGTACCCGTGGGAAACCTGCATGACGTTGGGCGACTCTTGGTCGTACGTACCCAACGACAACTACAAGTCCGCGCGCAGCGTGGTGCACATGCTGGTCGACGTGGTCGCCAAAGGCGGCAACTACCTGCTCAATGTCGGGCCCGATGCCAATGGCGAATTGCCGCCGGTGGCGCTGGAGCGCCTGCGCGAGATCGGCGACTGGATGGATACCAACGGACGCGCGATCCACGGCAGCCGCGCTATAGCGCCTTATCGCGACGGCAAGCTGCGCTACACCCGTCGGCATGACGGTACCGTCCACGCGATCTATCTGGCCGACGACGGCGAGCGCATGCCGCCTGCGACGCTGACGATCCGTGGCCCGGTGCCCGCGCCCGGTGCGCAGCTGCGGCTGCTCGGCGCCGACACGCCGCTGTCGTGGCGCCGCGATGGGACGAAGACGGTGATCGAGATTCCCGCCGCCGTACGCAAGCAGGTGGAAGGTGCCTACGCCTGGGCCATCGAGCTGCCCGGCGCCGCACCGGAATCCTGATCATGACGACCCCAGCGCTACTGCGCGTCCATCGGCAAAGCTGCAATGAGCCGGAACTGCAATGAGAGCGAGAACGCCATGCCCGCTTGCCGAAATTTTCGCCTGCCCCAAGCGTTGCTGATTCTGCTGCTGATATTGTCGGCATTGGTCGCGTTCGCCGCCGAACCCGAGCAGTTCGGCACCGATCATGACGATCCGCGCACCGCGTATCCGCCGGTGCCGCGTCCGTCGACACCGGCCTGCCGCGTCGACATCGTCGACCATGGCTTCGACAGCTTCGAGCCGGCGCGCGGCGCGATCGACGCGGCGAAAACCTGTCCCGGTCCCTGGCAGCGGATCGTGCTGGAGATGGACGGCCAGGTGAAAGGCCGCCAGTACGACCGTATCGGCCATCTCGAGGTCGGCGGCGTCACAGTGTTCCGCACGAGTTCGCCGGAGCCGTCGCGCGAAGGCATCGCCTGGCATGTCGAGAAAGACCTCGGCGACTACGCGGCGCTGTTCCAGCGCGAGCAGCCGCTGCAGATGCATCTGGGCAACGTGGTCAACGAAACGTATAACGGGATCTTCCGCATCAAGGCGCGGATCGCGTTCTACCGCGCCGATGCCGCGCGCCCTGCCGTGACAGCTGCCGATATCGTGGCTCCGCTCGATCGCCTGCACCAGGACGGTCCGGACACGGTCGGCATGTTCACCCTGCCGGCCAATGCCGAGCGCATGGTGGCCGAGGTCTACGCCACCGGTTCCGGCGGTGGCTGCGAGGAATTCTGGTACTTCGCGGCACCCGTCGATGGCTACTGGTGCCAGTCCGCGCAAGGCCCGTATCGCGAAGTGCAAGTACTGATCGATGGCCGTGTCGCTGGCATCGCCGCACCGTACCCGCACATCTACACAGGCGGCTGGTCCAATCCGTTCCTGTGGTATGCGATCCCGGCGCCGCGCACGTTCGACATTCGTCCGATCCGTTTCGACCTGACCCCATTCATCGGTGCGGTCAACGATGGCAAGCCGCACGAGTTGCGCTTGCGCGTGCTTGGCGTTCCGGAAGGCAGCAAGGGCTGGGCGCTGCATCCCAATGTGCAGGTGTGGCGCGACAGCGGCAGCGAGCGGACCCGCGGCGAACTGCTCGAAGCCCGGCTCGATCCGCTCGATCTCGCCAACCCGGTGACGCTCGATGGCGACGGCAACGGCACGCTAGCCGCACGGGCGCGACACGCATTCACCGCGCGCGGCGTACTGCAGACCTCGCGCGGACACGTCGGCACCATGGTCGAGCGCGTGCTCGATGCCAGCAACCAGCATCGCTGGAGCAAGCAGGAGGACGGCGACGATCACCTGCGCGCAGAGTGGAGCGACCTGGAGACGATCACCCGCCGCACCGCCAGGCGCGCACCGCGGGTGGACACGCAGACGCTGCGCTTCGGCCTCGACGGCGGCATCTCCACCAGCAGGGTCGATGGCAAACCGCGAGTGACAACGACGCTGATCATCCACGACGACGCCGACCGGCATCGCGGCGAAGGCACCGCCATCGCCGCATGGAGCGAGACCCGCGACCGTTTCGACGGCAGTGCCTCGTATACCGCCGAGGTGCCGCGCGAACAGCGTCGTGCGACCGCACACTCACGGCAGCAATACCGGCAGCGCGACCAGAGCGGCGCGTGCTACAGGCGCATCATCAGCAGCCGCAACGGCCGCTTCGCCGCGGATGCGGTCGGTTGCGGCGATGGCCCCGATCCGAAGTCTGCGCGGGACTGATGACCAGTAACAGCGCACGACGGAATCACATTCGCTGCACCGAGTAATCAACGAGGCGTTGTCTCAGACCGCTTTGCTTCCTTGGGACGTGTTCAATGCCACGGCGGCGCGAATGAGCGCCTTCAGCGCCTTCTCATCGATCTTGTCGGTCTCGTGGATATCGATGGCGCGCCGGGTGTTGCCTTCGAGGCTGGAGTTGAAAAGACCTGAAGGGTCTGCCAGCGAGGCGCCCTTGGCGAAGGTCACCTTCACGGCGCTCTTGTACGTCTCGCCGGTGCAGATCATCCCGGCGCGGTACCACACCGGAACCCCTCGCCACTTCCACTCCTCGACCACGTCGGGGACGGCCTGCTTGATCAGCGCCCGGACCCTGGCGAGCGTCTCGCCCCGCCAATCGCCCAGCTCCTCGATCCTCGCATCGATCAGCCGGGACGGAGTCTCGCTTCCGCTGGCTTCTTTCGAGCCGCTCTTCTCGTTCTTCATGATGGCCGTCTCTTTCTTCATGGTTGGAGTCGCTCGCCCGTCATTTGAGCATCCTCGCCGTCCGCCTCGGCCGCATCGCGAATGGGACGGCGATCGCCCGATGGCTCAGCGCTGCTCTTGCACACGGAGCAGATTGCCCGCGGGATCGCGGATGGCGCAGTCGCGAACGCCATATGGCTGATCCGTCGGCTCCTCGACGATCTCGGCACCGCTGGCCTGTATACGCTCGAAAGCGGCATCGAGGTCCTTGGTGGCCAGCAACATGATGGCGTAGGTACCCTTGGCCATCATCTCGGCGATGGTGCGTTTCTCGTCATCGTTCACGCCGGGGCTGGCGGCCGGCGGATACAGGACGATGGACGTGCCCGGCTGGTCGGGCGGCCCCATCGTGATCCAGCGCAGTCCGTTATATCCGACGTCCTTGCGTACCTCGAAGCCGAGGGTATCGCGGTAGAACGCCAGGGAGGCTTCCGGGTCGGTTTGCGGAAGAAAGCTGGCGTGAATAGAGATGTCCATGGCAGTCGTGCTCGGTGTGGAAGGAGCCGTCATGCTAAGTCCGGCTCGGGGGTCGTTGCTTCTCGATTCCTGACCGGTCGCGTCACCTGTCGCGCCACGCAGGACGGCATCCCCGCCGTCGCGTCCGCCGCCTCGCGCCGATAGACACTCGGCGGCACCCCAGCCAGCTCGGTGAAGCGCGTGCTGAACGTTCCCAGCGACGCGCAGCCGACCGCGAAGCAGACTTCGGTGACGCTGAGGTCGCCACGACGCAGCATCGCCATCGCGCGCTCGATGCGCCGGGTCATCAGATAGGAATAAGGCGACTCGCCGAAGGCGAGCTTGAACTGGCGACTGAGGTGTCCGGCCGACATGTGCACGCCGCTGGCGAGCGCCTCGACATTCAGCGGCTGTGCGTATTCCCGATCGATCCGGTCGCGAACGCGGCGCAGTCGTGCGAGATCGCGCAGGTGCTGTGCTGCGGGTGGTCGGCTGTTCATCGGCGCGATCGTCCCATGTGGCATCGGAGTGCTCAAGTCCGTTGAAGAAAAGGCGACACGTTTACTTTTTCCCGCCGGACCCGGCTCGATGGATCGCATGGTCACGCACGCCATAAAGCAGAGCTAACTCATTACAATCCTGCCTCCCTCTGTGGCAGGTAGACGGTATGAATATTCGTTCACGCTGTGCCTTGGCGAGTCGCATGCTTCTTTTGCTGCTGCTCTTCGCGCCCGTCGTCGCCATCGCCCAAGCCGCGACCGGTGTGGGATTCCAGGCCGTCACGATTCGCGACCCGGTCAACGGAGGAACGACGCCCGGCTACGTGTTCTATCCGTCCGCGCAAGCCTCGAAGATCACCTGGCACGGACCTTATGAATTGCATGCCACGCCCGATGCACCGCCAATCGCCGGCGCCAAGCCGCTGGTGGTGATCTCGCACGGCCACGCTGGGTCGGACCTCGGCCATCACGATCTCGCGGTTTACCTGGCGAGCCACGGCTTCATGGTGGCAACGCTGGAACACCCCAAGGACAATTTCCGCGACACGAGCGGCGTCGGAACCGCCGCCGTACTGGACGGCCGGCCGATCCAGGTGAAGGCCGCCATCGACGAACTGCTGAACGATCCGCGCTGGAAGACACTGATCAATCCGAACCGGATCGGCGTCGCCGGTTTTTCCGCAGGCGGCTACGCCGCGCTGGTGGTTGCCGGTGCAGTACCGCACTTCGATCTCTTCATAGGCTATTGCAAACGACATCCCAAAGACCCGGACTGCGGGCTGCTGGAGAAGCTCGAATCCGAAGGGACCGCGACAGCGGCGCTCGCCGCACTGCAGGCAAGCGTCGACCACTGGGGCAAGCCCGCTGATCCGCCCGTGAAAGCCGCCTTCGTCATGGCGCCATTGAGCCTGGTTTTCGACAAGGCCAGTCTTGCCCACGTCGATCGCCCTGTTTTTCTCTATTACGGTCAGGACGATCAGGTGCTGCTGCCGCAGGAGAACGCTCTGCACATCGCCCCTCTGATCAAGACGCTCGCCGGCACCGAGATGATTCCCAAGGCGGGGCATTACGTTTTTCTCTCGCCATGCTCGCCACGGCTCGCCAATGACGCAGCGGACATTTGCAAGGACCCGCCAGGCGTCGATCGCGTCGCGGCGCATCGGAAGATCAATGCCAACGCCCTGGCGTTCTTCCGCAAGACGCTGGGCGTCGCAACGCACTGAGCCTCTGCGGGCTTGCCGTCCGTTATCGGACCGCAAGGCAGCGCGCGGCCAAGCGGACATCGGGTAGACCGACAAATCGCTTGACGGCGAATCGCGTACCTTTGCTGCTAGCTTCAGCCACGGACCACCCGCTACCTGTTGATCCCGTGGCTAACCGAGGCATGCATCGATGACAGTGACTCTGTGGCGGCGAAGCGCTTGCCTTGTCGTCTTCGCTTCAGCTTTCGGATCCACCGCGGCGGCCGATGCCGCGACGCGCCTGACCATGCCGACCGTGGAAGGGCTGACTGTGGAAGGCCAAACCCAGCCGCTGAATGTCGATGACGACGCACCTCGCTTTGGCTGGGTAGTGGCGGACGCGCCCCGGGGCGCCATACCGCTTGCCTATCGCATCGAAGTGGCGCGCAGCGAGGCCGCATTGGCGCACGACCGGCCGGACGTGTGGGACAGCGGCCGCGTGCTGTCGCCGGCGTCGTTCGGAATCGCTTACGACGGTCCGGCGCTGTCGTCGTTCACCCGTTATTTCTGGAAAGTCGTTGCCGAGACGTCCAGCGGCACCTTCAGCACACGTTCTTGGTTCGAAAGCGGTCCCCGCCGCCCTACTGACTGGGCGGATTCGCAATGGATCGGCAAGGGCGGCCATGGCACCACCGCAGCACCGTTGCTGCGCCGTGAGTTCCGCGTCGGCCGCGGACTGTCGACGGCGCGCCTGTACGTGGCCGCCGGAGGCTATGCGGATGTGTCGGTGAACGGCAGGCCGGCAGGCACCGCAGTGCTGTCGCCCGACTTCACCGACTACGACAAGCGCGTGCTGTATCAGGCCCATGACGTAACCGCCCTGCTCAAGGCGGGGACGACCAACGCGATGGGTATCGAGCTCGGGCGTGGCTTCTACGGTCTCACCAATCCCGATGTCTGGCACTGGGAGAAGGCGCCCTGGCATGGCGAGCCGCGCGTGCGTGCACTGTTGCGGCTTTGCTATGCAGACGGTCATTGCGACGAGCTCGGCAGTGGGCCCGGCTGGAGGGAGCATGATGGCCCGACCTTGCTGGACGACGTCTATGGTGGCGAGACCTACGACGCCCGCCGCGCCCAACCGGGCTTCGACACAGCCGGCTTCGACGATCGCAGCTGGCGCCCGGCTGTCGTGATGCCGGCGCCAAAAGGGCAGCTGCAGGCGCAGCGCGAGCCACCGATCCGGGTGGCGCAGACCCTGCTGGCCGACGTTGTCACCGAGCCGAAGCCGGGCGTGTTCGTATTCGCCTTTCCGCGGGTGATCGCCGGCTGGGCAACCCTTGCCGCGCAAGGCCGGCCTGGCGACACGGTGGCACTGCACTACGGCGAGAAGCTGCTGCCGGACGGCACAGTGGACGATCGCGATGCGCACCACTACTTCAAGCACGGCTTCCAGACCGATCGCATGATACTGGCCGGTACCGGTCGCGAGTCCTGGCACGCCCGCTTTTCGTGGAAGGGATTCCGCTACGTGCAGGTCGATGGTTGGCCGGGGCATTTGCCGCCGGGCATCGATGCGGTGACGGCGCAACGGGTGCATACGGACGCAAAGGTGATCGGACACTTTTCCAGCAGCCAACCGCTGCTCGACTGGGTCCATGCCGCCGCTGTCGACACCTTGCTCAACAACCTCTATGGCCTGCCCACCGACACGCCGATGTACGAGAAGAACGGCTGGACCGGCGACGGCATGCTCGGCGCGGACATGATGCTGCGCAATCTCGACAGCGCCGCGTTGCTGGCGAAGTGGGTGCAGGACATCGCCGATACGCGCACGGCCGATGGCGCGCCGTTGCTGATTGCGCCCAACCCCGGCTGGGGCCTGGGGCGTGCGCCGCCGTGGCACGCAGCCTATGTGCTGGTGCCGTGGTCGCTGTACTGGCAACGCGGCGATCGCCGCGTGCTGGCTGAACACGCGGCGGGCATGGCGCGTTACGTCGACCTGGAATACGGCCGTTCGCCCGGCGGCATCGCGGACACCGAACTGGGCGACTGGGTCAGTCCCGAGACGGCCGCCGATGGCGAAAACGCGCCCGAGGACAAGCACGTGGCAGCCACCGCTTATCTCTATCGCATGGCCGACACGATGGCGCGCGTCGGCAGCACGCTGGGCGATGCGGTGCTGGCTGCACACTTCAGCTCGCTCGCGGCGACCGTGCGCGATGCGTTCAACCAACGCTTCTACGACACCCATGCCGGAGTTTACCGGGGCGACGGCGATCTAGGCGTTCGGCAGACGCACCAGTTGCTTGCCCTGGGCTTCGGACTGGCTCCGGATGCGCAGCGCACCCGTGTCGCCGATGCGCTGGTGCAGGCCGTACACGCCCACGACGACCACCTTGATACCGGCGCGCTCGGCACCAAGTTGCTGCTGCCGGTGCTCACCGCTACCGGCCATGCCGAGCTGGCGTGGCGCGTGGCCACCCAGGTCAGCTTCCCGGGCTGGGGCTTCTGGCGCACGCACGGCGCGACGAGCCTGTGGGAGCACTGGAAACTCGCCTCGCGCTCGCGCGGCCACTATTTCCTCGGCACGATCGACGACTGGCTGTACGGCGATGTCGCCGGGCTGCGTCCGCTCGCGCCGGGCTGGCAGCGGATCGGCGTCCATCCCGCCCTCACGCATGGGCTCGATCACGCCGCCGCCGACACGCTCACGCCGTATGGCAAGACGGCGGTGTCGTGGTCGCGCACGCCCGGCGAATTCCGCATCGATGTCGAGGTGCCGGTCGGTGCGGTGGCCGAGTTGCGCCTGCCGGAACCGATTTCGGCGGCATTGACCGAATCGGGGCAAGCGGCGACAAAGGCCGTAGGCGTGCACGACGTACATGCTTGCGGCGATGACACCTGCCTGGAGGTAGCGTCGGGGCGCTATCGGTTCCGCGCGCGGCTCCCATGACCGACGACGGCCAGAAGCGAGCAGTCAACGTCGGAGTCCAGGGAGCGCATGGTGGTGCGCATGTCCATCCGAATGGCTAGATCTAGCGTCGATCTGCCGGGTGATTGATGCCATCGTTGGTGGGGACGTCTGGAATGTCGAATGGATTTACACCCTCGAGACAACCTACGTTGAACCCATACTCCTCAGGGTTGGATCGACGCTGGTGATGCGTGTAGATGCCACAGATCGAGCAAAAATAGTGCTTGGCGGTGTTCGTGTTGAACTGATAGATCCTGAGGACATCGGCGCCCTTGACGACTCGAATGCCGGCCAACCGGACGGACGCAACGATGGCGCCCTTGCGTCTGCAGATTGAGCAGTCGCATCGTCGAGGGTTGACGATTCCATCGGGAAGATCGAGCACCAGCTCCACCGCGCCGCAATGACACGAGGCCTTGTGCTTGGGAAGTATTTCAACGCCGCCAACTGCCTTGATCACCTGCCGAATTCCTGCCTTGAGGTCAAACACCCTAGGGTGATAGAGCTGTGATAGATCTCGAATGGCGCCACGCGATCGAATGCGCGAAATGGGCCGCCACGAGACCATCGGCCGGATGGTCGACGGGTTGGCGATGCCGGTCAAGTTGTGGGGCGAGCCTGTCGACCGTGCTGGCCATCCGCGGCATGAATCCCGCCACATTTGTCACTCCCGCCGTTCGGCGTCTGGCGGTAAAACTGGCTCATCACCCACAGCGAGCGATCGGCGGTGAACGATATCGCGTTCCGCCCGAACACACGAGAGATCGCTCTCATCCGGAGGCTGCGATGACCACGAAAAAATCACTCGAGAAAGGCCGAAAAGAAGCGCGGCGCGCCATGAGCACACCGCCGGTTGTGCCGCCGCACGAATGGGAGGCCGCGCGCGAACAGCTTCTCGTCAAGGAGAAGGCCTTGACCCGCGCACGCGACGCGCTGGCCGCCGAGCGGCGGCGGATGCCGTGGGTTGCGGTGGAAAAGCCATATGTATTCGACGGCCCCGAAGGCAAGGCCAGTCTGCTCGACCTGTTCGCGGGCCGCCGTCAGCTGATCGTCTATCGCGCCTTCTTCGAGCCTGGCGTGCATGGCTGGCCGGAGCATGCGTGCATCGGCTGTTCCCTGGGAGCGGACCAGGTTTCCCACCTCGCCCACTTGAACGCGCGCGACACGACGCTCGTGTATGCCTCGCGTGCTCCGCAGGCGGACATCGCAAACCTGAAAGAGCGGATGGGATGGGAAAGAATCCCCTGGTACACGATCACCGACAGCTTCGACGCCGACTTCGGCGTGGACGAATGGCACGGCCACAACGCATTCATCCGCGACGGCGACCGCGTGTTCCGCACCTACTTCATCAACAGCCGCGGCGACGAGGCGATGGGCACCGTCTGGAGCTACCTCGACATGACGGCGCTCGGACGCCAGGAGTCGTGGGAGGACTCGCCGGAAGGCTATCCCCAGACCCGACCGTACAAGTGGTGGAACTGGCACGAGCTTTATGTCCCCGGCGCTGCAATCGACCCGACCTGGGACAGAGTATCGGAAGCCGGAGAAGCCACCTTCCGGGAAAAACACGACGGCTGATCGGGTGAAGCACGACATCGCTCATGCGCAGGCGTGCAAATGTCTCTGCCCCCTTGTTTCTCGGATGCAAGACTGAAGCAGGTCTCGTTTTATCGATCGACAAAAAAAGGCCGCGCGAGCGGCCCTTTTTGTTGCCGAAGCATCCACGATGCTTCAAGCAGCGAGCAGAAACTCCGATACGGCTCTCGTGAACTCGGCCGGATATTCGATATTTGACAGATGCACGGCGGGCAGAATCAGCAACTTCGCGCCCGGGATCGCGGCCGCGATCGCCTCGCCATGGCTGGCGAGCGTCACCGTGTCGTAACGACCAGCGATAACGAGAGTCGGGCGTGGGATCAACACGATGGTGCGTCGCAAGTCCGTATCGCGAACCGCCGCATATAACCCGGCCAAACCCTGCCGGTCGGTCGCCAGCAGCATCGAACGAAACCGACCGATGACGGGTGCGTTCGCTTCGAGCATCTTCGCGGGAAACCAGTTGCTGAGGAACATTTCGGCCGTCTCAGTCATGTCTCTGGCCCGCAGAACCGCGGCGATTCGCTCATCGAACTGGTCGGCGGGACCGAGGTAAGAGGAGGTGTTGGCGAGGATCAATCGGTCGATTCGCTCGGGAGCGTAGACGCCGAGCCATTGGCCGACGAAACCGCCCAGCGACAAACCGAGAAAATGAACGCGCTCGATACCGAGCCCATCGAGCAGTTCGAGCACGTCACGACCGAGACGATCGAGAGAATACGCGCCGGGCATGACGCTCGATGCGCCGTGGCCGCGCAAGTCGTAGCGCAGCACGCGGAAGTGCTTCGACAGCTCTTCGACCTCTCCGTCCCACATGTGCAATGAAGTGCCGATGGAATTGGACAGCATCAGAACCGGCTTTCCTTCCGCACCGTCGAGGCACCAGGCGATGTGGTGGCCGTCACCGGTCGTGAAAAAGGATGGATCGTTCATTAAGAGTTCGCTCTGGTTGCGGCGTATCCCGCGAAACAAATCCTAGTTGCGGCCGATCCGAATAAATATTACAAAGATTTACAAATCATTGTAGAGAAATACGACATGAGTACATTCACCCTTCACGACCTACAGTGCTTCGACGCGGTAGTCCGGGGCGGCAGCTTCCAGGCCGCGGCGGCGCTGCTGCACCGCTCGCACCCCTCGGTGTTCGCCGCCGTGGCGAAATTGGAAAAGCAGCTCGACTTGCCTTTGCTCGACCGCAGCGGCTACCGGGTGGCGCCGACCTTGGCCGGCAAGTCGCTCCATCGTCGCGCGCAGACCCTGCTGCGCGAGATGGAAAGCCTGCGTACCCATGCGGCCCAACTGGCGATGGGCGAAGAGAGCGAGCTGCGTGTCGTGATCGGCGGTCTATGCCCGCTGAAGCAGACGCTGGGTCTGCTGAGCCGCTTCTTCGCAACCTGCCCCACCACACGCCTGCATCTCTATTTCGAGGCTCTCTCCGGTCCGCGCGAACGTCTGCTCGACGGTGATGCAGATCTGATCCTGCATCATGTCGACAAGAACGATCCGCGCGTGGAATGGTTCGATCTATGCCGGCTGGCGATCGTGCCGGTAGCCGCACCGGGTTTCCTGCCGTTCGCGGCGTCGCGCGCCATCCGGCCCGAGCAACTGCGCGACTTCACCCAATGCGTGATTCGCGACACCGCACGCCATTCGGCCGCATTGAACTACTTCATCGTCGAGGGCGCCCCGCAATGCACCGTAACCGATCAGTCGATGAAGAAGGAAATGATTCTGCAGGGCATGGGATGGGGCCATCTGCCGTACCATTTGATCGAGCGTGAACTGCGCAGCGGCCGGCTGCAGTCGATCGCCGGGCGTCATCTCCCGGGCAAGACCGAAGAAATTGTCGTCGCGCGCCGGCGCGACCGCCCCCACGGTCCGGTCGCAAACCGACTATGGGACTACTTGCAGGAGCAGGCGCCGAAACTGCGCAAAGCGTTCGCTGGCGGGCCGCCGAAGTCGCGAAAGCAGTCCGGATAGAACGCCTCCGATCGAACTGAAGCGACGCCGACTTGTACGACGGAACCTTGGCGCTCGCTGCCCTGTCAACGCGAGAGCCCGCCATCGCGCGCTCAATGCGTCTGTTCATCGGATAGGAAAAGGCGACTCGCCGAAAGCGAGCTTGAACTGGCGGCTGAGGTGCCCGGCCAACATGTGCGCACCGTGGGCGAACGCCCCCGATGTCCAGCGGCCGCGTGTATTCCCTATCGATCCGGTCGCGAACGCGGCGCAGTCGCGCCAGATAGCCCATTAAAAGCGGATCAGAGCTCCTTCCCGCGCTTTCAATACAGCCCGTGCGTTCTACGCCACGCCCCGACGATCGAGCGCGCTGCGATCCCACTTGGCCAGGTCGGCGGCGCGCTCGTAGGTGCTGTCGATGAAAGCGTGGATCATTTCATCCGGCGCGTCGGCCTGCCGGACCGCATCGTAAGGCAGGATGAACTCGCCGAGCTGGCGATGGTAGTAGGCGGCCGGAGGTTGCACCCGCGCGTCCTTCAGGCCCGGCGGCTCCGGTGCGGCATATGCGTAGAACGCGGGTTCCGGCAGCGCTCCGCTGCCGGGCCAGAAGCCGTGGCTGATGACTTCGTGCGAGTACGCGTCGCGCTCGAACTGCGGCCCCTCGCGCAGCGGCGCGCGACGACCGGAGAAGCGCGTCACCGCCAGGTCGAAACTCCCCCAGAAGAAGTTGACGGGACTGCTCTTGCCGACGAACGCGCATTGCGAGGCGGTAAACACGCGATCGACCTGCACCAGGATGCGCCATACGCGATTGGCGTACTCGGGGTCGTAGGCGTGATGCTGCGTGTCCTGGTCGAGTCGGACGGGCTCGGCAACCTCGACGGCCCAGGGCCGGATCTTCACCGGCAAGCGCATCGCGTCCAGCGTCGTCATCAACTCACGGTAGAAATCGGCGACGCTGCGCGGCGCCAGCGCCAGCGTTCGGATCTCGCCGTCCGAGGCGCGGACGGCCAGTTGGTGATCGATGAAGTCGAGCTCGATGGTGAAGGAACGAGTGCCATGCGGCAGCGAGCGCGTCGTCAGTCCTCTCGGCGTGACGCGCAGTGCCACCGACCAGCAATGATTGAGCGGCGGCGCTTGCGCCAGCGCGATCTTGCCGATCACCTGCAGCCACATGTGCAATGTCGCGTAAGTGTCCTTCCATGCGCCGTAAGGCAGCGCAGGCCAACTGGTTTCAGCTGTCGTTGTCATGTCCGCTGCCCCCATCGTCTCCGGTTGCACGCGCTTACGATAACCGATCGACAGCGAACCGGCGGCAAGTCATCACGGAAGCGTGGGTTCACGCTGCCCGTCACGAAGCGCCCAATGGGCTCCCATTGAAAAGCGGGCCAGAGCCCACTCCCGGAGCCTCTTCATGCGGCCTCCCCTGCCGCGAGTTCGGCGCACACGGCGGCGGTGTGATCGTCGGCCGGGAATGTGCAGTCGATCCGTATCTCGTCGAGGGTCACGTCGTGCGGCGCCGCGAAGGTGGTGAACGTTTCGAAGAAGCGCAGCTCGCCGAACTTGCTGCGGAACGTGAAGGTGACAATCGGCGAAGGTTCGGCGCCCAGCTCGCGCTCGCGCCAGCGCGCGGGAACGTCGGGATAGGTAAACATTTCGTCGAGCAGTTGCCGCGTCCGGCGGTCGGTCGGATTGGCGGCGAGATCGTCATGCACATGCCGGATGAATCGTGCGGCCACTTCGTGCCAGTTGGCGATCACCGGCCGAAAGTCTTCCGGGTCGAAAATCTGGTGCAGCAGATTGACGTGCCGACCCGGCCTCCCCTCCATCAGCATCTGACCGACCCTGACCGCCGCCGCGTTGGTCGCCAGCACATCCCAATGACGGCTGATCACGAACGCCGGATACGGCTCCTGGTGCGCGAGAATCAGGTCGACCGCCTGGCGCACGCGATCGAGCGCGGGAGCCGCCAACGAACGCTCTGGATGCATCGCCGCGAAACCCGCGGCGCGCAGCAATGCGTTGCGTTCCCTCAGTGGCATGCCCAGCGCGTCGGCCAGCCGCGATACCGTATCGCGGCTCGCGCGCGCCTTGCCGGTTTCGACGCAGCTGAGGTGCCGGGTCGATATGCCGGTTTCCAGCGCCAGGTCGAGCTGACTCAGACGCCGCACCGCACGCCACTCGCGCAGCAAGGCGCCGATCGGCGAATGGGACAGCGGGGCCGTGAGCGTGGCGATGGCGATTCCTTCATGCGGGGCCACGCGAAGAATATCTCAGTGGCGTCCCTAGCCGCCGGCGCCGGCACACGGCGCCCTGCCCGCCAGGATCGCGTGGAACTCGATCGACAGGCCGAGATCGTCCCGCGTCGGGGCGAGGAAGGATTCGCCGGACAAGCCGCGATAAGTGGTCAGCCTGCGCTCGTAGCCGCGTTCGGCCCAACGTTGCGCACGCCCGAGATCGGCGACGCCGACACTCACGCCCAGAATGCGCGGCCCGCCGGCCGCCATGGCGTCGGCGGCGGCACCGCTGCCATCGGGCTGAAGCACCAGCAACGCGGTCGGCCCGACCGGCACGCAAAAACCGCGTGCGCCGGCCGCGGGCACCTTGGTCGGTATCGCGCCACCGAAACCCATCTTTTCGAGCTGCCTGCGATCGGATTCGGCATCGCCCGACACCAGCCATATCGCCGACAGTTCCCGCGCACCGTTGGGATGCTCGCGCGTCACGCGGTAATCGTCCGCATTGGCAGGATCGATCTGGTCGGGGGCGTAGTGGGCGGCGTAGTCGATGAAGAAGGTGTTGCTCGACAGCGGCGCACGGTCGAACGCAAACAACCGCCAACCCGGTTTCCTGCTGTCAGGCCCCGTGAAAAAAGGCGTGACCGCATAGCCCAGCCCCTTGAGCGAGCCGCGGATCGCATCGAGCCTCGCCGAGCGGAAGCCGAAGCTGCGCGATCCCGGGCCGCCCTTGAGCGCCAGCTGGTCTTCCTTCATGCCCGGATCGAAGGCCGGATCGGGGCGGGTGATGCCGAGCAGTTCGATGAAACTGCTGTCGGCGAATCTGACGTATCGATTCGCGACACCGCTGGGGTCGTGCCCGGGACGCACCTGGAAGCCCAGCTTGACCGCCATGACCGAGGTTATCTGATCGATCCCGTGCCCCCAGAGCAAAATATGGTCAAGTCGCGCAGCGGGTGTCGCGGCAGGACGGGGCGAGGCCTGCGCAGCACCGAGATACAGGAACATTGCCAGAACGAGCAGCATCGGGCGCATGGGGAGTCCCTTGGTGGAAGTGCCGCGATTTTCGTCGACAGAAGCACACAAGCGCCATGACCTCGGAGGTCATCGCACTCGTGCAATGAAAGGCTGCGGAGATTCCGGTTGAGCCGATCTTGTTTTACCCCTATCACTTCTGGATAGTCGTTCGCACGCTGCTAGCGGAAATTCTCGTCCTCGGTGGATCGCTGCCGACAACGTCGCAGCTGCGTCGAGGTTCATTCGCCAGGCAGCGAGGTCGGCAGGTAGGCCACGTTAGTCACCGTTGACAGGCCTAGGCAAAGATCTCTCACAACTTCGACGGGAGCAGACACTTGATAGCGCAGTCTGTAACGCCGCGCGCAACGGTGACGCGAGTTGCTAGGATACGCAAATGCCATCCGCGCTCTCAAACCTGTCGAGGACTTGCTTACTGCAACAAACACGGCGGGTAAGCACATTGATGAGTTTGATCCGAACATGATCACTCGAATCGCCGTGAGCGATCCCGCCGATCTTTCTGATATTGAACGACGCGGCGTATGGACGGAACTAGCCGATTTTCATTTCAGAAGAGAAGCATCGAGCGCATCAAGAAGCGCCGCGGGCTTTGTTACTTGAGCTTCGGGCGAGGCGTGAGATAGCGGATGAGGCAGCGGAATTTTGATCTCCTGGCGATCGCCGGCATCTTTATGGCTTATTCGGTCACGATTCGGCTTGCCTTGGGCCTGGACTTCGTCGGATGTCTTCTGGGCGGTGCCGCCAACACGGTTCCGGTGGTGATCTTCGGGGTGATGGTGCGCCGCATCGTCGTACGACAGCTTGCCGGAAAGTCAGCAGCGATCCAGCTAGCTGCCCACCTCCTGCTATGCGCTGCGTTCGCCACCTTGTCGTATGGAATGCTGATCGTCCTCCTCGGCCTGTTCAGCGGGTTGGGCTCGGAGGGTTTCGTGGTTCGGCCTTTCTCAGCCAGCGGAACGGCCTGGCAATCGCTAGAGAATGTGACGACCTACGCGTTGATCGCCACCGTGTCTCACATGCAAGCCTTAAACAGAGTGTCCACCACATCGCGCCACGAGGCGACTGCGGTCGGGACAGACGTCAAAACCGTTGAGCGAGCAGCCTCAGCTGCAGCGCCCAAGGTGCGGGAAGTCGAAGAACAAACCGAAAGCCCCATAGCCGTCATATCGCCGGATACCTCGGAGTTGCAGCCTGGCACGAGGGCCGACGTAGGATTCTTCCGCTATTTCGTCCGGATCGGCGAAGAGCTTCGGCCGCTCGACATCGATACCGTGGTGAGCATCGGCGGCGCGGACGATTACGCGGAAGTGAGGACACTCGGCGGCAAGCACCTGGTCCGCGTGACGCTGGCGGAGTTCGCCAAGTCCCTCGATCCAGCGAAGTACGTTCGCGTCCACCGCTCCTGGATCGTGAACACCCATCGCATCACCCGGGCGGAGCCCGCCGGTGGAGGACGCCTGCTGCTGCATATGGAAACCGGCCAGACGATCTCGACTAGCAGGGACGGAGCCAAGCTGCTGCGCAACCGGGTTCTCTGACCGCCCACCGCTCCCGTTCGCCGCGGCAAAGTGTTCATTCGCCGATATTTCGCCCTTTCCCTCTTCGATACCGTGACCATCGCCTCACCCGGGCCACGACGTAGTCCGGGACGAACCGCCGTCCCATCGAGTGATCCGGAGAAAGGACCGTATGAAATTCGCCTTGCCGATTCTGCTTGCCGCAAGCCTCGTAGCCACCGTCGCCCGGGGAGGAGGAGTCCCGCTCAAGGAGGCCTCGATGCTCGCCGTCGCGGCGGCGCTGATTCCGGGCTACGCCTCGGCCAACAAACCCGCCGACCTCACGACGCTCTACCGACTGCAGCTTGCTACCGGGCGCTTCGCCGATGCAGAAGCGACGCTCGATCGTCTGGACACTATCTATCGATCGAGCGAGCCGAGGCTCGTTCCGGCCCTTGTGCCTTGGTTGATCTACGCCCGGGCGAAAGCTTATGAAGCCACGGGAACCGCAGCTTCCGATGCACTGGCCCGCGCGTTTTCCGAACTTTACGGTTCCCTCTCGGACCGCCAGATAGCGGACATCCTTCCCAGGTACAGCGCCGACTTGGACAACCTGCGTGCCGAGGAATCGAAGCAGGAGAAAGCCTGCGAGGGAACGCAGCTTGCGTCGTGCACCACCACCGCGAGCCTCATTTCGTCTCACGAGGCGTTGACCGCATGGACGTACCTCATGCCCGCCTCGGAGCCGTTGCTCGAGGCCGATACGGAACGACGATTCCTGATCGACGACCATGTCCTGATCCCGACGCCGGATGGCGCGAAAATCGCGGCGATTCTCGTGCGGCCCCGCTCCGACGAATCGGCGAAGCTGACCGCCCTGCTGAATTTCACGATCTACGCCAAAGACCGCTGGAGCATGAGCGACGCCGTGAAGATGGCCGCCTATGGCTATGCAGGTGTGGTCGCCTATACGCGCGGCAAGGGGAGAAGCGCCGGCCCGATCCTTCCTTACGTTCGCGACGGCGAGGATGCCGCGACGGTGATCGCATGGCTCGCTAACCGACCCTGGAGCGACGGCCGCGTCGGCATGTTCAGCGGAAGCTACAACGGCTTCACTCAGTGGGCCGCCGCCAAGCACCACCCACCAGCGCTCAAGGCGATCGCCACCAACGCCACCAACGCCCCGGGCATCGACACGCCGATGCAAGGCAATGTGTTCCAGAGTTTCATCTACCCCTGGCCGTTCTACACCACGGACACAAGAGGCCTGGACGACAGGACCTACGACGACCGCGCCCGTTGGGCTGGACTCGATCGCAAATGGTACGTGAGCGGGAGGCCTTATCGCGATCTCGACAAGATCGACGGCAAACCCAATCCGGTCTTCGACAGCTGGTTGGACCATCCTGCCTACGACGCCAATTGGCAACGCTTGATACCTTACGGCCACGAGTTCGCCGGCATCGACATTCCGGTATTCGTCGAGACGGGCTACTACGACGGCGGCATGGTGGGCGCGCTCTATTATTTCGAGGAACACCTCAAGTACCGCCCATCGGCTGACGACCGGATGCTTGTCGGTCCTTACCATCACATCGCCATGCAGGTCGGCGTGCTTGCCGAGGTCGATGGTTATGAGCTCGACAAGGCGGCACTGATCGATCTCCAGGATGTGCGGCTGAAATGGTTCGATCACGTTTTCCGCGGCGCACCGCTACCCGCGCTCCTGAGCAACCGAGTCAACTTCGAGGTGATGGGAGCGAACACGTGGCGGCATGTGTCGACCCTCGCAGACATGGCCACGGGCCACCAGCGCCTCTATCTAACCGGTCGCCGCCAAGCGGGTCGGCTGCTTTTCGGCGATACCTCAAGCAATCAGTCTCCCCCCGACCTGACCGTCGACTTCGCCGACCGGAGCGACGTGGATTTTCGTCCGCCTCCGGGCGTACCCGACACCCGTAACGCGCTGGTGTTCGAAACGGAGGCACTAAAGCAACCGTTAGAGATCGACGGGTTGTTTCAAGGACAGCTCGAGGTCGTCGTCAACAAACGCGACTTCGACTTGTCGATCAACTTCTACGAGCTGAAACCCGACGGCCAATACCTCGATTTGGCCTCCTACCTCGGCCGAGTGAGCTACATGCGGGATCGGACGCACAGGCATTTGCTCCAGCCAGGTCGACCGTACACTCTCAAGTTCCGAAGCCAGACTCTGACGGCGCGTCTGCTGCCCCCCGGGAGCCGAATCGTGGCGGTGGTCGGCGTGCCCAAGGTCCCCTACATTCAAATCAATTACGGTACGGGCCGCGACGTGAGCTCCGAATCGATGGCTGACGCGGGTACGCCGCTTCGAATTCGCTGGTCGCCCGACAGTTACCTCGAACTCGGTATCCGCGGGAAGCTCGAATTCGCGCACAACCGTTGATTGCCCTTCGTCGTCACACACTCGGCTCGAATTGAATTTGGCTAGCACCGGCCGGGTTCTCAATTTTCGGCAGTCTAGTCAAATCCAGACGCGCGCCGGCGCCCGATTTCTGAAAAGACAACCGCCCGAAAGAGCCCGAGAATCACGATGGCAGTCGAAGCGCGAATTCTTTGCCGCCATCACAACTCCAGATTGAGCTGCTCGATAGCAAAGCGAAGAAGCTCGCTGGCCCGGCACCCCTCGGCATAAAGAAGGGCCTCCCTGTCCATCGGTCAGGGGGCTCTATCACCCTATGATTTCGACAAGTAGTACGAATGCCGTACAAACGCCTCGGCTCGCCGCTCGCATCTTCTTCTCCCTCCCCCGGTTTCGAGGTTCGAGCGAGTGTTTCCCACGCCGTCTTCGCAGGCAGTAACCTTCGAAGAGAGGTCCTGCGTCGGCCGCGATATCGCTTTTCCCGCTCAGATCCAAAAGGCTAGTCAAGCCCGCCGCAGATGCTGACTGGAACTGAACCGGAGCCCTTTTTTGCCCGCGTAAAGTGAACCTCACCCCGTTTTTCAGGCTATTTGAGGGGTATGGTCGAGCGTCTGACCCGACTGGAGACCCGCCATGGCCTTGTGGAAAGAAACCGCCAAGACCTCCGCCATCGAGACGCCCGAAGCCGCCGACCTGGCCCGCCTCAGCATCCCGGAGACCAAGCCCGAAGCAGAAATGCCGGTGCGCCAGGCACCTCGTCCCACGCCGACGCCCGCGCCGAGCAAACCCAAGACCGAATCGCTGATCGCGCCCGATATCACCATCGAAGGCAAGATCGAAGGTGCGGGCCATGTGCGCATCGCTGGCAGCTTCAAGGGCGACGTCAACGTGCTCGGCGACCTCACCATCGAGCCCGGCGCCAAGGTGACCGGCAGCGTGCGCGCCGAGAAGGTCACCATCGCTGGCGAGCTGATCGGCAACATCGAATCCGCAGCGCACGTGGAATTGCAGCAGAGCGGTGCGCTGACTGGCGACCTGAAGGCAGGGTCGCTCAGCGTGGCCGCGGGTTCGCGCATGCGCGGCCAGGCCGAGTTCGGCTGGGACGATGCCAAGAACGGCAACGGCGCGCACAAGGCCTCTGGGCACAACGGCACCTCTTCGTGACCCCCGCACACCCGGGCACGGCCGGAGCGACACGCACCTGTCCGCACTGCCGGGAGACCATCCTGGAAAGTGCGGAAGTGTGTCCCGCCTGCCGCCACAAGCTGCGCTTCAGCGAGCCCACCAGCGCGATCGCCACGTCGGCATCTACTCCGCTGCGCGTGGAAGGCAGCTTTCGCAACCCCGTCGACAGCGGTGCGTGGGAATATTCGATGGTGCTGACCATCCGCAACGAACGCGGCGAAGAGATCGCGCGCAAGTTGGTCGGCGTCGGCGCCATGCAGCCGAACGAGCAACGCACCTTCACCTTGAACGTCGAAATGAACCCCGCCAGCGCGAGCAGCAAGCGCACACGGCATTGATGGCGAATTCCGTCGTGATGATGGCTGGGCGGCGTCTGAACCCGGCGCTGGCGTTGCCCGCCTGCGTGCAGCAAGTGGCTCCACTGGCAAATCGCAGCTTTCGGGTTTCAAGCGGGGATGGTGCAAAAACGCGGTCGGCTGCCTGCGCCGCTGCAGGCTGGTCACGAATGTCTACTCGAGATTGGGCCTAGTTCGACAAGAGCAGCGGTACCGAGGTAGCAGCCAGCAACTCCCGTGTGACACCGCCCAAAATCCATTCCAGAAACCTGGAGTGACCGTAGCCGCCGGCGACGATCAGATCGGCTCCGGTCTTTTCGGCGTGGGACAAGATGAGGCTGCCGATGTCGATGCCGGACGATTCTTGCGAATGGATCCTCGCTTTCACGCCATGGTGGTCCAAATGACTCATCAGCGCATCCACGTGCTCTCCGGCAGAGGCATCTGATTCGCCGTCATAGATCAGGATGTCGACGGATTTGGCCGTGCGCAGAAAAGGCAAGGCATCATGAACTGCGCGCGCCGCCTCACGTGCAGGTCGCCAGGCGATGACGACTCGCGTCAGTGGCATGACAAGCGACGCCCTCTCGGGAATGACCAGCACCGGGCGTCCGGCTTGCAGCAACAGCGAGGCGATTTCGTGCGGTTGCCCTTGCTCATCGGCTTTCCCCAAGCCCGCCCGCGACACAACCACGATGTCGGAATAGAGCGCTTCGAGCGCTGCCACCTTCCAGGCACTGGTATAGAGCGCCTCCACAACGCGCACCTCCCGATGGCCATTGTGCTCGGCCTTAAGGCGCGTCCGGGCCTTATCGGCGAGCTTTGCGGCCGCGGCGCGGAATCGGTCGTGAAACTTGTTTATGTCGGGATCCGGGATGAAGCCCAAGGCATCGTAAAGCGGTTCCGGGAGCTCGACGATCTGCAAAGGCGACAAACACGCACCGAAGTACCGAGCCAGGGAAAGTGACACCTCCAAGACGTGCTCGTCGCCACCGCCACCCGTCATGGGCACCGCAATGTCCTTCAACATGACCAGCCTCCCACCGAACAGCCGAGAAATTAACCGCGCCACCAATCGCTCAAAGCTCCATAAGCCCCTGCTGAAGCGAATGTCACCAGCAGCAATGCACCCGCGGAAATGATCAGCCCGGCACACAAAGCCACACCATCGCGCTCAAGGAGTCCGAGCGACAGCACCGAAATAGCTGTACCGGGTACCACATGACCAAGAGGGATTGGCAAAGCGATGATCAACGCCAGGACCAGACACACCAGACCGACCGGAAGCGACACCCATCTTCCAGCGAGCCACCTTCCTCGCGGCCTCACGAATCGCTCAAGGCGCCGCAACAAAGGAATGGCGTGCTCGATCAACTTCCCGAAGGCAACGGCGCCAAGAGGTCGACGAGCAAGAATGGGCGGCAACCAGGCATGCCGACGGCCGACGGCGAGTTGAGCGGCGACGATCATCATCGATGCGCCGAATGGCACCGACAGGCCGGGAACAGGAACGGGCAACGCCATCGGAAGCGAGAGCAGAAGGAGCACCCCTCCTATGGAACGTTCCCCTAGCAACTCCAGCATGTCGCCGACAAGAATCTTGTCGTGAGCCATGGTCAGGGCACGCCGCTCCAAGAGGTCTGACAGACACTCTGGAGCCACTTGAGGTGAAGTCCGAGCACGCTCGTGCATTTTGTGCCTACCGATGCAAGAAGGCGCAAGGGAAATCCGATGCTCCCCACAGCCCGATGCTTTTCCCATAAGCGGTCAAACACGAGCTTGTGGTCAGCATCGAGCAGTCGTGTTGATATGGATCAATTAAGTGCAGTGATGGCTACGCGACCATCAACGGCGATCATGCCGCGGACGAATCCGTAGGCTAGTTTCACGAGGCACTCGGGGAAATTTTCTACTGGGTGTTTGGCGCGCATATCGCCGCCTCGTCATGGCATCACTTCATGCTTCGCGACAATACGTTGCGCAGAATGCTTTGAGACGGCATTGCAACGCATCACCAACACGCGTGGTTGCATCGGCCAGCAAGACACCTTGGCGTCAAAAAACGTTCCGATTGATTCAGGTCAAGTCGGCCAACCGGTCGCGGAAGGCTAATGATCATTGACGGCACGGTACGAACCTGAGGCGCCGGGAGAAGCATTTATGCTCGAATTCACCGTCAATATCGACACCCGCGAGATCGATTCAACGCTGATTCGATTCGCCTTTGGTTTGGCTCGCCAATATGACGCCCACCTCACCGGTCTTCAGATCGTCGCGCTGGATACGACGTCGCTGGTGCTTCCCGATGCCTTGATCGCCCTCGATGAAGAGGAACACGATGCCAAAGGACGGCGCGACTGGTGGCGCGAACTCTGCCGAGGACACGATGTTGATGGAAGCTGGGGAGTCGTTCGCGACTATTACCAAAATGCCATCGCACGACAGGCCAGCTTGTCCGACCTGATGATCGGCCGCCTGTCCGCCAAAGACACCTTCCCCCTGTTGGGCCTCAATCCATTGAGCCGATCCCTGTTCGAAGGAGGCATTCCCATGCTGCTCGTGCCCGAGGCCTGGGCAAGCCATCCTGGCGTGCATAAGGTGGCGATCGCGTGGAACGGCTCGGTGGAGGCCGCGCGCGCGATCAAGACGGCGCTGCCGCTGCTGCGCAAGGCGGAGAAAATTACGGTCCTGGATGGAGAGGACGTGTCGGATGCCGGCAAGCATCGCGCCTCCCTGCCATTGCGGGGATGGCTGGAACGCCAGCATCTTCCGGCGCAATGGCAATCGATCGATGCGGTTCAAGGGGATGGAAAGGCGATCCACGAACAGGCGAAGGCCATGGAGGCCGACTTGCTTGTCATGGGAGCGTGGGGACATTCGCGCATGAGCGAATGGATATTGGGCGGCATCACCCGCTATATGCTTCAGCACAGTGACGTCCCTCTGCTGCTGGCCCACTGAGCATGCAATCCGTGGCGATGGAAGCAGAGTGCAGTCGTGAACGTCATTGACCCGCCGTCTTCTGTCAGTGGTCTTAGCCAGGCCGAAGCCGAGGCAAGACGGGATCGCTACGGTCCCAATACCCTGCCCGGCAGCAAACCGAAATCGCTATGGCTGATTGCGCGCGATGTACTGATCGAGCCGATGTTCTTGATGCTGCTTGTCGCGGGCGGCCTCTATCTGGCGCTCGGCGATCTCGCCGAAGCGATATTCCTGTTGATGTCGGTGCTGGTGATCATTGGCATCACGCTGGTGCAGGAGCGCAAGACGCAACGGGCGCTGGAAGCGTTGCGCGACCTGTCGGCACCACAGGCCCGCGTCATTCGCAATGGACTTGAAACACGCATCCCTTCCGCGGAGGTGGTCGTGGACGATGTGCTCTCGCTACGCGAGGGCGATCGCATCGCGGCCGACGCCACGGTGTTCGGCGGTCACCTGGAGGCGGATGAGTCCTTGCTGACAGGCGAGTCCGTGCCCGTTCGCAAGGTTCCCCATCCTGGCGACAGCAGCGTCTTTGCCGGGACCGTAGTGACCAAAGGCCGAGGCATGGCACGGGTCACTGCCATAGCCACCGCCACAGCGCTTGGCCGCATCGGGCAGGCCCTGAGTTCGACAATAGAAGTAACCTCCGGGCTCCAGCACGCTTCACGACGCCTGGTACGCCGTTTTGCGGTGGCCGCCATGCTCTGTGCGATCAGTCTCTGGCTGATGAACTGGCTATGGGACCGGCATAGCCTGGTGGATAGCTTGTTGTCGGGCATCGCGCTGGCCATGGCGATATTGCCGGAGGAATTTCCCGTCATCCTGACCGTATTCCTTGCCTTGGGTGCGTGGCGCATCGCCAGGCAAAAGGTGCTCACACGCCGAATCTCCGCCGTCGAAGCCTTGGGCGCGATCACCGTTCTTGCGGTGGACAAAACCGGCACATTGACGCAGAACCGGATGCGTGTGGCCGAGCTGTACGCCGATCGACATAACTTTCGCGCCGATGAGGCGGCCCTTCCGCCTGAATTTCACGCACTGCTACGTTTCGCGCTGCTGGCGACCCCTGCCGATTCCGCCGATCCGATGGAACAGGCCATCCGCCTGTTCGGTGCAAACCGGCTCGAAGCAGCGGCGTATTCACCGACGAAGGCTGCGCCGGTAAAAGAGTACGGACTGGATCCAGAGCTTCTCGCCATGACACGGGCATTCCAGGAAGCGCCGAACGAACCGTATCTGCTTGGCGCCAAGGGTGCGCCGGAAGCGATCATCGAGCTTTGCGGCCTCACGGGCACCGAGCAGACCGCGCTGAGCAGCCAGGTGCATGCCATGGCGGAGCGCGGCTTGCGGGTGATTGGCGTCGCGGCAGCAGCCTGGGGCGATGGCGACTGGCCGGCAACCCAGCGTGGCTTCCGTTACCGCTTTATCGGGCTGGTCGGCCTGATCGATCCACCCAGGCCCGAGGCCGCCGCGGCTATCGCCGAATGCCACACCGCAGGCATCAGGATCATCATGATGACCGGCGATCATCAAGCCACCGCGCGGGCCATCGCCACTCAGGTGGGACTGAGCCTTGCGCCAAAGGTGATCACCGGCGCGGAAATGGAAGCGCTGACCGACGAACAGCTCGGTGAACGGTTGCGCCATGTCGACGTCTGCGCGCGTGTGCAGCCGACCCAGAAACTGCGCTTGGTGAAAACCCTGCAGCAACAGGGCGAAGTTGTCGGCATGACCGGCGATGGCGTCAACGATGCTCCCGCGCTCAAAGCAGCGAATGTCGGTGTCGCCATGGGCGAGCGCGGTACCGACGTAGCACGCGAAGCGGCGGCATTGGTGCTGCTCGACGACAACTTCGCCAGCCTGGTAGTGGCGATCCGCCAGGGACGGAGGATCTACGACAACATCACCAAGGCGACCCGCTTCGTGGTGGCAGTGCATATCCCCATCGTTGCGCTCGCCCTGGTGCCCAGCCTGTTGCATTGGCCGATTCTTCTGATGCCGGTACAGATCGTTCTGCTCGAGCTGTTGATCGACCCGGCATGCTCTATCGTCTTCGAATCGGCAAAGGCTTCGCCGGCGATCATGCGACGGCCGCCGCGACCCATCGGCGAGTCTCCATTTCGCGGTATCAATCTCGGCTACGGCATCGCTCAGGGCATTGGCCTTGCCGCGGTCCTGCTACTTGGCTACGCATTCGCACTGGGGCGCGGCATCGGTGTCGAGCAGGGACGTGCCGCGGTTTTCATCGGCCTGATCGTGGCAGTGTTCCTGTTGACGCTCGCCAACCATGATCTCGGCCATGCCCTGTGGCGAGGAAGGTTGGCGGACAACCCCTGGCTGCTGCGCATGCTCGGCGGGGTCGGTCTGATGCTGGCCGGCATCATGAGTATCCCTGCACTGCGTACCATGCTGGGCTTTGGCGCACCTGATGCGATCACGTTGATCTTCGGGCTGTCCATACTCGCGGGTTGCGTCATCTGGCTCGAAGCCGTGCGCTATCTGACGCGCCATACACCGCTGGCCATCATCGAGTGATGATGGCGGCACCGGCATCATCGCGTTGACGTGGATCAAGATCGCTGGAGGGGTTTGCCGGTTTCATGGGGGCGGACCCGGGGCTGATAGCGCCGGGGCAGACACCGCTACCTGGGAGACAGTGTATGAAAGTGCTCTTGCCCGTGGATGGAAGCGCCATCAACACCCGTGCGGCCCGATACCTGGTGAAGCATTGGCCTGAAGGCGCGCAGGTAACCCTGCTCCATGTGGATGTGCCGCTGAGCGAGAACATCGCCGGCTATGTGGATGCGCAGAGCTTGGCCAAGTTCCACACCGACCGGGGCAATGCGGCCTTGAAGCCGGCGCGGCGCGTCCTGACAGAAGCGGGCCATATTCACGACGAAAAGCTGCTCGTCGGCGACCCTGGCATCGAGATCATCGACATGGCCAAGCGAGGCAAGTACGACCTCATCGTCATGGGTTCGCATGGCCGCGGAGTATTGAAGAGCCTTTTCCTGGGCTCGGTTGTGGTCAAGGTGCTTGCGAACTCCACGGTGCCGGTCCTGGTGATCCGCTGAAAGGAGGCGCCGTGCTCCACCACGTGCTGGTTCCCCTCGACGGCACAGACACTTCGCTGGAGGCGCTGGACGCGGCGACTCCCCTTGCCCGTGCTCTGCATTTGATTCATCCAGATCACTTCTGTAGCGGAACGGCGCTCATGTGGAAGGGCCTCCACCCATGGCCGTCCAGGTCGACAAAGCTATGCGTGTACATGAAGCCGTAATCTTCCGGCCCGTCGTAGATCGAGCCGCCCGCGGCAGGCGCTTTGGCAACGAGACCATCGACCTCATCACGACTCTCGCAACTGTGGTTGAGCAAAACTTCGACGGCTTTGCTCGTATCGCAGATGGCTCTGGACGTGAAATCACGAAGCCTGGCGTGCGTAAGCAACATGACAAAAAATCGTGTCGCTTACAACGATGCACGCGGCAGCGTCATCGGTGAACTGCGGGTTTTTGCGAAAAACCGAGCGCACTGAAGAAGGCAACCGACCTCGGGAGATCGGCGACCGGAAGATTGATGAATACTTGCTTGCTCACGGTTCTGTCCCATGTGCCGATGGTTGTGTTGATATCCGCCTGACCCCAGCGCTGGGGTCAAGCGGCGGCGTAGCCCTCGCACCGGGATAGTCGCAGAAGGTCGCTGACACGCGAGGATGCTCCCAACGCCAAACCGCGTCGGTATCAGTGACTATGCATGCCCGCAGGCGTCCCGTCGGACCAATTTGCGACCCCGACCAAGAACACGAGAATGGGCGGCAAACCTTTCATCTGGGGTTGTTGGTCCGGATAGAAGAACCAATAAGGGCTGGACATGACCGGCGAGCCCTCTGCGCCGGAACCCCAATCCTTACCGTCCTTGACCAAGGTATCGAACATGAGATGAGGCATGTTGTGGTCCCCTTCGTCGGTCAGATACGACGATTTCGACAGCATGTAATCCATGGCGCCGCTTTCGAGGTCCGGTAATTGTTTATTTTTGTATGCGGCGTGGAACGCCGACAGCATCTCCGCCTTGGAGCGACCGGCCATCGCCATCTTGGCGCGCAGATAAAAGATGGGCACTATCGAACGTGCAGCCTGGGGGTTCAGACAATCGGCAGCCCTCACTTTCGGGTTCCAGAATTCGGGCCAGTCAAACGGCCCTCCCCAACTTCGACCCACCACGCAGACAAACCCGTTCTTGCCTTCGACCGCTTTCTCGTAACCCTCGCGCCCCAGAACCAGGATCGTAGCGTCACGGGAAATGGACTCCGGCGCCGCGCTACGCGCCAATGCGATTTCGGCTTCCCGGTTCGCCATGAGGTATTGGTCAATCGGGGCCATCTTCGGATAAGACGGCGCCACACCCGGTTTCTGCGCATCCTGCGACACCGCTTGCCGCGATGCGCCGAGCATGGCAAGCAGTACGAAACTCATGATTCCGATGGCGCGCTTCGCTTTTTGCATGGGATTCCTCCTGACAACGGGCTGTTTTCAGTCAGCCCGTGACAGGCGCTGATGGGCTGCTTTCACAATGTCGACGAACGGCCGGGCCGGAATTCGACAAGTCATCGGAAAAAATCTAGCTGTGCCCGCATCGAGCATGGATTGACTCAAGCGGCGATAGCCAAATTGCCTTCGGAAGGGTCGACCTTTGAATTCGCTGGCCTGCACAGCCCTTTGCGCAGGTCCGGCGGAATGACTGGTTGGGCATCACGGGGAAAGAGCCTCTTCGGCGGCCGCGCGTGCGTGAATGGCGGTGGTATCGAACAGCGGGATCTCCGAGCCTTGCTGATTGACCAGAAGCGATATCTCCGTGCATCCAAGAATGATGGCCTGTGCGCCTTGAGACGCAAGCATCCGCATAATTCGTCGATACTCGCTGCGAGACTCCGGATTGACGACCCCCAGACACAGTTCTTCGTAAATGATGCGGTGAACAGTCTCGCGGTCGTCCGAATCGGGAACGATGACTCGAAGGCCGTGACGCTCGCTCAATCGGTCGCGGTAAAACGCCTGCTCCATGGTAAACCGCGTACCTAGTAAGCCCACAGTTGAATGGCCCGCCCGCTTAATTTCGGTGGCCGTTGGATCGGCGATGTGGAGCAGCGGGATGGCGACGGCTGCCTCGATGCCGGAGGCCACCTTGTGCATCGTATTTGTGCACAGAACCAAAAAATCCGCGCCCGCCGCTTCGAGAGAGCGCGCAGCATCGGCCAGGATGGCTCCGGCGGCTTCCCAGTTCTCGGCATGCTGATGACGCTCGATCTCGTGGAAGTCGACGCTGTAGAGAACGATCTTCGCCGAATGCAGGCCGCCCAGGCGCTCTTTGATGGTCTCGTTGATTTGACGGTAATAGGGAACGGTCGACTCCCAACTCATGCCGCCGATTAGGCCAATAGTCTTCACGAACGCTCCTGTGCGAGAACTGGTAACGCCCAACGACCTGGTAGACCGATCTGGATCGATTTACACATCTACAGCTTCGCGGAATTCGGACGCTCCATTCAGTTGCTCCGCTCGATGTTGTTCAAGCTTGGTCAGCTTGTAACTGCGGACCAAACCACGACTTGGATCGTCCCACCAAACCTCATCGTGTCGTCATTCATCGGCTCGGTCCGTGTATAGGTTCAACTTTCCGGAATGGTCGCAGCAGCGAATGGTGCGAGCACCGCCCAACCAAGGTTCGCATAAAGGTTGCGGCCGTCTCCTGTTGCGACTAGAAGCTGCGGACTCACAGGAGATTTTCTAGCAGTTCCAAGAGCGACCATCACCGCGACACCCAATCCTTTCCGCCTGTGATCCTGCGCAGTTTCGATTCGATCATAAATGAAGGCATCTGCAGTTTCTGCCGCACATCCGCTTGCAGCCAGATCGCCGTCCGGCGCGATGACGCAAGCTCGGGTGACAGGCCCGTCCTGATGAAGCTCCATCCTGTACCCATTCGGCAGAGGCTTTGTATCGAGGGTTGTCACTGCCGCCATCATAAAATAGTTCGCCGGCTGAACCTCCCAGCGAGCTGGCAGTGCACTTCGCAACTCCTCGTCTGAGCCGCACAGCTTCAAGTAATGTCGTGGAGCCGTAATGTCGTGTGCGATCGCGCGCAACCCATCGCATAGCTGTGGGAATACCCAGCGTTTCACTTCCTTTTCCGAGTGGGTATCTACCCGGAAACCTCCACGATCGTGAACAGGGGGCGGGGAGCTCCGAGCGATGGAATGCGCTGCTTGCCAGGCGAAAACGAGCTTTGGATCGACGTAGGATAGGGTCATGGCTGCTCGTATGTGATGCTCAGATGGGGGCGAATTTTTCCGGCGACTACACGTGCCGTGCCTGTCTCGGCCGCGACGTCTCCGTGACTTTCAACTAGAACATTGCCCTGTCTCAGGAGCTAAGACGACAGCTATAGGACAGAACGAAAGGAAGGCTTACGCAAACCACGGAAAGACGACCGTTCCGCATCTCATGACTGCGTCTCGGCATGCCCGCATCGACCTCGCTCACTTACGCGTTGCGAACAGATGCTTCTAATATGCCCGCGATCGTTGCCTCATCGCAGAATTTTCCAAGATCGTCGTGCCGTCTTGCCCATGGAGGAATTCGCCGACAAACGCTCGACCAATATCGTCCTGATCGATCGTCCCAAACGGTCCCGGAACGAAACGCCCCAGCAAAGCAAGAAACCCAGGGGTGTGCGCATTACCCGCAATGATGCCGGGGCGAAAAATGGCCAAATGTTTAAATCCGAGACTCCGCACGGCATCTTCCTTTTCCCCCATGATGCGGGCATAACGAATCCAGCTCTTAGCGCTACTCCCGGCTGCCGAAAGAAGCCCGAAGCGTTCGACCCCCGCTGCCAGGCAGCCACGTGCAAACGCGCCGACCACGCCTATTTCCAGTTTCTTGATGTCCTCCTCGCTCCATTGCTGACTTCCTTTACCGATGCCGATACATGATGCGGCATACAACGGTTCACCCTGCACGCTGCAGGTCCTGGCAAGTTCGGCGATCTCATCGGAAAAATTCGCCGCACTGGTATCCATGATCACTTGGCGCAGACGCGTGTCGTCCGCAAGAGGAATCGTCCGGCGATTGACCATCACCACTTCCGTGCACGAACTAGCAGCGAGCAAAGCCCGAACCAGTCCAGACCCGACCTGCCCGGTACCACCGACGACCAAGACGCGAAAACTCATGCTATGTCTCGTGTTCGTTGTAGATCATGTCCGTCATGACGACGCGATTCCCCTGGAAAGGGTATTCAAAGAGTATGCGTGATGTCCGCATCGGGTCGGAAGCGAACCTTTCGAGCATGCCCACAACACCCATCCGACGGCAACCAAGGCCTTCGCGGATAGGCTGATCAACACCAGCAACTGGGTCTGCCCTTTCCGGAAACAATGTTCAGTCAGACCCGGACCAGCCCACGCTGTGCCCGTTGTTCTTGCACGCCCCCCTTTTCGGAGTTTCTCCCTTAAGCTCGATGGATGCGAGCGAGGGTGAGCAAGGGGAATGCAGGCGCTGTGCAGCTCGCCGCCTGCATCGGATGACATCGAACAAAAGGGGAAACAGATGAGCCGATACCGGAGCAAGGGCCGACTGGCCTTGATGGCCGCGACCATGGTGTACGCGCTGGCAGGCTGCGCGTCGGTGGGACGGAATGCCGACACCCACGCTCCTGGCGATCAGCGAACTCCTGGCGACCAGCGCGTCCCTGACCAACAGCATCCGGGCAGCGTCCGCGGCGCGGTCGCTGGGCACCTGGACGGCTGGCCCGAGGCGGTATTGCTGCCTGAGGGCGTGGAGATCGATGGCTACCGATGCTCGAACCGGTACTGCACCCTCTGGTTCGGCTTGATGAACTTCGACCAGGTGATGGCGCTCAAGCGCAGCTACGTCAAGCTGCTCAAAGACAGCGGAAAATGGGAGCAACTCGGCTCGCCGAGAGATCCCTATGAGCATGAGGCGTTCCGTTACACGGGCGCCATGCCGTCCGGATGCGGGTATACCCTGGAGATACGTCAGGGGGTCATTCCCAACGATTACTATGGCCGCTACCGCGTGTCCACTTCGCTGACCTGGTAGCCGGGCGTCGCAGGCAAATACCCTGGATAGCATTGGACGCTGCCCCTATGCTCGGCCTGCACGGCGCGGGGGCGCCGATCATCGGGGAAGCGACACCATGACGATTCGATCCAAGGGACCCTTGGCCGGCTTTGGCTGGCTGACGCACGGCATCAGCGTGGGCTACCGCCATCCAAAGCCCTTGCTCGGAGGGGCCGCCTTCCTGGTGCTGGCGTGCCTGTTGCCGTCGCTGATCACGCTGCCGATGCAATTCCACGCGATAAGCGCCGGCACACCACTGAGCCCGGCCACCTTCGGCTGGATCATGGCGGGCTCCATGCTGCTCGGTCTGCTGACCGTGCCGCTCTACGCAGGCTATCTGCAGATGGTCGACGCGGCCGAGCGCGGGCTGCCTGCCCGCGCTCGCGACATCTTCAAGCCTTATCGACAAGGCGAAGCATGGCGCCTGATCGGCTTCGGACTGGCGATGATCGTGGTCTACGCCGCCATGTTCGGCATCGTCATCGCGGCAACGGGAGGCGGTATCGCCCGTTGGTACATGCAGGTGCTGGCTGCACAGGCCAATCATCAGCCGCCGCCGACGGCGTTGCCCGACGGCTTCGGGATCGCCATGGCACTGTTCATGGTGCTCGGCCTTTTGATGATGGGTTTCTATGCGATCAGCCTTGGCCAAATCGCGCTGCGCCGCCGCAACGTGTTCGGCGCTATCGGCGACGGCATGATCGGCGCGTTGAAGAACGTGCTGCCGCTGCTGGTGTTCGCACTGAGCGCCGCCCTGGCCTGGGTTGTCGTGGCCATCGCTTTTCTGATCATCGCCGCTCTGCTCTCCCTGCTAGGCGCGCTCATCAGCCCATGGGTGGTGCTCGTGGTGATCGTTCCGCTTTATATCGTCCTGTTTCTGATGGTGTTCGCCGTGATGTTCGGAGTGATGTACTACCTGTGGCGCGATGTGTGCGGCGACGACATCGTGACCGGCTTGGATCCGGCTATCGCCGCCTGACCTGATTCATCCGTTCCGGCGCGAAGGCGGCCACGGCCGCCTTCGCTATTTGGGTGTACCGGTCAGCTCGTCACATCTCTGTCTCCTGCCCGCCAGTTGCCACATCGCGTCGGCGCCCCGTCGCATCTTCGGCTCCCGCGGCGCCCCGCCTCCCCTTCTAATGAGCGCGAACCACCGGCCCGCAGGCGTCCACCGCCTCGAGCCCATGGAAGGCCACACTCCGGCCCCGCAAAGGGGACGGAGTCCATCCACCGAAACAATGCAGCAGGGGGCAGCATCGTGATGGACCGTTCGAGCAAGCTCGGGAAAGCGGCAACGCGCGTATTCAATCGCAAGGCGCTGGTGTTGGCGATCATCATGCTGGGCGGCTACGAGCTGTACCGGCATCCGCCCATCGAAACCATCGGGCCACAGCAGGTGGGCATCCGAATGAACGGATTGACCGGCTCGGTGACCGAGCTTGGCGAAGGCGTGTGCCTGGTGATTCCCGGCGTCCACAGCTTGCGCAAGTTTCCGCTGCAGGACCAGATCTACCGCCCCACCCGTAGCGCCAAGGCCGACGGCCAAGCGCCATTCCAGTCATCGGAAGGCCTGTCGATCGGCGTCGAACTGACGATCCGCTACGCGCTCGATGCAAACAGCCTGCCCAAGGCCGCGAAAGCCCTGCCCGACGATGTCGGCCGGGACCTGGTCGAGCCGCTGGTCCAGGGCGTGATCTACAAGGTGTTCACGCGCTACACCGTGCGCGAGATCTTCTCGACCAAGCGCCAGGAGATCCAGACGGTGATCGAGGGCGAGCTCAAACCGATGCTGGCGGCCGACGGCATCGGCCTGCGCAACGTGATGATGGGCAACGTCGATCTGCCGCCGGATTACCGCGAGGGCATGAACAAGGTGCTGGCCACCGAGCTCGAGACCCAGCAGATGCAGTACACGCTGCTGCTGAAGGAGAAGCAGGTGCAGGAATCGAGACTGCAGGCCGAGGCGGAGAAGGCACGACGCGATACCGCCGCCGAGGCGGCAGCCGACGAACAGATCATTGCGGCCAAAGGGCAGGAAGAAGCCATGAAGCATGTGCTGCCGTTCAAGCGCAAACAGATCGAGCAGCGCGAGCTCGAAGCGGAAGCCGAGAGTGCCGCCGTCATCCGCAACGCCAAGGGTACGGCCGAAGCGCGGCGCATCGAGGCCTCTGGCGAGGCCGACTCCCGCCGCAAGCTCGCCGATGTCGAAGCCTATCGGCTGGAGGAGATCGGCAAGGTCAACAGCGAACAGCTCGAGCGCGACGGCGTGCTGATCGACAAGCACCCGCTGCTGATCCAGAAGACCCTGGCCGACAAGCTGTCCGACAAGATTTCGGTGATCATCGCGCCGCCGCCGGCCACGGGTGGATTCATCGGCCAGGCCCTGATCGACGGTGCTCGGCATGGAGCGGCGGGCAATGCCGCCGTGGCCGCGCAATGAAAGCACTGATATGGATTGCTCTGCTGCTGGGCGTGTGCCTGGCGCACGCCGAGCCCGCGCCACCGCCCGCGAACCCGCTGGCGATCGTCACCCAGGACGGCGTCGCGCTGCGCGCGCAGGCGCGCCACTCCGCGACCACGCAGGCGGTGTTGTGGCAAGGCGAAAACCTGGAGGTGCGCGGGCGCACGCTGGACTATCTGCAGGTCTACGATCATCGCCTCGAACGTGCCGGCTTCGTTCACGCCAGCGAGGTGCGCATCGTCTCGATGCGCCCCGACGATGCGCCCGAGCTGTTGGCGATCGTGCGATTCCTGCGCGACATGCCGGGCAGCGAGGCACTCGGGATCGCGTATACGGCGGCGTACCTGAAGGCCGCGCCGGGCAAGGCCATCGACGCCGAGCCGTTCGCCGCACTCGGTGTGATGGCCGAGCGTCTGGCCCGGCGCGCCTCGGCGAATCCCCGCAAATCCGAGGAGCAGAGTTTGTCCGGGCAATTGGAAGTGGTTGCCGACTACGGCGTCGCGATTCGCAGCATCGATCGCAACGGCCACATGCGGCTGTGCTATGACGGCGAGGCATTCCGTCGCGTCATGGCGCTGGATGCCACCGGCGTGCAGAAGGCGACCGCCGCGCTGGCATTGACCGATCCGGCCTGCGTCGACCCGGGCATGCCGCCCGTCCAGCGCGCCGCGTTCGACACCTGGAGCGCCGACCTGCTCGACCGAGTGCCGCGCGAAGGCCTGCCAAGCTACGTGCAGAACCGCCTGCGCATGCGTGCGGCGTCGGTGTGGTCGGCGATCGCCTTCGAGCACACGCGAAGCCATGAACCGGCGCAGCAAGCCGCGTCACGCGCCATCGACGAACTCGCGGCCGTCGATACCCATGCGCTCGTCGAAAGCGACCGCGACGACTACAACGATGCGGTGATACGCGTAGGCGCGTCGCGCTGGGCGGCCGAGCCGCTGCTCAAGGCGGGCACCGATCTGCATATCGTCACTGCGGCGGGCCGTCCCGGCGAGACCTGCATCAAGCTGCTGGATCGCAAGCACGACGAGAAGACGCCGCTGGTACAACGCTGCACCTACGGCACGGTCTGGACCAGTTCGGCGCGCGCCAATGCGCACGGCACCGCGCTGGCGCTGGCCGTGCAACCCATGACCAGCTGGCGCGAGCTGTGGCTGTTCCATGTGGTCGGCAAGCAGTGGGTGATCGATGCGTTGCCGCCGGCGGACGACGATCCGCAGCTGGGCTATCTCGAATTTGCTGGATGGGTGCCCGGCGACCGCCTGATGCTCGCGGCGCGCGAAGCCCGGGTCAACGGGCGTTTCATCCATCGCTTCGAGATCGTGGATATGGTGACCCTCGCTACAACCCGCCAGGCCGACAAGCCCTCCTCGCTGAGCCCGTTCTACCGCTACCAGGATGCGATCTGGAGAAGCCAGACGGTGAGCCTGCGGGATTGAAACCGGGGGGAGGAAGTCGATGGTTTGCCCATCGCTTCATCAACTCAAACGCTGGGGGTCTCCGAGAAGTTCGGGGCGTTTCAGTGCACACCAGCCGTGCCTTATTTTGTGGGAGCGACTTCAGTCGCGATTGGCCGCGGCAGCGGCCTGCAGCATTGCGGCGTTGCAGTTGCTCAAAGCACAACCGGGCTGAGCAACGCACTGCCACAGCAATCGCGACTGAAGTCGCTCCCACAGGCAAAGGGGACCTTGGCGACTAGCAGAAGCTTGTTCAGACGTTCCTCACACGCCAATCGAAACGTCGGCAAATTTCGTGAGTCAACTTACGCCCACAGCGCACCCGGCTAAATGACATGGGCCCCTCCCCTCGCGCGCCGGCATTGCCGACCTCGCCATCGAGCACGGCAGCGCAAAACCCGCACCGCATACCAATACGCACAGCGCATTCTTTGTTATGGTGCACCCTCGAAAGTGCGACCGTGTCCCACGGGATATCGTTCGCAAGCAACACCATCAGTACGTGACGCTCGATCTGGCTCAGCCGCCTCGTCATCGCAGCCATGCTCGCCATGACGTCGGCAAATCCTCTTGGAGATTGTGATTCTCATGGTTGATATCACACGCCGCACCTTCGTCATCTCGAGTATGGGATTGTTTGGGTCCTGCCTTCTGCCGCGTGCCGTGTGGGGCGGTGTGGCCGAGGGGATGGCCGGAAAACCAACCGGGCCGCTGGCGCACAGCGGGACGGCCATGGCGCCGCGCGAACAATGGCTGTTCGATTTCGGCTGGCGGTTCTCGCTTGGCGACGGCAACGATCCCACCAAGGATTTCGGCTACGGTTTCGGCCAGAGCGATTTTGCGAAGACGGGCACGTTCAAGATCGCCACGGCCGACTTCAACGATGCCGGCTGGCGCCCGCTGAACCTGCCGCATGACTGGGCGGTCGAGCTCCCGTTCGTTCACGACGACAAGGGGGACGAAGACAACCGCATGCTCTCGCATGGCTATAAACCGCTCGGGCGGCGCTACCCGGCCACCAGCATCGGCTGGTACCGGCGCACGTTCGAGATTCCCGAGAGCGATCGCGGACGCCGCATCTGGATCGAGTTCGACGGCGCGATGCGCGACGTCGTGCTGTTCGTCAATGGCTGCTTCATCGGCCGCCACGACGACGGCTACACCCCGTTCCGCTTCGACCTCACCGATTTCCTCCATGTCGGCGGCAAGAATCACATCGCCTTGCGCGTCGACGCCAGTTTCGGCGATGGCTGGTTTTACGAAGGCGCCGGCATCTATCGCCACGTCTGGTTGACCAAGATGGATCCGGTCCACCTGGGCAACTGGGAAACCGTGGTGCGCCCTACCGTCAAAGGCGATGCGGCCGCGCTGGACCTTGCCACGATCGTCCAGAACGAGAACGAGCACCCGGTGAATGCCTCGCTCGAATGGACCGTCGTCGATACCGACGGCCACGTGGTGGCTCAGGCGACATCGCCGGCACAGGCGATCGCACCCAATGCGTCGGCGGACTATCGGGCCACGGCCACCGTCGGCCATCCCGCGCTCTGGTCGCCCGACGAACCGCATCTCTACACAGCCCTCGTCAAAGTCATCGTCGACGGCAGCGTGCGCGACGCCGAACGGATTCCCTTCGGCATCCGCACGGCGACGTTCGATCCCGACCGCGGCTTCTTTCTCAATGGCAAGCCGCTCAAGATCCAAGGCACGTGCAACCACCAGGACCACGCCGGAGTGGGCGCCGCCCTGCCCGACCGGCTGCAGGCGTTCCGGGTGTCGGTGCTGCAAGGCATGGGCTGCAACGCGGTACGCACCTCGCACAACATGCCGACGCCCGAATGGGTAGCGGCATGCGACCGCATGGGCTTGATGATGATGTGCGAAACGCGTCAGATGAGCTCCAGCCCCAGCGGCCTGCAGCAGCTCGAAACGATGGTGAAGCGGTATCGCAATTCACCCTCGATCATCCTCTGGTCGATCGGCAACGAGGAGTGGGTGCTGCAAAAAGGCGATATGGCCAAACAAGGCGCCCACATCGCCGCGAGCATGGTCGAACGCTGTCACGAACTCGACCCCACCCGCGTCGTTTCCGCGGCGGTCAACGGTGACAACGAGCAAGGGGTATCGGAAGCGCTCGATATCATCGGCTTCAACTACCACACGGATTTTCCGGACGCCTTCCACAAGAAGCATCCGACCCGCGCCGTGTTCGGATCGGAAACGTCCAGCGCCATCGCTACCCGCGGCGAATACAGCTCCGACCCGGCAAAGAACACCATCAACAGCTATGACGGCGTCGTGTCCTGGGGAGAGACGCCGGAGCAATGGTGGACTTTCTACGGCACCCGCGACTGGCTGGCGGGCGGGTTCGCCTGGACCGGCTTCGACTATCGCGGCGAGCCGACGCCTTATGGCTGGCCCTCGATCAGCTCGCAATTCGGTATCGCCGATATGTGCGGCTTTCCCAAGGATTATTACTACTACTACAAAGCCTGGTGGGGAAAGACGCCCAGCCTCCATGTGTTTCCGCATTGGAATTGGCAAGGCAAGGAAGGTCAGGAAATTACCGTCTGGGCATACAGCAACCTCGATGAGGTCGAACTGCTGCTCAACGGCAAGAGCCTCGGCATCAAGCCCGTGCCGCATCTGGGGCATGTGCAATGGAAGGTCGCCTACACGCCCGGAGTCATCGAGGCGCGCGGCCGCCGCAACGGCCAAACCGTGCTGGTCGAGCGACGCGAAACCACCGGCCCGGCACAGAAAATCCGCCTGACCGCCGATCGCCAGGAGATCGCCGCCGACGGACAGGACGTGGTCATCGTCACCGTCGAGGCGCTCGACGAACACGGCCGGCCGGTGCCCACGGCGAACCACAAGATCGCTTTCCGCATCTCGGGGGCGGGCCAGCTGATCGGCGTCGGCAACGGCAATCCCAATTGCCTGGAGAGCGACAAGGAGCCCAGGCGATCGCTGTTCAATGGCTTGGCCCAGGTCATCGTCCAGTCGACGGACGAAGCCGGCCACATGCTCATCGAGGCCGTCGAAGACGGATCCGTGGGACATCCATTGCGCACTGCCTCGCTGGCGATCAGAACGAGAAAACCTCCCTCGAAACCTCAGCGCGATGGTTGATCCGCATGGAAGCCAGGCCAAGCTGAGCGCATCAGCTTCAGGCCCAAGGCGACAAACCCGGCAGCGTACACATGCCGCAATAGGGGATGGAAGTAGTTATCCCGATTTCATTGCCGCAGCCTCCTTATGGCGGGTGCTGCGGCAGGTCACTCACTGCCCACGCCCCTTTTGCTTCGTGCTGCTTGCGCGGAAATCCAGCCAGCTAGTGTGCCCATATCGTCTCGACGCAGGATCACGGCATGGACTGCATGCTATGGAAGTGATTCGCCATCCAGTGCCGCACAGCCATGAGCACGTGACCGATCACGAAGACCCACAGCGTATAGCCGAAGGCGATATGGCTGAGAGCCACCCAATGGAGCACTAAGCGCGGAATGGGTGCCCCTGCGAAGTAACCGCAATAATTGATGATGCCACCCGCCACGCTGCCACTCACGGCAAGAAGGCCAAGCCCATGCACCGTACCCGCCAATGGGCTAAGTCGATGAGCCGAGGGAGATTTCAAGCGCAGAAGATGATTGAACTCCTGACACAACAATGTCCGCTTGTCGCGTTGAGTCCAGGGGAATAGACAGCCCACCCCGGGGCGCGAAAAGGGAGAGCAAATCCACATCCAGTGCAGGATGCAGACGACTGCGACAGCGAGTCCCACATGAGCGTGAATCTCGAAAGCTTCGCGATGCCAATCGCGTATGCCCAACCCCGGGCCCGCCGGTACATGCATCACTGAGCTCAGCAATAATTGAGTAACGACGCCGATGGCGAGAGCACCATGTAGCCACAGCGTTACGGGGTCATATTTTGATGGGGTGACGCGGATCATGCATGTTCCTAGGGTATGAGCGCATCGTCGCCGGCGATAGTCGTAACGAAAGTCGCGAGCCGATGATTGAACTTGTCAGGTTGATCGAAAAAAACCGCATGGGCAGCGTGATCGATGGCGATGAATTGTCCTTCAGTAAGTGCGGAAGCCATGCGCTGTTGCGCATCGAGCAACGGGCTCTTGCTGGACGCAACCACCAGCGTCGGCTTGTCGAATTTCTTCAGAATCGGTCGACGATCGGTGGTGAACAAGTCCTGGGTAAGCATCGAGATACCGATATCGACCGGTGTCTTTAAAGAGGCATCATCCAGACGTGCATAAGTTTCCGGAGCAACGGATGTGCTGATGATTGCGTGCATCATCCCGTCGGAATAGCCACGGGGATCTTTGGCGTAGGACGCAATGCCCCGCAAGATGACTTTGACGAATCCCGGATTCTCGGTGACATCATCCGGGCCGGCGCTGACCGGGCTGTCGATCAACGCCAAACCATCCACGGCGCCCGTACCGAATCGATTCACGTAGGCGGCCACATCCTGCGCACCCTGTGACCAGCCAATCAGTATCACGTGCGTCAGATGCAATCCGGAAATAACCTGCCGGATATCCCCGGCGCGGTTTTCCGGTGCATTACCTGTTTGCACCACGTCCGAGGAGCCCTGAGAGCGCGAATCAATCGCTATGACACGGTACCGTTGCCCGGAAAAGTAGCTGAGCTGTTTTGACCATATGGAAGCACTGATTCGCCAGCCGGGGATGAGCAACAGCGTATGCCGTGCATCTACCGGACCCGACTGCAGATAGTGGATACGCACGTTGTCGGCGCCAGCGACGAACCCCTGCTCTGTTTCCGCTGCGACCGGCGGCGCCAAGACGGCGCTTAGCGATAGAACCATTGCAAGCCATGAAGTCTTCATCTGCGTAGCCTTGTCTTTCCGGAGTTCACCGGAGAGACGCTAACCAACGAAACTTAGACGTGACTTAAGAGGATCTGCGGAAAGCGCACGCGAGCAATCAAGCCACTCCGATCGTCGCGATTCTGAAGTTCGATGCGGAAACCACCACGCTCTGCGGCGGACTGTGCGATGGCGAGGCCGAGGCCGCTGCCCTGAGCGCCGGTGCCAAGTACTCGGTAAAAGCGCTCGAACACCTGTTTGAGCAAGTCGGGTGGAATACCTGGCCCGCTATCGGCGAACTCGATGACCGCCTCACCAGCATCGTGACGCAGCGAGACATCAACGCTCCCGCCTACCGGGGTGTAATGCAACGCGTTGTCCAGCAGATTGTCGAATACGCTGCGCAAGTCGTTTGCATTGCCCCTGACCACTGCCATCTCTGTGGCGTTGAGGCCAAGATCGATATCGCGATCCTCCGCCAGCGGAATCCAGTTGCCGATGGACGCTTTGACCAGTTCCTGAAGATCGACCGCCGTGCTTTCGTCGATCGGTAGCGCGGCTTCTTGCCGAGCAAGCTTTAGCAGTTGTTCCACCAGCCTCTGCATTCGCTCGATGCCAGCCTCGAGCCGCACGAGTTCCGTACCGCCCGCCGAACGACCCAACCTGCGGCGCAAGCTTTCCGTTTGCAGTGTGATCGCGGTCAGCGGGGTACGCAGTTCGTGCGCCGCATCCTGCACAAAACGTTGCCTGGCAGTGAACGCATCCCGCAGCCGTTTCAACAAACCGTTGACGGAAACGACCAGCGGCAGCAGTTCTCGCGGTACCTTGGTGAGCGGCAATTCCACAAGACTGCGCTCATCCTGCTGCGCGATCGCATGCACCAATCGGTCGACCGGCCGTAGCGCGATAAGTGTTGCGATCCATACCAGCAGAATGGAAAGCGGGATGAGCAGCACCATCGGCTCTACCGATTTCCGGGCCGAATCGAATATGACTCGCTGGCGAAAATCGTCGCTCTGCACGATCTGTACCCGGATCGGGTCCGACAACACTGTATAGACGCGCCAGTTGCGAGCATCCGCGTTGACGGTGTGAAAGCCTTCGCTGGGCTGCAATCTCAATGAAGGGATCGCCCAGGCACTAACCAGGAGTCGACCGTCATCTCCCCAGAACTGCACGATCGGGGTGCCGTCGTGCTGCACGTGTTGATCATCGAGCGGCCGCACAGCGGACTGCTTGGCATCCGAGGCCAATGGATGGACATAGGTGTTCGCCAGCGCATGCATCTGGCCATCCATGAACGCGCTGATATTGGTTTCGTACTGGCGATAACTGACTCCCATCCACACCGCCGCTACCAGAAGATACGGCGGGATCAGCCATGTCAGAAGTTGCCATCGAAGCGAAGTCACTCGGCCCCCTTCGGTACTCTCCATCCCAGCCCACGCACGTTGCGAATGATGTCGACACCAAAGCGCTTTCTCAGTCCGTGAATGATCACCTCTACGGTATTGCTGCTGACCACCTCGTTCCACCCATAAATGCGTTGTTCCAGTTGTTCTCGCGACAGAATGGCGCCAGGCTGGTCCAGCAACGCATGCAGCAAGGCGAACTCGCGGGCGGAAAGCGATTGACGGACGCCGCGACATATAGCCTCGCGAGTGGTCAAGTCGATTTGCAGTGCATCGGTGCCGACCACGGACTGCGCGTGGCCATCGCGACGCCTGACGGCCGCGCGCAGGCGGGCCAGTAGTTCCCGGGTTTGGAATGGCTTGACGATGTAATCGTCGGCGCCTACATCGAGCCCGGAGATCCGATCATCCAGGCTATCTCGTGCGGTCAATATCAGGATGGGTGTACGGTCGCCACGCATGCGTACTGTTCGCAGAACCTCCAAGCCAGAGCACCGAGGCAATCCGAGATCAAGCAACACCGCCACATAGTTGCCGTCGGCGAAGGCGCTTTGACCGGCAATTCCGTCTTGCATCCAGTCCACGGAATATCCTTCATCAGCGAGGACTTTGGACAAATCGACGCCTATCATTTCGTCGTCTTCGATCAGAAGGATGCGCATAGCCCGTTAGTCACGCTCATAAGACGCTGAGGTCGCCACGACGCAGCATGCGCCATCGCGCTCTGGATGCGTCGGGCCTTCAGAGCTGTAGGGCGACTCGCCGAAGGCGGGCATGAACTGGCAGCTGAGGTGCCCGGTCGACATCTGCACGCCGCAGGCGAGCGCCTCGACATCCAGCGGTTGTGCGTAATTCCAATCGATCCGGTCGCGAACGCGGCGTGGCCGTGCAAGGTCGCGCAGGTGCCGTGCTGCAGCGGGTCGGCTGTTCATTGGCGTGATCGTCCCACGTGGTGCCGGAGTGCTCAAGTCCGTTGAGCAAACGGGAACAGGATCGGCCGCCGAACCAGGCCAGTTCCGATGGCCGCAATAGAGGGACGGAAGTAATTATCCCGATTCAATGGCCTCCGCCCTCTTATAGGAGCCGTCCGCGCAAGGCCGCCGCGCGTGGAAAAAATCCACCCTGCCCTTGCTTTCGCCACGACGCCCTCCACCTCGTGGCGATGTTCGAGAAAATCAGAAACTGGCGCGTGCGGCGCATCGTCGCTCGGCATCCGATCGCCGAATCGCTTTGGCAAGATGCGCTCGATCGCTGTGCCCCAGCGCGTCGGCTGGGCGCTTCCGATCAGGCCGCGTTGCGCGTGCTGGCGACGCTGTTTCTGCAGAGCAAGTCGCTGGAGCCGACCAAGGGGTTGCAGCTTGGCGACGCCGACCGCGTCTTGCTCGCGACCCATGCTTGCGTGCCCATCCTGAAACTGGGCCTCGATTGGTACGACGGTTGGTACAGCGTCATCGTGTACCCGGACGCGTTCATTCCGCGTCGCCCGCAAATCGATGCCGCAGGGGTGGTTCACGAGACCGATACCGCGATGGCCGGCGAGGCATGGCGGCGGGGGCCGGTGATCCTGTCGTGGGCGGATGTGGCGAGCACCGGAGAGAAACCGGGGCACAACGTGGTCATTCACGAAATGGCGCACAAGCTCGATATGCTCAACGGAGAGCCCAACGGCTTTCCGCCGTTGCACCGGCGCATGGATCGCCGCGAGTGGTCGCGCGTCTTCACCAGCGCGTGGGATCGCCTGCAGGAGGAGCAACGCAACGGCGCCGAGCTGCCGATGGACCCGTATGCCCTCGAAAGCCCGGCCGAGTTTTTTGCGGTGGCCAGCGAGCAATTCTTCGAGGCTCCGGCAAACCTGCGCCAGCATTTGCCGGAGGTCTATCAGCAGCTCGAGCGGTTTTACCGGCAGCACCCGTTCTGAGTGCAGCTGTTCAAAAAAACCTCACAGCCCCATGGGAGCCGGCGGTAGTTCAATCGATGTCATTCCCGCCGTCACCTAATCGCGGCCGCAGCCAGCTGACCGAGTTGCTTCAGCGCGCGATCGAGCCTTTCATTCCACGGCAAACCGCAGCTCAGCCGCAGGCAGTCCGCGTAGTCGCCGCGACTCGAAAACAGCACGCCCGGCGAGGTACCGATACGTTTCGCGAGCGCTGCTTCAAACAGCACGCGACCATCGCCGCCCGGCGGCAGCTGCAGCCACAACGACAGCCCGCCCTGCGGCTCGCTGGCACGGGTACCGGCGGGCCAATGCCGGGCGATGGCCTCGTGCAGGCGCTGACCGTTGTCGGCCAGCATGCGGCGCAAGCGGCGAAGATGCCGCTCCTGATCGTGGCGTTGCAGATAGTCGGCCAGCGCCAACTGAGGCAGGCTCGCGCTGCCGACGGTGGAGAAATATTTGGCGCGCACCAACGCATCGGTCCACTGATTGCCGGCCAGCCAGCCGACGCGCAAACCCGGCGCAAGGGTTTTGGAGAATGAGCCGCAACTGATCACATTGCCGTGCCGGTCCCATCGGCGCAGGGGCGACGGCCGCTGACCCGACCAGGCCAGCTCGCCGTAGATGTCGTCTTCGATCACCACGGTACCGTGCCGCGCACAACTTTCCAGCAACGCCTGCTTGGCGACATCGCTGGTCAGGCTACCCAGCGGATTGTTGAAGTTGGGTATCACGACGGCTGCGCGCACGGTGTTCCGCTGCAACAACTGCTCCAGGCGGACGACATCGATGCCCTGCCCGGAAAGATTCGGCACTTCCAACACCTTCAACTGCAACGCGGCGACGGTCTGAAGGATGCCGTGGTAAGTCGGTGTTTCCACCAGCACCACATCGCCCGGTGCGGCAACGGTACGCAAGGCCAGATTGATCGCCTCCATCGCGCCAGCGGTAATCACGATTTCGTCCAGCGCCACCCCAGCACCGATCTGCGCATAACGCTGCGCGATCTGTCGCCGCAGCGCCAGATGACCTTGCGGTGGCGCATAGTCGAGCGCCGCCGACGCATCGTGCCGCAGGCAACGTGCCAGCGATGCGGTCAGCGCGGATTGCGGCAAGAGCTCAGGCGCCGGCGTGGCGCTATGCAGCGGCAGCAGATCGCTGCGGGCCAGCATGTCCAACACGTCCTGCAATGCGGGGTTGCTGACCGTACCGGGCACGCTGCGCCGGGCCGGCCGTGTTGCCGGCGGCTGCGGCGCGGTGGCCCGCACGAAGTAACCGGAGCGCGGCCGCGCCACCGCCAACCCTTCGCGCTCCAGTTGCAGGCAGGCCTGCACCGCCGTGGCGGCGCTCACGCCATGGCCGTTCGCCAGTTGCCGGATCGACGGCAGCCGCTCGCCGGCACGCAGAGCGCCCTGCGCGATCTGTTTGCGCAACTCCCCGGCAAGGCGCTCGTAGAGAAGCATGCAGCCCATCCATCTGTATTTGTCTATTTCCATCCTATCTGAATCTGTATCGATAGCGGCAACCGGCTTACGCTGGCCATCCCACCCGCGAGGAAGGCTGCATGACAACGACCATCGGCACAGGCGACGCGCGCGCCGCGTTAGGTCAACTGCTACTTGGCGAACTGTTGATCGGCTCGGTCGGCGTCTTTGTCCACGAAAGCGGCCAGGACGCGGTGACAGCCGTGTTCTATCGCTGCCTGTTCGGCGGCTTGTTTCTGCTCGCTTGGGGGTTGGCCCGCGGGCATCTGCGCGGCTTGCTGCAAGAGCGCGTGTTGCTGCGCGGCGCGGCACTGAGTGGTGTGCTGCTGGTGCTCAACTGGGTGGCGTTGTTCGCCGGCATGGCACGCTCGTCCATCGGCGTGGCGACGCTGGTCTATCACTTCTTTCCGTTCGTGATGCTGATTCTGGCGGCGCTGCTGCAAGGCGAGCGCACCCGCCCGGCCGACCTTGCATGGACGCTGCTCGGCTTCGTTGGCGTGGCGTGCTCGGCCGACCCGGCACGCCTGTGGCGCGATGCCGATGCGTCCTACCTGATCGGCATCGGCCTGACGTTGCTGGCTGCCGTGCTGTGCGGCGCGTCGCTGTTGATGTCGCGCAAGATCGGCAAGCAGCGTCCGTTCGCGCTGGTGATGATCCAGTGCTGGGTTGGCGTGGCGATGCTGGCGGGCTTCAGCAGCGCGGGTGTGTTTCATGTGGGCCTGCATTGGGCGTGGCTGCTGGGATTGGGCGTGATCCACAGCGGCATCGTGTACGTGCTGTTCTATTCGGCGTATCCGCGCTTGCCCGTGGTGACGATTGCGGTCGTGGCGTTCGTCTATCCGCTGGTGACACTGCTATTGGATTACCTGATCTACGGACACCGCCTGGCGCCGGTGCAACTGGCAGGGCTGGTGCTGATCGTAGTCGGCACGCTCGGCGTCAATTTGAAGTGGCGACTGGGTTGGTCGCGCAGGCGAGAGGTAGTGCAAAGCCCTTAGAGCCGAATGGTCGGGTTCGTCATGGTATTTCTTCGTGATCAGGACGGCACGATAGCCCGGTTGACCCCGCTTCGCTCGTGTACCGTCGTGACCCGATCAATCAAAGCGGGTTAGAGCCCGTTCCGCCGGCGCCCTTGTTCCGCCTCAAAACTGCGGCAAAAAGGGGACGGCAATTCATTCAACTTGATTTCCGTCCCCTTATCGTCTGTCTAGTCACGAAGAGCCACCTCTGCGACCTGCAGATACTTCGCCTGCGTTGCCGCCAGGCCCTGGCTGCCCCTGCCGGTCCCGATGGGCTGAGGAGCCAACCTGCAATGCGGGTCTCCCGACGGCACGGCCCGCTTGCAATACACGTTGACGATAGCCACCGTCACGTTATCGGCGTCGAGCAGCTGGAGCTGTCTCGCCACGCCTGGGCCCGAGGAGTTGTCGACAGCCACGGCGACAAGCGGCTGCGTGGCCATGCCCCGCTTCCGCAGGGATTCCGATCCGCCGGCCGTCTGCTTGGCCTGTACGAACTGCCGGTGTGTGTTACCGACCAGGGCGTGCAACGTGAAGCCAGCATCCAGGTTGGCAACGTAGGTTTCGTATTGGGGCAATGCGTTGACGGTGACATTGCGCATGTTGGTGGCCTGAGTCTCGTCTTGGGCCGCACTGACGCCGCCGACGCAGGCAAGACCGAGCGCAAGGGTGGTGGCACTGATCAGATGTCTCATGGGAGCCTCCAGACGGACGCCAATGTCCGTTGGATGATCGTGCGCCGGGGTCGCGGCGCTTGCTTGAGGGATTCCGGTGGAATATGCGTGGATTCCTTGAGGATTTCCGGCAGATCCACCGGCTGGATGCGAAGGCCAGAAAAACCGGGAGCGTCACCCCATGGGCAGCCAGCCGTCGGCTCCCGCGATGGGCCGGGCATGTACCGCCGTCGCCTTCCCTGCCCGTACCCGCAGGCGCGGCCAGCCTTGCCGGAAACAGTCGGGTACGGTCCGGCGCCATAGCGCGTACCGCATCCCAAGACGCTGCGCGTCGCGCCGGAAAGGTGTCACGACACCCAGGCCGGTCGTCGCAGGCGCCGCGCGAGACCTGTCGGCAACACCGGGAAAAAATCGTGCCCAACCGACCGGGTGCAGACCACGCCGCAGGCGTTACGTCTGGCAGATGGCGCCGGTCAACGACAGGCACACACTTCGCCTGCAGGGTGAGTCATCGACAGGCACGATCATGCGTCACACTGAACTCGACACCCACTGGCTCTATCAATGCGACGGCCTCGTCGTCGATCCATCCGCGCACCGACTGGAGCGCGACGGTCAAGCCCGGCAAGTGGAGCCCAAGACCTATACCGTACTCGTGACGCTGCTGGAGCAGGCCGGCAACATGGTCGACAAGGACACGTTGCTCGATGCAGCGTGGGGCCACCGCAACGTCACCCCGGGCGTACTGAGTCACGCCATTTCGCAGCTGCGTCATGCCCTGGGCGACTCGGCACTCCATCCGCGTTACATCGCCACCGTGCATACCCTCGGCTATCGCTTCATCGCCGAGGTGCATCGGCGGCCGCGTCCCGGTCACGTGGTGACAGAACCCGCACCCGATGACGCGTTCACAGGGGTCGAGGCCGCGCATGTCAGCCGCTTCAGGCCGCGGCTGGTAGCGCGGTGATCGTAAAAGGCACGTAAAAGGTGTCAGGGACAATTTGAACGTCCCCGCTGCACCACGTGCTGCGGAACACCGGCGAGATCGAAGCGTGGAAGTCGGGCCATGTCCGACAGGATTACGCAGCGCCCTCCCCGCGACGACTAGCGCGAGCCGCGCCTCACCCTCTTTCCAGCATCCAATCCGTTGTCAGAAATTGTCCCTGACACTTTTTTATTTCTGCCGCCCAGGCTCCTAGGCCCTACCCGTAGAAAGCATCAGCTTCAGGCCCAACGCGACGAACCCGGCAGCGAACACGCGCCGCAGCCACATCGTGACCTGTGGGCGCGCAAGCACGCGTGCCCGCATGAACGACGCAAACACGCCATAGACGGCGAAAACCGCCAGCGTCATCAGCATGAATACCGCGCCGAGCGTCAGCAGGCGCGCCATCGGCGACGGATCGTTCTTGGCGATGAACTGCGGCAGGAAGGCCAGGAAGAAGATCGGCAACTTGGGGTTGAGCAGATTGAGCAGGATGGCCGAGGTCACGATTCTCAAAGGCGACCGGGCGGCGATCTTCTGGTTGGGGTCAAGTGCGCTTCGATCCCGCAACGTAGTCCAGGCCATGTAGAGCAAATAGGCCGCCCCCAGGTATTTCAGCAGCTCGAAGGCGAAAGCGCTGGTGCGGAAGACCGCTGCCAGACCCAACACGGCGACCGCCATGTGCGGCACGATGCCTAACGTACAGCCGACAGCCGCCATCAGACTGGAGCGGGCACCGCGCGACAGCCCGGTCGAGACGGTATAGAGCACGCCGGTTCCCGGCGAGGCCACCACCAGAAGCGAGGTAAGCAGGAACTCGGCGTTCATGGGCTGGCACTCGCGGCCTCGAGCGTTCGCGTCATCGTCATGGATGCCTCTCCTCGTGAAATCGGGAAAGGCTGGACCATCGCAAACCGGCCACGCGCCGTCTTGAAGATTATTGCGCCGCCCCTAACCCACGGCGGCCTGGTAACGCCCCGGCGTAATACCGAACTGACGCACGAACGCGCGCGTGAGATGGCTCTGATCTGCGAATCCGGCCAGCACCGCGGCCTCCGCCACGGAGCAGCCCTGTGCCAGGTGTCGCCGGGCCAGCCGCACGCGCAACTGGATGCGGTAGGCATGGGGCGTCGTGCCCACCTCCCGCATGAAGCCGCGGATCAGCTGGAAGCGACTCACGCCGCAGGAGGCCGCCAACGCGAACAAAGGCGTGGCGGCATCCGGCTCCGCGTCAATCCATTGAACCGCCCGCGCGACGGCCGGCGATCTGCGCGGCAACCGCGGGCCGCTCAAGCAGTGCCGCTGCACGACGCGCGCCAGACTGGCGAGCAGAATCTCTTCGGCGTCATCGCATGCCGTAGAGGGATCGAGCGCACCCAGCAACTTCATGACTTCATGCGCCAGGGCGCGGTCGTGCGCCACAGGCTGGAACACCACGTCACCGCCGCCGAACTCGTCAGCCAGTTCGCGCATCACCAGATCGGGTTCGAGATAAAGGATGTGCCAGCCACGCGCGCCACCGATGGGCGAACCGTCATGCATCTCGCCCGGGTTCACCATGATCACGTCGCCCACCGCGGACTCCACCGCCCCTACCTCGCTCCAGGACTTCTGCGCGCCCATGGTGATCACGCCGATCCCGTACTGATCGTGCGCATGGCGGGGAAAGACATGCTCGCTGAGCAGCGACAAGGCTTCCACGCCCGGCAAGCAGGATCGGTGCGGCACGACGTGGTGGGTCTTCTTGGCCAAGGGATGATCCCTTTCGTTCATGGAGCGTGCTGCCGGGATTCGACACCCAGCGATCAAAGCGTGTCAGAGCCCAATCCGTCGCTCTCCGCCGCTTTCTGCGCGAGTTCCTTGATCTTGAGAATACGCAACTGTTCGGACTTTTTGAGCCCTTCGCGAGCCTCTTTGATCACTTCGTGGGCCAGATTCTGGCTAGTGTGATGACGCTTCGCGTCGATAGCGGCGTCCAGCCGTTGCTGGGCTGCCTTGATCGCCTTATCGACACGATAGAGGGGAGCGTGCGGGTTCGTGGTCAGGGGTGGGTCGTAGCTTTTCGTCATGGTATTTCTTCGTGATCAGGACGGCACGATAGCCCGGTTCACTCTGCTCCGCTCGTGTACCGTCTTTGCCCGCTTGAATCAAAGCGGGTCAGAGCCCTTCCCATGCCTGACGTCGACCCTGGCCATCATCGCCAGCGGAACCGACCAGGCTCGCCAGGAACGCTGACCAAGTTAGTCGACTGGCCGACTTCGGCGGAAGCGGCCGTACAAGGTGACACATTGACGGGATGATCTGATTGGCTGCTTGAATCCATCGCACCAGGCACCGCAGACGGCATGCTCAAAGGTTCGAATTCATTATGTAAACGGAGCAGCCGAATTGCACGACAATCCATATCCATGCCGCTGCGAATAGCTGAAAGCGCGTGCTGGCTGTCCGATCGGGTTGTTGCGAAACCCACACCATGCCATTCGCTATCGCCATGGAAATGATCAAGGGGACTATGCCGCCGCGAGGCGCGAAAAGCCTAAACGTCGGGATTCGATGAACGATAACCAGGTAAAGCACTACATTTAATGCTGATGCGAGAGCGGTGATGATTTTCAATGTGATGCCTAACCTTTGAGATAGGCGGTCGCCGCCGCGGTGGGCTGCAGTTTACCGTCGACCTCTGCCCGTCGCACCCTGCCTGGGCGTCACCTGGATCGCAGGGGGAACCATCGGCCAGAAGGAGACGTTCAACGCTGGAGCTGAGCGGCGGCGTAGCTGTCCGACTCGAACGAGTCGCTAACTACCTGATAGACCGACCTGGGCCAGGTTGCGTGCGCCGGTTCGGAATTATCACCTGGCTGGCAATCTCAAATCAGAGGACCAATCGTCACAGACCACTCGACGGAGTTTGTGACTGAAACCATAGACTAGCTACCAACGTCTCTTGGATCAGCTGCCTCGTACCAACGAAGACTGGAGTTAGACCTAAGCCAGGCGTTCCTTAAGGAATTCAATAAAGCGTTGCGTCTTCGCTGGAAGCAACCGGGTTTCCGTAAGTGCATACACAGGCATAGGTCTGCCATGCCAGCGGCCAAGCACTCGCACTAGCCGCCCTGCGGCCAGATCATCAGCGACAATGGCTTCGGGCACCAGCATGATGCCCATGCCGAGCGTTGCCAAGCGACGCATCAAGCCAACGCTATTGACGGTAAACCGGCTGCTCGTCGAGACCTGGGTCAATTTTTTTCCACTGTGCAATGTCCATGAATGAGCCTTGAGAATGTTCAGACATTCGTGGCGTTCAAGGTCAGCGGGTTCTTGTGGTTCACCCGATCGCCGTAGGTAGCGTGGCGACGCGTAAAGATGGGGCACGAGAGAGGCCAGTGGACGCGCAATCAGATGTGAGCTCTCCGGCTCGCCCATGCGAATCGCCACATCGTAGGGTTCGCTGACGAGATCGACCTGCCGTGGCGTGAGGTCAAAGTCAAAAGTGATTCCGGGGTACCGCTCCGCGAACTCGACAATCAATGGCGCCATGTAGGTGACTGCGAAATCCACGGGTAACGACGCTCGCAATACACCGCTGGGTTGGGCAAGCATCTCGCCTAACTGTTCGTGCGCAAGCTTGGCTTCATCGACGATGCGCTTGCAGCGCTCAAAGTAGATCTGACCCGCCTCGGTCAGCTCGACCTTGCGTGTCGTACGGTGTAGCAGGCGTAGGCCAATGGCTTTTTCCAACGAGCTAATTCGTCGCGAGAGAGTCGAGTTCGGAACTCCGGTCGCCTTCGACGCACCTCGAAAGCCCTTCGCTTTGACGACCTCGACGAACAAGGCCATGTCATTCAAGAGTTCCATCACATTGCGCCATTAATGGATCAATGTTATCCACTTTACCGTATTTATCCCATTTATGGTTTAGCCCATGATTCCCTCATCCAACTTGAGGAAGTCGTCATGAAGTTAGACCAGCGTGTGAAGTGGCATCGCGCCGATGACGCGGGTCAAAATTTTCGGGGATGGCGGGTCGCCGTTATTGGTGGAACCGGTGGTATCGGCCGGGCGTTCAGTCGTTTGCTGGCGTCGCGTGGCGCCCATGTCATCGTCGTGGGCCAGACCTTCCGCGATGCAGGTACACCCGGCATCGAATTCATCAAGGCCGACCTGAGCCTGATGCGCGAAGCGAAGCGCGTCGCCGCGCTCCTGCCGGCAGAGACCCTGGATCTGGTCATCTTCACCACGGGCATCTTTGCCGCGCCCAAACGCCAGGTCACCGCAGAAGGCATCGAGCGCGACCTGGCCGTCAGTTACCTCAGCCGGCAAGTCATCCTGCGTGATATCGCGCCGAGGTTAGGTGCGCATCGCTCCGACGCAGCAGGCGTGAAGCCGCGCGTCTTCATCATGGGATATCCGGGTAGTGGTCAGATCGGCACGCCCGACGACCTTAATGCCGAGAAATCGTACAAGGCCATGCCGGCGCATATGAACACGGTCGCCGGCAACGAAATGCTCGTGCTCAATGCAGCCCAGCGCTACCCGCATGCGACGTTCTTCGGCCTGAATCCGGGGCTGATCAAAACCAACATCCGCGACAACTTTTTTGGCAAGGATTCGCTGAAGTCACGCTTTGCAGAAACGTTGATCGGCTGGATGACGCCCAGTGCGGACGCCTATGCGCAGCGCATCGCGCCCCTACTGGCCACTCCTGGCATTGATGCGTACAGCGGTGCGATGTTCAACGCGAAGGGCCAAGCCGTCTTGCCATCGTCGGGACTTACCGACACTTACATTCGCCAATTCATGACCGCTTCCGAGGCGCTAGCGACTCGGGCAAGCACCCCGAGCGCGACCTCGTAATCGCGAGACCGGCTCCACACATATCCATTTTGAGGACTTCATCGTGAATCAGCTATTCACCCCCGTTCGTGTCGGTCGCTACACCTTGCAAAACCGCTTGGTCATGGCGCCAATGACTCGCAGCCGTGCCGAGTCCGATGGCACGCCAGGAGCGTTCGCCGTCAAGTACTACGCGCAGCGTGCCGACGTCGGCCTGATCGTCACCGAAGGCACTCAGCCATCGGACGATGGACAGGGTTACCTCACCACGCCAGGCATCTATACCGACGCGCATGTCGCCGGATGGCACCAAGTCACGTCGGCCGTGCACGCCAAGGGTGGCCACATCTTCATCCAGCTCATGCATGCCGGACGCATGTCGCATCCCGACAACACCCCGCACCATCGCCTGGGCGTTGCGCCTTCTGCGATCGCACCAGGTACGCCAATGTTTACGGTGAAGGGAATGCAGGACATTCCGGAACCACGCGCCCTGACGACCGACGAAGTGCACCAGACGGTTTCCGACTTCCGTCTTGCAGCGCGCCGGGCAATCGAGGCCGGCGCCGATGGCGTTGAGATTCACGGTGCCAACGCATATCTGGTTCAACAGTTCTTCGCCCCGAGCGCCAACGTCCGCACCGATGAATACGGCGGTTCGATCGAAAACCGCGCACGCTTCGCTATCGAGGTGGCTACCGTCATTGCCGAAGAGATCGGTGCGAACAGAACGGCTATTCGTTTGTCGCCGGGTACGACGATGTGGGGCATCGACGAAGGGGCCGAAGGACCCGAGCTCTATCGCTATCTCGTGACCGAACTCGACAAACTGGGCCTCGCTTATCTGCACATCATGCATCAGGGCAACGAGCCGCTGCTGTCGGATCTACGCAAACGCTGGAAGCAGGCGCTGATCCTCAATCGTCCGGGCCGCCCGCGGGATCTGATCGGGGCTGATGTGGCCTCGGGCCTGGCCGATCTGGAAGCCTACGGTCAGATGATTCTGGCCAATCCGGATTTCATCGACAGGCTGAAGGCGAATGCGCCGATGAACGACGCGGATCGCAATACGTTCTTTGGCGGCAATGCGCAGGGGTACATCGACTACCCCACGCTGAGCGAAGCCGTGGTGGCTTGAGGAAGACCGTCGTGCCTGCTATTGCTACGCTCCAGAGAGCCAACCACGGCAGCGGATTCCGTGCCTACGGCCTGCGTGGTGTGGCCGCGTTGATCGATCCTTTCATCGGCGTCGATCACGCATGGATGAGCCGGCCGACGTTCCCACCGCACCCACACGCCGGCTTTTCCGCGGTGTCCTACGTTTTCCTCGATTCGGAAACGGGAATTCGCAACCGAGACTCCATCGGCCATCACAACTTGATACGGCCAGGTGGTCTGCACTGGACCACTGCCGGCCGTGGTGTGGTCCACGAAGAGATTCCGACCGAGGCAGACAAGACAGTTCACTCGCTGCAAATCTTCGTCAACCTCCCGCCGGAAAGCCAAGAGGTCGAACCCTTCGCGCTGAGCCTTGAACCCCTGGATGTTCCTGTCGTGCAGTTGCCTGGCGTCAAAGTGCGCGTGCCCTTGGGGAGCTACGGCAATGTTCAATCCCCGCTGCGCCCACCAATGGCCGTGGACATGCTCGACATCTCGCTGGAAGACGGTGCTGAGCTGGTCGTTGACGCTGGGCATTGCACCTTCATCATGCCGATCTTCGGCGTGGTAGCCGTCAATGGCCAACGCGTTGCCGGTTTTTCAGGCCCATGAGGCGCCCCACAGGGTCAGGATCCAGACTCCACGGGGAGCGGCCAAGGTAGTGGTGTTCAGTGGCTCACCACTTCTTTCAAGGTCTACGCCACCTACGGGCTCTTTACTCCGCTAAGGCGGAGCCGCTGCTTCGGTGGTTGACGTTGTCTAGGCTTTCGCCAACGTCTGCTCCGGGTCGACCTCTACCCGTCGAGCTTGCCCGCGCGTCATCGAGACCCCAAAGCCAGTGATCGGCCAGCCCGACCAAGTGCGTCAAGTCCGTGGCTCACCTAACCCATATCTTCTCGTCACCGGGTGATTGGCCTAGATAGATTAACCAGCCATGCTTCGAGGCGCGGCAACCATGCGCCAGCATTTGCCGGACATCTATCGACAGCTCGAATGGTTTTACCGGCAGCACCCGTTCCGAGTGCAGCTGTTCAAGAATGAACCTCACCGCTCCATAGAAGCTGGAGGCAATTCATTCGATTTAGTTTCCTCCGCCCCTGAAGGCGGAAGAGCCGCTTCGCCGGGGGAGAGGGGGGGGTCAGGCGCGCTCGCGTCAGCCCATCACTACCCGGTTGCGGCCTTCGCGCTTGGCGGCGTAGAGCGCGTGATCGGCGCGGCTCACCAGGCTTTCGAAGTCGCTGCCGTTGCGCCAGGGCCCGGTGGCGATGCCGACGCTGGCGGTAACGCCGAGCTCGCCGGCCTGGCTGGCCACGGGCTTGTCGCCGACCAGTGTGCGCAGTTGCTCGCCGGCGGCCTCGGCCACGCCTTTCTTCGCGGCGATCCATACCAGCATGAATTCTTCGCCGCCGGTGCGCGCCACCAGGTCGCCCATCCCCATGCCGGCATGCAGCCGTCGCGCGACCTCGGCCAGCACCTCATCGCCCGCTTGATGGCCGTGCCGGTCGTTGATCAGTTTGAAGTTGTCCAGGTCCACCACGGCCACCGCCACGTCTGCCGGTACGTGCTCGGCCGCCGGCAGCGGCTGCATCAGCCGCTCCAGTCGGGAGCGCAAGCCGCGGCGGTTGAGCAAGCCGGTGAGTGGATCGAAATCGGCCAGCTTCAGCAGCTCTTCGCGCAAGGCGCTGTTCACCAGCACCAGCATGGCGAAGCCTTCGGCCACGATCAGCAGCAGCGTCGCCATCAGCCAGCGCTCGTTGGCTTCGTTGAGTTGCGCCGCCGACATGTGGATGGGAAGGATCGACACCGCGCGGGCCAGCGCGACCAGCGCCGCGGTGCCCAGCACCGCCGCCATCACCACCAGCGCGCCGCTGCCGCCCGGCGGTCGCGCCCGCCAGGCGATCCAGGCCGCACGGACCATGGCCAGCCCCGCCACGCCCTGGGTGATCGACAGCGACCACCACAGGCTCTGCCCGGTCGCCAACAAGGTAAAGGAAAAAGCCGCCAGCGCGCCGAACAGCAGCGCCATGCCACGCCACGGAATGCGCTGGCCGAGAAACGCCATCAACCCCGCCAGTACCAGCAAGGCCTGCAGCACCCCGCCCAGGTGACCTGGTGGCTTCGACGCCTGGATGCCCCAGATCTCGGCGACGACCGGCCTGATCGCCTGGCTGACCAGCGAGGCCAGGAACGCACCGGACCACAACCACAATCCGGGCTTGCGCGTGGTCCAGCCGCCCACCAGCGTAAACAACGCAGTCAACCCGGACAGCGCCAGGTAGACACTCAGTAACGTCTCGGTATCGAGTGGTTGCAAACAACCTCCGGGTCAACAGACGGCATCATGCCAGCAGCCCCTATGCAATGAAACAGGCGTGCGGCGCCTCAACAGAAAACGCCCGCACATGCGAGCGTTTTCGTTCGGTCAGATGGGCGCTCTCGATCAGCAACGGAATATCACGGCTACTGGATTCCAGCTGAAAGGCGGAGCGCGCAGCCGCCGCACGCTCCGCCGCCGAACATTACTGTTTATCGTAGACCGCGATTTCGTGGGTTGTGCCGCCCTTAGCCGTCTTGATCGCCGAGGACAGGGTCAACACCATCCCCTTGTCGGAGATGGTGCGTGTCGAATGGCCAACCACCTTGCCGTCTTTCTTGAGTTCAGCCTTAACGGTCGTGCCATTGACCTTCTCCAACGATACCGCGTCAAACATCGTGGAACCCGTCCACGCAATGTCCTTGCCGTCATAGGTCAACGTCGCCGACTGCGAAATCGCCGATCCGTCCGCGGCGACTCCCGTGACCGCCAATGTGATGCCCGTGGCAGTCACCGCATACGTCCGGCTCTCGGATTTTGGTGCAGCGCCCTCAGGGTACTTGGACTTTTCAAGATTCAATTTCCAGGTGCCGATCACCGGATCGGGCCCATTCGCAGCAGATGCGAGTGACGCCAATCCAAAGACCAGCATCGCGCTGATCACCAGCACTTGAAGTAGTCTGTTCATGATCTCTCTCCCTCAGTTGATTGTCTTCTGTGCAGCTGGGTTCTCGATTCGTGCCGAAGCTCCCCCGGTGCGCGGATCGAGGGTCGAGTATGCTCCCGTGGTCTCCGAATGGCGCAACCTGCGCCGCATCGCCACTGCTGAGCGGACTGGGCGGCTCCGGCTTCATGGCAACAAGACGTCCAATATCGCCGGATGCCCTGATCCCTGTCGGTTGGCTTGCCACGGTGCGACAGAGAAAGGCGACATCCGTGATTGTCGTCCGACGCATACCGGCCAGGAGCGAACGTTCAACGCCTAAGCTAAAAGGCTGACCGGCGCGAGGGACGAGGCTTAATTAGCCGCGTCTCCTTTTATGGCATGTATCACGGGCGTCATCCGTTACACCGACGACGGTCCCGCAAACACCGGCAAGCCACGACGGCAGGCGCTTCTAGAGCGGCTTGATGCGAATGTCGCGAAACCACAGATGGATCGGCTGACCCTTCTGTCCCTTGTCCTCCGTCCCCTGCAGGGCGATATGACCCTGGTGGAAACGGGCGAAGTTCGGCCAGTGCGCGAATTTGGTCTGCGCCACGCGGGCATTCCAGGCACCGTCCCACAGCGTGGTATCCACGGTGGTCCGGCCGTTCTGCACAAACTGCACGTGACCGTGGTCGACGCGGATCTCGATCTGGTTCCATTGCCCGGCCTCTCGCACCGACTCGTACGGTGCGGCGTACAGATCGAACATGTCGCCCGAACGTTCGTACAGCACCCGGCTGTCGGGCACGGTGCAGGCGAGGTCGGCGATCTGCATCTCCACCCCGCTCTGGAACGAGTAGGTATCGGCAGGCGTCTCGTGCACGTTGAACAGCACGCCGGAATCGGCGCACGGGCTCATCTTCCATTCCAGCTTGAGGTCGTAGTCCGCGTAGCTGGCATCGGTGATCAGGTCCTGGAAGTCCTTCAGGTCGCCGTCGTGCCCACGTTCCAAACGGATCGCCCCGTCCACCACCGACCAATCCTTGCCCGTGCCCTTCTGGTTGTAGCCATGCCAGCCCTTGAGGCTATGGCCATCAAACAGAAGCTGCCAGCCTTCGGCACGTTCTTGCGCCGACAGCGCATTGTGCGACTGCGCCCACAGCGGCGTGGCGAACAGTGTCGCCAGCGCCAGCACAACGGCGGATCCGGAAACATGGCGTAGCGTCATGGCAACCTCTTCTCGAGCGCGCACGGACTCCCCCGCGCACAACAGCCCGACTTTAGCGTTCTGGTGCTTTCGCGCATGGGACAAAGGTCACGCGTATGGATCATGACGAATCAGGGACGCGGAAGACCCGAGGAGGTAGTCCGCCCCCTTAGCCGTCCGTCCGCCTTGAACGAATGGTTAGGCACCAGCCGACTCGCTGAAAGGCAGCGGAAGCTGATGCTCGCCAAGCACCGATTTGTAGTGGTTTAAGTATCCCCAGAGCTTATCGCGAAGATCATTGAGTTCGTTATAGCTCCCAGAGTCGAGGGATGACTTTGCACCAGTACATGCTGCGTCAGCTTGGCAGCAAAGTGCGTAAAGCGAGTCACCCTGCACAAGTACGCCGGGGAACCTACGGTCGGGATGACGAACCACCACAGCGTTGGTTTGGTCTGAAAAGATCTCAACAGTTGCTGTGTGCATGCCCTGGTGCCCAACGCTTGAGTTAAGCGGCGCGCGGTGCGCGCGTCCGCTTGGATGAATTGTTAGGCATCAGCAAGCTCAGCCATGCGACTAACAAAGATGCTGCCGAACCAAGTACCAATTCCAAGAGCTGCAACAAGTACAGCCCATTCTGCTACCACGAAGACTCGTGGGGCCTCGTCAAGCCAATGAGAGAGGGCCGCGGAAAGGAGGGTTGCCGCAAGCGCTTGGAAGAGAAGAGCGAGCCAAGCATGAGCTAACGGCCTGATGGGGTTGCGTGCCGCGAAGCAACCAAAAAGTACCGAGCAAACGACAAGAGAGGCAGCCTTGCCTATAAGAAACGCCGAGACGCCGGACCTGGGCGACGACAAGAGGCCTTCGAGGAAACCGATAGTGAACTGAGCGGCGAACAATGAGAGTGCGAGCCAAATGATCTTTTGCCAGTTCACGAAATACTCCGACTGATGCCTAATGCTGGAGTTAAGCGGCGCGCGTTAGCGCGTCCGCCTTCAAGGAGATGTTAGGCCTTGTCCCCAAGGTCACGACCGAGCCACTTACCAATTGGCTTGGAAAAAATGAGCACAAGCACACCGACGACAATGTAAGCCATGTTGCCTATGACTGTGTGCTCAGGGTAGTGCTGAACATTGACGCCTGCAGCAGCCTCGATCGCGTACATGCTCCAGCCGAGCACGATGAAGGCCGTCCATACAGCAGCCACAAGACGAAGAATAAGAATGGCCAACTTTTGATGAGAGTTCACGGCAGACAGTCCTTGTGGCCTAACGCTTGAGTTAAGCGGCGCGCGGCCTTTTGCGCGTCCGCTTGGACGAATGGTTAGAGCCCGACGCGCAAACCGCGTGAATCGTCAGCGCGATGACTGCACCGCAAGCCAATGATACGAACCCAAAGAAAACTGAAAAAAAGAGGAGCACTGTTCCTGGTATAGCACCGACGGCAAAGGCGACTGGCCAAGATGCCCAGCCCTTCTGCAGCAAGGCTGAATATAACGGAGCTACAAATACAACGACCGGAATGCAACCTATGGCAAGCATGTAGACGAGGACAACTTGGACTGCGTCGGTAACGCTGAATTCGGGGCTGGGATGCAGTGACATCCAAATTCCCGAGTAAGTAGCCAGGACTACGGTAACCACAACCAGTGAGGCGAGCGCCACCAATTCGACTTTTGCTAAGTGCCGCGGAAATTTCATGAGGGCTCTAACGCTGGAGTTGGGCGGCGGCGAAGCCGTTCACCTTGAACGAGGTGTTAGGCATTCGCGCGATGGCCACGAGTGAACGACCAATAGCATGAGGTCACGCAGATAACGACCAATGCAGCCAACACACTGTACCCGAAAAAATTTGCATAGGCTGCCGCAGTGGCCGTGGCTGGCGCCCAACTCTTAGCGCTACCCCTTGCGACAACTTCCGCTACCACCCCGAGCAAAAGGCATAAGGGGTAGAAGCTCAGAGCAACTGCATGAGTAAGACGTTTTAAAGCAAGCAGATAGAGATGCGCTGCTGCAAACGACCCGCAGAGCAAAGCTACTGCGCTGCGACTGTATGTAAATGCAAAAGGCTCAGCATCGTGGTACGACACGGATTCTGATGCGGCAACGAGACCGAGCACCAAGATCACCAGCGTGCCCGATGCATGGAGGATGAGAAAGACTCTGCTCATGTTGCCTAACGCTGGAGTTAAGCGGCACCGGAGGCGTCCGCCTTGAATGAGTTGTTAGACCTCAATGCATGACCAACTTGTGCCAGTACGGCGCAAACGGCGGCTTGGGGAACACGACGCCCAGGTAAGTTGCTCGCCAGCAACGAGAGCGGCCATTGTCCTTGTCGGTGTAGTAGCCGACAACCTTTCCCGACTTGTCGATTTCGAGGATTTGTATCAGTTCACCTTCGGCTTTGAAATAGCAGCCGTCACGTTCATCGAGGTGGTTTTGATTGTTGACCTCGGCCCATGCATCGGCGTAGCTCGATGTTGCGGCCGGATGTCCGCTCAGTTGTGCCTCCGCGTTTGCAGCTGCCTGCGAAAACTTCTTGGCAGATTGGGCGCCGACGGGAAGTGCGAGGAATAGCGTCGCTGCTATGAGAACAGCACGAATCATACGTAATCTCTCCATGTGGCCTAACGCTTGAGTTAAGCGGCGCGCGGTACGCGCGTCCGCTTGGAAGAATAGTTAGAGAACCGCCGGCCCGCCAACTCGCCGGCGCCGCCGGCGACGCACGCGATGACGGCTAGCGTGACCGCCGTGCAAACGAGCACCTTCGAATTGCCAGCGGTGAGAGGAATGCCTCTTTGGAGCAGGTACAACGAAGACGCGCCCATGCTGCCTAGAAAGCCAACAGCTGCTCCAAGCAAGAAACCCGCGCGCCGCCACACGAGGGCGGCAGCAAAGGCGGGGATGGCTTTGGCTACAAAAGAGGCCAAGTCGATTGTGCAGCCATACCAAAAGGGAAAGTCGCCGTCTGGGTCAGGTGCTGCCGAGACTGCATAGGCCTGGAAGGCCACGTTGAGACCAGCAGCCAGCACAGAGCTACAAAGGACAACAAGGAAGCATTCCATGCTTGTGCGCTTCATCGTGACCTCTAACGCTTGAGTTAAGCAGCGGCGTAGCCGTCCGCCTTGAACGAATAGTTAGCCGAGTTTACTGGTTACGTACCTTAGTGACGTACCACGCAAAACAAGTTGCGAGCGACTCCGGGATACCTGACGCATTTTTGATGACCCAGGCCTTGATGGCACCCTCCTCCTGCGAACGCGGCTAAGGGGACACGCGGCTAAGGGGCCTCCTAGTCCTTATGGAACCAGGCAGCGAAGGACCTTCTTGGGGAGCATATCTGCGACGCTTTACATTCCCCAACGAGACCGAAGTTGGTCTAGATGTTTTGCAGAGTCAGGCGAGGGATGTTTCTTGTAATAGGTCAGGACACTATTCCTTGCCTCGATATTCCCCGTATCACCTAGTCGCTCAAGCCACATAACGCCTTTTACTTCGTCACCGATGTACAGCATGTAGTAGTCAGCCAATCTATTGATGGCCTTGGCATCACCACGTGACGCGAGATCCGTGACAACCGGAAGTTCAGCCTTGGCGATAGCAAAACTTTGTCCCGGCGTAGGCGCCTGGGAGTCCTGGGTTGCATACGCTGCGCAACCCATGAGAACAAACATCCCAGTGACGAGAAATCCAGCTAAACCCAAACGTGCAATTACCTTCTGCTTTTTCATGGAAAACTCCTCATTACCCCTGGACTATTGGCATCCATTGTGCCGTCTACCTTCTTATCAAAAATAAGCGTGGGACCATTAGATGCTGGGGATTGGTTGTACCAAACGTAGCTTGTTGGTGCCGTGACATTCGGAAATGCCTTGGTCTTACTAATATCTTCTGCAATGGAGTTGTCTCCCTTGCCGGCTCGACATGCATAGAACACAACCGGCATATCGCCCGTACAACCCTCCGCCTTTAAAAGGGCGACAATCTCTGCCGGATCATCCATCCGTTTAGTTACGTCGGCCCTGGTGTCGTATATAAAACTGGGACTTCCGTGCGAATAGACCAAGCATTTGCCTGGATCATCTTTGTACTCGCTTGCCCTCTGAAGGAATACGCGATCCTTAGGCCCAAAGAGAACAACCTTTTTTAATCCAAGAGTGTCAACCCCACCGAGCGGATCAGAGGCAACATAGGTGTACGAACTAAGGCCGCCATCCAGCCCAATGGGATCGCTTTGGATGTAGCGCCCTGTCGCCGGCTCGTAGTCCCGATTGACGTTGTAGGCGAGCCCCGTCTCGGCATCGTAGTACTGGCCCGGATAGCGCAAGTTGAGCACATAGCCCGTCGTCGACGTCGGCTGCTGCTCCCCAAACGAGTTGCCCTGATAAGCCCACGACCAGATCACCGTGCCCGTGCCGTCAGTAACCGCCCGCGGCGTACCCAGCTGATCGGCGGTCACGTAGTTGACTGTGCTGGTGGTGACACTGCCGTTGGTCGTGTTGTCGATGACCGCGACTGGCAGGTCACCCAGCCAGAGGTAGTCGCGGTTGCTGGTGCCGTATTCGCCGACCAGCTGCCCTGCTTCGTTGTAGGCGTAACGTTCGGTCATGGCTTGCGGGAACGTGGCTACCTTGCCGATGCGTTGGCCCAGGGCGTTGTACGTGTAGGTGCCCACGGTGGCGCCATTGAGTTGCGCCACCGTCAGGCGGTTGCGCCCGTTGTAGCCGAGGCCGTAGGTGTTGCCGCCGATCACGCTGCCGGTGGTATTGCCGTTGGCGTCGTTGGCGCGGGAGATGCCGTTGATGCTGGCGAGCTGGTGGGTGCCTGTGGTGTAGAGATACGCACCCGTGGCCAGACCCGGTGCCGTCTTGCTCAGGCGATCGCCGGTCGGGCTGTAGATGTAGCTTTCCAGCGCGGTGCCGGCGTCGCTGATGCCGGTGAGTCGATACAGCGGATCGTAGCTGTAGGTCTCCGTGGCGGGGTTGGCGCCGGGGGCATTGCCTAGCGCGATGATGTTGCCTAGCGCATCGCGGTTGAAATGCAGCGCCAGTGCCGGACTGGTTAGATCGGTCAGCCGATAGTTCGCGTCGTAGGTGCGTGTCACGACCTGGCCATTGCCCAGCGTGTAGCTGCTGATCGGCCCAAACGGCAGGTAGCTGATGCTGCTGACCACGGTGGGCGGCGCGGTGGTCGTGCCGCTAGGCGTGACCTGCACGCTACTGACCCGACCGTCGGTGTCATACGTGTAGCTGATCGCGGTCTGGTCCGGCGTGCTCTCGCTGCTCAGGCGATTGCCCGCGGTATACGCATAGAGCGTGGTGTCGGTCTGGCTCGAGGTCACCTGCCGTTTCTGGATAACGTTACCCCGACCGTCATAACAGAACACGGTCGTGACGCCGGCTTCCACCACGCGCGTCAGTCGCCCGATCGGGCTGGACGCGCTGCAGCCGGTCACCGCATTGGCCTCGTCGTAGGCGTAGCTGACGTTGAGGGTGGTGTCGGTGTAGCCGGTGCTGGTCGGGCGATTGCCGGCGTCGTAGGTCGAGGTGCTGACGATGCCCTTGGCGTCGGTGTGCGTGAGGCGATTGCCCGCCGCGTCATAGGTATCGGTGCTGGTGCCGGTATCCGGGCTGTGCAGCGCCGTGCGGTTGCCCAGGCCGTCGTAGTCGTAGCTGGTGCTGAGGCCATCCGGGTCGCTGACACCTTCCACGTTGTCGCGCGCATCGTAGGCGAACACGCTCTGGGTGTTCTTGGTCGCCGTGTCGGTGCCGTTGTAGTTGGCGATCGTGCTCTGCAGCCGGTTCAGCGCATCGAACCCTTGGTGGTGCTGGATGCCCAGCGCATCCGCGGACTGCACGAGGTTACCGTTGGCGTCGTAGCTGCCGCTGGTGCCGGCGTTGAAGACGGTGTGGCTGAGGCCGTCGACGAGGGCGGTGAGCTGGCCCAGCGTGTTGTAGGTCCGCGACAGGCTGTGCACCACGGTGCCGGAAGCCGTGCGGATCTGCTCGGCCGTTTTGTTGCCCGCGGCGTCCAGCGTGTAGTGGATGACATTGCCCTGCGCATCGGTGATGTCGGTCAGGCGATGCGCGGCATCGTAGGTGTAGCTGGTCGTGATGCCGTCGGGATCGGTGAGGGAGGCGACGGCACCGTACGGGGTGTAGGTCAGCGTCGTGGCGGCGCCGCCGACGTTGCGCGAGGCCAGCCAACCGCGCGGGGTGTAGGTCAGATTCGTGACCACGCCGTTGGCGTCCTGCAGACGGGTGACGCGGCCGGCGCCGTCGTATGTCAGAACAGTGGTGGTGTGGCCCAGGGCATCGGTCACCGACTGCAGGTCGCCGTGATGCGCGGTGGTGCTGTCGGTCAGGTAATACGCATAGGTGGTGACGTCGGCCGCATCGGTGCGCGGACCGTCCACGGAAAGCAGCAAGCCCACGATAGGACATTGGGTGGTATCGACGGCCGTGCAGTAGCTGTAGGTCCAACGGCGGACACCGGCCGGCGGCGTGCCGGTGGTGGCGCAGGTGTAACTACTGGCCTGGGCCGGATCGATCTCGCAACGTGCCAGCGGTTGGCCGACGGCGTTGTAGACCCAGCCGATATCACTAACCACGTTACTATTAGCATCGGTCACGATGCGCGTGAGTGGTACACGCAGAGCGGTGTTCCATGCCGTGTTGATCGTGCGCTGCATAGGCGTCCCGGACGCCTCTATGCGGCTCTCTTCGAGATGCGCAGCATCAATAGAGTAGAGCGTTGTGTTGCCGTTGAAATCGACCGTGCTAGTGAGATCGCCGGCAGAATTGTAGGCATAGCTCGAATTGATACCGCAGTCTGCGCAAGCAGATCCATTGACAGCGATCGTGTGGTTGACGTTCTGAATTGTTTGGAATGCAAAGGCTCTGGAACCGCCCGACGCATCGAGAACCGTTGTGCTGCCATCCGCGTTATAGGTGAGCTGGATAACGCCTGTACCGTTGGCATGTTCGCTGATAGTGGCTCTGGATTGGCCGTCATATTGAAAGGTGGCAAAGCGTTGCCCCGACTCATCCTGTATTCCGGTGAGAAGATTGGGGCCTGCACCTGTCCCAACATTGCCCGACTCATTGTAGAAATACGTCCGTGTAGTGTTGCCTGGATAGGTGACTGAACTTAAGTTACCAGAGGCATCGTAAGCATAAGTGCTTATGCCGCCATCCGGAACTTTGAGCTGTGCTACTTGGTTGGTACTGTTATAGGTCAGCGCGAGTTGACGACCGAACGAATCGGTGACGGTGCTGAGCCTATCTATGGCATCGTAGGCCAATACATGACTCAGGCCGTCTCGGTTTGTTTCTGAGTGGAGTGTGCCGTCAGAGTTATATACCTCGACAATTTGGTTTTCATCGGTGTATTGCCACCCAGTGATAGCCCCATTGCCTGCAGTGAACTCGAGCAGAGAACCCACTTCATCTGGCGTTGCACACCACAGACTTCCACATTTATTAAAGTAGCGAATTTCCCCATCGTCACGAAATAGCTTCGCCTCTGTGGAGCTTTGCATCACTATAGATCGACTAAATGTATGCATCCACTGAACGCCCAGGGTGCCATCACCACCGAAACCAGCGCCATTGTAATAGCGATGAAAAGTTAAAGGAAAAGAGCCAAAGCCCTCGAAGTCCGTCTCGTCCTCGAACTTGTTGCCCGTGGAGATGTTTACTGGATTACCCAGCATTGTACCGCCGCAAGAGCCGCATCCCTTAAATCCTAGGTTGCGCTCTACCGCTGGAACATCTTGGCCCGGGGCCTTAAAACCACCGCCACTTGTATAGTTACCGTTCCCCGGCGAACTCCACCATATTTGAAAACCGCCTGAGCCTGGAGGATAGACAGTTGTGTAGAGATATGTCAGTGGCCCGAAGTATTGCCTCAGCGTATTGTTGTAGTACGCCACAGAACACGACCGGTACTCGCTAATCGTTCCCTGCGACGGGCAAATGGTTCCATATGGAGGCGACGCATTGACGCAAATCCCCGATCCGCAGGTGTAAATTGGAGAAGATGGTGTTGGACCACTAGCTGCGAGCGCCGAGCCGCTGAGCACGCTTACAGTGATTAGAAGCCACACGCTAAGTCTTAGCACGATATTCCTAAGCGCTATGCTTCTTATTGAAAAGTCTTGAGCCTCTCTCTGCAACTCGGTTGGCTGTGGCAAGGTATGCTGATAAATGCCACACGCAGCGCCGACAACATTTCCAGCGAAGTTCATAGCGCCCCCGAGGTTGTTGAGCTTTCAATCACGCGCCGAACGAAGTCCATTTGATTCCCCTGTGACGTGGATTGCTGTGTGGACGGAACGTCCTTTGCCATCGAAAGCTCATCCAGTGACATGCGTTATAGCAAATCATGGCGACATCTGCTGCGGCCTGTGTCCTAGAGGAAAGAATGGTGTCAGGGACAATTCGAGCGACTTGGTAGACGATCAAAAATTTGTCCCTGACACCTTTTCCCGGACTGAAAACGGCGCAGGAAGTTGATTCGAAACCGCAAAGCCGGGGCGGAGGTTGTCAAGGCGATTTGATCGACATCGTCCCCGTTTGCTCGATTTCCCTTCCAATCCGGCGCGACGCCATCGGAGCCGCAGGCTTTCCGCCGGCGTGCTTAACCGCGCGCCATCAATAGCTGCACCGTATCGAAAGCTCTTTCTAGCGTTAATTGATCAAAGATTCCCTCCGGGCTCTCAGATAGAGCTAGAAGCCATCGCTCTAGTGCCTTGCATTCATCAGCCTTCAATATTGACCATCGTCGCCGAAACGAGTCATCCCATAGATCTGGGTTGGGACTGCGATCCAACATGCCGAGGATTGCATCGACATATACCGGCGGCGCCTCTCGAAGCTCAAACCCATGCACAAGGAAAGTGGGAAGGTAATAACAGAATGCCTCGGGTGTGAACGCGTATAGCGCATCCGAATTCTTCACAAGGAAATCGGAGTCCATCATTTCCCAACCTAGGCCCTCAAAGTTCAAAGCTTCGAGATACTCGTTCGTGCGCGGCGCATCTTCGAGAACGACCTGTCTTGGCATCTGCCTATCTCTAAAGGCACGCCGAATTTCCGAAGGCACTGTCATGGGCTTAGCATTCCTTGGCATTTCGTTGCATTTTGCCAGGCTGCTGCCTGTGCCTCCTGGTGGCCAGCATCTCCGCCCGCCCAGCACTTTTCATCGCGGCGAGCCCTTTTAATCGCCAAATCGACCAGTGTCGCCTAGTCTTTCGTTGATGCGCTTGGTGATGCAATATCCGTGGCGGGCATAATTTTTTCTGCCGACGAAGCAAGGCGCACGGGCGTCGGTGCATCACGCGAATTCGATGCTCTTGCCGATCCCGTTTGTGGACTTGCGTTTCCTACGGTCCCGCCCATGGTGGATGTCGACACAAAACCACAAAGGCTGATGCACAACACCAGCAGCCAGCGCCGAACGAAGTCCATTTGATTCCCCTGTGACGTGGATGGCTGTGTGGACGGGACGTCCTTTGCCATCCAAAGATCATCCCGTGACAGGCGTTATAGCAAATCATGGTGACGTCTGCTGCGACCTGTGTCGTATGGGCCTTCCTACAACTCATGGTCTGCGTCCCTACGGCACGCAACAACACGCAACGGCGCGGTGCATGCGTCGGCTGCAATGCTTCGCCCAGGCACTTTGCGATATTTCGGTGGTGCGCATGGTGCGGTCTCCTCTGGCTTCGTAACCCGTTAGGAATGACCACATCATGCGTGCACTGCTCCTTCCATCAGCGCGTAACTTGCTGATTGGACGAGTGGATTCGTGGGGAAACCTCAGACTCTCACCCCTGCTTTGGACTGTCACCGCATCCACGGTGAGCCATCGCACTCGTCGAGGCTGCCGTCTTGCTTGAAGGCGATATCACCCGGCGGACACGTCTTGCCGTCCAGGGCGGCTGGAATGACGGGCGAAATCAGAGTTCCCCCCAAGCCAAGTTGTGCCCGCACCGAGGCTGGTTCACAGTGGGCCGCCATTCCGGTGCGCCCGGAATGCTCGGGGTGCGGCGCAGGCCGCATCCTCGCCGGATTCGACAGCAACACGCTCCCGCTGCGGGGCGTATCGGGGAGAACCATGAAGACTCGTCGCGATTTCCTGACCCAGGCGCCGCTTGGCCTGCTGGGTGCCATGGTGGCTGGCAGCGCGTTGGCGCAGACGGGGGCAAACCCCGCCCCCGGCACGCCGCCGCCCGGTTCGCCCGGCGCCTTCGACACCGCGCCGCCGGTGGGGCCGAAGCTGAGCACGGCCACCTTTGTCGAGGCGGAGAAGCTGGCGCAGGTGAGCATGACCCAGGCGCAGCGCGAGATGGCTGTGGCCAACTGGCCCACCTCCATGGCCGCGCTGCTGGAGCGCCGCACCGGCCCGCGCAAGGTGGCGTTGGAAGACGCGCTGGCGCCGGCCACCACCTGGTTCCCGGCGATGGGCCGCGCGCACGTCGGGGCCGCGCACGATCGCTTCGTGCCGTCCAAGGTGGCGGCCACGCCGCTGCCGGCGAAGGACGAGGACATCGCCTTCGCCTCCGTCGCGCAGCTCGGCGCGTGGATCCACGCACGCAAGCTCACCTCCTCCCGCCTGACGAAGATCTACCTCGAACGCCTGAAGCGTTTCGACCCGCAGCTGCGCTGCGTCATCACGCTGTGCGAAGAGCACGCGCTGGCGCAGGCCGCGCGGGTTGACAAGGAGATCGCCGCCGGCCACTACCGCGGCCCGCTGCACGGCATCCCGTGGGGCGCGAAGGACCTGCTCGACACCGCCGGCATTGCCACCACCTACGGCGCCGAGCCGTTCCGCCACCGCGTGCCGAAGGACGATGGCGCGGTCACCCGCAAGCTCAACGAGGCCGGCGCGGTGCTGGTGGCCAAGCTGAGCCTGGGCGCGCTGGCGCTCAACGACATCTGGTTCGGCGGCCAGACCATGAACCCCTGGCTGCTGCAGGAAGGCGCCTCCGGCTCCAGCGCGGGCCCGGCCTCCGCCACCGCGGCCGGCCTGGTGGCGTTCGCCATCGGTAGCGAAACCCAGGGCAGCATCATCAGCCCATGCATGCGCTGCGGCACCACCGGCCTGCGCCCCACCTACGGCCGCGTGCCGCGCACCGGCGCCATGACCTTGTGCTGGACGATGGACAAGCTCGGCCCCATCGCCCGCTCGGTGGAGGACACCTTGCTGGTGCTCAACGCCATCCGCGGCACTGACCCGGGCGACAGCGCCAGCGTGGCCGCGCACCTGGACTACGACGCGGCGGCATCCATCAAGGGCCTGAAAGTCGGCTACTTCCCCGGCTGGATGAAGGATGCGACGGCCACCGACCTGGACCGCGCCGCGCTCGACCAGCTGCGCGCGCTCGGCCTGGTGCCCACCGAAGTGTCCCTGCCCGACTGGCCGTACGACGACCTCAATCTGCTGCTGTTCGCCGAGGCTGCGGCGGCCTTCGAGGAACTCACACTCTCCGGCGCCGCCGACCAGCTGCCCATGCAGACCCCGGATGCCTGGCCCAACCTGTTCCGCGAAGCGCGCTTCCTCTCCGCCGTGGACTTCGTGCAGGCCGACCGCCTGCGCCGCAAGGTGGCCAAGGAGATGGAGCGCGTGATGGCCGAGGTGGACCTGCTGCTGGTGCCCTCGCTGCGCGACGAGATGATGGTGATCTCCAACATGTGCGGCCAGCCCTCGCTCACCCTTCGCACCGGCTTCGTGGAAGTGAGCCAGGTGCGCAGCGACTGGGCACCCGACCCGAAACATCCGCTGCCGAAGCTGGCCAAGCCGCACCGCGTGCCCTACGGCGTGACCCTGATCGGCCGGCTGTTCGAGGAAGGCACGCTGGGCCGCGTCGGCCGCGCGCTGGAGGCGAAAGCGGCGGTGGCTGGGGAGCGGCCGGTGGGGTTTTGATCGGCGTGGCCTGATCCGGGCGACGGGGTCGAAAGCGTGCCGAGGCGACGAGCCCGCGAGCGATTGAAGCACTTGAGCGACGGCCCTTTTCCGCGCGGCTGCAGTCTGCCAGTGCAACGTTGAAGAAGCGCGAAAAGGCTGGCGACGTCTAAAAGCATCCATGAGACCCAGTGCTTCATGCTGTTCCTGGAACATGGCCGACGTGGGACTCGACGGCGCATGCACGGCTACCGTGCCTTTGGTTGGGTTGAGTGTATGTAACAGTGCTTATATAAGTTTTGCGTCGACTTGCCGATCATGACCGCGACGGTGAATTTCCATGGTGCATGGAATACAGAAAGTGCGGCGCCTTGGCTTGCTGGTATCAGGTTTGGCGCAGGTGAGCAGCCATGACAACGTGCACAACGACCACCGTATCGAACCCGGTGACCTGCACTGGACGGTGGCTGGCAAGGGCATCGTGCATACGCAACCGCCGGAAGGCGAACATGCCCGGCTGAACGGCCTGCCATTGTTCTTCAACCTGCCACAGCGGCTGATAAGTGCGCCCTCGCGTGCCCTTAACCTACGGTCTGCAAATGGAGTATCAGCGTGAAAATTCCTGCAACTAAGCAAGTAAGTCGGCTTCGTGGTGCGCTGCACGTGGTTACCTTCGCAGCGGTAGTCCTTGGTGCTTTCATTGCGGTGAGTGCGTTGCTGCGAGCTTTTGGCGTACATTTCCACGGCTCGGGGCCGGAAGAATACCCGGTGAGTATCGTCGGTACCTTCATTCTGGCCCTCATCGTTCTGGGTGCGACCGCGTTGATGTCCCGACTCGAACATGTGTCGGTACTCGACTATGGGCTCCGCGATCGAAGCGCTGTTCGCCGGGCTGTGATCGGCGCAGCGACAGGTTTTCTTGCGATTGCCACGCTAGTGCTGGGCCTCCGGGGTACGGGCTCGCTCGCCCTGCACGTCGTTGCACAGCCAGTTTCAAGCGCGGTCCTGTACGCCGGGATCTGGGCTGCAGGTTATGGTCTCGTCGCGCTTGCAGAGGAGATGCTTTTTCGAGGGTACCCACTAGCGGCACTATCCCGCGTTTTCGGTGCGCGGGGCGCGGCGATAGTTACGTCGCTCGTGTTTGGCTTGTTGCATCTTGGCAATGACGGCGAGTCGCGCGTCGCCGCTATCAACGGAGTACTACTCGCACTCGTGTTCGCGGCGAGTGTGTACCAGACCGGATCGCTCTGGTGGGCCATCGGTTTTCACGCGGCATGGAACTGGGGTGAGTCATGGCTGTTTGGGGCAGCAGATAGCGGGATTCTCGCCGCTGGGCGTCTCCTTGAAGCGACGCCTCAGGGCAACGACTGGTTAAGCGGCGGACCTGCAGGGCCCGAGGGGAGCGCCGGGATGATCGTCGTCATAGCTATGGCGGCGCTTTCTCTACATGGTATGAAAAGGCGCTTACAAGATATTACTAAATGATTGAAGAGTGCCTCTGCCTTTTTCAACAATACCCCGGAGCAGATTGCACTTGGCGTGGCCGATAGCAGCGTTGACGAATACGGTCGAGATCCTGTGCTTAGGTTACCCAGCACCTCGGTCTTGCTGCTTCCCTTGACGATGATTTCCAGGCGCGTCGAGCGAGGTTAGACCGTCGACGTCCAGGCACTCTTTCAAGCTGCAGTCGTGTCAATTCAGGATTTTCAGCAGCAGCTTGAAATGTCCGCTTCCGACCCGTAGCGGACCTTGCCGGTGTCAGTAAACACGCTCACGCTAAGTAAGACGGCTACCTTATCTAGAACACGCCCCTATATGCTATGACTGGCTGGCGTCACGCGCTGCGTTTGCAGACGGCGCCCGACAACGCATGAATGCCACGGAGCTGATATGTCTACGCGCAATCGCTGGTTCGCTACCTTTGCCGCTGCACTTGGCTGGTTTGCCCTTGCGCTACGGTTGCCGCTGTGGATCCAAGTATCCCAGTCCAAGGGCGAAGGCGTGCTGGCTGGGGTGTGGACTTATTTCGGCTTCTATACGGTGCTCACCAACATTCTGGTCGCCCTGGCGCTCACGGCGGGTGCCGCCGGGCCGCGCGGGACGATCACGCGCTTCTTTGGCCGCCCCGGTGTCAACACAGCCATTGCGATGAGCATCGCAGTGGTGAGCGTTATCTATAATTTGCTGCTGCGCAAGCTATGGAGTCCGGAAGGCTGGCAGCTGTTCGCCGACAAGACGCTGCATGACGCGATGCCGCTGATCTTCCTGTTGTACTGGTGGATGGCGGTGCCCAAACAGTCGCTGCGCTGGTTGCAGGTGCTGGTATGGCAGGCATATCCGGCTGGCTATTTCGCTTATGTGCTGGTGCGTGGCGCGTTCAATGGCTGGTATCCCTACCCGTTTCTCGATGTGACCGCGTTGGGCTATGTCAGCGTGGCGGGCAACGCCTTGATGGTGCTGCTGCTCTTTATCGCGGTTGCGCTGGCGCTGGTGGGCCTGGGTCGCTGGCAGGCGCGGCGGGCGGTCGCGCAGCCGGCCTGAAACACCTCGTCAAGGGCTTGCGGCAAAATGCGGCGCAGCCATGTTCAACCGGCAGAGACCGGCCCGGAACGGACAGTGGTTCTCAGTCAACATGTAGCGTCTCGGGTACGGCGATAGATCGCCATCAACAGGCGGCAAGTTGGACGGTGAGCAGGCTTTGCACTCTTGGCCACTCCTCGCGCACGATGCTGTAGAAGGCCGTATCCCTTGGATTACCGTTGGGCTCGATCTTGTCCTTGCGCATGACACCCTCGAAGATCGCACCGATCTTTTCGAGCGCGCGCCGAGACCTGGCGTTGTCAGCCTTGGCCCGAAATTGGACCCGATTTACACCGAGGGTCTCGAAGCAGTACTCAAGCAGAAGTTGCTTGCACTCGGTGTTGATGCCGCTGCCCCAAAATTCACTCGCTATCCAGGTGACGCCGATTTCGATCTTTCTATCTTGACGATGAATGTCGAGGAGCCGGGTCGTGCCGATGACTCGGTCACTATCGCGATGGCACACCAGGAATGGGTAGGCGTTGCCCTGCTCTCTGTCGTGCAGGGCGGCCTTGAAGTTGGGATAGAAGATGGCGGGATCTGAGTAGTCCACCGACGTCAGCCGCCAGATTTCTGGATCACGGCCGACGTTGAAAAGTTCGTCCAGGCTGGCTTCTTCCACGGGACGAAGTTCGACCATGCGGCCCTTGAGGACCAGGGGGTGTTGGAGCCATGGGATTGCCAAAGTGCACCTATTGCGATCGAATTCCGCCGGTCGACGTGGGCCGGTATATTACCGCCGGGAGCGGGGTCAGGTTCACTTAGTCCACGTCTGCCACGCGATGACGAGAGAATAGGGTTCGGTGAGTCATGGACTTGGCGCACTGGGTCGGTCCCGCTGCTGACGAACGGCAGCTTATGGCCGATCAGGGCCCTTGCGGGCTCGGCGGCACCACTACAAGCGGCGAAAGTCAGAGGCTACCCGAAGCGGACACCTCTACCAGAAACTGGGATGGTGTAAATTTGAGGCAAACTGGGTTGGTTCGACTTTGATATGAAACACTCGCCAAGGGTTGTACCGAATTCGGATCCGTCCCAACAGCCGCGAAAGTCGGTGTTCGGGCGAATCCTGTTTCCTTGGTTAATCGCCATCCCACTCTTGTTCCTCACGAACCATAGCTACGCCAAAGCCAGCTATCACGCTATGGTATGGGCGGTTCTGGGGGCTTCGGCCTTGTCTTTAGTATTGGCGTGGGTAGGGGCTCCGATAGGTCGCAACTTCGCATCCTATGGGAGTCGGCTCAAGTTGACCGCCGTGACATGGGGACTGCCGCTCACCCTGGCCATTTGTTGTACGTTTGATCTTCCAGCGCACTATGTTGTCGGCCCCAATGTGATAACGACTGTGTATTACACCGCGGGTGGATACAGCCGAACTTGCACAGTCCCGTTGAGGTTCTACCTGAAAGCCATCGGTGGCACCGTACATACCTGCGTTGGGCGTGATGAGGTCGGCGCAGTGCCGGGATCTGCGTACGGGAACGTCACCTTCAAACAGACGCCTTACGGAATTGAACTGTTGAAGTTTCAAACCGAAGATAGTGATCGACGCAATAAATGGGGGCGCCCGCTCTATTGAGTAATTCCCTGGCAAACTTGGGCGGCGCTATGACGATTGAAGTAAGTACGTTCACCTGCGTCAGCATGTGGCTGGTCGGCGACAATTAGTTGACGGCCCTGAGAACGATCGCTGTGCAACCAGTTTCGACCATAGCGAACGGCCGCTTTTCGGCAGGCATCTTTGGTACCTGACCGTCCCCTTCTGGCCGGAAGAGGACATGGGATAACAAGTCGCGCGCCACGGGCGTAAGATCCGCCCTTATGGTTTCCAACCGCTCGTGGAGGCTTATGGCTTACGAAGCTACACCAGGAAGGACATCGACTCTGAGACCGCGAGTCCTTAGGGCGAGTGCATACGTCGGCCTACTGGTCTCCGGAGCGCTGGTGTTTTTTCTGCCTTGGTTGCTCACTTCCCAGTTCTCGCTGAAGGTAGCACCTGCATGGGGCTTGGGTGACTTTGCATTTGCCTTTTGCGCGGCCGGCGCGCTGATTGGCATGCTCATCGGTCGGCGCATGAAGCTGTAAGCTTGCTTTAGCAACCTCAGCCTTCGTGCATGCACTTCCAGATGATTTTGTGTCTCCGCTTTCGACCCGAAGCAGACATAAAGTGCATTGCGACACCAGAGAGGGGCACGTAATGGAATTAAAGTGCGTGGAGCTGCCGGCGGACGGCGATTCCATCCATGTGAGCATGGGGGACTTTGAGCTTCTAACACCCAACGGTGAACACCGGGTGCAGATTCTCTATCGGGGCGAGCCACCCCATGGCGATTCTTACCATGAGGTCTTTATCGATGATGTGAGCCTGCCCGGGTACGCATGGGGGTGTAATTTCGCTTGCACTCGCGATTGTCGCTATCTGGCGTTCAGCTGGATGGCAAGACGTATTGAACGCATCACGGCCGTGGTAGACATGGCTGACAGGAGGTACGTTCTCTTGCCAGCCTATATCTACGACTTCGCGTTCCAGTGGCCGCGACTAGAGGGTGTTGGCGAGTCTTCGGCTGGCCTATCGTTCGAATTTGCGGGAAATGAGCGCTGGGTTAGCTACTAGTTCTGATCGGGGTTGGGAAAAGGTGTCAGGGACAATTTGAACGTCCCGGCGGACGGCCGAGCGGCCGCACCATAGCGAATCGGCCTGTCCTCGCTTCAACCCAAGACCGAAACCGATCCGTCCCAAGCACCTTCTGCTGCTGCAAGTGGATACGGATATCTTCGACAAGCTCGCCGGGCAACACCTCGGCGAACAACGCCCGATACGCCGAGGCACGACTTGCCGGGTCGGTGCCAAGCCGGAGGTATTCGGGATGCGGAGTGAGCAGCGGATCCGTTCGCCCGTTCGCGTTGGCACCGTAGCTCGACCACGGGTGCTCGTCGGGCTGCGCCACCATCCAGGCGCGAACCGGATTGAGTTCGATGTAACGACTACAGGTCAGGAGATAGCGCCCCGAATCCACCAGGCAAGCCTTGTACCGCCCTTCCCACAGCGTCCCCGTGCGCCCGTGCCGACCATTGAACGAGCCGACATAGTTGCGCGCAAAAGTGTGCATCAGCCGCGACACTCCACCAGCTTCGTCAGGCGTCAGCAGCAAGTGCAGGTGGTTACTCATCAACACATAGGCATGCAGCCTGCAGCCGAACCGCAGCAATGCCTGTCGCAGACACTGCAGGTAACGCTGGCGATCCTCGTCGTCCAGAAAACACGGCAGACGATTGTTGCCCCGCTGCACCACGTGCTGCGGAACACCGGCGAGATCGAAGCGTGGAAGTCGGGCCATGTCCGACAGGATCAATCACCGCCCTTCCCGTAACGATCAGCGTGAGCCGTGGCTTACCCTCATCCCAGCAGCCAATCCGCCGTCAGAAATTGTCCCAGACACCTTTTTGGAATGCTTCGCAAATCAGGACGTCTTGACACCTTCGCCTTGAGCCACAGTGACCCAATGTACATTGTCGGTGGTTAGCTCAATGAGCACGCTAACCTGCGTCGGCGACGTGTAATGATAGACGACGCGATAGGTCTTTTTGTTCGACTTGCCGTAGTTGGTCCACGTATTGTTCGCGATCGTCATTCGTGAAATGAATGGATCGGCACCGCTTGCATCGGAATCAAACATTTCGTAGTGCCAATAGCTTTTATCTTTGTAGTTGTAGGTGCTTACCGACTGCGTCTTAACGACCCCGTCAGGCGAGTTCATGGTGAAGCTACACGTCATGAAGGCCCGGTTCGCCGACCATCCGCACTCCTGAAGCCACGTCCATTGGCTCGCCTTCTGCTCGGCTACCGCCTTGTCCTTACCGTGGTAAAGCCATGTACCCGCAGCTATGCCCAGAGGCTCAAGTTCCGGACGAAGCGTCGGCGCGCTGCCTGCAAGTGCTGGTACCGCCCCAGCCAGGGCAGCCAGAGCCACAACACTAGATACGTATTTCATGAACATCATCCTTTAAGAGTCTTTAGTTGCGCCCACTGCCAACGATCTGTGGCAGTTTTTGGACAGCCGAAATCAGCAACGATTTGGATCTTGACGGGTTCGATCTTGAAGCGCAAAGCTAATCAGACCTCCTTTCCTGCCAATCCAATGCTCGTTCCAAAGACTGTTGCGTTCGTGTTGTTTGACGATGTGCTTGCGCTGAACATCGCTGGACCTGCCGAGGTATTCGGCAGCGCCAATCGGCTATCGGGTAAAGCCACCCCCCTTTACGATGTCGTTTATCTGTCTACGAAAGGCGGCTTGGTGAGGACGTCCTCCGGCGTGTCGATGCAGACTCAATCGATTGCTTCGGTTGACCTTCATCAACTGGATACGATCATTGTCGGAGGCGGCATCACGGTCACCGAAGCCATGCAAGATGACGCGCTCATCGTATGGATCGCTAGTGCATCCAACGTCGTACGGCGGATATGCAGCGTTTGTACAGGTGCTTTTATATTGGCCGTGGCGCATCTTCTAGATGGGCGTCGCGCCGTTACGCACTGGGCATCCGTCAATGATCTGAGCGTGCAGTTTCCTGCCGTGCAGGTGCAGCTCGATCCTATTTACGTCAATGACGGAAACATCTGGACATCAGCCGGAATCTCGGCTGGCATCGATCTCGCGCTGACGCTCGTGGAGACCGATCATGATCGGCGCCTCAGCCTTGCTGTTGCCAAGGACCTCGTTGTCTTTCTGCACCGCCCTGGCGGCCAGGCACAATTCAGCCGCACGTTGGCAGCTCAGGTGAGTGTTGGGGCACGCAACATTCAGTCTCGGCTAGAAGCCCTAAATAGCTGGATGATCGAACACCTCGATGAGGATCTCAGCATCGACCGCGTCGCCGATCACATGGGAATGACACCACGCACGTTTGCCCGCAAGTTTGTCGACTGGTTCGGACGCACCCCAGCCAAACTGATCGAAGATCTTCGTCTGGAAGCGGCTTGTCGATGTCTCGAAGAAAACCATATCCCCATCAAGCAGATTGCTCATCAATGCGGATTTGGTGATGAAGAACGCATGAGGCGAGTATTTCTGCGGCGCTTGCGCGTGCAACCGGCGAGTTATCGGGAGCAGTTTGCGACCGCTTGACGTCGTAGCCGTCGCCCTGGCCACAAGAGGCTAAAGGCAGGGGCCATCAAGAACGGGGTGACCATTCATAGCCCGGGTCAATAGGCGCGCAATTACTATTTGACGACTACGCCCAAGGAAGGGTGCCCGCTTTGTCGCTGACCACGAGCCGTTGTGTTTCATGCGGCGCCAGGCTCGCGCTCGCCACCGTTCCGGTTAGGGCCGCGCCAGCGGTCGTCGTTGCTTGCCAAGCACTGATCGGTCATCGATCCCGTCCGGTGATGGACAAGGCGTGGGCCCACACGTGCTGGACGTCCACTTCTGGCCGAAGCCGGCCGGTCGACTCCCGCTGCTGGCGAGCCTGGCCAGTTCCACTGGTGGTGGTGGTTAGGCTCGCCGACGGGAGTGGGCAAACGCGATGGCGATGATGGGCAGCGTGGCCGCCGGCCGTGGTCAGATTCGCTGGCGGAGCTGGTCAGCTGTGGCGAAGGTGGGCAGATGGCTGGCGTTTTGCGATCAAAGCGGGCCAGAGCTCGTTTCGCCGTTTCGAGAGCCCCTTCCCGGGCCATCTCATCCTGACCCGGTTAGCCAGATGCCCGTTCCTGTTCGAGCCTCTGCTCGTTGACCTGATCGAGAATCTCCCGCAGGGCAAGCGCCGAGTCGAGGATGGCCTCCCCCAGCGTCGACACGCTCTGGGGCTGCAAGTACGACGTATCGCAGAACGTCATCGCGTCGCCATTGGCAGTGATCGTCCGCAGCAGAGTGCTCAGCTCGTCGATCTGGTCGATGGTGACTCCGAAAACAAAGTGTTCGTCCGTCATGGCATCCCTCCTCCGGTGATATGGCGGACTTGGCCGTCCGCTTCTGCTGAATCTATCTCTCTATTTCGGATATCTGAAAACGGGATATGGCGTCACGCCGGTGCTGTTTCGTCATCTGCGCGCATTCGCATATGGTTGGCCTGACCCAAGTCCAGCTGAGCTCGGCACTGCAACGTCTGCGGTGGCGAGCAGCATCGATCAAGCGTAAGGTTGCCAAGCGGCACTGACTCAGGGGGAGACATGGCTATGCGCAAGGAAGATGGCATCGAAGCGATTGCGACGATGCATCAAGACATGGAATCACCGAAGCTCACGTTTGCTGCGCTGGATGCAAAGATCGAGGCGCTACCGACATTTCCATCGGATGCGGCGATCTTTCCAACGAAAGCCAAATGGGGGTTCTGTGCAGCAGTTGTCGGCGCGCTGTTTGCCTTGCTCTGCGTCAAGGCCCTCCCAAGCAATGCGATCTACACCGCCGTGCTCGCCTCTATCGGCCTGATCGTGGAAATTGCCGGCGTCATCATGGCGGCCGCTTCCCAGATACCGAAAAAGTGGCCGACGTTTGCCAACGAGCGCCGTGACTCTGCCGAGCGACTGGATTTCGATCTGCCTCATCATTTGGCACTGGTGAAGTGGCTGCGAACCTTTCCACTCGATCAACGCGAAACGCTGAGCGAATTCGCCAACCATCGCCACGACCGGATGAAAGAGAAGCTTCCCCTGCTCATCGGAAGCATCGAAAAGCTCGGCGCCCTGCCCATCGTCGTCGCGCTCTACCTGCAGTTCAAGAACATGCATTGGCCGCCCCATCCGAGCTGGGTGGATATTTTTCTGATCTTTGTGTTGGTTTTGGGCTACTGGCTGAGCGTGTTACTAATCAACATCAGACTGCGGCTTCAGCTCTACGAAACGTTGCTCAGTAAGGCGCTCACGTAGATAGACATCCCGACAAAAGGGGCAGTCCATAGACATTAGGTAGAAAATCCCCACCCCTTGTTTTGATTACCCTACATAAGTTCCGATTTACCCGACAGACAAATCCAATGAAGACCGAGATAATCGGGGCGGATAATCGGCGAAGCCGATTATCCGTGGCGTTTCATCGAACGCGCAAAAAAACGCGGGCCGTAAGGGTTGCAGCCCATACGACCCGCTGACCACAACCAACTAATCGAGAGTTGATCATGGCTACGACGAAGCATACGGCATGCGCCCATCCCCGCGCTGCCACCCGCACCTTCTCCCATCCGCTTTCCTGCCCTCGCCGGACTCCGCCTCCGGCGTACCAGCTGCGCGCCGACCGCGCCTTCCCCGCGCTCCCTTCTGGCCACGCTACGGCCGACCCCAGTCGCCGATCTTCGACAGCCGCCGCCACGGCCCGCTCGCTCGTCGCCCGCGCCACCGCGTAGGCCACACCGCGTCCGATCCCTCAGCGCTGCGCATTCGCGCAAGGCATGTGCGCAGCCATGTCCAGGAGCCCATCATGGAAAGCGAACTCGATACCCCACTCTACGACGACAGCTTCCGCCTGCCCGCAGACGCTTACTACGAACTGCTGCAGATTCGCGACCAACTGGTGATGTATGCCCGCTTCGTCGCCCCTGTCACCCACCAGGAAGACGACGCCGACCTCGAACTAACCCGTAACATGCTCGCCGACTGCTTCGGCCAACTCGCCAGGCGCCTCACCCAAGCGCTGGAAAGTACCGACTCCGAATCCAACGATTGATCCGCCCCACCCCGCAACCCATGAAAACAAAACGCCCGGCGATAACTTCGCCGGGCGTTCTATTAGGTGGCGCACTACCATCGTAGCGATAGCCGATCTTGACGGGCTATTTAATTGCCTCCGTCCTCTTATCGGACCGTATCTTCGGACGCATACAGCGAAGTCTCCAGACCTTGGCAGTCCATTTCGTAGTCCATTTCGCCCCACCTTGAGCAGCCAAGAATTGGCCCTGACACCTATTTTTTACACTAGATCCGGGCAACTCCACTCCACCCCTTATGCCTGCCTGGTTGTTCAGGGAAATAGGTGGCATAGCATATTTATTTTAAAGCGCATTCTGACATATTTTTTAAACCGTAAACGAAAAAATATCATCCATTGCCATTGTTCGATCATCAGCTCGCATCAACATCGATCGATACTCCAATCTGATCATTTCAATCTCGCCAATCGAGAAAAATCCCGAACTGGAAGCAATTTCTCGCCAAATAGGTGAGCGATCTGATAACTCTTTTGAAGAAATGTTGTCCTTTCCTAGAAATATCTTATCCACATGATCCTTTGCCTCTTTTTGACGAATTTCCTTTCGAGTTACGCAACTTCTCGATGTGAATACAATGAGTGAGAAATTGTTCCAATTTTTCACGGAAAGTCCGTAGCTGTCGGAATCCCCGTCAAATCTTTGAAGGCTTTCAATAGTCTTCTTGAAAATTGTCCTCCATGAGGAGATCGAAATTTTCCTATGGGAGTTCTTTCCGAAAAGTTTTTTTAGATTTGGAATTAAATAATGCTCCTCCACCAATACCGGGTTCATTTCATAAAGTATTTGTAAAACATTGTCCGTCTCAAAATTGACACTTATTCTAGAAGAAGAAAGCTTATTTATGTAACTACTCTGAATGGAACCTTCGGCTTCATTTATAAATTTTGCAACAAAATATTCCTGAAATGACCTATGCACAAATGCCAAATCCAGACCATCTTCGACCAATAGGCAGACTGCCTGACGTGCATCATCAAGAAATCCTTCAGCATTTACCTCACGCACCCCGGATATGCGTTTGGCTTGATTAACGTAGTCCACAGCTTCAACTAGCGAAAAGCGAAATGCTCGCTTGTTATAAGTAACAGCAGAAAATGCCGAAAATAGGCGCGAAAACTCATAGACGTCCAGATTAGTACGACGCTCTCTTCTGTACCCAGATTTTAGAGCGTCGTGCTTTTGAAACAGCGCCGCATATGCTTGCTCATAGAATGACGCAAATTTCTTTGGTATATCAGCCGAGTCGCCATACGTAAGTAGCATAATTGACAGTAGCAGCGGATTAGATAAAAAATATCTATGACTTTCAAACAATCCCGCTCTTAGCTTCTCGACAAAACGTCCCTTAATTTCGTCGTCGTCATCAAACCTTATCTTTTCAATTAGTTCACATGCCTCTTCAAGCTCCAAGGGAGCTATGTTCGTCGTTGAAAATCCATCCCACCCCTCCAGCACCATATCTGGACGCGAGGAGACAACAATTTGAGAAGAAGAAACGGATCCTATACGCTTGATTGCTTTTTCAAGCAACTTTCTTTTGGAAAAAACTACCTCATCAAATCCATCAAAGAGCACAACAAGTAAGCCGTCATGCAATGAACGCAGAGCATATTCTTCACTAAGTGGAAAACCATGATCCATCATAAACTGAACGATTACGTCTTCCAGGTTTACGTTATCTACGTCGTTCAGATTGCGTAGCTCGATAAATACCGGATACCCGACGCCACGCCCAATTGCGTCGAGTAATAAATGCTTCATGAAAATGGTCTTTCCTGACCCACCACTTCCAGTTACTATGCATCTAGAGCCAACTTTTTTTAACGAGGCAAGGTTGGCTCTTTTTACCCTTTCATTTCGACCATTTATTATGGATGCAGCTACATAGAAATCTTCCAAAAACTGAGGTTCAGTACGAATGAAAAATGTTCTAGCTCTGCAGTATTTTTTAATTATATTGCAGCAATACTTTATATGCGCCTCTCTAAAATCGTATTTTATTCTTTCGTCGACAGATTTAATAGTTTTCCCAAGAAATTTAAAACCTTTTGCGAGCAAAGGTGCTGCTTTTATAGCTACAGACGCTTCGTCAATAATCATCGCTCATCCCTAATGGAAACATCGCCCGACAATACTAGGTAATGCATTACCAGTTAACATAAGAACATTTAACCTAGAAAATGCACTCTGCCCTCTACTTTCAACCTGTGCTTTCTTTCATATCTTGGGTCATGAAAAAATGAGATTAGAGACATTTATATTGCCAAAGAAACGTCTCTGAAATCCTTGTTCATGTTTCGTCCCTAATGCAATAGCCGCCCCGTCTCAGCTACCACCTCAGGCAACACGCTCCGCTCCATCCGCTCCATCCGCTCCACAGTCGCCAGGCGCTGCTCGTGCTCCTCGTCGGATAGCAAATTATAGGGGACGGAGGTAATTATCCAGATTTAATTGCCTCCGTCCCCTTATTGAGCACCATTGCTCCTTTGGCCAGTAACTCAAGCCAGCCAAACTCAGAAGACCATTCGGGACGTAAAGCATCCATCAAACTTTGGCTCGCTATGATAAGTTTGTTGCTGGCGCTATCGAGTGCTGGTGCCTCGAGAACGACGAGCACACCTAGTGTTCGTGCGCCAGCTCGCTGGCGCCACAAGGCGTTATAGGTACTCGCGAAGCCATCGACAGCGCCGACAATCTTCTCATTCATTTCGTCGGGATTCTTCGCCCGAAGAAGACCAAATTTCGGGTTCGCTACCTTATCTATTGAAAGAGCTAATAGCCCGCGGCACATCAAAGGGTTGCTTGCGTCTTTATAACGATTCTCAAGCTGCCTCAAGCCTTCCTTGATGCGTGCCTCAACGTTCGACATGGATTTTAAACGTTTGCATTCAACATAAATCGGAAACCCATCCAAGTAGGCAACGACGTCGGCATCCTGATCCAAATCGATGTAGTCAGCCACACGGCCGAACATCGCTGCAATCGTCAGTTCAAACGAGATGTCTCTTCCTGACCGACCTTCGTTGTCGAATACGTATAGATCATGACCCCGAACGGCTTGACGCAGCTTGTCGAGCATTCCAGCTGTCGAAACCTGGCTCAGACCATCGTAGATGTACAGGAGACGATGCACCTCAAAGCCAACATTGATGTACTCAAACAATGGAACTTTCCTTGCTGCCTCGTCAAGCGTCCCGTCGAGTTGATGCCGCGCTAACTTACTGAGAATCTTTTGGTAGCGACCAACTCGAGTCTTGGGGTACTCAAGTCCAAGCTCTTTTAGCCAGACGCACGCTTCGTTGAATCGCTCCGCCAGCGCTGTAAAAGTTTCAGTTCGTAGCAGAGTGTGATCGCGACCGTTCATTCGTTCTATCGCCCAAACCTATAGGGGCCGGAGGTAATTATCCCAGTTTAATTTAATTGCCTCCGCTCCCTTATTGGGCAGGCAACTCAAAACGCGCAGCGGCCGTTTTGGCCTCATCCACGCTGTCGTATCCACCCATCGAGATCACGCCGTCTTTCGGGAGGTCCATCACGAATGCATGGGCTACCACCGAGCCATGGACAACAAACACGACTGGCCTGCGGGACCTGACGGCTTTGATCATGCCAGCTTCCATGCGTCGTTGGTCCTTCCGATCGACGTGGATCTGGATCTCATATACGGGCTCCCGAAATGCCTCATCCCGATGAATATCGATCTTCGAGAGGCTCAGCGAGTTAGCAACGGAATTGCGTTCGACACAGACGCTTCCATAAGCGTTCTCGGAGGCCCGCTCCGGGTACTCACTCCTTACTGGAGGTGGCGTCGACTGATCACAGGCCATGGCCAAATCCAGGGTATACAACATGCCTTTCACATCGCGCGATCCGTCGGCCCCTCGGTTGCAACTGGCCAACAGCACGGTCATCGACGCCAGTGCTACTGGTGAACGCCCGCTTGAGCTTATCCACAATCTCATCCTTTCATGTAGTCCGGGCAGGCCTGCCGCGTTGCCAGCGGAGGCAATTATTCCTATTTAATTGCCTCCGCCCCTTTATTGAGCATAGAAAAGTGCTTCACACCTCGCCTTTGTCAGCCCCTATTAAACAATAGGAAACGCCTCATCAAAACCCCTAAGATCTAATATCGCACGCCTGATTGAACGATAGTCGGTGACAGGAACTTCCACAAACTCAGCAGGCCCGCTACTCGCACTATCAACTTCAAACAAACCTTGCGGTGCATTTACCGTAGATATTAAGTCGACATAACAGCCATAATCAATCGCGTATACATTATAACGTACTCCTGGAGTGTCATTACTTGATACACCCTTTTTAATCACGTGAAGCACGCGTGAGTCATACAAATAATCGATGAGCTCGCTACGAACATCCGAAGGCAACAAAAAAGCTCGGGCCCGCCTAACTCCAATCACATTTTCACGAATCCACTGCAACAGTTGTAATGCTCGGCTGCGCGATGAAACCGCGCTTTCCTTTGATTGCTGATACCACTGCCGCGCGGCGGTGCGGATATCTGATACTGCAATCGAGCGATCTACCGCACTTTGAGCAGCGAGAGAGATAATATTGATGGCATCTCGCGGCACGCCCTCAGCAGCCCTCACGAGCTCTTGGAGAGCATTGATTTGAGTAAACGTTTGTGATGAAAACTCCGCCTCAGATAAATTTTTCAAATCTGATTCGTCAGAAACAGAGGAAGTTACATGCTTCCACAGAAGCGACTTAAAAAAACTGGTAGCCGCGCCGGCATTATTGTCAAACACCATAAAGTCATCGAGCGTAAGGCTAGCAGCCGCATCTGCGCCGATTTCTATTCCAATATAACCACTTATGTCAGCGTGAATCCTGAAATTCGTGCGCTGCTCGATCGCTGCGATCTTCACCACAATCCTCTGCGCAGGAAAAACTGTACGGCGCAGGAGATCCGCCAGATAGGGCTGCAGGTCTAGTGGGATTTCACTCCATTCATCCAAGAGAAGCCATATAACGCGAGCTCCTAAGACATTATTTATTTCTTTAAGGTCACCAGCTACCGCACCGAAATTTATTCTATGCCTAATTTCGCCAGTGGTTGTACGTGATTCGTTCTGATTTTGTGAGAGTTGCGAACCTGAACCAATATCGACTCTAATAGATGGCTGCATTGAACCAACGATGCTAGCCGAAAATGAATCATTGAAAGCATCCAATCGACTAACAGCTGACGCCTGCGTGACCTGTCCGACAACACTTACTTGCGAGATCGAATCTCTAAAGGCATCTATCCTTGGCTGCAATGCCATTAGATCTACAGACTCATCCTCGATCGCACGCTCCATAATGCCATCGTGAAGCGCCCAAAGAAGATCGGTGACAAGCCGCGTCGCTCGTTCTGATAACGGCAAACTAGAATCCGAATATATTCCACCTGTCGATCCTAGTGTTCGAAGATCGATTTGTATTGGAAAATTTCCGTAACTTAATGCGTCCGCGTGAAGCTTTGAAAGCACATGCGTCTTACCTGTACCTCGACGACCATATATGACTTGGTGGTCGTTGTTAGTTACAGATGCCAGAAGGGATCCAACATCCACAAATGATGCAACAAGTTGAGCGCTACTTGCGCGCTCTGCGCGCTTAGAGAGCCCTAATAAAACTCGATTAATCGGCTTCATCTAGTATCCCTGTTGTATTTGATAATTTCCAAAGATGTCGTGTTAGGGACAATTTGAGAAACGCGGTGATATCCCAGCCGGTTACATCAGCAATTGTCTTCAACGCTTTGCATTTCACGGTTCAGCTCCCCGAGAGACAACCGACCTACCGCAGCTCCCCCGGCCTAAACGAATACCCATGCTTCTTCCACCCCGAAGCAATACCCATGTCGTAGCCGTAGACCAGCGTCACCACGACGGCATCCTCGTTGGCGATATTCGGGTCGGCTTTCGCCATCAGCTGCGCGATGCGCTTGGCCATGTCGCCGTCTTCGGTCATGGGGGCATCCAGCCGCAGCGATGACTGCAAGGAGTGCGTGACGTTGCCATTGAACGACGACCACCCGCGTACGACTTGCGCCGTCATCACGTGGGGTTGGGTCGACAACGTCTGGTACAGCGGCAGCATGCCCGCGAAAGTCTGGGTCTGCGCGAATAATCGGATCGCTATGGCTGGCGCGCTCAAGGCGAAGGCAGCGAGCAGAGCCGCCACGGCGATATGCCCACGCCACATGACGGGAAACGGCACGGATCGCGCCGGGCCATCGAAACGCTCCACGTAGGAGCCCACCACGAGATCGTGCAGGGACTGCCGCGTGCGGCGGTTGAAGATATAGAGATAGACGATGACGAGGATCCCACCGAGCACGATGAGGGCGAGCAAGTAGCCCAGCGGCGTCGACATGCCCGGCGTCGAATCGATCGGCAGGCCGTTGGCGAAGAATGGAATCCCCAGCACGGCGTAGCGCAGCAGCGAACGCGGCAACGACAGCAACTGGTCGTGGGCATCGACGACACGCACGCCGAGCCAGCGTTTGCCCAGCGTCTGCCCGCCACCGATGCGGCTGTTGAAGAGCCCGAAATAAGTCAGGGCGATCGCAAACCCGATCAGCCGCGCATAAGCCCCCATGCGTGCGAATGGATCGAAAAACAGCGTGCCCAGGATCAGGCCGGCGATGCCGAGCAGCATGAAGTCGATCACGAAGGCGCCTAGGCGGCGCCAGAAGCCGGCGATCTTCCGATCCGGCACTTCCCCTTGCCTTTCGTCCATGTACTTCCCCCTGAAGTCGGGACATCTTGACGCAAGAATCGTCGGGGGGCGAGGTGCGCTGCGGCAAAGGGTGCAGCGGCCCTGCGCTGAGGCCCAACCCTTCGTCCGCATCTGTGCCATCTCGCGGAAGAGCGCCCCCCCCCCCCCCCCCCCCCCCCCCCCCCCCC
>Ga0209026_1000096_pt1 | contig 164115 bp, 140 predicted proteins | sample AraplaCL_Col_mCL_FD_184262 | JGI IMG/M metagenome (GOLD analysis project Ga0209026, IMG submission 184262) | Arabidopsis root microbial communities from the University of North Carolina, USA - plate scrape CL_Col_mCL (SPAdes) (version 2) | ecosystem: Host-associated > Plants > Roots >...
GCTTGACCAAGAACAAACGATAGTAACATTTACCCTGAACGATCGGGTGCTTCACCTGCGCGCGATCAGATTGGAACGCTGCGCGCGATCAATTTGGAATGCCTGCGCGCCATCGTTGGAATCCGCATCACGGGCGGATCGCAAAGCGACAACTGCTTTTTGCCACGGCTTCCTCAGCTCGTGTCGTTACTCCCGCTCTTGATGGATGGCTATCTGGCCCAGACGCGGATCTCCGTCGATCAACCCGCTAGCGGCTAGCAAGAGGAGCGCTGAAATCGCCCGCGTAGGCCATTCGCGTCACGCCCCTTTCCCTCTACTCCTGTGGCAATGCGTAGCGAAGCACGCGTAGCTCGTCGTCATCCTCGAGCGAAATCTCCAGCACCTGGTTGACCAGGTCCGGCGCGACCTCCAACTCCTGGAGCGCCTGCTCGAAAAGCTCGATTTGCATGTCCAGATCCATGCCAGGTGGTCCATTCAGACAGATCAGTCCGGCATGGATCGCGACGTCTGCATATTGCCCCTTGGAGCCAGGCGTGTCCTTCGGTCCGCGAAAATCCACCGAGTTCTTGGTTACGAATGTCCAATCACCGCCAAGGATGATCGGCGTTAGTTCCCAATCCTTGCGGCCGGCCAAACCCATCCAGACGACGTGGCTCGTTTCCCCGTGACCCTTGTCTTTGGCGACTTTCGCAAGTGCCGGACTGAGGCATTCATCGATGAGGAATTTCATCCCGCCTTCCTACTGCGAGCGACGCGCCGGTCGGCGATGATCGTTGCGCCCTCGGGCAAATCGGTGGAGACACGCGGACGCCCACGAAGCGGATTCGCCTCCGCATAGATCGCAGCGAGATGCACCTTCACGGCGTCAAGGCTCGGCCAAGCGTCGAGAATACGCTCGATCGGGAGTCCAGCCGCCACGGACGCGGCGACATCGTAGACCGGAACACGCGTACCGCTGATAACCGGTGTGCCGCCCAAAACATCGGGTGACACCGAGACGAGTTCGCGGGCGGCCGCAAGATCGGCCAACCGCTTGCTCGTCTCCTTGACGAACGGAAGCAGGTCGATGGTCAAGAACTCGTCGCGTACAGTCCAGTCCTCACGCAACAGCGCCGGCCAAGCCTGGAATCGCGAGCGCGTCAAGCGCGGACCGATGGTCTTGATCGCAAAGAGTCGCTCTTCCGAGGTCAGGCGTCTGGCGCTCTCGAAGTAAAAGGATATGAACGAGCACGCGCCGGCCAGAACGTGCCGACCATTGTCGAGCGAGACAAACACTTCTGGCAGAATGTGCTCGTCGATGGCGCGGTTCACGTCGCGCAGGCTCACGCGCGCAACGACAGCGGCCTCGCTCGGCTTCAGCATTTCCGCAACAGCTGTCATGTGGGCTTTCCTAATTAATTCTTCCGATTGGTCGGAATATATAATCTTGACGCGCCAGTTACAAGTTTTCTCCTAAAATCTTTCGGTCCGGAAGGTGTGCACGTCGCTGTTGGTTTTCACGCGGAACTGAGCCTTATGCGCCTAACCGGCTCAGTTCCGCGTGAAAACCAACAAGCAATCGGGTTTCTGTCACTGGAGGCCACTTCCAACTTTGCGATCGAGGTCCACGTGATGGGTGTCAAAATAGGTTGGCACCGGACAGGGATAGGCCGGGCATTGGTCACCGCAGCAAAACGGTACGCGGTGAACAAGCATGCCCGGTTCTTGACGGTCAAAACGATCGCCCCGTCCAAGCTCGACGCGAATTATGCTGCCACTCGCGCCTTTTACGAGTCAGTTGGCTTTCTGCCGGTTGAGGAATTTCCCACACTCTGGGGTCACGGCAATCCTTGCCAGCTTATGCTCCACCCGCTCGAACAAGGTGTCAAGGGTGTCATTTAGCTTTCAGCTGCAACCAATGCCAGACGGCGATTGAGGACAACCGAACTTCGATCCGAACTCATGTTTGGTTAAGGTAGTAAATCGCCCCCTCCCGCAAACGACCCCATTTCCGCCGGACGACCGGCACGCCGTTATCGGGACTAAAGTTCCGTAATCTGCCACTGTTCCTCAAGCTGCTGTCGCAACAGCGGCCGGTGACCGAAGCGGCTGACGCCATTGGCGTCAAGGCGGTGACGGTGGCACGTTGGATCAAGCGGATGCGCCACTGGATCCTCGAGCTCGATCCGACCGGGCATTGGGAGGCAAAGGTCAGGCTCGGGATGGAAATCCGCCCCGAAATCCCATGCCCGCGGTGCGGCGCGGCCGATCGCATGCACTATCGGGGCTTTGATGCCGAGACGGGAGAGCGGAGATGCCGATGCGACGCTTGTGGGTATTACCGTCGTCTGTCCGACTTGATCCGCGAGCAAGGATCAGACTTCGTGCTCGAACAACGCGTCTCGGTGCGTCCACCATCGTCGCGCCGGAAGAGCTGACGCGTAGCAGCTCGTGTTATTGTGTGAGATCGCTACGAATGCCGTTCGGCATCTGCCCTACAGGACATCACGAAGAATTCTTGAAGCCCTTCGACATATAGAGCCTCAAGCGGTTCAGTGGCATAATTAGTTAGTGCGAAGCGAAGTCACTCGCTGAGCGAAACGCTGCCTGCCCATACAGCCAACAGAAGGTTCTCGGCCAAGAACGCGATGCTGTAGTGCCGAACGGCCCTTGTGCCATTAAAGTGTCTTGTCCAAGCAGCAGCTGCTTCGGAGTCAGGATACTCTACCATTGCGCCACGCAAGATGGGATTTGCGTCGCCGGCTTCTATGCCAAGCATCGTGGGCCCAGGAAATGTCTGTAGGTAAAACGAGCACACGGCAGAAAAGCGCAGCTCCCGCTCCCGCTCCCCCTCAAAAGCGTCGTCGTCATACGTAATGGCGACAATCAGCTCAGCTCTTTCCTTTCGTATTCCTACTCTGGTTTCGCCATGTCCCGGAAGCCATTCATAAGGGTCGAGAACTTCAACTCCGCGGCCAATTTTCATCACTTAGAACCTTTCGGCACGTTCGGGGTCCCGCTCGGCGGTAGCTTGTTTCGCACTAATTGAGCGGCAGCCAAATCATTATACGTTGTTCCAGCAGGCATGCCCGGCACCTGCACCTCAGTTTGATTCGTACCATACCATTGTGATTGTGGAATTCCTGCGCGACTCAGGGCAACAGAGGTGCGGGTATTCAAAATCAGTTGTGTGCCGTCACTCATGATCACATAGTCTACTGGCAGTTGACGCGCACTGACAAGCCCACTCTTAATCGCAGCTGCCAAATCATCAACCGTATTTATGGGAACTCCTGCAAGCTGGCTGTATTTGGTCACGCCCTGCTCACTAAACGTCTCGGCGGAGTTTATCGACTTCTGTGCGAAATTAGCGCTTGCGACGGCACCCACTGCGGTATTGCCGGTTTGAGTCGTGAAGACACCATCGCTGACCAGGCGCCCAATGTTTCCTGTTGCTTCGAGCCCAGAAAGCACAGCGAGCTGGTTATAGCCTTCGACGATGGAAATATAACTCTGCAATGCGCCTGCAATGGCGTCAGTATTTCCGCTAGCTTTTGCGGCCTGCAGTTGATCCCAACCTAGTGCAACACTTTGAAAGGGATATGCCGGCCCGGTTGTTGTTCCGTTCAATATGTTCGTCGCGAGATAAACGTACTCTTGATCAAAGCTTGCTCGGCCCGGGACGGCCGATGTTCCGAAAACGTCGGCATAAGCATTCGACCAGCCTAAGCCTGATTTGACGCCCACGCTGGCAAGCAGGTCTATTGCGGCAGTATCCTCACCTAATAACTGAGAGGTGAGGTCCATTTCTTTTTGGGCAGCTTCAAAGCATGCGAGATCACCGCACTTCTGCAGGTCGATTGAGTTGTCGATGGATTGTTGCTGAGCAGCCGTTGCAGCTTCTTGTTTGCAAGCAATGTCGCCACCGCAATCGCGCAGCTTCTGCAATAACTGCGCAAGTTCATCATGCTTAAGGTAGTTGTTGTTGAAATTATCAAGACTCGCGGCCGCGCCTTGGGAGCCGCCCGCAGCGGCGCCGACGAAGGCGGCGGCCCATTCACCAATAGCAACCTTTTGTGCGTTTGTGAGATTGGGATTGGCGTTCAACACCTGTTGTAGGATGCCGTTTGCCAACTCTTCCAAACCAGCGGCGGCGGCGGCTTGCCCCGGATTGCCACCAGCAAGCTGGGCAACGACAGCTGCGGCCGCCGCATGCAGGGCAATTTTCTCTGGGCTGCCCTCAGGCCACTTCATCTGACTGGCGAGCGATCCGATCGCCATATTTGCGAGCTGCGACAGGGCTGCGGCACTTTGCTGCTGTGCCTTCAGTTTTTCGATATCAAAGGGATCGACAGTAGTGCTAGCCCTAGATGAGTCGGTGTTGAGACCAGTGAGGTCCTGGCTCTGACTGGTGAGGTTCCAATTTCCGGGCGTGATGGTCGCTAGCGTTTGGCCATGATCGCCCTGCTTGGCCGGCTGGCCGACGACAGGAACTGGGATGCCAGCGCCGATCAGGCTGAAGCCATAACTGCTCGAAGATGCCGACATCGAATTTTCGATGTTGGAATAGAGGATTTGGTTGGCTGCTAGGTCGTTTTTCTTGGGATCGGCGCTCGAGCCAATGAAGCCGCCCTTCAGATCGATCGTGCCGTCGGTGCTGACATGATAGCCGCCGGAGCCGGCGAAGATGCCGCTCTGCTGGGAGACGTTGGCATAGTCGCCAGTGATGGTGCCCTGGTTATAGCCGCCGTTGATGCCGCTCGAGCTGATGCCGAGCTGGGCGCTCTGCGACTTTTCGTCATACGAAGCGGTATCCCGGCGGCTCTCGATCACTATGCCATTCGCGGCACTCGCGTTAACGGTGTTGCCGGAGAGCACACCGCCAGCCAGGGTCAATTTATCGCCGGCAACGACCGTGACAGTGTTTGTGCCGGTGACATTGGAATTGACCTGAGTGACCGAGCTTGCCACCTGCTTGCCGGAAGCGTAGGCGGCGTTCGCGGTCGGGCCGGCGTTGAAGATGTTGCCGCTGGCATCGATGCTCGCGGCTACGCCGATGCTGGCACTACCCGACTTGCTGCTGCTTTTGCTGTCGGATGTCGCCTGCACGCTTTCCAGGTCGACCTTGCCCGCAGCGGAAATCAGCACATTGCCATTGTTGTGGTCGCCAGATGCCGTCGTCTTCTGACCGTCTTTCCCGACACCGGCACTGATTTGGACGCCGCGGCCGACGACATCACCGGATTGAGCGATGATGGTGACCGAGCTGCCGCGGATCTCGGGCGGAACCGGGATCGAGGTCGTCGACTGCTGCGAGCTTTCGCTGAAGCTATAGCCAGCCGTCAGCGAGATCCCAGCAACGGCAGGCTTGAGGCCAGTTTTTGGATCGGGCGCCGCATCGATGGCCTTCTTGGTCGACGTGATCGCATTATAACCGTTGACGCCTGCCAGGACCGCAGGCGCGATTCCATAGATGCCGTTATCACCGGACAGCAGGCTGCCCGCCTGCATCGCTTGCTGGCCTGCTGAGATCAGCGACGACTGTACAGTGATGCTGACACCGGCAAAGCTCTTCTTCTGCATTTCGGAAGCGTTGGTCACGTCATTGCTCGACAGCATGTTGACGTTGTCGCCAGCAACTAGATCGACCGCGCCATTGGCAGCGATCTGGCCTGACTGATCGTTGATATTGCGGTTGGCAAGGATGGTGATCCCACCGCCGCTGTCGAGCGAGCTGACAGCATTGATATTGGCGTCCTTCGAACGCTGCTCTTCCGACTTGGCAATGCCAATGCCGATCGACAAGCTGCCGTTGCCGGAGGAGAAGTTAATGCCGAAGCCGGAGCGCTTGGTTTGGCTGGAGGACGATTGCTCTTCCGCGCCTGGCGCGATGTTGACGTCGCGTGCGGACGAGATCACCGTCCCGCCGCCGGAATGCGAGGACGAGCCGAAGATGTTCACGTCGCCCTGAGTGGAGGTGATCGTCGTGGTGCCGCCAGACGAAAGGGTCGAGCCTATGTTATCTGTTGCGCTCTGGCTGTTCTTCGAATCCTTCGATCCATAGATGGAAATGAAACCGCCGCCGGAGCCGACGCCGATGCCGGATTTTTTGGTCTGCTTGTCGCTCTCGTGTTCTTCCTCAGCCCCCATGACGGTGACGGTCGAACCTGAGAGGCTGAGATTGCCGCCCGCAGCCACCTCTGAACCAGAAATGACGGCCTCACCGCCAGCAGTGGCGTTGATGTTGCCCGAAGCTGAGATGGAGGAACCGACAGTGTCTTCGTCGTACGTATGGGTATGGGTCTTCGACGAGCTGAGGAAGCCACTCTTCTTGCTGTCGGAGGTGGTTTCCTTCGTGTCCTTGCCGGAGGCGATTACAATGTTGCCAGCGGCCTGGATATTGGTGTTCGCCGTATGGGTCGCATCGCCAGCCGTGACATCAGAGGCCGAGATCGTGACGTTACCACCGCTGGAAGCGATATCGACGCCGGTCTGGCCGGAGATCGACGAACCGTTCGCAGTGGTCGTTGCTTCACTTGCCTTCTTCGAGCCGGACTTGCCGGAAGAGGAAGCGCTATCGGTTGCTTCGCCAATAGTGACATCGCCCTTGGCAACGAGATTGGCAGCACCACCCTTGGCATCGACGTCGGAGCCGATGACGCTGATATTGCCGGCGTCGGCTTGGACGCTGACGTTGCCATTCTGCGAGGTGATCGACGAACCGTTGCTGGTGACTGCAGTCGACGACGACTGGCTACCCTGGTAGCCGTTGGATGTGCCGGGTTTGGTTTTTGATTGGCTTGCCGTCTGATCCTCAGACGCCGTGATCGCGATATTGCCGTTCGTCGAAGCCAGGGTGAGATTACCGCCGGCCGTGAGAGACGAACCGCCGATCAGTACGCCCTGATTGCCCGACACCAGCATGGCGCCGCCGGCGATGAGCGACGAGCCCTGCTGCGTCTGACTGGTGGTCTTGAGGGTCGTGCCGCGACTAATATCGACCGTCGTATTCTGAACGCCGGCAGAGATAATGTTGACGGTGCCACTGGCGGAGGCGACGGATAGATCGCCGCCAACCTTGGCGGAGCTGGCGATGATGTTGACGCCGTTGGTACCTGCGATGCTGAGGTTGCCGCCGGTCGTCACCGTGGTCCCGACCAGCGTCTGGACACCGCCATTATCCTGCTTGACGGCGCCGATCGTGACGGTCTGCCCGGAGAGCTGGGCGCTGCCGCCGGCGGCGACCTTCGTGCCGCTCAGCGTCAGGCTGCCTGCGCCGGCATCCATCTTCAGGTTGCCGCCGGCCGTGATGCCGCCATTGGCGGCAACGATCGTTTGCCCGCCGATGTTCATGGTCTGGGCGGCGAGCGTGATGCCGTTTTCGGCATTGAGGTTCATGTTGCCGCCAGCGAGGAAGGCCCCGCCATTGGCCTTGATGCTGCCCGCATTGATGGTCATGCCGTCGGCCGCAGCAATCGCGCCGGAATTGTCGACGCTCGCAGCATCGATGCTGACCGTGTTGCCGGCGATCGTGGCCGCAGACGTAACCTTCGCCCGGTCGGCGGCGGAGAGATAGACGACTGGCACCAGCACCGGTGCGCCGTCGACGATCTCGGTCTGGTAGATGACCATCGATTGCGTCAGCGACGCGGCCTGCTGAGGGGTCAGCGCCTGCCCGAGGCCGAGCCCGTTCGCCGCGGCATAGGCAACGCCATTGTCGAGCAGCGTCTTCATCTGGTCGGTGGCGTTATCGCCGGGAACGAAGGAGCCGGCCCCCAGACCATTGCCGACCAATTGGCGCATCTGCTCGTCGATCAGCTGATTGTCGAAATAGGCATCCCCCAGGAAGGGAACCTTGGTCTCCGGCGTGTAGCCGATCCGGTCGATGAAATAGGCCGAGCCATAGAATTTCGACACGTCGAGGAAGGCTGCCCGCGTTTCGAACAGGAAGACCTGGCCCGGAACCGTGCCGCCGACCCCACCGGACTGCGGCTTGGCAAGGGTTGCGAGCTGAGCGCCATTGGTCTGCAGGATCTGAGTGAGATTGCCGCTGTTGCCGATCGCGGCAGTGAGCTTGCCCATCAGGCTGTTCGGATTGACCGAAGCGCCGGCAACCGTCAGGGTGTTGCCGCTGATCGCAGTTCCGTTAGATGCAGTCACACCGTTGTTGCTGACCGCAACACCGTTCGCCACAGCCAGGTTGCCGCCATTGATCGAAGGACCACCGCTGGCCCGCAGATTGCTGCTGCTGATTGCCGGACCGGCACCGATCGTCGGGCCGCTGCCCGCAAGCGACGGACCGCTGTTCGCGCTAGCGCCGCCGTTGGCTGTCACGTTTGAAAGCGCCGCGCTGACACTGAACAGGGCGCCGCCTGCCGTCATGCTGTTGAGGGCGCCAAGCGGATTGCTTGCGGTCGCGGGAGCGTCGATCGCGACCTGGCCGGCGATGGAACCATTGGACGCGACATTGTTGACCGCACCACCGCCATTGATGGCGAGGCCTCCACGTGCCTGGATGACACCCGAGATGGCGCCGACCACCTGGACGTTGACTGTGGTGCCGGGGTTGAGGTCCTGGCTCGGATCGCGCGTGCCGTTCGGGTTCGGTGAATAGGTCGGCGTTACGGTGACGGTGCGGCAACCGCCATTCGGACTCGTATTGCTGCAATCGATCGCATTCGTAGGATCGGTCGAGGAGACGTCGGGATAATATTGGCAGGGGGTACTACTGTCACAGATCGTCTGGGTGACGCGGTTCAGCGTCGCGCCGTCATTGGTGAGCGTGCCCGCGACGGTGAGAAGCATGTTGCCGTCGGACTTGATCGAGCTGTAGCCGTTCCAGAGGTTGGTGGCGTTGATGGTCAAGTCCCGACCAGCGCGGATCTGCGCAGAAGCCCCGGCTCCGCTGATCAACTGATCCTGCGAGACGATCTGGCTGACCAAGTGATCGATGGTTTGTACCCAGGTGTAGGTCGCGGGGTCATGATCGCCCGAACCATTGCAGCGGGTCGCGCATTGGTAAGTCCTTGTGATCACGTCATAGGCGCTGAGGATAGCGTTGGAAATCTGCACATTGCGCTGGATTGCCGGCGCCGAAGTCGTGACATTGCTCAGGCCATTGGTCAGGATCGACATGGCGCCGCCGGACTGAATGAGACCAGCGGAGTTGACCACGGCGCCGTTCCGCTGACCGCCACCCGGTCCGGCTATGGCCAGGCCATTGCCGGACAGGATAGCTCCCTGGTCGTTGGTGAGCGTGCCGCCGACGAAGAGGTTGGCATTATTGCCAGCAAAGACGAGACCGGACGGGCTGTTGTAGAAATCGCCCGATACGTTGAAGGTCAGGCTGTTGCCGGCCGCCAATTGGCCGGTATTGCCCAGCGACGGCAGGTTCAGCGTCAGGTCATGCGCGGCAAGCAGCGAAGTGCCAGCGGTGGTGGCAAGGCCTGCGGCGGAAATGATGATATCACCGGAACCGCCGGCATTGGTAACCGTACTGATCTGTGCATTGGAAAGATCGGCACCGCCGGAGAGATTGAGGTTCAGGCCGCCGAAGACGAGATTGCTGCCCGAGAGGTTGGCGGAGGCGGCGTTGACGATCAGTGTGCCGCCGCCGGAAATCCTGCTGCCTCTGCTGCCGGATAGGTCGAGCGCACCGGTGTTGAGTGTCAGGTTGCCGCCGACGCGGGTGGTGCTGGTATAGGCGATGGCGCCCGGGCTGGTAAGCGCTGCGTTCCCCAGGCTCTGCAGGCTGTTGTAGCTGATATTCTGCGTCGCCGCGGCGGAAAGATTGCCGCCCGAAAGCAACGAATTCGCGCTGATGCTGCCGTTCGAGGCGGCAAGCGTCATCGCGCCGGCGCGCCGCAGCATCAGGCTGCGGTTGCCTGATGCGTTGGTGGCGGCAAAGTCGACGCCGGAGACCAGCGTATCGATCGAGATCGATCGGGCATTGAGATTGACATTGCCGGTACCCAGCGATTGGCCAAGGAGCGTGATGGCGTTGCTCGCGGTCAGCGTCAGGTCGCCATGGGCAACGGCGTTGGCGCTGACATTGCTCGCCGCGTTGGCGGTGATGGTCCCTGCAGCAAGCAGGCTGTTGAAAGAGATGTCGCCTGCCGTGGCTGCGAGCGTCAGACTACCGCTCTGGCCAAGAATGACGTTGCCGGCTCCCGATTGGTTCATCGCCGCAAAATCGACGCCGGCCGCGATGACGTTGCCGCTGACGGCAGATCCGGTCATCGAGACGTTGCTGGCGCCAAGGAGCTGGCCATTGATCCTGACCGCGCCAGGACTGGTGGACGAACCGATCGAGACCGCGTCGTGGCCCGTAATGTTGCCGCCCGTAAAGGCACTCGCGGCCACATTAAGGCTGCCTGCGACGATCAGCGTGTTGGCCGACGCACTTCCGGCGTTAATAGTCAGATCGCCGCTTGATCCGAGAGCGATGGCGCCGTTTGACGACCGCGCGGTGGCAGCGAAATCAACGCCGGTGACTACCTGGCCGAGTTGGACGGTCGAACCGGAGAGCAAGACGTCGCCGGCGCCGAGGAGTTGGCCCGACACATTGACGCTGTTGCTGCCGGCAAGGGTAATGTCGCCATGTCCGGTCACAGCATTGGCCACAATCGCGGATCCACTGGCATTGATAGCGCCAGCCGACAGCATGGTCTGCGCGGTGAGGCCGGCGGAGGCCGTAAGGCTCATGTCTCCGACAGTTCCAAGCACGATGTTCCCGCTAGCGGCATTGGTGGCAGCGAAATCGACGCCGGAGATCAGTGTTGGTGCATTGATGTGACCGCCGCTAACCGTGAGATTGCCGGCGGTAATGATCTGGTTGCTGACATCGACATTGCCGACAATGCCTGCGCTGCCATGAGCGGTGATGCTGTCGGCAATGAGATCCGCCGCATTCGCCGTGAAGTCACCGGCCGAAAGGATTGTCCCGGCGGCAATATTGCCGGAGGCCGTAAGATTGGTGCTGCCAGACGACGCCAGCGCGATAGTGCCGCCCGCGGCATTGGTGGCGGCAAAGTCGATGCCGGAGATCAGGGTCGGCGCGCTGATGCTGCCGCCGTTGATGGTGAGGTCGCCGGCGGCCAGGATTTGGTTGCTGACATCAACGTTGCCGGTGATGCCGACATTGCCGTGGCTTGTGACGCTGCCGGCCTGAAGATTGCCGGTCTTCGCCGTGAGATCACCCGCCGACAGGATCGTACCGGCTGTGGCATTGCCAGAGACGGTGAGGTTCATGGCGCCGGATTGGGCGAGCGCGATGTTGCCACCGTTCCCATTCGTCGCCCCAAAATCGACACCGGAGATCAGTAGGCCGGAGCTGAGGCTGGTCCCCTCGATACCGAGATTGCCGGCAGAGAGTACCTGACCACTCACATTCACGCGGCCGCTGGCCTTCAGATCGGTTTTGCCATGGCTGGTGATGCTGCTTGCCGTCAGATCCGTCGCCTGAGCGGTGAGGTCGCCGGCCGACAGAAGCGTGCCGACGTTGAGGCCGCCCGTCGAGGTGAGCGAGATATCGCCACTTGATGTTTGCACGATGTTGCCGTTGGCGGCAGCCGTTGCGGCGAAGTCGACACCGGAGACGATCGCCCCGGCCGCGATGCTCGGGCCTGAGACGCTGACGGTTCCACCGCCAAGGATTTGGCCATTGACGGTGGTAGCACCAGCAAGCGCGATATCCTTGTGGCCGGTGACGGTATCGGCCGTCACGGTGGCGGCATTGGCATTGATGGCACCGCCCGCCTCGATCGTCGATGCGGAGAGCCCACCGCTGAGCTGGGCTGTCAGGTCGCCAGTCTGGCCGAGGACGATATTGCCTCCTACCCTGCTGGTCGCGTCGAAGTCGATACCGGCGACGATAGATTGGGCCGACAGGCTCTGGCCAGTGAACAGGATGTTGCCGGAGCCGAGGATTTGGCCTGCAACCGTGGTCGCGCCATCGAGTGTGATGGCGCCGTGCGCTGTCACGGCATCGGCAGTCATGGTCGAGCCGCTGGCCGACAGCGCACCGGCAGAGAGCAGCGTGCCGGTATTGATCGCACCGGTCGAAGCGAGCGTCAGGTTGCCGCTCGTCGTCTGGACGATGTTCCCATTGGCGGCTGCCGTTCCGGCAAAATCGACGCCTGAGACGATAGCCCCAGTTTGGATGCTCGAGCCGGAGACGCCCACGTTACCGCCACCGAGCAGCTGATTGGCAACGGTCACGCCTCCGACGGCCGTTCCGGAAAGCGTTACATCCTTGTGGCCAGTGATTGAAGCTGCTGCGACGGACGTGCCGCTGAGATCGACGGCACCCGCTGCCTGTATGGTCGACGCAGCTACGGCGCCATTGACATTCACGGTCAGATCACCGCGTTGACCAAGGGCGATATTGCCGCCGGCGGCATTGGTGGCATCGAAATCAATACCGGAAACGATGGTCTGGGCGGACAGGCTTTGGCCCGTGATCGAAACGTTGCCGGACCCGAGGATCTGGTTTGCGATGCTGACCGCGCCATTGAGCGTGACAGCGCCATGTGCCGTCACGCTATCAGCGCCGACGGTGGAACCGGAGGCATTGAGATTCTCGGCCGATAACAATGTGCCAGCGCTGATGTTGCCGGACGACGTCAAGGAAATGTCGCCGCTTGCCGTCTGGACGATGTTGCCGCCGTTGGCCGACGTAGCAGAGAAGTCGACACCCGAGACAATAGTCCCGGCGTGGATGCTCGAGCCGAAGATTCCGATATTCCCGCCGCCAAGCACCTGATTAGTGACAGCGACGCCGCCCACCGCCGTTCCAGAAACAGTGACATCCTTATGGCCGGTGATCGAAGCTGCAGTGACGGATGCACCACTGAGGTTGATGGTGCCCGCTGCCTGTATGGTCGGCGCAGCAACGGCCGCGTTAACGTTCACAGTCAAATCGCCAGCTTGGCCAAGGACGATATTGCCGTTAGCTGCATTGGTCGCGTCGAAGTCGATACCGGAAACAATCGTCTGCGCCGACAGGCTCTGGCCGGTGATCGATAAGTTGCCGGAGCCGAGGATCTGGTTTGTCACGCTGATCGCGCCGCCGAGCGTGATATCACCGTGCGCAGTCATGCTACTCGCACCAACGGTCGAGCCCTTGGCACTGAGATTGCCCGCCGATAGCAGCGTGCCGGCGCTGAGTGCGCCCGAAGCCGCAAGCGTAAGGTCACCGCTCCCGGCCAGCACGATATTGCCATTGGCGGCGGCAGTCCTCGTGAAGTCGACGCCTGAGACTATGGTCCCGGCACCGATACTGGAACTGGAGATCGCAACATCCCCGCCGCCCAGCACCTGATTGGTAACATCAACGGGACCGCCTACGGCCGAAACGGTGATGTCCTTGTGACCGGTAATCGCATCGCTGGTGACTGCTGCAGCGCTCACATCGATGACGCCCGCGGCCTGGATGGTTGGCGCCGTGACGGCGCCATTGACGGACACGTTCAGATCGCCGGCTTGACCAAGGACGATATTGCCGCCAGCCGCATTTGTGCCACCGAAATCAAGGCCGGCGACGATGGTCTGTGCAGACAGGCTCTGCCCGGTGATCGAGACGTTGCCGTGGCCGAGAATCTGGCCGCTGATATCCACGCGACCGCTTGCGGTCGTCGTGCTGATGATGCCGCCAAGCGTCATGTCGTGATGGGCCGAGATATTGCCGGCGGTGATCGCCGCACCGCTGGCATTGAGATCGCCGGCGGACAGCAAGGTACCGACCTTGAGCTGGTCGGACGCAGTCAATGACAGATTGCCAGTCCCAGCCGTGGTCTGGCTGAGTATGACGCCGCCGCCAGAGGCATTGGTGGCGGCTATATCGACGCCAGAAACAACGGCGTCGGCTTTAATGTCGGAGCCGGAAACGCTGACATTGCCTGCACCGAGAACCTGGCCCGTCACATTGACGACACCACTTCCGGCCGTCCCGTTGGTGGCACCCGAAAGCGTAATGTCCTTGTGGCCGGTGATCGTATCGGCGGTGATGGTCTGGCCGCTGGCATTGATCGCGCCGGCTGCAAGCACAGTCCCTGCCTGGATGGCGCCGGCGCTGTCATTAATTGTCAGATCGCCGCTACCCGCCAGCACGATGTTACCGCCATTGACTTTGGTCGCGGCAAAGTCGACGCCGGAGGCGAGAAGACCGGCGCTGACGCCGTTGGCGTTGATGGTGGTATTGCCGGCGCTGAGCAATTGATTGGCGACATTGACCCCACCACTAATGCCGACATTGCTGTGGCTGGTAACGTTGTTGGCCTGCAACAGGGCGGCCTGAACCGTCAGGTCGCCGGCCGACAGCAAGTTGTCGGCAACGATATTGCCTGCGGTGGCGGTGAGCCCGAGCGTACCCGACGAGCCGAGAACAATACCGCCGCCGTTCGCGCCGGTAGCGGCAAAGTCGACACCGGCGGCAATGGCGCCTGCCTGAAGGGCAGAACCCGAGATCCCGACATTGCTCGCGGCCAAAACCTGGCCGCTGACGTCAACACGGCCGCCTGCCGTATTGACCGTAAGCGCTCCATGGGAGGTGATGCCGCTCACCATCAGCGATGCCGCTGAGATCGTCAGATTGTTGGCCGACTGAACGCCGCCCGCAGTCATATTGCCGGTCGCGGTCGTCTTGAGGCTTCCGGCCGACAAAAGATTGCCGGTGGCGATATTGCCGCCGGTCGCCGTCAGGCTCAGATCACCAGCTACCCCGAGCACCACATTGCCATTCGGATCAGCGCTGGTGGCGGCGATGTTGATGCCTGAGATGACTTTGCCGGTGGAGATGGACCGGCCGGTAACATTGACATTACCCTGTGCCTGCACATTGCCGGCAACGGCAATATCGAGAGCGGCACTCGAGGCGATGTTCTGGCCGCTCTGCAGCGAGGCGGCCGAGATCGAGCCGGCCGTAGCGGTCAGATTGAGGTCGCCTGTGCTATTGGCAGCCCCTGCGATCGCGATATCGCCAGAGGTGGCGACAAGGGTTGTTGCGCCATTGCCAGCGGTGACGCTGCCGGCGGCAATGCCACTACCCGAAGTCATCTGCACGGTCGTACCGCTATTGACATCGCCGGAGACGCTGAGCAGGCCGCTTCCGCTCGCAAGCACGATATCGCTATCCGCGGCAACGGACTGCAGGGTGATGCCCTGGTCGGCCTGAACGGCGACCTTCTGCTTCGAGGTTACCTTGGCGGCTGTGACCTTCTGCTTCGAGGTGATGGTCACCCCATCTCGCGCGGAAGCATTGCCGATCGAGATCTTTCCGTCGGCCGACAGCGACAGTTCGCCGGCATTGGCGGCCATGTCGCCGCTCATCTTGACGCCAGCGCCCTTTTCCGTGACGACGATCTTGATGCGGTCGGCCTGCATGGCGCCGAGCGCCGTGCCGTCGATCGCATACTCCGGCGTGCCCGAGGTGGCGGTCAGCGCCGTCGCCTCTCCGGTGGCATAATTGTATTGGCTGGCGCCACCAGTCAGTCGGATGGTCTTGCCATACACTGGAGCATTGACATGGATCTGGCGCGAGACGACATCGAAGAGATCGACTGCGCCGGGAGCGGTTGTGAGGTTTGTCCCTGCCCCTTCAAAGGTGACATCGCCGCCATTGACGGTGAAGCCCGTCAGGCTGCCATCGGCGCCGATAGTGGGGACACCGGTCGTCAGGGTGGCATGCGGCGTATTGATGAAGCCGCAGCCCGCACACGTTATTCCATTAGGGTTAGCTACTATAACATCCGCGCGACCACCGAACACCTCCATCTGACCGTTCAGCGCGGAACGATTGCCCGAGGTGACTTCGTTGAGAATGACGGAGGCCGGGTTCGAGGCATTGAGGTTCGGATTGCCCGGTGTCACCCCACCGAGGTTCGAGGTGCCGTTCTCGCCCTTGAAGTTGTTGAGGATCAGGCCCTGCGTGCCGACATTGAAGTTGTCGTATTTGTTGTATGACAGGCCGCTGGCATTCGGCGTGACGATATCGATCAGCGGCACGCCATTTGGGGCAGCGCCGACGCCTGGCTGGTTGGCGGCGGGCGCGGTGGTACTGGCCGATACCGATTGCGCATTGGCAATCGCCGGCTGCAAGAACAGGAGCGCGCTGAGGGTAACCGCAAGCGATTGATGTCCGAGGCGCAAGAGCCATAGAACGACTCTGCTTCCTCCGCTCCGCTCATTGAACGATTTGCTGGAATCCTGCCTCGGATGCTTGCCCACGATACGCTCTCGCCCTTTTGAGGCCAGGCTACGTCCGCGGATCTCGCAGGAAAATGTAGCCTATTTTGCGCCTCGCCCAGGCCGCGTCATGCGGCACATTTTGATGCTTTCTCTTGATGGACTTGGCAGGGAACGTCAATCTCTACACGGATATGGAGAGAAAACTTCGATCAGTTCGCGTAAGTTTGGTAAAGCGTGTGTGAATTTTACACCAATTACTATAGGAAACACAGACAAGAACACGCATCACGGATATTCCCTTGCGAGTGCTTCTGCTCTTTCGGCGACGCGACGGAGGGCAGGCTGAGGTGATGCTCCCGCGCAAACTCGACCTCAGTCACCTAGACCTTCGCTGGCGGCAAGCCGCGAATGCCGGCCGCAGGCATGGCAACGCACCTGTCGCTTGACCGTACGACCATCTTTCAGGGTGACCAGCCCATAAAAGGATAGATGTGACGGCAGCCCACATTTGGGGCAGGCCACCTGTGAAAGCGGCGGTTTTTGCCCGAGCCGGATCTTGGCGACAAGCCTTCCAGACGGGTCGCGTTGCTGCAACCATTCGGAAAATATTCGCAGCCAGCGGCCAGTCATAATCTGGGTGATACCCAATTGCCGTGAGGCCTCCGCCACACTGATTTGCTGCGACAACAGATGCACGAACTGCTCGAGTTTGTCGCGTCTTCGAAATCCTTCGAACGGCGTACCGGTACGGCGAGAGAAGCCCGTCGCACAATGATTGCAGGTGAAATATGGCGTTCCGCCCGGCGGCCGACCTTTATAGCGCAGGACCGTATTCAGGCTGTGGCAGTGGACGCAGGCCGGCGGATCGATGCTATGGGACCATGCTTCTTCGATCTCGGACAGGAAAAAGGATCTGAGGTCGGGGTCCGGATCATCAAGGGGACGTGGCTCTCCTCGAGACTGCATTTGCCAAATCAAAGGTGACAGGAAATCGAATGCCCGCGGTTCTTCCGATGTCTTTTTGGGCACTCACCAAGCCTCTTGTGTTGCGTAGCCGCTGCTGATTCTCGGCTTGTTTGCAGAGGACACATGCCATATCGCCGTCACGCTTCCAAATAGCACCTCCGTTCACCTGGGAGCAAACGTTCCGATTCACCACTGACGCGAATTGGGCTCGATGATCGAAACCATGTCGCTTTGCATCTAATGTGAGAGGTTGGGCGTTCCCCGCGCGACGTTCTCAATGTCGCTCATGAACCTGATGAAAAGGGCACGTCCCTGCGTGTCCTCGAACCGGCAGTGACGAGGGCCGGAAGCATGGGCCGAATGGTCATCACTATCCTCCGCATGGTTGCCGACATGGAACTGAAGTTCATCCAGGACAGGCCATGGCGCTTACTGGCGCGCGGTCACGTCGGTGACCCCCTCACATAGGTCAGCTCGATTCGCTTATTGCCGTCGATGGGTCGGCTTTCCGTCATCCCCATCCGTCGCAGCTCAAAGGCCAAAGACGATTTGACATACGGACGTGTCCAACATTTTCTTCGGTACCGGCACGGTATAGTCGCTAAGCGTCTTGACCTGCTCGATTTGCCCACTTTTTACAACGAGCGCGACACGGCATGAGACCTGGTCGTCATGTTCCGGGACATAGTAACGTTTTCTAATGGTGACGGTGGGCGAGTAAGCCACAGCGTCCTCGTGCCATGAGCCACCAATGCGTGTTGTAATCGTTCGTTCCCACGTCAGTGTCAACGTTCCAGACGTGGCATTTCGCTCGGTCGCAGGCCCGAACTTCTCCTCGAATATAGACAATGGTTTTCCACGCCATTGAGTGTTGAGATGATTGAAGGGCGCTGCGAGCGCGACGCCAACACCGTTTGCCACCTTTTGAATGCCCTGTTGCACTTGCGCGCATCCGGAAAGAAGCAAAGCGAAACTTGCAAAGATTGTCAGTATCTTCATTGGATCAGTCACCAATTTTCTTGAAGGTGATTGAGGAAAGGGTGAAGGTGATGATTTCATAGCGTATATCTGCAATCGCCTTCGTCCGATTAATAATCCCCAGTTGTGCCGCTGCCAGCGGCACGATGAGGTGCTAATTTCGCGATGCTCGCCCACACGAATTTAACGCCGCTAGAAATGTATCGCATCAATCGCCCCCGGCTGCCGGTTTCAGATGTCAAACGCATGGATATCGTCATCTCCTCAGCCCCCTCTTGCGGCAGGCGCGGTCTTCACGCCGCCGTCGAGCTTCTTGTAGAGTTCACCCAATTGGGATTTCGGCGTCGCACACCCTCTCGAACGGGCAATATCCGTCAGTACCTGATTGCGATTGCGCAAGGCGTCGATTTCGATCTTCTCCGGCGATTTGGGATCCATGAAAAACAAGGCCGGCCAGAACAGAAGAACACCCGTGGCGCCGAGGATGACATTCTTGCCCTGGGCCTGCGAACGCTCCTTGACGGTCGAGAGTATCTGACGTTCGTTCGCCGCAAATTCGCGATTGATGCCGCTGCACTGCAGTCCGGTATCACCCGCGCTGGTCGATGCGATCGGATGCGCCTCGCGGCCACCACAACCCGACAGTATGATTGAACAGCTCAAAAGCACTGCGGTAGATAGCGCGCGAGCTTTTCGGTCTTTCATCGTTCTGAAATTCATGATCTTACCCTGCTTCACTTTTACCAACGTATTGAAGTACTTACGAAAAGAAGTCCGGAGTCGCGGCGGTCGACCGTGCCGCCGAGGACATCCGAGTAACCCATATCGAAATTGACATTGCCGCCGGCGAGCTTGGCGCCGACCGTCCAGCCAACCATGTCGCCGCCTTCGATGTGCTGGCGGGCCTGGGATGCGATCCGTCCGTAATCGAGGCCGAGATAGGGGCGGAACTCGCCGAGGATCTTCGCAAGTGCTGCATTGTCCGCGAAAGGCTGCGTACGCCAGACGAGATCGTTACGAATGAAGAAGCCGTTATTGCCGAAAAGCATGGTCTCGCGCGTGCCGCGCACGGAGGAATAGCCACCGATCGAGATCTGCTCGGCCCCGAACAGCTTGTCGGGAGAATATTGGCCGGTCACGATCGAATGGATTTCGAAATGCTGGTCCGCAAGCTCGAATGGGCGCGTCATCGTGACCGTGCCGGTGAACTTGGAAAAACGAGGATCTGCACCCCCTGCCCCGATATCGCCGGGAGCGACAGCATTGAAGAGGTTGAGCCCCTGGCTGTAGGACAGGTCGAAAACCCAAAGGCCGCCGAGCATGCGCCGCGAATGCGAAATACCGAGATCGCCGACCGTATATTTGCGGCTGCCGACCTCGATCCTGTTGCTCAGCAGGAAGTTGTTAGTTTCCTTGTAGGTAAGCCCGCTGTTGAAGGTGGTGATCGAATCCTTGTCGCGGAAAATCACGCGGTCAGCGCCGATACCCGCCTGCTTGGAATCGCCCGAGGTATCCAGCGGCCCGAAATTGCCCGGTATGGAGCTGTCATATTCATAATAGGAGGCGTTCGCCGAGAACGTCCAATAGCCGTAAGGAATACTCGCATTGCCGGAATAGCTGTTGCTCTTGCCTTGGCCGTCGTTGCGCCACGGGTAGTCCGGTCCCGTATGCTCGTAGGCGAAGTTCCATTGGTCGTTGAGACCGAAGAGACCGTCGTAGCCGACCGAGGCCGAACTCTTGGAATATCCCGTCTGCCATTGACCAAGATTGCTGTTGCCGACGGAAAGATGCCAGGGATGGCTTGGCTTGTTTTCGATATTGAGGATCGACGTGCCGTCCGTCTTGCCCGGCAGCATCGCCGTCTTGGCATTGTTGGAGGTCAGACGGTTGATCTGGTCGAGACCCTGCTCGATGTCGCGCAGATTGGTGATCTCACCCTTCATGCCGGGAAAGGCGGTGGCGATCATACCGGAACCCATCGTGCCAAAAGCGGGTGCCGGCCTGCCGTTGACATAGATATCGGCAAGCGTGCCCTCGACGGCGACCAGGCGCAAGGTTTTGGCCCTGGCGATGTCCTGTGCCGGCACGTAGACGCGAGAACTCACATAACCCCTGTCGAGATAGAGATGCGTCAGGTCGCGCAGCAGCACGTTGATCTCGCCGACGCCGACGCAGTGGTTCGCATAAGGCGCCGTGATCTTGGCTATGGCAGCCGCCGAAAACTGCCTGACGCCTTCGACCTCGACATGGGTGATCTCAAAACAGGGACCAGCCTTCTTGGCCCCGGCAGCGGCCGATGGTCGAGCCTCCGTCGGCGATGGTTGTGGCGTCATCTCGCCGAGCGCCTTGAGGCGCTGCTGTTCGGCTTCCTGTGCCTGTCGGCGCGCGAAATCGTCGTTGGGCGTCTGAGCGGCCGCTCTCGAGACGGCAAAGGTCGCCGCCAGCAAGACGCTGGCGGTCAGGGCAAAACCGTAGCGGACGGGCGCCGGGCGCCGGGCAGACGTCAGGAACATGTCCGTCTGGTCAGTTGGACGCGGCCTTTTGCAGCGCATCCAGCGCCGCAGGCAATCCCTTCAGAGAGAATTTGATATTGACCTTCTGGCCATTCATCATCTGGACGCGGCCGGTACCGTCCGTTGCCTTGGTGAGGACCGCCACCATCTTGGTGTCCAGCTTCTGCTGCGACCAGCAACCGGCCTGGTTGCAATTGCGGTAGGAAAGCTGCACGACCGGCTTATCAGCCGCATCGATACCGAGCCCGGCCGGCAGGTACATATTGAGCGGTACCAAGGCCGTCAAAACCAGCTCGGTTGCCGGCTGCTTCGTGCTCTTCTGCTTCGGCGCAGCGGGTGCATCCGCCTTGGCGATCGCGAGCGTCAAAACATTGACGTCCTGCTCGCCCTGCTTGACCGTGGCGATCTGCGCCACTTCGCAATGGGTGGCCGACGAGCCATCGGCAGCTTTGCCGTCGATGCAGCGATAATACCAGTCGTCGAATTTTTGTACGCGCGCCTGCGGAGCCGGCTGCTGCGTGCTGCCTGCGGCTTCGGCTGCTTTCTGCTGGGCATCCGTATTGGCCGGTGCCGCCGCCGGCTGCTCCTGCGCAATCATTGGGAAAGCAAGCAACGTCGAAGAAAGAAAAACTGCTGAAGTCAGAGTCTTGAAGGAATGGGTTTTATTGGCGGGGGACATACAAATTACCCAAAGTCAAAGCCATTCGCTTGCGCAAGGCGTGCCTTGCTCAATCGGCATGTCGGTCAAAATTCAGGAAGATTCACCACATAGTGGCGTAGCCGATCATGGGCCTGATCCGCTCAATAGCAGATTTCCAAAAAAGTACAGCAAAAAGTAGCAAGAACGGTGGAGATTCACACGCGCGTTTTTAGATATCCGTGTAAAATCTGCAACAGCGACATTCGACAATTGAATAAAATTGTCGTTGGCTCTCTCCGGATTATCCCCCATTCGCCGAAGGTTTGAGGCCGTCGCCGGTCAGCGTCTTCGGCTCTTTGAGGAAAATTGCGCTCGCGGGGTTGTGGTGGGACGCCCAGAAGGCGGCCCACGACCCGCAAAGGTTGGCTGAATTTCAGACGTTACCTGCGTGAAAATTGAGGGCGTTGTGTACACGCACGCTCTGTGAGGCGCGGACCGAACGAGATGAATGACTCGTGGGGTTGCAGACAGCTTCAAGCGCGACCTTAATGTCTCATATAGGCGTCATCTGAAATTGAATGCGTCATCTCTCGGCTTTGAAAGTGCGGCCGAGATCTGGCCCGGTGCCGAAATAATGTCGAAACACGTAAAACAGCGGGCTCCACGTGCTGGTATCGATATGGTTGGTGCCAGAGACAACGATATCCTTGTGCGCGTGGACGCGAAGGACCTTCGCTTCGATGATGGAGAAGGCTTCGGGACGCTCGGCGGGCCATTCCGCACCGGGAGGATGCGCCGCCACCAACTCCGCCTCGAACTGGATCGGACATTCTGCGATGCGCAGAGGCCGCACGAGATCGGCGGTCTGCGGCGTGAAGCCGGCCAAATCGAATTTATCGGTCTCGAAACGATAGCCGATCTTTTCCTTATGCGGGGGAACGGGAGCGCGGCCCGTGGTCGGCGCGATCGCCTCGACCTTCGGCCACAGCTCCGGCGACGGAAAATTCAGCACCAGCTGACGCTCGCGCAGGAGATTTTCCCGGCCCTTGCTGGTCGACGTCAGACCCAGAATGACCCGGTCATATAGGGCCCAAAACGAGGACATCGGCGAGATATTCGTCGTGCCGTCAGGATTGAGGCTCGTAATTAGCACGACGGGAGTGCCGACATAAAGCACGCTCGGCTTTATTTCGATATGCTCGCCACCGGTCTCGGCGGCGCTGAATTCGGCTGTGTTCGTCAACATTGCAACTCTCCTTTGAAAGTTTCAGTGTAGCCTATATGCCGCCTGCAATAGTTCGGCCCTGACCGAACTATTGCTTAAAAGTCGCGCGGCAGCCTCATGCCTCAAGGCAGCCCTCGAACGACGCTGATCCCTCTTCTCTTCCTTGTGCACAAGCTTGGTCCTGCCACCCGGTGAACTCCGATGAAGGACTTGCGAGATTTTCGCCGGCTGATTTATACGCGCTCGTCGGCGCGCGCCGGCACAACGATCACCGTATCTTCAGCCATAAGCATTCGCCCATCCTGAGCCCGCAATTCCAGCCGCCGCACCGGCAGCTTTGTCGCTCTGTCGACCAGTGTCACATGCGGCTCATTGGGTTCGAAGAAGAAATCCTCGCCCCATTGGCGAAGCGCGACCAGCAGCGGAAACAGACCCTGCCCCTTCTGTGTGAGAACATATTCCTGGTAGGGACTGCCATCGGAGGCCGGCACAGTATCCATGATGCCGTGAGCGACGAGATTGCGCAGCCGGACCGAGAGGATGTTCTTGGCAAGGCCGAGGCTTTTCTGAAATTCGCCGAACCGGCGTAGCCCATCGAAGGCATCGCGGATGATCAGCAACGACCACCAGTCGCCGATCGCATCGAGTGGCCGCGCCACTCCGCACATGGAATCCTTGTGGCTCACTCTCTTAGCCATACCGTCGTGCCCTCGCTTGCTCGTCTGTCATCATTCGCGCCGCAGCAATATGCGGCTGCAGCGCCTTGCAGAATATATTGGTTGCAAACTAAAACCACAAGAGATACTGGAATCGTGGTTTCAAATTAAAACCACATTAGGAGAACAACCGTGATTCCCGCCAATGAAACATTCGCCGGCACATTCCCCTTCGCTCCGCATTTCAACGATGCACCGGGTTTCCGGATGCATTATGTGGACGAGGGACCACGTAACGGCGAGGTTATCCTCTGCCTGCATGGGGAGCCGACCTGGGGCTATCTCTTTCGCCATCTGATCTCGACGCTGAGCCAGACGCACCGCGTCGTTGTTCCCGACCACATGGGTTTTGGCAAAAGCGAAACGCCTGAAGGACGCAGCTATTGGCTGCAGGACCACATCGCCAATCTGGAGGCCTTCGTGCTCGCGCTCGGCCTCACCGACATCACTCTCGTCATGCACGATTTCGGCGGCCCGGTCGGCATGGGCTTCGCCGCCCGACACCCCAACTGCGTCCGCCGCATCATCTCGGCAAACGGCCCGACACCGTTTGGCCAGCCGGATCTTGTCGATCAGGTGATGGCAAACGCTGCCTTATCTCCGTGGTTTCAATGGATCATCAAGGCCGAGGCCGACGGCACGCTGGAGCCGGTACTCAACAATCTCGGCTATAACATCCTCAGCACGCTCAAGCTCAACGGCTTCGAAAACAACGCCATCATCGACGACACCTGGCTCGAGGCTTATGGCGCCCCCTTCGCCACTGCCGCCGAGTGTCTCGGCGCACTGGGCTGGGCCAAAGGCTTTGCGACTGGCGCCCACCAATTCGAGATACCCGATGCAGCGGCCGAGCGCATCATCCGTTGCAAACCGGCGCTCGCCATATGGGGCGAGGCGGACAGGACGTTGCATGCGGAGCATTTCCTGCCTCTCTTCTCCACGCTGTTCCCATCGGCTCCGATAGAGCGTCTCCCGGTCGCCGACCACTACTGCTTTGAAGATGCCCCGGACATCATCTCGCGCCTGATCGCGGATTTTCTGCGACGGACCTGAACATCACGCTTTGAGACGAAATCCGAAGCAAAATGCAGGAGCGAGAAAATCTTTCCGCTTCTGACAACCACGACGTGGCTCGACTACAGTCCACCTACCGCCATATGGCGCTTTGGAAATGCCATTGAAAATCGGCGAACGGCGGCCGATGTCAGCTGATTGAATGCCGCTCCGATTGACATTCTCCGCGGTTGTGACACCGTTCCGCACGGTTGCCGCCCCATAGTCCCGAGACAAAATGACAAAGCGATCACAAGCTGTTATTACCACTGCGGAAGAACGCCCACGCGACGGATGGAACGATCCCGTCCATGGCTTCATCTCCTGGCACACGCTGCTTAGCAGCGACATCACCCCCACCGACAGCATGAGCGCCGGCATCGCGGACCTCGCCCCGGGCGGCGAACTCAAGCCGCATCGCCACAACCCATCGGAAATTTACTTCGTCTTCGAGGGAACCGGCATCGTCCAGATCGACGGCCAGGAGACGACGGTGGAGCCCGGCACGACCGTCTTCATCCCGGGTAACGCCGAACATGGCATCCGCAATGAAGCGTCCGCCAACCTGAAATTCTTCTATGTATTTCCGACGGGATCGTTTGCTGACGTGATCTATCGGTTTCCAGAGAGTTAAGGTTTTGACCGATCGTTTCTGAGCGCTGTGCCTGGCGTCTGCGAAATCCATCTATGCGCCGTTTGAAAAGCTGAAACATACCGACGATAGTCGCATTGGTAATCAGGCCATCAGTCTGCCGGAGCTTGTCAAAGCCAAATTTGAGAGCATCACGATATGACGCGACTTCCTGTGCCGCTGGAGACTCCAGCCCCTCCGAAAATAAGTTCGCCTGAAACAACTCATCCGGGGTGGTGACGATGTTTTCGATCTCCGAGCTCGCTTTTGCCTCCTGCAATGCAAGCGTGTCGACTAGAATTCCTGGATTGGGTATTGCGACCACTCGCCCCTTCAACTTAGCGAGCCATCTGTTAGCTGGAGCGAGTGTCTTGAAAACCTCGATGGGTTCCTCAGCCATAAGCGATGTCAGATCGGGATGGACGGACTGAGAAGATGAAAACTTCCCGATCGGGGTGATTTTGGCGTTCTTGCCACCGCACTTCCCGATCGGTAAGACTTGCATTATTTTTGGGAGAAACTTCCCGTACGGTAAGCCGGTTGAGGAGATGTTCGATGTACAGGTCTACACGGGATTTCGGCGCCGCCGTTCGAGAGAAACGCAAAGCCCTGGGCTGGACCCAGACCGAGCTTGCGGCGCGTTCAGGCACGGGCGAGCGCTTCATCGTCGAACTCGAATCCGGCAAGCCAAGCTGCCAGCTCGAAAAATCCCTGGTCGTGGCACGCACCGTGGGGATCGAGATCGGTGACCTAAAGACGGTCCGATCTGTTCCGGCATCATCGGATGATGACCTCGACTTCCTACCAACCTTCGGGGATAGTCGATGACGACGATCTTCTACGAGAGCCCGCCTGTGGAGGCATAGTTCAAGATTACACCCAGGCCATGTTTTGGTACCGCAGGTCTGCCGAGCAACGCGACGCTGCCGCAGAAAACAATATTGGTCATATGTTTGAAGCTGACCTAGGTGCAACGACACATGCAGCAAGCCATTATCTGGCACCGAAAGGCGGATGAGCCTGCAAAGTTTAATTTGCAGAGGCTATTCCCTGTTAAAATGGCGTGATTCATAAGCTACGGTTGTTTAGTTAGGACACGTTCCCGCATAAATTTCGTCAATCCGGCCGAATCGCCAGGGCAAATGCCGGCTACTGAACACGATGCTTCTTCACAGGCAGGAATGACACCGCCTTGTCAGCCAACTTCCCGAGCTTTTCCCAGTCTGGCAGATCTTCCTCGGTCAAACGCTCCTGGATTGCCGCCAACATCCATCCCGCCGCGGCAAAATCTTCCATAGCCTTAAGGACTTTGAATTTCTTGAGACATGCCTCGACGGCTGGTCGAGCTCTGGGCTCATCCTTGTAGTCCGTGGCAATTAGTCGCTTCGCATCCAGAAAACCTTCGGCGATCCGCCGCCGGTGTTCTTCATTGTCGAGGATCACGTTGAAGGTGAAAAGCAACGTCTCCAGCAGATTTCGGGCTTCATCGTCAGGGCCATACATGCGTGTTTCCCCGTCAGTTTACTCCCTACAAGTGTATCTACTTGTAGGCTAATTAGGAATCCTTGAAATTGAGGGAACGAGTGAAAAGGCATGCTATGATATGGAAACGAGATACGAATTATCCTCCCCACCATTGCCGCTCTGATATCCATTCAACGATCATGCGTGAGAGGCTTTGGGAGCGGTGCTAAGAACTATCCGGATTACTCAGGCTATTCCGAGACTTTCAAAAATAAAGCGACGAGCGGCTCGTTGATATAATAATTGTTCCTGCCGCTCTGATGCTTTGTCAGAAAACCATGCTCGGCAAGGGTGTCGAGATACTTGGCAGCGGTTTGCCGCGTTATGCCGAGGTCAGTTTGAACATAGTCGATTCGCGTATAGGGGTGCCTGAAGAGGTTGTTTAGCAAGTCTTGTGAATAAAACTTAGGAAGCTCGCCCCGCAGTCTTTTCTTCATCGACGCCATTTGTTCGCGAATATTTTCCACGAGATCCAGCGTTGTTCTGGCCGTCTCGTCGACCGCTTTGAGCATGTAAATGAGCCAGCTTTCCCACTCACTGGTATCGCGAACGTGCTGCAATAACCGGTAGTATTCGCTCTTTGCGGTATTGATAGCTCTGCTGAGATAGAGGATCGGGATTTCCAGCAAATCCACTCGCGTGAGATAAAGCACGTTGAGAATTCGCCCAATTCGTCCGTTTCCGTCCGGGAATGGGTGGATGCTTTCGAATTGATGATGGATCAATGCCATTTTGATCAGCGGATCGAGCGTTGACAGCTGGTCATCGTTGATGAAGCGCTCAAGCCCGTTCATTGCTGAATTTATTTCGTTCTGATCCTGAGGAGGCACATAGACGATCTCGCCTGAGCGATCGTTTCTAAGCGCCGTGCCTGGCGTCTGACGAAATCCATCCGTGCGCCGCTTGAGGAGCTGAAACATGCCGACGATCGTTGCATTGGTAATCAGGCCATCAGTCTGCCGAAGCTTGTCAAAACCGAATTTCAGGGCATCACGATATAGTGCGACTTCTTTTGCCGCCGCAGACTCTAGTCCCTCTGGAAACAGGTCCGCCTGAAACAACTCGTCCTGGGTGGTGACAATGTTTTCGATTTCCGAGCTCGCCTTAGCCTCTTGCAATGCAAGCGTGTCGATCAGAATTCCCTGATTGGGTATTGCCGCTGCTCGGCCCTTCAACTCAGCGAGCGATCTGTTGGCTGCCGCAAGCGCCTTGAAAACTTCGATCGTTTCCAAGCCATCAAGCGACGTCAGATCGGGAAGCTGGTAGGATGGATTTAACATAGGCGACTCGATAAGTTAAAAAAACTCGATTTTTTTAACACGTTCGTCTCGATATGTTAAATCCGCACCCATGGTTACCTGTGCGGGGCAATCCAAAATGTGAGTTGAATTCCGAAGAGCAGGCGTGCCGGGGAGCGCCTTCAGCGTGGCCCTGTGATCAATTGTGATCGCAAAGAGTAAAAACCCGCGACGCTTGCCGCGGACACGCGCATCATAAGCATATGATAACACACACGTTTATGGCGGAGAGGGTGGGATTTGAACCCACGATGCCCTTGCAGGCATGCCGCATTTCGAGTGCGGTGCATTCGACCACTCTGCCACCTCTCCGGTTATGCTGGTCGGCGCTTATTCGGCGCGGGCTGTCTCATAGCGACAGACGAGGGGGATGGCAAGGGCGAATGTGAAAGCTTTTCATCCTTTTGCCTTGACAGATCAGGGGCGCTTATATATCCCGTGCGACGCAATAGGTGTGGATAAGTCCGCGCCTTGCCTGCCCTGCTTCGCGCAGGGTTTCACCGGCAGATCTTTTACAAGGCCTCAGGCCTTTGGAATTCCTGCTAAGTTTCGACTGATAAAAAGACGGCCGCTCGCCACTATGGCGAGAGAGCCGGAACGAACATGAAAGGATAAAAAATGTTCGCAGTCATCAAGACCGGCGGTAAGCAGTACCGTGTGGCAGCCAACGACGTGCTGACCATCGAGAAGCTCGAAGTCACCGCCGGCGGCACCGTAGAATTCACCGAAGTCCTCGTTATCGGCGAAGGCGCCGACGCTTCGATTGGTGCTCCCTTCGTCAAGGGCGCTTCCGTCAAGGCCGAAGTGGTCGAGCACAACCGCGGCAAGAAGGTCATCGCCTTCAAGAAGCGCCGTCGTCAGAACTCGAAGCGTTCGCGCGGCCATCGCCAGCATCACACGGTCGTCCGCATCACGGACATCGTGGCTGCCAAGTAAGTAACGGGATCAAGGTTTAAAGGAGAACTCCAATGGCACACAAAAAAGCTGGCGGTTCCTCGCGCAACGGTCGCGATTCCGAATCCAAGCGCCTTGGCGTGAAGAAGTTCGGCGGCGAAGCCGTCATCGCAGGCAACATTATCGTGCGTCAGCGCGGCACGCAGTGGCACCCGGGTTCCAACGTTGGCCTCGGCAAGGATCACACGATTTTTGCGCTTACGGCGGGCAACGTGAACTACCGTACGAAGGCCAATGGCCGCGTGTACGTGTCTGTAATGCCGAAAGCGGAAGCAGCGGAATAAGCCGGTAGCGCTCTAAAACAGCCGGCGTCTCATCGACCCGGCTGACCGCATCAGGTTCAGTCCAGAAAACAGGGGAGATGGGGCGCCATCTCCCCTTTTTCTTTACCCTCAACCAAGGAGGACTGAACCATGCAAGGCGAATTGTTAAGGGAAGACCAATCGAGGTCTCCCGAAGAACGGCTGAGGCCGGAGCGGTTAAGGACCGATTGCCCTGTCTTACTGTCGGAAAGGCTCGTTCTGCGCGCGCCCCACGAAGAAGACATCGACGCCCTTGCCCATCTCGCCAACAACGCCAATGTCGCCACAATGGTATCGCGTATGCCGCACCCGTATACGAACGCCGATGCCGCCGATTTCGTGCGACGCACGAAGCTTGGCGAGATTGGCAAGTGCGTCTATGCCATTACCAAAGCCGACAACGGCGCCTTTCTCGGCTGCTGCGGGGTCGAACCCACGGGCGATCCGAACACCGTCGAGATCGGTTACTGGCTGGGCGAACCCTATTGGAACCAGGGCTACACCACGGAAGCGGCCCATGCCCTTATCGACATGGTCTTCCGCACGCGTGAAAACGTCGCCCAGATCGATGCCCGCTGCCGGGTAACGAATGTCGCCTCGCGGCGCGTCGTCCAGAAGTGCGGCTTCCAGTTCCAGGGATCCGGCCTCGCCGCTTCGCTGGCGCTCGGCAGCACCGTTCCGGTCGAATGGTACAGGCTCGATCGCAAGACCTGGATCTCGCTGCGCAGCTGGGGAGGCATGAGATGAACGCTCTCGCCCTCACCCGCCGCGATGCCCGCATCCTGATGCCCGGGCCGACGCCGGTCATCCAGACCGGCCGACTGATGCTGCGCCCGCACCGGCTCAGCGACGCCGATATGATTGCGGAATCGCTTTCGGATTTCGCCGTCACCCGCATGCTGGCCCGCGTCCCCGCGCCCTATGACCGGCAGGATGCGCTGGATTGGCTGATCCAGCACACCTCCGGCCTTGGGCTCGATTGGCAGCTCGCCATCACCGAGCGGGATGATGCCCATATCGGCTGCGTCGGCATCGAGCTCCGCCACGGCCTCTGGCACCTCGGTTACTGGCTGAACCGCTTCTACTGGCGGCAAGGCATCATGACCGGAGCGGTCAAGGCTGCGCTCGAGCGTTTTGCCCGCCGCATGCCCGAAGTCGCCGTCCATTCCGGCGCCTTCGCCGACAACCCAGCATCCTTGAAGCTGCAGCAGAAGCTCGGCTTCGAGATCACCGGTTGCTCGGAGATCTACAGCTTTGCCCGCAACACCATGGTTCCGCATATCGAAACCATGCTGAAGCCGGGTGCGCTGCGGCTCTCGCAAGCGGCCTAAAGCCATAAAAATCAGGTCATCGCCGATCAAATCGGCGGTGACCTTCATGCCAATCGTGCAGTTCCGCCCCTTTATGGCACTGGAACCGCACGATATTCTTTGACCTAAGCCTGAAGCGCCTATATCGAAGGCGACATGACGGGCAAGCAGCCGCCCGATGCGTCTTTTGGATGCGTGAGGCGCGGCAGACATTGAAAAGAGCGCATAGGCTTTTGTGAATCCCATTCGATCCGAAGGGATATGCGCCGACACCGGGTGACGGACGTAAGATGAAATTTCTCGACGAAGCAAAAGTCTATATTCGCTCGGGCGACGGCGGCGCAGGCAGCGTCTCCTTCCGCCGCGAGAAATTCATCGAATTCGGCGGTCCCGACGGCGGCGATGGCGGCCGCGGTGGCGATGTCTGGGTCGAGGCCGTCAACGGCCTCAACACGCTGATCGACTTCCGCTACCAGCAGCATTTCAAAGCCACGATCGGCACGCATGGCATGGGCAAGAACCGCGCCGGCGCCAAGGGCGAGGACGTGACGCTGAAGGTGCCAGTCGGCACGCAGATCTTCGAAGAAGATGGTGAAACCCTGATCTGCGACATCACGCAGGAAGGCCAACGTTTCCGCCTTGCCGCCGGTGGCAATGGCGGCTTCGGCAACGCCTACTTCAAATCCTCGGTCAATCAGGCGCCCGATTGGGCCAATCCCGGCCTGCCGGGCGAAGAAAAGACCATCTGGCTGCGGCTGAAGCTAATCGCCGATGCCGGTCTCGTCGGCCTGCCGAATGCCGGAAAATCGACGTTTCTCGCAGCAGTTAGCCGCGCCCGGCCGAAGATCGCCAATTATCCGTTCACGACGCTGCATCCCAATCTCGGCGTCGCCACCATCGACGGGCAGGAATTTATTCTCGCCGACATACCCGGCCTGATCGAGGGCGCCCATGAAGGTGTCGGCATCGGCGACCGCTTCCTCGGCCATGTCGAGCGCACCCGCGTGCTGCTGCATCTGGTTTCCGCCCAGGAGGAAAAGGTCGGTAAGGCCTACAAGACCGTGAAGCACGAGCTCGAAGCTTACGGCAACAGCATCCCCGACAAGCCTGAAATCGTCGCTCTCTCGCAAATCGACGTGGTGGACGAAGAGACGCTGAAGAAGAAGACGCGCGAACTGGCACGGGCCTGCGGCAAGACGCCGTTCCAGATTTCCGCTGTCACCGGCAGCGGCATGACCGAAGTGCTGCGCGCACTGCGCGGCGTGATCGTCGAAGCCAATGCCGGCGAGGCGGACAAGCCGGCAAAGTCGCCGAAAGTGCGGCACCGCGACATGCAGGCCGCCGACGATGAAGGCGCTGACGAGCACCTTGGTGAAGACGGGGATGATCGGGGATGACAGCCCGCAAGCCGCTCGACCGCTACCGCCGCATCGTCATCAAGATCGGCTCCGCTCTCCTGGTCGATCGCAAGACCGGGTTGAAGAAATCCTGGCTCGACGGCATGTGCGCCGATATCGCCGCGCTGAAGGCCAAGGGCATCGATGTTCTGGTCGTCTCCTCGGGCGCGATCGCGCTCGGCCGCTCCGTTCTCGACCTGCCTTCCGGCGCGCTGAAGCTGGAGGAAAGCCAGGCGGCGGCCGCCGTCGGCCAGATCTCGCTCGCCCGCGCCTGGTCGGAAAGCCTTTCGCATGACGATATCGTCGCCGGCCAGATCCTGCTGACGCTTGGCGACACGGAAGAGCGCCGCCGTTACCTCAACGCCCGCGCCACCATCAACCAGCTCCTGAAGATCGGCGCCGTGCCGATCATCAACGAGAACGATACAGTCGCAACCAGCGAAATCCGCTATGGCGACAACGACCGTCTCGCCGCCCGCGTCGCCACCATGACCGGCGCCGATCTGCTGGTGCTGCTGTCAGATATCGACGGGCTCTACAGCGCCCCGCCGCATCTCGATCCGCAAGCCAAGTTCCTGGAAACCATCGCCGAGATCACGCCGGAAATCGAGGCCATGGCCGGCGGCGCCGCCTCCGAACTGTCGCGCGGCGGCATGCGCACCAAGATCGATGCCGGCAAGATCGCGACGGGCGCCGGCTGCGCCATGATCATCGCGTCGGGCAAGACCGACCGGCCGCTGAAATCAATCGAAAGCGGCGTCCGCTCCTCCTGGTTCGCACCATCGGGCACGCCCGTCACGGCCCGCAAGACCTGGATTGCCGGTCAGCTGCAGCCGGCTGGCGAACTGCATGTCGACGATGGTGCCGTTACCGCGCTTGGGGCCGGCAAGAGCCTGCTGCCCGCCGGCGTGCGCAATGTCGTCGGTCATTTCGGCCGCGGCGACACGGTCGCCGTCATCGGCCCCTCGGGCCGCGAAATCGCCCGCGGTCTTGCCGGCTACGATGCCGAAGAGGCCCGCCAGATCACCGGCCGCAAATCGGCAGAGATCGCGGCGATCCTCGGCTATGCCGGCCGCGCCGCCATGGTGCACCGCGACGACCTCGTCATGACCGCGTCCGTCAAGACGAAGGCCGAGAAATCGAAGAAGGATGAAGCTCATGCTTGATACTGTCGCACAAAGCTCCGACATCGACGCCCTCATGAACGATATCGGCCGCAAGGCCCGGGCTGCGTCGCGACCGTTGGCCTTTGCTTCGACTGAAAGCAAGAACAAGGCCTTGAACGCCATGGCGGATGCCATTCTCGCCCGCAAGGATCATATCCTTTCTGAAAACGCCAAGGACCTGAAGGACGTCGAGGGCACGGATATGCTCGCCTCCTTCGTCGATCGCCTGACGCTGAACGAAAAGCGTGTCGCCGAGATGGCCGAAGGCATCCGCGCCATCGCGGCCCTCGCCGATCCGGTGGGTGAAGTCATCGCCGCCTGGGATCGCCCGAACGGCCTGAAGATCGAGCGCGTCCGCACGCCTCTCGGCGTTATCGGCGTCATCTTCGAAAGCCGCCCGAATGTGACGGCCGATGCCGGCGCGCTATGCCTGAAGGCCGGCAACGCCGTGATCCTGCGCTGCGGCAGTGATTCGCGCCGCTCCTCGCAGGCCATTCATGATTGCCTCGTGGAAGGCTTGAAGGCCGCCGGCTTACCGGAACATGCGATCCAACTCGTGCCCGTCAGCGATCGCGCCGCCGTCGGCGCCATGCTGCGTGGTCTTGAAGGCAATATCGACGTCATCGTGCCGCGCGGCGGCAAGAGCCTCGTCGCCCGCGTCCAGACCGAGGCGCGCGTACCGGTCTTTGCCCATCTCGAGGGCCTCTGCCATCTCTACATCGATGCCTCGGCCGATCTGGAGATGGCGAAATCCATCGTCGTCAACGCCAAGATGCGCCGCACCGGCATCTGCGGCGCCGCCGAAACCCTGCTGGTGGACAAGAAGGTTGCCTCCACCCACCTGAAGCCGCTGCTCGACGGACTGGCCACGGCAGGCTGCGAAATCCGCGGCTCCGCCGATGTGCTCAAGCTTGAGCCCGGCCTGCAGGTGGCAACGGAAGAGGATTGGTCGACGGAGTATCTGGCGCCGATCATCTCGGTCGCGCTGGTCGACGGCATTTCCGGCGCCATTGCCCATATCGGCAAATATTCGTCGAACCATACCGAAGCGGTAATCGCCGAGGACCCTGCGGTCGTCGAACGCTTCTTCACCGAGATCGACTCGGCGATCCTGCTGCACAATGCCTCGACGCAATTTGCCGATGGCGGCGAATTCGGCATGGGCGCGGAAATCGGCATCGCCACCGGCAAGATGCATGCGCGAGGACCTGTTGGCGTCGAGCAGCTCACCTCCTTCAAATATCGCGTTCGCGGCACCGGACAGATACGGCCCTGACGTGCTGAAAGAAGAGGTCGATCAACGCTATCTGCGCATGCCCCATGCCGAGCGCGGCATGGTGGTCGGCCTTTTCGGCGGCTCCTTCAATCCGCCGCATCGCGGCCATGCGCTGGTCGCCGAGATCGCCATCCGCCGCCTCGGCCTTGACCAGCTCTGGTGGATGGTGACGCCCGGCAATCCGCTGAAGAGCCGCAATCATCTGGCGCCGCTTGCCGAGCGCATCGCACTCAGCGAGCAGCTTCTCCACGATCCGCGCATCAAGGTGACGGCCTTCGAGCAGACACTCGGCATGAGCTATACCGCCAATACGCTGGCGCATGTGAAAGCGCGCAACCGTCAGGTCCACTTCATCTGGATCATGGGCGCCGACAGCCTGAACACGTTCCATCGCTGGCAGAAATGGGAAGAGATTGCCCGCACCTTCCCGATCGCCGTCATAGATCGCCCGGGATCGACGCTATCCTACCTCTCGGCCAAGATGGCCAAGACCTTCCACTATGCGCGCGTCGATGAAGACGATGCCCGCGTGCTCTGGAAGAAACCCGCCCCGGCCTGGACCTTCATCCATGGCCGACGCTCGGCACTCAGCTCGACCGCCTTGCGCGCAGCACAATAATTCTGCCGATTTTCAGGAAAATCCGGAAAATAAAAAGCCCGACGCGGGAGGAGGATGCGTCGGGCTTTTAAACCTGATCAGCAACTGGGAGGAGGAGAGTTGCTGATCCATATCGAACGGCATTGGGAGGAGGAGATCGCCGTTTCGATTGTTATGTTTTATCAGATTTTACCGATTGATAAATGGCAAATTGCGCAATGCAGCAATGCATAGGCGACATAGCTATGAAAATTTCCTGCCCAAAAAACGCTTCTTTTACAAATTGGGCGCGGTTTAATGCCGCCCGGTCTTATTGTAGCAGGAACGAAAGAGCTCAAGAACCCACGGTTCGTAACGTTGTGTCTTGCTTCGTGAGCGTTCGCTAATCCGCTGGGCGAATCCAGCCATGCATTTTTGTAATGCCAAAATCCGCCTGTATGCGCTGCGCCACCGAAAATCCATAGAATTCGTAGGGTTACATGACGGCATCGCGATGTATTTTTACGAACACATCCCTAGCCAAGCCCTTCGCATCGTTATATCTGTCGAAATATGTCGATATCTTTGGGGAAAAACAGGATGGCTACCAGCCGACGCCAATGGATCAAGCTTGCAACCGCCGCCGTATCAGCCGCGTGGCTCGGCCTTTCGGTCATTCCGGCACCGGCCTTTGCCGCCGACAAGATCGTCGTCTTTGCCGCCGCCAGCATGAAAAACGCGCTCGACAATGCCGATGCGGCTTTTGCCAAGGAAACCGGCAAGGAAGTTACCGTTTCCTATGCGGCAAGCGGCCCGCTCGCCAAGCAGCTTGAAAACGGCGCGCCGGCCGATGTCTTCATCTCCGCCGACACCAACTGGATGGATTACGTCGCCCAGAAAAAGCTGATCAAGGACGACAGCCGCGTCAATCTTCTCGGCAACAAGCTCGTGCTGATTGCGGCCAAGGACAAGGCGAAGCCCGTCGAAATCAAGCATGGCATGGATCTGGCCGCCCTGCTCGGCGATGGTCGCCTGGCGATCGGCCAGCCGGAATCGGTCCCGGCAGGCAAATACGGCAAGACGGCGCTGGAAAAGCTCGGCGTCTGGTCGTCGGTTGAAAAGAAGATCGCCGGTGCCGAAAGCGTGCGCGCAGCCCTTGCGCTGGTTTCGCGTGGCGAAGCGCCCTATGGCATCGTCTATCAGACCGACGTCTCGGCCGATCCGGGCGTTGCCGTCGTCGGCACCTTCCCGGCAGACAGCCACCCGCCGATCGTCTATCCGGTTGCCATCACCAGCAGCAGCAAGAATCCGGACGTGCAAGCCTATTTCGACTATCTGAAATCGGCTAAGGCTGTTCCTTTCTTCGAGCACGAGGGCTTCACCGTTCTGAAGCGATGAGCATCGTCGCCGCTGATCGGGCAGGAAGCTGGCCTGAGATGTTTAAGGGCGGGATTTGGACTTGTTGGGTTTAAGCAGCGACGAATGGACGGCGATAGAGCTGAGCCTGCGCGTTTCGATCGTCGCCATGCTGGTGAGCCTGCCCTTTGGCATCGGCGCGGCACTTCTGCTTGCGCGCGGACGGTTCTGGGGAAAGTCGATCCTCAACGGTCTCATTCACCTGCCGCTGATCCTGCCGCCAGTCGTCACCGGTTTCATCCTGCTCGTTCTTTTCGGCCGCAAAGGGCCGATCGGCGCGCTGCTCGAGCAATATCTCGGTCTCGTTTTCTCCTTCCGCTGGACGGGGGCGGCACTTGCCTGCGGCGTCATGGGCTTTCCGCTGATGGTAAGAAGCATCCGCCTGTCGGTCGAAGCCGTCGACCGCAAGCTTGAAGAGGCCGCCGGCACGCTCGGCGCGAGCCCCATCTGGACCTTCGTGACCGTGACGCTGCCGCTGATCCTGCCCGGCATCATCGCCGGCATGATCCTTTCCTTCGCCAAGGCCATGGGCGAATTCGGCGCCACGATCACCTTCGTTTCCAATATTCCCGGTGAGACCCAGACCTTGTCTTCGGCCATCTACACCTTCACCCAGGTTCCGGGCGGCGATGCCGGCGCCATGCGGCTGACCATCGTCGCCATTGTGATTTCCATGGCGGCCCTGCTCGCCTCGGAATTCCTGGCCTATCTCGCCGGCCGGAGGGTGGATTTCGAATGACGCTCTCGATCGATATCCGCCACCGCCTCGGCACTTTTTCGCTAGAGGCCGCATTTACCTCCGACGGCGGGGTGACGGCCCTTTTCGGCCGTTCCGGTTCCGGCAAGACGTCGATCGTCCGCATCATTGCCGGCCTCATCCGGCCCGATCACGGCCGAGTCAGCCTCGACGGCACGGTGCTCGCCGATACGGTCGGGCAAATCTTCGTGCCACGTCACCGCCGCCGCTTCGGCTACGTCTTCCAGGAAGCGCGGCTGTTTCCGCACCTCTCCGTGCGGCAGAACCTCAATTACGGCCGCTGGTTCGCCCCAAGAAACGAGCGCAGCGAAAGCTTTGACGGCGTCGTCGATCTTCTCGGAATTGCCGCCCTCCTCGATCGGCGGCCGGCAAAGCTTTCCGGCGGCGAAAAGCAGCGCGTTGCGATCGGCCGCGCATTGCTTTCCTCTCCGCGGCTGCTGCTGATGGATGAGCCGCTTGCGGCACTCGACGAAGCCCGCAAAGCGGAAATCCTTCCCTATCTCGAGCGTCTGCGCGACGAGACGAAGATACCGATTATCTATGTCAGCCACTCGATCGCCGAAGTGGCGCGGCTGGCCAATCGCGTCGTCGTCATGCGCGACGGCAAGGTCGAGACCATCGGTGCCGCCGTCGATATCTTCAGCCAGCTCTCCGGCCCTCTGGCGGCCGACCGCCGAGAAGCCGGCGTGCTGCTGGAAGGCCGCATCGAATCGATGGACGGCAGGCATCATCTGACCGTCGTCGCCCTGAAGACGGTAAAACTCGTCGTGCCCGGCCAGGCCGCCGCGGTCGGCAAGACCGTGCGCGTCCATATTCCCGCCCGCGACGTCATGCTGGCGACAAGGCGACCAGAAGGCCTCAGTGCCTTGAATATCCTCGATGGCGAAGTGCTAGAGATCGGCACAGCCGCCGACGGAACGGCTGAGATCAGGATCGATTGCGGCGGCGACACGGTGCTTGCACGCATTACGCAATTCTCGGCCGAGCGGCTGGGCTTGCGCATCGGCCTGCCGATCCACGCGGTCATCAAGACGGTAGCGCTCGAACATTGATCAGGATTTTTCCTGAGAAACCTTGGCCGGGTGGTTGCGATTGGCTTCAAGCCAGCCGAGATCGTCGGCGATTGCCACGCGCAGGGTCGCTTCCATGCCGCGGAACCGCCGCAGCAACTCCTCGCCGAACGGAGTAAGGGCCGCGCCGCCTCCCTTCTGCCCGCCGCGTTGCGATTCCACCACCGGCTCGCGGAACATGTGGTTCAATTCGCTGATCAGCAGCCAGGCCCGGCGATAGGACATGTCCATAGCGCGGCCGGCAGCCGAAATCGAGCCGGTCTCCCGAATATGTTCCAGAAGCTCCATCTTGCCGCGCCCGAGCCGGTCCTGCCCCGAAAAGCTGATGCGGAGGATGGGCTTCAAGGGTGGCTGCGGAGCATCAGTCATGGCATCCGTAATGTTTGATATCTGCACAATGTATACGCGGCCTCCACCCGGCTGTACATGCCGACGCAAAATGGACAAGCAGCTGAGCCGGCCTATCTGATCTTCAAGTTGAAAACACCTTCGCGCGCCGAACACGGACCGCACGAGGGCTTGGACATCAAGGGAATTGGAGACACGATGCCGGCCTATATCATTTCCGATGTCACCGTCAGGGATGCGCAAGCCTTCCAGACATACCGAACCCGCGCAGCCGCTTCCATCGCCCACTATGGCGGGCATTATCTTGTCCGCGGCGGCCCGATCGAAAAGCTGGAGGGCGATTGGTCGCCGCGAGCGGTCGTGATCGTGGAATTTCCGGACTTGGAACAGGCGAGAGCCTGGTATCGCTCGCCGGAATATGCACATGCCCTCGAAGTTCGCGATCAGGCCCTCGGCCGCAATCTCATCCTTGTCGACGGAGTGAACCCGGAAGGCTGATGCGGAGGCCGTCACAGCAGCGTTCCATCCATATATGGTGCGAAATTGCCGTATCCCGACACAAATCCTTGTCTTCAAAGCCTAAAGATGACCATCAGCGTCTTGAAACCTTAATGCTTTGATGCCTATCTTTGTCATGTGATCGACTCAGATCATCGATGTGCATGTTCTGTTATTCAAGGAAGGAAGAGCGCTGACAACAGTACACGCCAAGGGAAGAACGCCTGTCGTTATCCCGAAGAGCCCGGAACGTGGCGCCGATGCCGCTGCCCGCGCCCTGCAAGCCGTCCTCGCAAGCCTCGAGGATTCCAAGGCCGAAAATATCGTCACCATCGACATTGCTGGCAAGTCCGCGCTTGGAGACTACATGGTCGTCGTCTCCGGCCGATCGAACCGCCATGTCCTGGCGATTGCCGACCATCTCATGACCGATCTCAAGGACGAGGGCTTCGGCAATGCCCGCGTCGAGGGTCTCGATGGCGGCGACTGGGTGTTGATCGACACCGGCGACATCATCGTTCATGTCTTCCGACCCGAGATCCGCGAGTTCTACAACATCGAAAAGATGTGGGCCGCACCCGATCTCGACGAAGGCACGCTGCACTAACCTCGCCAGGAACTCTTTCCCGGCCCCGGTGCGCAGCTTTTTGATCGCCGGAGATGAACCTCCGGCAAAGAGTTTCGTTTTGTGCCGCCATGACGGCGGATATGCGTGGGAGCGGGAATGCGGATAGGTCTTTTTGCGGTGGGACGGCTGAAGGCCGGACCAGAAAAGGATCTTGCGGCTCGCTATCTCGACCGTTTCGCCAAGGCCGGACCGGCCATCGGCCTGGAAATGGCGCGCATGACCGAGGTTGCCGAAAGCCGCGCCTCCAATAGCGAAACCCGCAAGCGCGAAGAGGCGGGTCTGCTGCAGAAGGCGCATCCGGAAGGCGGCGTCCTTATTCTTCTCGATGAGCGCGGCAAGGCGCTCGACAGCGAAGCCTTCGCCGCAATGCTCGGTACATACCGCGATCAGGGCAAGCGCGACCTGACGATCGCCATCGGCGGCGCCGACGGCCTCGACCCATCTCTTTACGACAAGGCCGACATGACCTTATGCCTCGGCAAATTGACCTGGCCGCACCAGCTCGTGCGCATCCTGATCGCCGAACAGCTCTACCGCGCCGTGACCATCCTTTCCGGCCACCCCTACCATCGGGCGTGACTGCCTATCCGGCTTCGAAAACAGTTTGGCTTTCGGCCTTTTTGCGTTAACGAAGCGCTCACACAGGCGTGTTTTGATTCCCGCCCTGAAAATGACGATGCTTCCTACAGCGCCGCGCGTCACATGTGACGCGCAAAGGTCGCTGTAGCACTTTAAATCTGCTGCATAATTCCACCCTTAAATCGATTCCGATTTAAGGAATTATGCAGTAGCTGATCGCGGCAAATCAGCTTATTTTCGCGCGATCTGAGGAACCAGGCCGAACCGACTGGATGAGAAAAGCCCCGCCCATGCTCTCGCGTCTCATGCTGCCAGCTTTGGCGGCATCTCTCGGCGCGGGAGTTTATATGGCGGCCCCATTCTCCGTGAAGGATGTAGCCTTCGCGCAGGAAGCGGACACCGCTGCACCGCCGGCGCCCGACGATCGCCCTGTGATGACGGCAGCGCCGCCCGCGCAACAGGCACCCGATCCGGCGGCGGACCTTGCCCGCAAGCGTGATGAAACACGGGCACAGCTTTCGGCGCTGTCGAAGACGATCAGCCTCTCCTCCGACAAGACGAAGGAGCTGGAGGACAGCATCGCCTCGCTCGACAAGAGCACGGCCAGCCTGCGCCAGGCGCTGATCGACAGCGCCGCCCGCCGCAAGGAGCTGGATCGCAAGATCCAGCGGAGCGAGAAGATGCTGACGGACCTCGCGGTCAAGGAAGACAAGATCCGCGCCTCCCTGCATGAGCGCCGCGCGCTGCTGGCCGAGGTTTTGGGCGCGCTCGAGCGCATGGGGCGCAATCCGCCGCCGGCGCTCCTGGTGACACCGGATGATGCGCTTGCCTCGGTGCGCAGCGCCATCCTGCTGGGCGCAGTCGTGCCCGGAATGCGCAAAGAGACGGACAAGCTCATCGCCGATCTCACCGATCTCAGCAAGCTGCAGGCCGACACCGCTGCCGAAAAAGCCAGCTTCGCCGCCACCATGGCCAACAGTCTGGAGGAGGAGCGGCGCATGGATCTGCTGATTGCGGAGAACGACAAGCACAGCAAGGAGAATGCCGCCCAGCTCGACATGGAGCGCAAGCGCGCCGAGGAACTGGCAGGTCAGGCGACAAGCCTGGAAGGACTGGTGGCTTCGCTGGAAAGCCAGATCGGCTCGGTGCGCGACGCCGCGGCCGCTGCCCGCGCGGAGGAGGCGCGCCGGGCGCAGATGACCGAGCAGCAGCGCGAGCAGGCGAAAGCCCTCGCTGAGAACGGCGTGCCCGATAAAAACCGCATTACGCCCGCATATCCGTTCTCAGACCTGAAGAAAAAGTTGGAGCTGCCCGTGGCGGGCGATACCCTCCGCCAGTTCGGCGACGACGACGGAACCGGCCACACCGCAATGGGACTGACCATCGCGACAGGCCCGGATGCGCTCGTCACGGCTCCCGCCGACGGCACGGTCGTCTATGCCGGCGCGTTTCGCAGCTACGGACAGATGATCATCCTGGACACGGGCGACGGCTATCACATGGTGCTGTCGGGAATGGACGCGATCAAGACGCGCCCCGGCAGATTCGTCTTCGCCGGCGAGCCCCTTGCCACCATGGGCCAAAAAAGAGTCGCGAGCGCGACCGCATTGGCGCTGGAAACGGATCGGCCAACGCTTTACATTGAATTCCGAAAAGATGGAAAACCAGTCGATTCTCGGCCCTGGTGGACCTCCAAAGACACTGGAAAGGCACGCAATGATACGTAGGGCTTCTCTTGTTCTCGTCGGCGCATTGATGGGTGCGACCGCGATGGGCGTTATCTACTCGGCGGTAGCGCCGGCGGAAGCCGCTGGCACTTCCACCTACAAGGAGTTGTCGATTTTCGGCGATGTCTTTGAGCGCGTCCGCGCGCAGTATGTGACGCCGCCGCAGGAAGACAAGCTCATCGAAGCCGCCATCAATGGCATGCTTTCCTCGCTGGACCCGCATTCAAGCTACATGAATGCCAAGGATGCCGAAGACATGCGCACCCAGACAAAGGGTGAATTCGGCGGTCTCGGCATCGAAGTGACGATGGACAACGACCTCGTCAAGGTCATCACCCCGATCGACGACACCCCCGCCGCCAAGGCCGGCGTGCTGGCGGGCGACTATATCACCGCCATCGACGGCCAATCCGTTCGCGGCCTCAAGCTGGAAGACGCCGTCGAGAAGATGCGCGGCCCGGTCAAGACGCCGATCAAGCTCACCTTGCTGCGCAAGGGCGCCGACAAGCCGATCGAGCTCACCATCATCCGCGATGTCATCGCGGTCGCGGCCGTCAAGTCGCGCGAGGAAGGCGGCGATGTCGGCTACATCCGCATCATCTCCTTCACCGAAAAGACGACGCCGGACCTCGAGGCCGCGATCGCCAAGATCAAGAAGGATATTCCGGCCGACAAGCTGAAAGGCTATGTTCTCGACCTGCGCCTCAATCCGGGCGGTCTGCTCGATCAGGCGATCAATGTCGCCGACGACGTGCTGGAGCGTGGCGAGATCGTTTCGACCCGCGGCCGCAACCCCGACGAAACCCGCCGCTTCAACGCCACCCCAGGCGATCTGACCGACGGAAAGCCGATCATCGTGCTCACCAACGGCGGCTCGGCTTCGGCTTCGGAAATCGTCGCCGGCGCCCTGCAGGATCTGCGTCGCGCCACCGTGCTCGGCACCCAGTCCTTCGGCAAGGGCTCCGTCCAGACGATCATCCCGCTCGGCGACGGCAACGGCGCGCTTCGCCTGACGACGGCACTCTACTACACGCCGTCGGGCCGCTCGATCCAGGGCACCGGCATCACGCCTGACATCAAGGTTGACCAACCGCTGCCGGACGATCTGAAGGGCAAGCTGACGTCGGAGGGTGAATCGAGCCTGCCGGGGCACATCAAGGGCCAGAGCGAAACCGACAAGGGCTCCGGCTCCTCGGCTTACGTGCCGCCGGATCCGAAGGACGATATCCAGCTCAACTACGCGCTCGACCTGCTGCGCGGCGCAAAGACGGATCCGTCCTTCCCGCCGAACCCCGAAAAGGCAGTTTCTTCCAAGTAATGAGATGGCGCCGGGCTGGAAACAGACCCGGCGCCTCCATAAGGGGGAGCGGAACAGCGCGCATCGTTCCGCTCGCTTCAGCCGAATGAATTCGGCCTTGTTCAAAAACAGTTTTGTTGATGCTTTGGCAGTTGAGAGCATGATGCCGAAAAGTGTGATCGGTTTTCGGACGACATCATGCTCTACTTCTTTGATTCTAGAGCGAATTCAGATTTTAGGTCGAATAGACCTAAAATCATCCGGCTCTAGGTGCTGCGGACATTTTTCCGCTTCGCTGCGAGAGCTATGTTCGCGGCCGAAACAGTTTTCCGCTTAGGGTGGACAGGAATTTTGGGAACGGATTTACATGCACCTTTGGGACAGAAGCGCGGCCTCGCCCGCCCGCGGCGCGCTATCCCCTTTGGGCGTATCCTCGGCGGGTTTTGTCTGATCGCGATCGCAGGCTTTTCCCTCTATTCGGCGCTTCTGCGCGATCAGCTGCAAAAGACCCAGCCGATCGAGACGGCAAAGAAAGAAGACCCTGCGCCTCCAGCCGAAGCAAAGCCGGCGCCAAGCAGCCAGACCAGCCTGACACAGGTCGATCCGCAGTCCGGCGCGAGTACCACGCGCGTCGTCACCGGCGACGGTTCAGTCGTCACCATGTTCAGCCCCACCAACCGCGACGGCAGCGGCCCCGTGTTGATCAATGCCAGTCAGATAGGGCAGGACCCGCGGATGGCAGCGACGCCGAACGACAGCCTGCTGGAGGATTCCCCTTTCGGCAAACTGCCGATTACGGGGCCGAGCGGCCTGAGGCCGATGGACCAATATGCCAGACCATGGTCCGGCGCCCGCGGCACACGCGTCGCCATCGTCGTCAGCGGCCTCGGCCTCAGCCAGACCGGCACACAGCGCGCCATCGAGAAACTGCCGGAGGAGATCACGCTCGCCTTTGCCGTCAGCGGCAATAGCCTGCAGCGCTGGATGCAGGAGGCAAGGCGCGGTGGCCATGAAATCCTCATCCAGGTGCCGCTCGAGCCGTTCGACTATCCCAGCAACAATCCAGGCCCGGATACGCTGCTGACGTCGCTGTCATCGGCAAAGAACATCGAGAACCTGCACAAGGCGATGGGCAAGATCACCAATTATACCGGCGTGATGAACTATCTCGGCGGTCGGTTCCTTGCCAATCCCGGCGCTATGGAACCGGTGCTGCGCGACATCGGCAAGCGAGGCCTGCTGTTCCTGGACGACGGCTCTTCGGCGCAATCTAAGTCCGGAACCCTGGCCAAGACGCTGGAAGTGCCGCATGCCTTGGCCGACGTACAGCTTGACGGCGAGCTGCAGCAGGATGCGATCCTCAGAAAGCTCGATGAGCTGGAGCGCATTGCCCGCCGCAACGGTTCGGCGATCGGCGTTGCCTCCGCTTTCGACGAGAGCGTCGATGCCATCAGCAAATGGAGCGAGGAAGCCGCCATGCGCGGCATCGAAATCGTCGCCGTCTCGGCGCTTGCCGACGACCCGAAACGTCCCTGATTCCTGGCCTGCCTGGGCCTGATCCCTGGAGAGAGAAATGAATGCGCCCCTGAGAGCCGAAGACCTGCCCTACCGTCCCTGTGTCGGCATCATGATTTTGAACAGGGAGGGCCTGGTGTGGGCCGGCCGCCGCATTCCGGATGGCAATTCCGAATATGATGGCTCGCCGCAGCTCTGGCAGATGCCCCAGGGCGGCATAGACGAGAGCGAGGATCCGCTGAAAGCCGCCTATCGCGAGCTTTATGAAGAAACGGGCATGAAAACCGTGACACTGCTGGCGGAAGCGAAGGATTGGATCAACTACGATCTGCCGCCGCAGCTGATCGGCATCGGCTTGAGAGGGAAATATCGCGGCCAGACCCAGCGCTGGTTCGCCTTCCGCTTTGACGGCGACGAGAGCGAGATCGCCATCAATCCGCCGCCTGGAGGCCACGAGCCGGAATTCGACGCATGGGAATGGAAGCCCATGGCGGCGCTTCCTGGCTTGATCGTTCCGTTCAAACGCTCGGTCTACGATCAGGTCGTTTCAGAATTCAGCCACCTGGCCAGCCTGATGGCCGAAGACTGAATGAAGAAAACCGGCCGCTTTGCGGCCGGTCGTAAGTCGCTGGCTATTCTGCGGAATCGGCGGAATCAGCATTGAGCTGGCCGTACTTGGCCTCGCCGATCTTTCTAAGCAGGTCGAGCTGGGTTTCGAGGAAGTCGATATGGCCTTCCTCGTCTGCCAGCAGCTCCTCGAACAGCTTCATGGAAACATAGTCGCCGGCGTCGTGGCAGATGTCGCGCGACTTCTTGTAGGCCGTGCGGGCGTCGTATTCGCCGGCAAGATCGGCTTCCAGCACTTCCTTGACGTTCTGACCGATGCGCAGAGGTGCGAGCGTCTGCAGATTCGGGTGTCCTTCAAGGAAGATGATACGGGCTACGAGGCGATCGGCATGCTGCATCTCTTCGATGGATTCAGCACGCTCCTTCTTGGCAAGCTTGGTGTAGCCCCAGTCTTCGAGGAGACGATAGTGAACCCAATATTGATTAACTGCGCCAAGCTCGAGAAACAGCGCTTCGTTAAGCCGCTCGATGACTTTTTTGTCGCCTTTCAATGTCCGCTCTCCTGTTGTCTTCATGGAATTTTTTCAGGCGGGACATGAAATCAAATATTTCAGTTTCCGTCGAGTGACGACGGGCATGATAATCCTCGGTTGTCTTGATAATTAGATCAACCACGTTCGGGAAACAGCCGCAGCAGCGCCCGCGCTTCGACATGGCGTGATAAACCTTGGCGGGAACGATGAGCTGCCAGCAGTCCTGATCGAGGAGTTCGGTGATGACCTCCCGGATTTCCTTGTCGGTGATGTAATTACAGCTACAAACCAGCATTCGTCGCTCAGCCCGTCAAACATGACATCTGCTGTCCTGTTATCTGCTAAAGAAGACGCCCTTTGTCAAGAAAGAAACGATTCGAATCTCGTCAGCCGGCCGAGCTCCGAAGCTTTTGCCGGCACGACCTCAGTGATCTAATGGAAATTGCGGCCCCGCGGCATGACTTTCGCCGTTTCGGCGCCATGGCTGCGGCCTTCCGCCGGTGCCTCCGCGCCGGAAGAGGGCGCCAGAAAGACGGACTTCCGCTTCTGCCTGTGATCCATGGTCGGCCGCAGCGTCTCATCGGCCCGGTCGGTGATACCGAAACGCCTTGCTTCCCGCTGCAGGATACCGAGCGCCGGGGTCATGTCCTCGATATGGTCGACCACCACATGGATGACACCGCTTTCGCTCTGCAGCCGGCCGCGGATCTTCACCAGCCGCGCACCCATGACAATGGCGCGGTATTTCTCGAATTTTTTCCGCCAGACGATCGCATTGGCCACGCCGGTTTCGTCCTCCAGTGTCATGAAGATCACCCCCTTGGCCGAACCTGGACGCTGGCGCACCAGCACCAGGCCTGCGATTGTCACCATCCGGCCGCTGGCGATCCCGGGCAGATCCCGGCTCCGCACGATGCCCATGCGGGCAAAATCGGCACGCAGGAAAGAAACCGGATGTGCCTTCAGCGATAGCGATAGATAGCGATAATCCTCGATGACCTGCTCGCCAGGCAGCATTTCCGGCAGCAAAACCGCCGGCTCGACCTGCAGCTCCGTATGATCGTTGCCGAGGTCGAAGAGAGGGAGTTTTTCGGCAGCACTGCCGGCATCGAGCGCCCGCACCGCCCAAAGCGCCTCACGACGGCTGAGGCCGATGGAGCCGAAAGCGTCCGCATCCGCCAGGCGCTCTATCTGCGCCTTGGCAAGCCCGGAGCGCAGCCAGAGGTCACGAACGGATCTGTAGCCATCGCCGCGGCGCTCGACAAGCTGCTTCATCTCCTCCTCGGACAGACCTTTGACCTGCCGGAAGCCGAGGCGGACGGCGCATTGCGTCCTGATGATCCCGCGCATCGACGCGTGGCGCGGCTCGACCGCGTTCCGATCGAAACACATCTTCTCCAGCGAGCAATCCCAGCTCGAACGGTTGACATCCACCGGCCGCACCTCGACGCCATGTTCGCGCGCATCGCGCACCAGCTGCGCCGGCGCATAGAAACCCATGGGCTGCGAATTGAGGATCGCCGCGCAGAAGACATCGGGATAATAGGCTTTGAGCCAGGAAGAGGCATAGACGAGCAGGGCAAAGGACGCCGCATGGCTTTCAGGGAAACCATATTCGCCGAAGCCCTTGATCTGCTCGAAGCAATTCTTGGCAAATTCACGGTCATAGTTACGAGCGACCATGCCATCGATCATCTTCTTCTCGAAAGTATGGATGGTCCCGGTTCGCTTGAAGGTTGCCATCGCCCGGCGAAGCTTGTCAGCCTCCGCCGGCGTAAACCCCGCTGCCGTAATGGCGATTTGCATGGCCTGCTCCTGAAACAGGGGAACGCCCAGCGTTCGCTTCAGGACCTCCTTCAGCTCGTCGCTCGGATAGTCGAGCTCCTTTCCTGCCCGCTCGGCCTCCCGCCGCTTGAGATAGGGATGCACCATATTGCCCTGGATCGGGCCGGGTCGGACGATCGCCACCTCGATGACCAGATCATAGAATTTGCGGGGCCGAAGACGCGGCAGCATGCTCATCTGCGCCCGGCTTTCGATCTGGAAGACGCCGATCGTGTCGGCGCGGCAGATCATGTCATAGACCGGTATGCCATCGGGGTAGTTGGCGTAACCAAGATCGGAAAGCTGCTTCTTCACGTCGTAGTGCAGCAACAGCAGATCGAAAGCCTTGGCGAGACAGGTCAGCATGCCGAGTGCGAGCACGTCGATCTTCAATATGTTGAGATTGTCGAGATCGTCCTTGTTCCACTCGATCATGTAGCGATCGTCCATCGCCGTGTGCATGATCGGCACGACCTCGTCCAGCCGATCCCGGGTGATGACGAAACCGCCGACATGCTGGGTCAGATGCCGCGGAAATCCCATCAGGGTCGAGGCATGGGAAAGAACGTTCCGCGTCGTCTTGTCCTTGAGATCGAGGCCGGCAATCTTCGCCTCACGCTCGGACAGTTCCTCCGTCGACCAGCCCCAGACGCCGCTCGCAAGGGCGGACTGCACATCCTCCGACAAACCGAAGGCCTTGGCCACTTCGCGCCCGGCCGAGCGCGCCCGATAGCTGGTGACCGCCGCCGTCAGCCCGGCATGCTCCTTGTCGTAATGCCTGTAGATGAACTGGATGACCTCTTCGCGCTTCTCATGCTCGAAATCGACATCGATGTCAGGCGGCTCCTCGCGTTCCGTCGAGATGAAACGCTCGAACAGAAGCGTCGTGATTTCTGGATTGACTTCCGTAATCCTGAGACAATAGCAAACCAGGGAATTGGCGGCCGACCCGCGTCCCTGGCACAGGATATTTTCGCTGCGGGCAAACTCCATGATCCGATGCACCGTCAGGAAGTAGGGCTCATACTGCCGCTCGCGGATGAGCACGAGCTCATGCTTGATCTGCATTGAGACCTTTTCGGGAATCTTTTCGGGATAGCGCCATCTCGCCCCCTCCCATGTCAGCCGCTCCAGCGTTTCCGAAACGGTCTCACCCTCGGTGCTTTCGTCGGGGTAATTATGCTTCAGCTCATCCAGTGAAAAAGAAAGCCGGCTAAAAAACTTCTGCGTGTTGGCAACGGCCTTCGGATACTCTTTGAACAGGCGGGCCATCTCGGCGGCACCCTTCAGATAGCGTTCGGCATTGGCTGCCAGCCTGAAGCCGGCTTCCGCGATCGGCACATGCTCGCGGATCGAAACGACGATATCGGCGAGCGGCTTGCGTTCGGTCGCGTGATAGAGCGGCTGGTTGCTGGCGATCAGCCGCACGCCATTGCGCTGTGCGATGATGGAAAGCGTGGCAAAGACCAGCCGATCCCGCCCGTCATAGGCCGGTGACAGGAGCATATGGAGTTTCCGGCCGAAGCGCATCCATAGTTTCGCCAGGCATTGCTCCAGCTTTGCCTGCTGCTCCGGCGCCTCGACGCTTTCGGCATCGGGAACGAGCGCCAGCATCATCTCGTCCCCCCATTCCATGAGGTCGCTTTCGTTAAGAATGCAGACACCCTTTTCGCCACGCAGATTGCCGGCGCTCAACAGCCGGCAGAGATGCGCCCAGCCCTTGCGGTTCTGCGGATAGGCAAGAATATCGGGCGTATCGTCCGAAAAGACCAGGCGAGCGCCGGGCTGGAAGCGATAGCCGTGCTGCTTGGCAATGACATGTGCCTTCACGACGCCGGCAACGCTATTACGATCGGCGATACCGAGGCCGGCAAGGCCGGCAATCTTCGCAGCCAGTACCATCTCCTCCGGATGCGACGCGCCTTCGAGAAAAGAGAAGTTCGTCTTTGCTCCGATCTCGAAGAAAGGCACGGGTTCATGAAAGCTCGGGTGCGCGTTCATGCGAAGACCCCGTGCATGTACCAATCCGGCGTCGTACCGCTTCGGCCATAGAGCCCCTTGCGGAACAGCCAGAAACGATGCCCCTCCTCATCCTCGACCTGGAAATAATCGCGGGCAGGCTCTTCCTTTTCCTCGACCCACCATTCCGCCGAAAGCCGCTCCGGCCCTTCGGCCCGGCTGACCCGATGCATGACCCGTCGCCAGCGGAACTGCCGGGGAGGGCCATCGGGCACTTCGGCGGCAATAGCTTCGATCGGTTCCGGCATGCGAAACAGCCGCAGCGGCCGTTCGCCGCGGAGGAAGCCATGCCCGGCATCCTCCTTACCTGTGCGTCGCATCGAAGCGAGGAGGGTCATGGCCGGCAGCGGCCGTACGGCCCGCTCGGGGATATGGCTCTGCCGCAATTCGAAGCCCTGCAGGCAATCCGGTCCGAGCCGTGCGGCCACCCGATCGACAAAGGCTGAAAGCGAACTATCCTGGCGGCCCTCTCCGACGAAATCGCCCTGCATCGCATCGAAAGCCGCATGTTGAAGCACATTGAGACGGACGATCTCGAAGCCGTAGCCGACATCGAGATCGTCATGAATGGCGCCGAAGCGCTCTGTGAACAGGCTGGCGATCCGGCTTGGTTCCCGCAGCGGCTGCGATGCGCCGGCGGCAACGCGGAAGACCGCTCCATCCACACGGAAAAGCAGAAGTTCGAAGGAACGGCCGCCGACACCTCGCGCTTCCAACGCCGGCTTCAGCGTTTCGGCAAGCCGGCCGGCCAGCTGCAGGATATCGGCTTCCGCCTGCACCGGTTCGGGCAGCCGCCGCTCGGCCGACAATTGCGCGACCGGCCGGCGGGGCGAAATCGGTTCCTCGGCAAGGCCGACGGCCTGGTCGAGCCGCAGCAGCAGCTGCGCACCGAAACGGCGGGCAAGCGGCGCGCGTGGTGCAGCCAGAAGGTCTCCCACCTGCTTCAGGCCCATCTTCTGCAAGGCTGCGACGGTCTCCTCACCGAGTCGCAGAGACGCCACCGGCAGGGGCGCCAGGGCTTCTTCCATGGCTTCCGGAGGAACGATGCGGCTATCGTCGAAGCGGGCCACGGCCCAGGAGAGGCCGGGCGAGGAGGAAATGGCACCGCGCACATCGAAGCCCAGCCGGGAAATCCGGATGAGGATATCCTCCAGAAGCGCCTCTTCGCCGCCGAAGAGATGGGCGCAGCCGGTAATATCGAGAAACAGTCCATCCTTGCCGTCGATCGCCACCAGCGGCGTATAGCGGTCGCACCAGTCGGCGATTGCTTCCAGAAGCTTGCGATCCGCCGCCGGATCTTCTTCGATTACATCGAGATCGGGACAGATCGCCTTCGCCTCGGCCACGCCCTGGCCCGCCTTCAAGCCGATCGTCTCCGCCCGCTCGTTGAGTGCGGTCAGCCGCATGGCGTTGTTGAGCTTGCCGGCACAGGCGAGCGGCGGTGCCTCAAGCCGGCCTGTCGAACGCCAGGACAGACCCCACCGCTTGCGCGCGATCCGGTCGGTCGGCAGATGCGGAAAGGTCAGCGCCAGAATGCGCTGCGTGTTCGCCGGGAAAGGCAGGGCATTGAATGTCGAGGATAGGGGCAAAGCGGCGGTCATGGGCATTCCACTCCAGGGTTATGGAAAGAGGCGCCGGGTTGCGGCTCTTTTCCAAGGTCAGACGAAAGGCCGGGTGACCGATGCTGCCGCCAAGCACCGATCCGTCCGGCAGGGGCCGCGCCGGCGCCGGCGCGGGTTCGACGGAAAAGCGGAAGAGGGCGCTGCTTGCTTCCTCCTCGCCTCCCTGTCGCAACAGAAACAAGGGCCGCCCCGCCGCCTTGGCCCTCAACGCCAGCCGCCGGCTTTCGGTCAGACCGAAACGGGCGGGATTGCCGCGCACTTCCAGAATGACGACGGCAAAGGCAGCACTGCCAAGAGCCGCTTCCGCCACCCAGAGCGCATCGTCGAGCTTGCGCGGCGTTGCCTGCAGGAAAGCCTGAGACTCCAGCCCGAAATCCCTGATGCCGATGGCATAAGGCAGGCCAGCCTCCATCGTCGCAACCGTATCGCCGATCCACAGGACCCGAGACTTGGCCGCGGCCGTATCCGATGCTCGCGCATGCAGCCTCGCCGCAAGCGCAAGTGCAAAGCCGCTCGCAGCCCCGGCATCGCGCAGGCCGAGCGAACGGATTTCCGTCAGCGCATCGAGCGGCAGACCGCCTTGCAGCGCCGCATCAAGCTCGTCGACACCGATCGGAAGGAGCGGCTGCGCAAGCGTAGGCTGGAGCTTTGCAATGTCTGCCGTCCCCCCGGCCGGCGTCTGTGCCAGCGTTTCATGCGCCGCCGCCGCCAGTGCCGGTATCGGCCTGCCTTCCAGTCGGGCAATGGTTTCACGCAGGGCAAAAAGCGTTTCCCGCGCCACGGCAGCCTCGGCCATGACGTTCACTCCAGATCGATGATGTTCCTGTTATGTTCTTATGGATTCCAGAGGTCGGAAAAAGAGTCAACACCATTTTATAAGAAAATATTCCTTTGCCCGAATCCGCTCTCGTAAAAGCAGCGCAAAGTCTCTATATGACCAGCCAAGGAAGGAAGCATTCATGGCTCGCATTGACCAGAGCGAAGATTGGCGGGATCGCCACGCGCCCTCAATCAGCGCATTCGAATCTCTGGCTATGGAGGCCTACAGCCACCTGCCGGACGAATTTCGCTCGCTCACCGGCGACCTCGTCATCCTCATCGAGGATTTCCCCGACGACGAAGTGTTCGAAGACATGGCGCTGGAAACGCCTTTCGACCTGCTCGGCCTCTTCGAAGGCCGCGGCATCTCGGAGCGCTTCACCGCCCAGACCGGGGACATGCCGAACAAGATCCGCCTCTACCGCCGGCCGATCATCGATTATTGGGCTGAAAACGACGAAACCCTCGGCGACATCATCACCCATGTCCTGATCCACGAGATCGGCCATCATTTCGGCCTGAGCGACGAGGACATGGAGCGTATCGAAGCGAGCGCCGAGGAAGCGACGGATCGGTGAGACCAACCCGGCCGCAAAGCGACCAGGGAAATTATAAATCTTCGACGAGATCTGTCCCGGCGCTTACTGCTCCGAAAGCTTCATTTCCGGATCGTAATCCTTGCCGGCGACTTCCTTGACGACAGCCTGGCCGCACTCCATCCGGCCGGCCGCTGCATTGAAGGCATGGGTCGGTGAGCCCGACAGCTCCCAGCCCTTGTTCAGCGCCGCAGTCACCTTGTGGCAGAAGGATGCATCATCGGGGCCGGTGAGGAAGCGATAGAGTTTCATCAAGGCATCTTTCTTATTTGGCCAGACAATTTGACCATCAGACGTCGGTGCGAGGCGTTGTGGCCGCGCCGGAACGCTGCGCGATCAGGCGGGCTTTATGAACCAGTCTTTCCGCCTGGACAAGGTGCAGCCGCTCCACCATCCGCCCGCCGATATTCACGACGTTGAGAGTTTCGGCGCCCGGCTCGGCAAAGGCGGCGATAATCGCTTCGGCCCCGGCAATGGCGGCTTCATCCGGGCCGAAGTGCCGATTGGCCGCCTCGATCTGGCTCGGATGGATCAGCATCTTGCCGACAAAGCCCATAGCGACACCCTGGCCGCATTCGGCCGCGAATGCCTCCGCATCCTTGAAGTCATTGAAGACGCTGTCGACAGCCTCGAGTCCATAGGCACTGACCGCCAGCACCACCTGCATCAGCCAGGGCACGACATAGCTGCGGCCGGGCAGTGGCAGAACGCTCGTTTCCTTTCTGAGGTCGTTGAGACCGACGATGAAGCAGTCGAGCCGGCTGCCGGCGGTACGACCTGCCTCGGCGATCGCGGCCGCATTCAGGATGCCGCGCGGCGTCTCGATCATCGCCCAGATGCGCAGGCTTTCCGGCGCATCGGCTTCCGCAAGCCGGTCGCCGACACCAGTCACGTCCTGCGGCTCGTCGACCTTCGGCAGCAGCACCGCATCCGGTTCCAGCGCCACGGCCAGCGCCAGATCGTCGGCCCCGAAATTGGAAGAAAGCGCGTTGATGCGGATGATCCGCTCCTTGCCGGGAAGCGGCGATGCAGCGAAGAATGCCCGCAAGTTGTCGCGTGCCTCGGCCTTCTTCTCCGGCGAGACGGAATCCTCTAGATCGAAGATGACGGCATCGCAATCGAGGCTCGAAAGCTTATCCAGCGCGCGGCGGTTGATGGCGGGAACGCTTAGGACCGAACGGCGCAGACGGGCAGGGCGGGAAGGGGAGATTTCGCTCATAGTACCGTTTTGCCGCGCTTTTAATCGGCAGGCAAGTCAACAAAAAGCCATGCTCCTCTTGCAGATGACAGTGAAGAAGACCACATTCCTGGGAGTAGAGAGGTCTCGACCATGCAGAATATCCGTTCCCTGTTCATCGCGCTTGCCGGTATAACCGTGTTTACAGCCATGGCGCTGCTTACCGTTTCGGTCACGCTTGCCGTCGGCGGTATCCTGACCGTGCTCATGGCGGCGCGTGCGATTTCGCTGCGCATGAAGCCGGCGCCGGTGCATGCCAAGGCCAAGACGAACGGCCAGCGCGAAATGCGCATCTGGAACGACGGTCGCGGCACCATCATCGATCTCTGAGATTGAAGGCAGGGCGGCCTACGCGCCGGCCGATCTGTCCGAGTTCTGGTCGTGTCGTGAAGGGCAAGGACGGCCCCAGCGCCGCGTTTTAGAGCATTTCCAAGATTCTCCTTCATTTCGGGCCAGATTTGCTCTATTGGCAGGATAATTCGTGCTTAGACGAGAATGAAGGCAGGACCCCATGGACAAGTTCGTGAAGTTGACCGGCGTCGCAGCGCCCCTCCCGGTCGTCAATGTCGATACCGACATGATCATCCCGAAGGATTATCTGAAGACCATCAAGCGCACCGGTCTCGGCAAGGGGCTCTTCGCCGAAGCCCGTTACAATGAAGATGGTTCGCCGAACCCGGATTTCGTGCTGAACAAGCCCGCTTATCAGAACGCCAAGATCCTCGTCGCCGGCGACAATTTCGGCTGCGGCTCCTCGCGTGAGCATGCTCCCTGGGCGCTCCTCGACTTCGGCATCCGCTGCGTCATTTCGACCAGCTTCGCCGACATCTTCTACAACAACTGCTTCAAGAACGGCATCCTGCCGATCAAGGTCAGCCAGGAAGATCTCGACAAGCTGATGGACGACGCATCGCGCGGCTCCAACGCCATCCTGACGGTCGATCTGGAAAACCTCGAAATCACCGGCCCGGATGGCGGTTCGCTCAAGTTCGACCTCGATGAGTTCAAGCGTCACTGCTTGCTGAACGGCCTCGACGATATCGGCCTGACGCTGGAAAAGTCTTCCGCGATCGACACTTTCGAAAAGACGAACGCCGCATCGCGCCCCTGGGCCGCCTGATCGGTTTATCATTATCGCATGTTTCGAAGCCGGGTCTTGAGCCCGGCTTTTTTCATGCCGAAATAAAAGACACCATCTTTCCCACCCGCTGTAATACGATCGACAAGAAGGGGGTTCATACAGGCGTGCCGAGACCCTTCGGGCCTCCTCTCTCCCGCCCTTAAATCCTCTCCACGCAATGGAGCTCCTCCATGACCTCCCTTCCCATTGTCGGCGCCGCCATGACGCTCGACGACGTCGAAATCCATCGCAACTGGCTGCTCGAAAAGCCGCGCGACCTGGAGCTGCAGAGCTTCGTCGAAGCCGAAATCCTCAACGGTGATTGGCAGCCGCTTGCCGAGCGTGCCCGCAAGCTGCTCGATGGCCATCAGGGCCGGCTCGGCATCCACGGCCCATTCTGGGGCTTCGTCATTGCCTCGCAGGATCCGGATATCCGCGCCGTCGTCACCAAGCGCCTGCTGCAGGCCCTCGACGTCTGCGCCAATATCGGCGCCACGCAGATGGTCATCCATAGCCCCTATACGTCGTGGTCCTACAACAATCTCGACAACAACAAGGGCGAACGCGAGAAGATCATCGAATACACGCATCTGACGCTGAAGGATGCCGTCAAGCGCGCCGAAGACATCGGGCTCACCATGGTCATCGAGAATATCGAGGACAAGGACCCCCATATCCGCGTCGGTCTTGCCGACAGCTTCTATTCGCCCGCCGTCGCCGTTTCCATCGATACCGGCCATGCCCATTACGCCCATAGCTACACCGGCGCTCCGCCGGTCGACTACTACGTCCAGGCCGCCGGCAACCGTCTGCAGCATGTCCACCTGCAGGATGCCGACGGCTATGCCGACCGCCATTGGAGCCTTGGCGAAGGCAATATCCACTGGCGCGCCGTCTTTGCCGCCCTTGGCAAGCTTAACAGCAATCCGCGCCTGATCATCGAGATCAAGGACAAGTCGAAGATCCCGGCATCATCAGCCTATCTCGCTTCGCTCGGACTGGCTGAGTAAGCGGATCAATCACCTGCCCTTGTGGTTCGAGACGGCCCTTCGGCCTCCTCACCATGAGGGCTAATCTACTCATCAGGCTTTCAGCTCATTACGCCCTCAATCCTGACTTCCGGTTCAAGATTACCCAACTTCTGCCATTGGCTGCATTGAGTGATCAATCCTTTTCCACCGCTTCCAAATCGGGGCCACCCTCGTCCTTCGAGGCTCCGCCTTTGGCTGTGCTCCTCAGAATGAGGGTGGAATTGACTCCAGCGAGCGCAAAAGACCGGCCCTCACCCTGAGTAGGCCTGTAAGGCCGTCTCAAGGGCGAGGGTGGGCGGTTGCTCTCAAAAGCCCGAAAACCGTACCGTTTCGGCCTCTTCCTCGCTTGAAAAGCCGCATTTGCAGGTCTAAAAACCCCGCAACTTTTTCTTTCGCGGAGGCTTTCCCATGACAGTGCGCAATCTTTTCCTCCTGCCGGGCGACGGCATCGGCCCCGAGGCCATGGGCGAAGTTCGCAAGATCATCGCCTATATGAACGAAGCCAAGAATGCCGGCTTCGTCACGGACGAGGGCCTTGTCGGCGGCTGCGCCTATGATGCGCATGGCGCTGCCATCTCCGAAGAGGACATGCAGAAGGCGCTTGCCGCCGATGCCGTACTCTTCGGCGCCGTCGGCGGTCCGAAGTGGGATTCGGTACCCTATGAAGTGCGTCCGGAAGCCGGCCTGCTGCGCCTGCGCAAGGATCTCCAGCTTTTCGCAAACCTGCGCCCGGCCATCTGCTATCCGGCGCTGGCATCGGCTTCCTCGCTGAAGCCGGAGCTGGTCGACGGTCTCGACATCCTCATCATCCGTGAACTTACCGGCGGCGTCTATTTCGGCGAGCCGAAGGAAATCATCGATCTCGGCAACGGCCAGAAGCGCGGCATCGACACCCAGGTCTACGACACCTATGAGATCGAGCGCATTGCAGGCGTCGCCTTCGAACTGGCGCGCACCCGCAGCAACCGCGTCTGCTCGATGGAAAAGCGCAACGTCATGAAATCAGGCGTGCTCTGGAACCAGGTCGTCACCGCCACGCATAAGGAAAAATATGCCGACGTGCAGCTCGAGCACATGCTCGCCGATGCCGGCGGCATGCAGCTCGTTCGCCAGCCCAAGCAGTTCGATGTCATCGTGACGGACAACCTGTTTGGCGACATGCTCTCCGACGTCGCCGCCATGCTCACTGGCTCGCTCGGCATGCTGCCGTCGGCTTCGCTCGGCGCACCCGACGCCAAGACCGGCAAGCGCAAGGCGCTTTACGAGCCCGTGCACGGCTCGGCACCCGATATCGCCGGCAAGGGCATCGCCAATCCGATCGCCATGATCGCTTCCTTCGCCATGTGCCTGCGCTACTCCTTCGGCATGGTTTCGGAAGCCGACGCGCTGGAAAAGGCGATCGCCAACGTTCTCGACAGCGGCATCCGCACCGGCGACATCATGTCGCCTGGCAGCCGCCAGGTCGGCACCGCCGAAATGGGCGATGCCATCCTCGCCGAATTCAAGGCACTGTCGGCATAAGTCGCCTGATATATTTCACGTGAAACAGGAAAGCCTCATTCTTCGCCGGAATGGGGCTTTTTCGTTGCAGCGAGGATAGGCTTGTCTGAGCTCACGATCGCCGCTTCGGCTCGTGTCGTCAATTTTTAGAAAATTAGAAAAACTGTAACAACAACCTGTTACCTGTCGAGCCGATTGGAAATTCGACAATAGGCGATGATTATGCAGGCGATCTTGACGTCTCTCGACAGACGTTGGCGGCGAACCAATGCGGCGCTTGCACCGTCTCACTGGAAAATCTGCCTTTTCCTAACCGCCAACATCGTCCTCCTCTCCGCCCTCCTCTTCGATTGGCCTGTCGGCGCGACCATCAAAAGCCTGTCGCCCTCCCTTCGGTTTCTCGGAGAAATGCTGACCAATTTCGGCGATTCCGGCTGGATCATCATCATCAGCGCTTTCCTCTTCTTCGAAGGCTGGGCCGGCAGCCGTCTGCTGCATTCGCCGCGCTGTCGCTGTCGGGCACTGCGCGTCTGTCAGATCGGCGGCTATCTGCTGACGACCATCGTGTTGTCGGGCCTTCTCGCCAATCTGCTGAAACGCGCCATCGGCCGCGCCCGCCCGACGCATTTTGCCGATTGGGGACCCTTTGGTTTCTCGCCCTTCAATGGTCGTGCCGGCTTCGAAAGCTTCCCGTCCGGCCATGCGACCACCATCGGTGCCCTGTTCGTGGCGCTTGCCTTCCTGTTCCCGCGCTATCGCTACATCTTCGCCGCCTGCGCCCTTTGGCTGGCGATCACCCGCGTCATGGTCGGCGCGCATTATCCGAGCGACGTCATCGCCGGCCTGGCGCTTGGCGGCTGGTTTTCCTTCATGACGGCGATCGTCTATTCCCGCTATGGCCTGCTCTTCCGCATGAACGAGACGGGCTGGCCGGCACCGAAATGGCGGCTGCTGAAAAGCAAGTGACCCTCTGATCATCCGAGGATAGCAAAGCCGTCGCCCACCGCCGGTAAAGCGAAAGGAAAGAGCGGCGGCTTTTGCACGCCGCAATGCATGGCCAGACCGTAAAGGTTGCCAAGGCCATTGCACATTCATATATCTGACGAGGGCGTGATCGCGAGAAGCGGTCAACCCGATTTCGTTTTTACTGCGATGAAAATCATGGATGCCGGGCCGATACGTTTGAGCGAAAGGCAGATGGGGTTGATCTCCCGGGCGCTCGCCGAACCGCGACGCGTGCAGATCTTGAAGGAGATCGGCACACGGGCCGAACCCATGCCTTGCAGCATCCTGAACGAATGCCACGCCGTCAGCGCAGCAACGATGTCGCACCACATCAAGGAGCTCGAAAATGCCGGGCTCATCGAGATCCAGCGCGAAGGCAAATTCGCGAGCCTCGTGCTGCGACGCGACACGCTGAATGCCTATATGGCGGAACTTTCCAAGATCTGACGCTTCCAATCATGCCATCGGCATTTCCTGCCGCGGCTCTTGTATCAATTAGATGATTATCTAAATATCAAAATGATGATGCGGATCGGTTTTCGGGTCGCATGCGTCAGATGATTTGATGATTGTACAACTGTCTAATAATTTCCGAAGGAAACTGACATGAGCAAACTGACAGGCAAGGTCGCGATCGTGACCGGAGCATCCAAGGGCATCGGTGCAGGCATTGCCAAGGCAATGGGCGAGGCGGGTGCAGCCGTTATCGTCAACTACGCCTCGAGCCGCGAAGGCGCCGACAGAGTGGTCGCGGAAATCACCGCCAAAGGCGGCAAGGCGCTCGCCGTCCACGGCGACGTTTCCAGATCCGAAGACGTCAAACGTCTCTTTGAGGAAACGAAACAGGCCTTCGGCCGCGTCGATATCCTCGTCAATAACGCCGGCGTCTACCAGTTCGCGCCGATCGAGGAGTTCACCGAGGAAGAATTTCATCGTGAATTCAATATCAATGTGCTGGGCACGTTGCTGACCACGCGGGAAGCCGTCAAATATTTCGGCCCGGAAGGCGGCAATATCATCAACATCGGTTCCAACGCCGTCAGCATGAACCTGCCAACCGCCTCGGTCTATACGGCAACGAAGGCTGCCGTGAATTCCATCACCCAGATCCTCGCCAAGGAGCTCGGGCCGCGCAATATCCGCGTCAACAACCTGGCGCCGGGCGGCGTCGAGACCGAGGGCGTCGTTGCCGCGGGCGTCATCGGCAGCGATTTTGAAAAACATCTCGTCTCGCAGACGCCTCTCGGCCGCCTCGGCCAGCCGACGGATATCGCGCCGGTTGCCGTCTTCCTGGCTTCGCAGGACGCCGCCTGGGTGACCGGCGAAACCATCTATGTCGGCGGTGGCCTGAAATAGCCGCTCGCCCCGATGCCGCCCTTCGACAGGAAGGGCGGCATACCGGCGCTATATGGTTGCACACCGTACCGACACTTGGGCGAACAATTGCCAAATTTCTCCATTTTCCTATTTAGACTGGATGTTCGGGTTTTCCGCATGGCATCGCAGCCGATCATGCCGCAAAACGACGTGTCGACCGCGAAATTTCAAAACAGATCCTGTCTTCAATGCGATCCAAAGCAGCAGCGAATGTCATCGAGCGCTCCTAATATCCGCCGGCGATCGCTGTCGTGAACAACAAACGGAGGACGTCTTTATGAATAACGCCAATACCAAGTCGAAATTGGGTACTCGCACCAATCTCAGCGAAGACGCAACACGCGATATTTCCGCAGCTCTGACCGCGCTGCTGGCGGATGTTTTTGCCCTCTATCTGAAAACCAAGAATTTCCATTGGCACATGAGCGGACCGCATTTCCGCGATTATCACCTGCTTCTCGACGAACACGGCGAACAGATCTTCGCGATGACCGATCCCATGGCCGAGCGCGCCCGGAAGATCGGCGGAAACACGCTGCGGTCGATCGGCCAGATCGCCAAGTTGCAGCGCATCCCGGACAATGACGCAGAATATGTCGATCCGCAGGACATGCTCGCCGAGCTGGCTGACGATAATCTCAAACTGTCAGCCGAAATGCGCGCCGTTCACGATGTTTGTGACGAGTATGGCGACGTCGCCACCGCCAGTCTTCTCGAAAACTGGCTGGACGAAACCGAACGCCGCACCTGGTTCCTGTTCGAAACCACCCGCAAGCCCAACCGCTGACACCGAAGCGACATGCATTCGAGCAATAGGTTGAAAGCCGGTTTCGGCGCGCTCGATTTCCTCGTCCCGGCCGCGATGCGGGCGAGGAAATCCTTGACTCCTGTGGAAAACACCTTAGAACCGGCGGCGGAAAAGGAAGACTTCCATGGTTCGCTTCGAACAATTCGATAGCTTCAGTCACTTGGCAGACTGTGCCGGGTGGGATGTCTATTTTCCGGTTTCTTCCAAAATCAAGGCCAAAACGACGACGAAAACCGTCTGACGTCTCTGGCCTGCCGCTCTCTCCCCGGCCCGGCCGGGGACAGGAACCGGTCGTCACGGCCGCGGTTCCCCCCTCGCCAAAGAGGAGAGAAGAGAAAGAGAGCTTGAGAAATGGGTTTCAAAGTTGCAGTAGCGGGCGCGACCGGGAATGTCGGCCGTGAAATGCTCAATATCCTGGCCGAACGCGGCTTCCCGGCCGATGAGGTCGTGGCGCTTGCATCCGCCCGCTCGCAGGGAACCGAAGTTTCCTTCGGCGACCGGACGCTGAAGGTTTCCAACCTGGAGAATTACGATTTCTCCGATACTGACATCTGCCTGATGTCGGCCGGCGGCGACGTTTCGAAGAAGTTCTCGCCGAAGATCGGCGCCCAGGGCTGCGTCGTCATCGACAACTCTTCCGCATGGCGTTACGACGCCGACGTGCCGCTGATCGTTCCGGAAGTGAACCCCGATGCCGTCGCGCAGTTCACCAAGCGCAACATCATTGCCAACCCGAATTGCTCGACCGCACAGCTCGTCGTGGCGCTGAAGCCGCTGCATGACTTCGCCAAGATCAAGCGCGTCGTCGTCTCGACCTACCAGTCCGTTTCCGGCGCCGGCAAGGAGGGCATGGACGAACTGTTCAACCAGACCCGCGCCGTCTTCGTCGCCGATCCGATCGAAACGAAGAAGTTCACCAAGCGCATCGCCTTCAACGTCATTCCGCACATCGATAGCTTCATGGAAGACGGCTACACCAAGGAAGAATGGAAGGTCCTGGCCGAAACCAAGAAGATGCTCGACCCGAAGATCAAGGTCACCTGCACGGCTGTCCGCGTGCCCGTCTTCATCGGCCATTCCGAATCGGTCAACATCGAGTTCGAAAACGAGATCACTGCCGATCAGGCCCGCGACATCCTGCGCGAAGCTCCGGGCTGCCTCGTCATCGACAAGCGCGAAAACGGCGGCTACATCACGCCATACGAATCCGCCGGTGAGGACGCGACCTATATTTCGCGTATCCGCGAAGATGCGACCGTCGAAAACGGTCTCAACCTATGGGTTGTATCCGACAACCTGCGCAAGGGTGCCGCGCTCAACGCCATCCAGATCGCCGAATTGCTCGTCAATCGCGGCCTGATCAAGCCGCGCAAGCAGGCTGCATAAGGATTCGTAAACCAATTTACGGTTTATAAATCTTCGCTAGCTAAGCAGGATTAAATGGAAGCCTCGCCATTTCGAATGAAAGGCGGGGCTTTTGTAAACGCATTGGCGGCGATGTTTCACATGAAACGAAAAACATCGGACGCTAAATTATTGATAATGACATAATCGCCGGATGCTGGCATGGTCCGGTGGCGACCAACTACGCGTGATCCCCTGGTTTGAAAGGGTTTGCGCGCCATTGAAAAACGGTTACCGCGTTTGCTGCGCGGTAAGAATTCGGGGACACTGAATGCGCTTCACAAAGTCTGGAATGGCAGCTCTCGTGGCGGGCGGGTTGCTGCTGGGTATGCCGATTGCAGCAAATGCCGCATCCTGCGGCAATACTTCCGCCGGCTTCGAGAACTGGGTGCAGGAATTCAAGCGGGAAGCGCAGGGACAGGGCGTCAGCCCCTCCACCCTCGACAGGGCCTTCGCCAATGTTCATTACAACCAGCCCACGATCCGCGCCGACCGTGGCCAAAAGAGCTTCAAGCTTTCCTTCGAGGAATTCATGAAGAAGCGCGGCGGCCAGACGATCATCAGCCGCGGCAGGAGCATGAAGCAGGCCAACGCTGCGCTGTTTGCCAAGATCGAAAAGCGGTTCGGCGTTCCGCCAGGCCCGATCATCGCCATCTGGGGCATGGAAACCGGCTTCGGCAGCTACATGGGCGACCAGCACACCCTTTCCGCCGTCTCGACCCTCGCCTATGACTGCCGCCGTTCCGCATTCTTCACCGAGCAGCTTTATGCCGCTCTGAAGCTCGTCGGCGAGGGCTATCTCAGCCCGTCCGCACGCGGCGCGGCTCACGGTGAAATCGGCCAGACCCAGTTCATGCCGAAGAACGTCGTCGCTTTCGGCATCGACGAAGATGGCGACGGCAGAGTCGATCTCGTTGGATCGCGCGCGGATGCGCTGGCCTCGACCGCCAACTTCCTGCGCGGCCATGGCTGGCAGCCCGGCGCCGGCTACCAGCCCGGCGAGCCGAACTTCGCTGCCATCGCCGGCTGGAACGACGCACGGGTCTACCAGCAGGCGATCGCCTATATCGGCCAGCAGATCGACGGCAGATAAGTCAGATCCATAAAGTAAAAAAGCGCTGCGGCCAGCCGGCCCGCGGCGCTTTTTCATTCGGTCTGTCTTCCGCTCATGGAGCACTTCCCAATGCATTCCGGACGGAAATCGGCTGCGCACTTTTCCTGGAAACTCTAGACATCCGGACGGATGAAATCGCGGGTATCGGGGTCCATGATCCAGAGTTCGCCGGTCGAAATGTCGAACCATGCGCCATGCAGATGCAGCTTGCCTTCTTCTTCGCGCGCCTTGATCTCCGGAAAACTGCGCAGATTGTTCAGTGAGTTGCGGATCGAAATGCGCTCCAGCGCTGTCTGGCGCTCGGTCTGCGTCATGATGTCGTTGCTCTGGATCTGTTCGGCCGCCGGCTTCAGCAGCGCCATCCATCTTCCGATGAAATCGCCCGGCGACAGCGGCCCGGCATCGGGATCGAGCGCGGCGCGAATACCGCCACAGCGGCCGTGCCCCATGACGACGATATCGGAAACCTTGAGCGACAGAACCGCGAATTCAAGCGCTGACGAGGTCGAATGGAAATTACCATCCGGCTCATAGGGCGGCACCATGTTTGCGACATTGCGGATGACGAAGAGCTCGCCCGGTCCGGCGTCGAAAATGATCTCCGGTGCCGAGCGGGAATCACAGCAGGCAATCACGAGCGTCGACGGGTTCTGGCCGATCTCCGCCAGGGTGCGATAGCGTTCGCGCTCATCGACGTAACGCCCGCTCATGAAGTTTCGATAACCGTTCAGAAGGGTGTCGGGAAAGCTTTGCATGATATTGGATTACAGCGCAGTGCGGCCGATGGCAACTGGTGCGCTGCAAAAAGCGTTAACCCGGCGAACTGCTATTTTTTCCGCCGCTGTGCCGGGTGGATGAGATGCCGTAGCTGCACCATTGCCATCGGCGTCGACAGGCTCGCGGAATCGACGGCAAGCGTCAGCTCGTTGCTGCCGCGCTTGACGGCGCGCGCCAGTACTTCAAAGACACTGGCCGTCGTCAGCTGCAGCGCGCGCTCCTCATCCATGCCAGATAGCAGACGGGAGAGGAAGACCGCAGACAAGAGATCGCCAAGCCCGTTCGGCGCTCCCTCGATACTGCGATGTTCGGCCAATAGAGCGTTTCGGCCGCTGAGATAAAGATTTCCGATGCCACCGGCCATCATCGGCACTGCCGACGTCACCAGCATGCGCGATGGCCCAAGCGCAAGGGCCGCTTCCATGATGGCATTGTTGTCCTCGAGCGGCGCACCGGCAAGCCAGGCAAGCTCGTAGCGGTTCGGCGTCGCCAGCGAGGCCAGCGGGATCAGATGGTCGCGGATCGCCTCGGCCGTCGCTTCGGGCACATAAAGTCCACCGGCATCGCCGATGACGGGATCGCAGGCATAAAGGAGGTCGGGGTTCTTTTCGCGCAAGGCGGTCACGAGCCGGGCGACGGAATGCGCCTGCGCGGCATTGCCGAAATATCCCGACAGAACCGCCCTGACCTCGGAAAGCCAAGGCGCGGCGATGAGATCATCGATCGCGTGATCGAAATCCACTTCGTTGAAGGTCAGCCGCGTCGATCGGCCATGGCCTGGGTGCCAGGGCAGAACGATAGTGGGCAGCGCCCAGACCGGGTGGCCGAGCGTTTCCAGCGCGAAGACGGCGGCGCGATTGCCGACGGACCCTCTGACGACGTGGCTGGAGATGACGATAACGGCGCCGGCCGACACTTGCGACATGGTGGTTGCTTTCGAATTCAGGGCTTCAACTGCAATGTGCCGTTGATGATCCCTTTGGCGGCACTCTGTCAACGGCACTTCACAGAGTCATGAAAACCTCTGTTGACGAACTCATTCCGCCAATTTCACGCCAGCGACATCTGCTTTGCATCGAGATCGCGCATTTCGGCAAGATTTTTAAAGAAACCGGCTAAAATCGCTCCGAAAGCAACCAATTTCGCATTCATTTTGCCAGTTTTTTCGCTAAACCTTCTGCTACTGTGGCCAAAATTCGAAAATCGGGAGGAATTCCATGGCGTCCAAGACCAATCCGAAACGGGAAAAACAGATCGACGCGGCACGGAAAATTGCCGGGGCGGCGAACGAGGCGCACCTCGATCCGGAAATCCTGTTCGGCCGGGCCAGCAACGACGACATGGAGCGTTATACTCCGGAAATGCTGGCGTTGGCCGCGACGCACGCGGCCAAGGAACTGGCAGCCTGGAGCGGCACGTCTCCCCGCGTCAGCATCGAGCAGATCGCCAATATCGAGCCCGATGGCGTTGCGGTGTCGATCCTCTCGATCACCGACCATAACATGCCTTTTCTCTATGAATCGATCATGGGCGAAGTGACCAGCAGCTACCGCGATCTCTATATGGCGGTGCATCCGATCCTGGTCATCGAGGATGGCAAGAAGCCGAGCCTCTATTCCGCCGATCATCCGAGCGACCCGGCCCACCGCGTCAGCCATATCCAGCTTCATCTCTCGCCTTTGACGGCGGCGCAGGCAACGGACCTGACCAAGCGGGTACAGACCGTGCTCGACCAGACGCATCTTGCCGTTTCCGACTGGAAGCCGATGCTGTTACGTCTCGACACCGTGATATCGGAACTTTCTACCTATGAGGCTGCCGGCCGACGCAGGAATGACCGCGATGAGGCGCTTGCCTTCCTTGCCTGGCTAAGAGATGGCAACTTCACTTTCCTCGGCATGCGCGAATATGTCTATTCCGGCAAGGGCGCCAATGCCAAGGTCGAACGCGATCGTGGCACCGGTCTCGGCATTCTTTCCAACCCCGATGTCCGCGTTCTCAGGCAAGGCAAGGATGCCGTCACCACGACTCCGGAAATCCTCGCCTTCCTCGACGGACCGGATTTCCTGATCGTCACCAAGGCCAACGTCAAGTCGGTGGTCCATCGCCGTGCCTATATGGATTATGTCGGCGTCAAGCGTTTCGACGCCGATGGCAACGTAACGGGCGAACTGCGCATCGTCGGCCTCTTTACCTCCACAGCCTATACCAGTACTGCCGCCGAAGTACCGCTGCTGCGCTCGAAGGTGCAGAAGGTCAAGGATCATTTCGGCTTCGACCCGACAAGCCACTCGGGCCGCATGCTCGAGAACACGCTGGAATCCTATCCACGCGACGACCTCTTCCAGATCGACACTTCACTGCTGGCAAGCTTCGCCGAACAGATCAACGATCTTACCGACCGGCCGCGCGTGCGCGCACTGCCGCGCATCGACCATTTCGACCGCTTCGTTTCGGTAATCGTCTATGTCCCGCGCGAGGAATACGATTCCATCGTCCGCGAGAAGATCGGCAACTATCTGAAGTCGGTCTATGACGGCCGCGTCTCCGCTTACTATCCGGCTTTCCCGGAGGGCGGCGTAGCGCGCGTCCATTTCATCATCGGCCGCAGCGCCGGCGAGACGCCGCATGTTCCTCAGGCCAAGCTCGAAGAAGCGATCCGCGCCATAACCGCCCGCTGGGACGAGCGCTTCATCATGCTGGCCGGTCCGAAGGCACCGAGCATCTCCGTCAGCCAGGCTTTCCAGGAAGCCTTCTCGCCTGAAGATGCCTTTGCCGATCTGCCTGACATCACAGCCACGGCCGGTGCCGAGCCGATTCGCATCGGCTTCTACATCCGCAAGGACGAAGCGGGCGACATTCTCTCGCTGAAGATCTTTCATGGCCAAGGAAACCTCGCGCTGTCGCGTCGCGTGCCGCTGCTCGAAAATCTCGGCTTCAACGTCATCAGCGAGCGTACCTTCGACATCTACGTCACCGCCAAGGACGGCTCGACCGGCCATGTGGTGCTTCACGACATGGAACTCGAGGCTCGCAACAGCCTGACGATCGATCTCGCCCGCCATGGCGCGGCCCTCGAAGAAGCTTTCCTTGCCGCCTTCGGCGGCACGATCGACAACGACGCTTTCAACCGGCTGATCGTCTCTGCCGACCTCTCTGCCCGCGAAACCAACGTGCTGCGCGCCTATGCCCGTTATCTGCGTCAGGCCGGTATTGCCTATTCGCAGGATTACATCGCCGCGACACTGGACAAATATCCACGCATCGCCGCATCGCTCTTCCGCCTGTTCCACGATACGCTCGATCCGAAGCTCAACGACAAGAGCCGCACGAAAAAGCTTGCCGATCTCCATGCTATCATCGAGACCGCACTGGCCGACGTTCCGAGCCTGGACGACGACCGCATCCTGCGCCGCTACGTCAACGCCATCGACGCAACGCTGCGCACCAATTATTTCCAGAGGAACGCAGACGGCAGCCCGAAGTCCATGCTCGCCTTCAAGCTCGATCCGAAGTTGCTGGATGGCCTGCCCGAACCACGCCCCTTCCGCGAAATCTTCGTCTATGGCGTCGAGGTGGAAGGCGTGCACCTGCGCTTCGGCAAGGTGGCGCGCGGCGGTCTGCGCTGGTCGGACCGCGCCGAGGATTATCGCACCGAAGTGCTAGGCCTCGTAAAGGCGCAGCAGGTCAAGAACGCCGTTATCGTCCCCGTCGGCGCCAAGGGCGGCTTCTATCCGAAGAAGCTTCCGGTCGGCGGCAGCCGCGACGAGACCTTCAATGCCGGCCGCGAAGCCTACAAGACCTATATCCGCACGCTGCTGTCGATCACCGACAACATCTCCGGCGCCGATATCATTCCGCCGACCGACACCGTGCGGCTTGATGGTGACGACCCCTATTTCGTCGTTGCCGCCGACAAGGGCACCGCCACCTTCTCCGATACTGCCAATGCCCTGGCGCAGGAAGCCGGCTTCTGGCTGGACGACGCCTTCGCTTCGGGCGGCTCGGCCGGCTACGACCACAAAAAGATGGGCATCACCGCCCGCGGCGCGTGGGAAACCGTCAAGCGCCACTTCCGCGAAATGGATATCGATATCCAGACGACACCCTTCAATGTCGTCGGCGTCGGCGACATGTCCGGCGACGTCTTCGGCAACGGCATGCTGCTCTCGCCGAAAATCCGCCTGCTCGCCGCCTTCGACCATCGCGATATCTTCATCGATCCCGATCCCGATATGGAAAAGACGCTGGCCGAACGCCATCGCCTCTTCAACCTGCCGCGCTCGAGTTGGCAGGATTTCGACAAGGCCGCCCTGTCGAAAGGTGCGATGATCATCTCGCGCTCGGCAAAATCGGTCACGCTGACGCCGGAAGCGGTTGCCGCCATCGGCATCGACAAACCGGTCGCAACGCCTTTCGAGATCATGACGGCTATCCTCAAGGCTCCCGTCGATCTGCTATGGTTCGGCGGCATCGGCACCTATGTCAAAGCTCCATCCGAAACGGATTCGGAAGTCGGTGACCGCGCCAACGATCCGATCCGCATCACGGCCGAAGAAGTCCGCGCCAAGGTGATCGGCGAAGGCGCCAATCTGGGTGTCACGCAGAAGGGCCGCATCGCCTATGGCCTCAAGGGCGGGCGCTGCAACTCCGACGCCATCGACAATTCCGCCGGCGTCAACACCTCCGACGTCGAGGTCAATATCAAGATTGCGCTTGCCAACGCCATGTTCGACGGCCGGCTGACGCGCGCCAAGCGCGACACCCTGCTCGCCTCCATGACCGACGAGGTGGCATCGCTCGTCCTGCGCAACAACTACCTGCAATCCCTGGCGATCTCGCTGACGGAGCGCAAGGGCACCGGCAACGGCCTGGAACTCAGCCGCTTCATGAGCGTCCTGGAAGGGGCAAAGCAGCTCAACCGCAAGGTCGAGACCCTGCCCGACGACCAGACCTTCGCCGAGCGTTACGCCAACGGCCGCCCGCTGACGCGCGCCGAAATTGGCGTGCTGCTTTCCTATGCCAAGATCGTCCTCTTCGATGCGATTGTCGCCAGCGACCTGCCCGACGATCCCTACTTCGCCGCCACCCTCAGCCACTATTTCCCGGCCAGGATGCAGCGCTCGAACGCCACCGATATCGAAAGCCATCGTCTGCGCCGCGAGATCATCGGCACGGCACTCGCCAACGAGGCGATCAACCGCGGCGGCCCGGGCTTTGCGGTCAGCATGATGGACGCAACGGCGGCATCGGCTGCCGAAGTCGTCAAGGCCGCCGTCATCGCCCGCGACGGCTTCGATCTCGACCGGCTCTGGAACGAGACGGACGCGTTGGACGGCAAGGTTGGCGGCCAGATGCAGAACCGCGTGTATGGCGAGATCACCGAAGTCTATACGGTGTTGACCCGCCTGCTCCTGAAAACCGGCGCAGCCAAGGGCAACATCGAAGAAACGGTTAGCCGGCTTCGGGCGGCACTGAAGAAACTGCGGCCGGTCTTCCTGACCCATATCCCGGCGGATTTCGCGGCCGAGATCGCCACGCGCGAGGCCGACTATCTGGCCGCCGGCCTGCCGGAAAGGCTCGCTTCGGAGATCGCCACGATCTACGCGCTTGTCCTCGTACCCGAAATCATGCAGATCGCCGAGCGCACCGGCGACACGCTGAACCGGGCGGCCGAAAGCTACTTCACCGTCTCGCAAACCTTCCGCGTCGGCCGCCTGCTGCTTGCCGGCAGCCGGATCGTCACCGGCGATCACTATGAGAGCCTGGCACTTGCGCGCAGCCTCGACCAGATCGCCGGCGCCCGCCGCGATATCGTCATCTCCGCATTGTCCAACCATCCTAAAGACAAGCAGCCGGTTCAGGCATGGCATGCGGAGGACCGCATCCGCATCAACCGCATCGCCGAAGAACTCGGCGGCCTCAGCGAAAGCGGCGATCCGAATCTCGCCCGCATCACTGTTGCCGCCGGCCTGCTCAGCGACCTTGCGAACGGCCGGGCAAGGTGACACAGTCCGCCCCGACCCGGTAACCGGGTGAGGGAGCAAGGGGCTGGATTTGGTGACGACCGAGATTGACAACGACGTGCCGGCAAAAGTGCCGGCACGAGGCATTTGGGGCTGGATGTTCTTCGACTGGGCGGCTCAGCCGTTCTTTACCGTCGTCACCACCTTCATCTTCGGCCCCTATTTCGTTGCGCGGCTGACGGCCGATCCCGTCTCCGCCCAGACGACATGGAGCAACATGGCGACGATCTCCTCGGTGATCATCGCCATCCTCTCCCCGGTCCTCGGCTCGATCGCCGATCAATCCGGCGCCCGCAAACCTTGGATCGCCTTCTTCGCCGTCATCAAGATCGCAAGCCTCGTCTGTCTCTGGGGAGCAGCACCCGGATCGCCGGTCATCTATCCGGTCATCTTCATGATCCTGGCTTCGATCTCGGCCGAATTCTCGATCGTCTTCAACGATTCCATGATGCCGCGGCTGGTCGGCAAGGACGATGTCGGCAGGCTGTCGAACGCCGCCTGGGGGCTCGGCTATCTCGGCGGTATGATCGTTCTCATCACCGTCGTGGCACTGCTCGCCGGGAATCCTCAGACCGGCAAGACCATCCTTGGCCTGACGCCGCTTTTCGGCCTCGATGCCAGGCTCGGTGAGGATGCCCGCATCACCGGGCCGATTTCGGCCGTCTGGTATCTGATCTTCATCCTGCCGATGTTCCTCTTCACGCCGGATGCCGCCCGCGGTCTGCCGCTTCGCGGCGCCGTCCGCTCGGGTCTGCGCGAACTCTCGATGACCCTCAGCGAACTGAAGCGCCGGCGCGGCATCAGCCGCTTTCTTATCGCTCGCATGGTCTACCAGGATGGCGTCAACGGCTTGCTGATTCTCGGCGGCACCTTTGCAGCCGGCATGTTCGGCTGGGCAACGATCGAGATCGGCATCTACGGCATTATCCTGAACGTCATCGCAATCTTCGGCTGCTTCGCCGCCGGCTATGTCGATCGCTGGCTGGGCTCGAAGACGACGGTCATGATCAGCCTGACTTTGCTGCTGACCGCCACCTTCGGCATCCTCTCGACCGGGCCGGGCTTCACGCTCTTCGGCCTCGTACCGCTATCGACTGTCAGTTCCGGCAGCCTTTTCGGCACCGCGGCAGAAAAAGCCTATATCGGCTATGGCCTATTGATCGGCATCGCCTTCGGCCCCGTGCAGGCCTCCTCGCGCTCCTATCTCGCCCGCAGCGTCAGCCTCTCGGAGGCCGGGCGCTATTTCGGCATCTACGCGCTTTCCGGCCGCGCCACCAGCTTCATGGCAACGCTGTTCTTCTCGCTGGTGACCTATTGGAGCGGCTCGGCCCGCCTCGGCATGACGACGCTCGTCATCTTCCTTGCCGGTGGGTTGCTGCTTCTGCTGCCGACACCCTATCCGGCGGACAGGGCGGAGTAGGCAAAGAAAATCCCGGCGGGCGAACCAGCCGGGATATAAAGTCTTTCAGTTAGGTATATCCGCCGCTCAATGGCGGAAATGGCGAATGCCGGTGAAGACCATCGCGACATTGTGCTCGTTGGCCGCGTCGATCACTTCCTGGTCGCGCATCGAGCCGCCGGGCTGGATGACGGCTGTAGCACCCGCTGCGATCGCCGAAAGCAGGCCATCGGCAAAGGGCAGGAAAGCTTCGGAAGCGACAGCGGAGCCGCGCGTCAGCGGCTCGGCCAGCCCCATGGCCTTGGCGGCTTCCTCGGCCTTAATGGCGGCGATACGGGCGGAATCGACACGGCTCATCTGTCCCGCGCCAATACCGGCCGTCTGGCCGTCCTTGGCGTAAACGACAGCATTCGACTTCACATGCTTGGCGACACGGAAGGCGAACTTCATGTCTTGCAGTTCCTGAGCCGTCGGCGCGCGCTTGGTGACGACCTTCAGTTCCATGTCCTCCACCAAAGCATTGTCTCGGCTCTGGACCAGCAGGCCGCCGGAGACGGTCTTTGCGGTCAGGCCGGCAGCGCGCGGATCGGGCAGGGCGCCGACCGAGAGCAGGCGAAGGTTCGGCTTGCGGGCGATGATCGCCTTGGCTTCCTCGCTGACTTCGGGAGCGATGATGACCTCGGTGAAGAGCTTGACGATCTCCTCTGCGGTTTCGGCATCGAGCAGGCTGTTCAGGGCGATGATGCCGCCAAAGGCCGAGGTCGAATCGCAGGCAAGAGCCCGCTTGTAGGCTTCCACGAGGCTCGGGCCGGTGGCGACGCCGCAGGGATTGGCATGCTTGATGATCGCGCAGGCCGGGCCGTTTTCCGGCAGGAACTCGGCGACGAGCTCATAGGCGGCGTCGGTGTCGTTGATGTTGTTGTAGGATAGCTGCTTGCCCTGGATGAGTGTTGCCGTGGAAACGCCGGGGCGGTTTTCGCCGGTCAGGTAGAAGGCCGCCTTCTGGTGCGGGTTTTCGCCATAGCGCATTTCCTCACGCAGAACGCCGCCAATAACGCGGTGGCGCGGCGTGGCGATATCGAGCGCTTCGGCGAACCAGTTGGAGATCATCGCATCATAGGCAGCCGTGCGGGCAAAGGCTTTGGCCGCCATGCGCTTGCGGAAATCATAGGTCGTCTGGCCGGCATCGGCGGAAAGCTGCGTCAGCAGCTCGGCATAATCGGCGGGATCGGTGAGCGTCGTCACATAGGCATGATTCTTGGCCGAAGCGCGGATCATTGCCGGGCCGCCTATGTCGATATTCTCCACCGTCGTCGGATAGTCACCGCCGGCCTTGCGAACGTCTTCGAAGGGATAGAGGTTGATGACGGCAAGATCGATGCCTTCGATGCCGTGCTCCTTCATTTCAGCCTGATGCCCGGCATCGTCGCGGATAGCGAGCAGACCGCCATGCACCTTCGGATGCAGCGTCTTGACGCGGCCATCCATGATCTCAGGAAAATTCGTCACTTCCGACACATCGGTCACGTCAAGACCCGCTGCGGCGATTGCCTTGTGCGTGCCGCCGGTCGACAGCAAGCGTACCCCCTGTTCGCTGAGCGCACGCGCCAGCTCCACGATGCCGGTCTTGTCGAAAACGGACAGAAGCGCGGTTTTCACCTTCACCTTGTCGGGAGCGGGAATTTTCTTGGAAACGACGGCCATGGGCTTTCTCCGGTCTAGAGCAACTCCAGGAAAAATATATGGCGGTTTTCCGTCTGGAGCTGCGATAACAAAAAGCAGAGCGGAAACGCTCTGGTATGAGGAGACGAGGCGTCCGGCGGAAACGCGCGGGACGACAATGCCGCCCCGTTAGCATAGCTGACACGCTTAGCCTATGGCCGATGGGATAAAAACCAGCGGATTTCCGGCTTTTCGGCAATCCGGAAGACGATCTCGAGCTGATCGGAAGAACGCATGCCCGACGGATCGGCAAAGAAAATATCTTCCGCGACAAGCACCTCGTTGCCCGGCGAGGAGAAGACCCAGGTCTCCCCGTCCGGCGCGATCAGCAGCACGGCATCCGTCTCGGTCTGCAAGAGACTGATGGAGGGATGAATGTGGAAGCGTGCCGAGGCGATGCCTTCGCCCTTCGGCTGATGCTTCTTGCCCTCAGGCACGAAGAAGCGGTCGCGGCCGGCGACGATCGTGCCGCTGGCATTGAGGCTCAGCTCGCGCTCATGAACGTAGCCGAATGCGGAGAGATAGCCGTCGTGAGCTGCGCGGACATAATCGCGCCCGTCTTCCGTCTCCGAACGCTCGACGATGACCTTCTTCACACCGCCGACCATGATCGGCCCCAGCGATTTCGACTTGGAAAACTGGCAGGAGGAGGTGTCGTTGAGCGTGACGGTCGAATGCGCAGCCGTCGCCCGCGCTGCCTGTATGAAGCGATCGCCCGCAAACTCGGGCGAACCGGAATTGATGATGAAGCGCGTTTTGCCCGAAGACATTTCGAAGGAAAGACAGCCGGCATGCGCCGTACGGCTCAAATCGACCGAGGCGGCAGCCCCGACATCGACGATGACGACGGCAGAACCGGCGGCCAACCGGTGATATCTGGTATGCGGCAGCGCCTTGAAGACCTGCCCCGCCGTCTCGTCATAGCGCAGCACCGACATCAGCTCGTTGGCGAGCGTCGATGTCGCACCGTTGAACAGCGCCAGATCGCCGTCCTGGTGACGGAAGAAACGCAGCGCCGGATACATGCGGTCGATACCGGGTATCAGCCGCACCGGCACGTCATGGCCGAGATTGACGTAGGTCTGACGCAGCGGCAACAGATCGAGCAGCAGCTCCAGCGACGCGCGCGGATTGCGGGAGATATGGCCGCCATCCTGCAGAATTTGCCGGTCGATTTCGCGATCGAGCGCCTGTCCCACCCGTTTCAGCGTAAGCGAACTGCTCGGCATAGCGACCGAGGCCATGGCAAGCGCGATGCGCACGCGAAACCGGGTGATGCCATCGGGCGACGACACGACGATCCGACGCAGGAAGCGCACATGAAAGACCAGCATGCGCATGAAGCGGCGGTAGAAGCCGCTATCGGTGCCGTGCAGAAGCACAGGGGAATGCGAAAGCAGCGCGATCAGCCGCTGCGCTACTATATCGGGCGACCAGGCAAGACCGTGCAGCCGGCGGCCGTGAACGGCAATCCAATCGGTAAGGATCGCGCGCGCCATGGCCGAAGCCTGATCGCTCTTTTCCGCCCGCAAATGCCGCAGCCAGCGGAAATTGTGCAGCCGGGCAGCAAATGCCAGCGATGGCAGCTCCAGCGAGAAGGGCGATGTCCCCTGCATTTCCAGAACACGCCCGGCAAGCAGGATGCGGCCGTTCAGAAGCTCTTCGACGAAAAAAGGATCGATGCTGCGCAAATCGGTCGGCGCCACGATCAGGCGTTCCGGCACACGCAGCGTGTGGCGGGTGAGACGCAATCGCGTCAACGCCGCGCGGCGCGACATCCGCCGCCATGCTTCCCGCATGTATGAACTCACCAAACCCTGCCGCAGACCTGCATATTTGCTTCTGCTTACTCTCATTACCCGTGGTTAAAAAGAGGTTACAAATATATCGATTAAGAACAGATTACTGAGTTTTTAACATGTTCGCGAAAGCTGTTGGAAACCATGCTTACTGCCTGCGCCGCAGTACCGCTGCGTAGAATCCGTCCAGGCCGGAGGCAAAATCATCGGAAAGCGGCAGCATGTCCGGCGTGGTGCGGAAGGCGCCGAGCGGCGAAATCGCCGTTTCGAGGCCCGGCCAGTCGCCCGCTGCGATCGGGACGCGTTCGACATTCTCCGTGTCGGCAAGCAAACGCGCGACCAGATCCTCGCCCTCTTCGGGGTCGAGGGAGCAGTTGGAAAACACCACGATGCCGCCGGGCTTGACCAGCGTCAAAGCGTGGCGAAGCAGGCGCTCCTGCAGGGTGGCCAGCTTGGCGATATCCTCCGGCCCCTTGGTCCAAAGCACGTCGGGGTGGCGGCGCGTGGTTCCCGTCGAGGAGCAGGGTGCATCAAGGAGAGCGGCGTCGAAAAGCTCCTCGGGCCGATATTTGCTCATGTCGGCAACCACGGTCTCGGCCTGCAGGCCGAGGCGCGCGAGATTGCCAGACAGCCTCTTCAGGCGATTGGCGGATTGATCGAGAGCGGTGACCTTGGCGCCGGCAAGAATGAGCTGTGCCGTCTTGCCGCCGGGTGCCGCGCAGAGATCTACCACCCGCTTGCCGGCCAGCGGGCCGAAAAGCTTTGCCGGGATACTCGCGGCGGCATCCTGAACCCACCACTCTCCCTCATCGAAACCTTCAAGCGAAGGAATGGTCCCTTCGAAGGAGGCAAGCCGTACGCCGCCGGTCGGCAGCACCACGCCGTTCAGCCGTTTCGCCCAGCCTTCGGGATCGGACTTCACAGTGAGGTCGATAGCTGCCGGCTCGAGCTGCGTTTCGGAAATTTTGAGCGCGGCGGGGGCGCCATAGGCCATTTGGAGACGCGAAAGGAACCAAGCCGGCATGGCCGGCACCTTCGCGACCCGCTCGAGAATTTCCTGCTTTTCTCGCCCGATGCGGCGCAGAATGGCATTGACCAGTTTGGCAAAGCGGCGGTTGCGCGGATCGCGATTGGCCTGCTCGACGGCAAGATCGACCGCGGAATGGTCAGGCACGTCGAGATAGAGGATCTGCGTCGCGCCGACGACGAGCACATGATGCAGTGCGCGGGCGCCTTCCGGCAGCGGCGAATCGAGCAGCGACGAGATCGCCGCTTCGATTCGGGGCAGGTGGCGCAACGCGCTGTTCAAAATTGCGCGCACCAGCGCACGGTCGCTGTCGCTGAGCATCGTATAGGCGGCGCTGCCGCCTTCGGCATCAAGCATGCCGTCGAGCGATGTCTTGCGGTCCAGCACGGCGCCGAGGATCTTTGCCGCCGCCGCGCGAGCCGCAAGGCCGGGTTTGGGCGAAGACGAATCAGGCTGACTGGATGGCTGCGGCCGCTTGCCCGATCGTTTTCCGTCTTTATTGGAGGCTTTGTTTTTCGTGTCAGAACTCAAGACCAGGGACCCTTAGGCGGTTGCGAACCACCGCGACCCGTATTCGGCACGGAGCGCGATTTGCGCCCCGGATTAGCAGCGAAGGACGGTCCCGTCGAGCCAAAGTCCGAAGATGGGTCTGAGGACGGCGCAATCGGCGAGGCGCCGCCGCCGTAACGGGCCATATCATGTAGCGCGGCAATCCGGTTTTCCGTGTTCGGATGGGTGGAAAACAGATTGTCCATGCGCTCGCCGGAGAGCGGATTGATGATGAACATATGAGCGGTCGCGGGATGGCCTTCGGCAGCTTCGTTGGGAATATGAGCCGCACCGCGGGCGATCTTGCCGAGCGCCGAGGCAAGCCAGAGCGGATTGCCGCAGATCTCCGCGCCGCGGCGGTCGGCCGAATATTCGCGCGTGCGGCTGATCGCCATCTGCACCAGCATCGCCGCCAGAGGGGCGACGATCATCGCCACGAGAACGCCGGCCATGCCGAGCGGATTGTTACTGTCGCGGCGGCCGCCGAAGAAGAATGCGAAGTTGCCGAGCATGGAAATGGCCCCGGCAAGCGTCGCCGTGATCGTCATGGTGAGCGTGTCGCGGTTCTGCACATGGGCAAGCTCGTGCGCCATCACGCCGGCAACTTCGTCCGGCGTCAGCGCGTGCAGCAGGCCGGTGGAGGCGGCAACAGCGGCATTTTCCGGATTGCGGCCCGTCGCAAAGGCATTCGGCTGCGGACTGTCATAGAGATAGACCTTCGGCATCGGCAGGGCGGCATTGCGGGCGAGATCACGGATAATGCGGTAGAATTCCGGAGCGCTGCGCTCATCCACCTCCTGCGCACCATAAGTGGAGAGCACCATGCGGTCGGAATTCCAATAGGAAAAGAAATTCATGCCGGCGGCGGCGACAAACGCGATCAGCATGCCCGATTGACCGCCGATCAGATAGCCGACGCCCATGAAGAGCGCGGTCATGAAGGCAAGCAGCATGGCAGTTCGCATGAGATTCATCGAGAGGTCTCCAACACATCCGTCGTCCAAACCTCTTTCTTTGCGGCCGGACACGCCGGAGGCAGATGATTTCAGGTCTCTTCGACCTGAAATCTGAATCCGCTCCGGAATCAAAAAAGCAGAGCATGATGTTACTCGAAAACCGTTCACACTTTTCGGCATCATGCTCTATGATTTGGCTATTCCTCCCTCCATTTCAATATTTCGGAGGTCGCACGAGACCATGCAGACAGCAGATAACGACAATAATATCGACACCGAAGCCGGTGAAGCGACCCGCAAACCGCTTTCGCCTGCTGCCAAGCGCGCCCTTGCCGAAGCCGAGGAGCGGCGCCAGACGCAGGCTCAAGCCGACCTGCCCCCCGAAATCGGCGGCCGCGGCGGCGCCGACCCCGCACGATTCGGTGACTGGGAAATCAACGGCCGGGCGATCGATTTTTGAATTTCTGCTTCTGATTATTTCGTACGGTGCGGCAGATGCGAAGCCTATCTCGCCCTTGGCGGGCGAGAAGGCAATTTCATTGGTTTAGGAATTGCGACACCGAAAGTCACACATGTTCAGAACGCTAGCGCAATTTCTAAGCCATTGAAATTGCAAGAGCGGGGGTTGGTTGCTTGCTGGTATAGCACCAGGAAAGCCGGTACGTCCCTGCCTACTCCTCCCTTGCAAAATCTAGCACTTAGCCTTCCGGCTAAATGCTGATTTTGCTTTCCCTCCCGCAAGGGGCGGGATAGAGCGCCGAGATCAAGCAGCATCCGCCTTGTTCTGCCTGTTGGCGATCAGATCATCGACGACAGCCGGATCGGCCAGAGTCGAGGTATCGCCGAGCGCGCCGAAATCGTCCTCGGCGATCTTGCGCAGGATGCGGCGCATGATCTTGCCGGAGCGGGTTTTCGGCAGGCCGGGGGTGAATTGGATCTTGTCCGGCGAGGCGATCGGGCCGATTTCGGTGCGGACATGCTTCACCAGCTCCTGTCGCAGCGCGTCGGTACCCTCCATGCCCACCATCAGCGTCACGTAGCAATAGATGCCCTGGCCCTTGATGGAATGCGGATAGCCGACGACGGCGGCTTCCGACACATGGCTGTGAGACACCAGCGCCGATTCCACCTCCGCCGTGCCGAGGCGATGGCCCGACACGTTGAGCACGTCGTCGACGCGGCCGGTGATCCAGTAGTAGCCGTCCTCGTCGCGGCGGCAGCCGTCGCCGGTGAAGTATTTGCCCTTGTAGGTGGAGAAGTAGGTCTGGATGAAGCGCTCGTGGTCGCCATAGACCGTGCGCATCTGCCCGGGCCAGCTGTCGGCGATGACGAGATTGCCGTCGGCCGCCCCTTCCAGCACGTTGCCCTCATTGTCGACCAATTCTGGCTGCACGCCGAAAAAGGGCAGGGTGGCAGAGCCGGCCTTGAGATCGGTCGCGCCCGGAAGCGGCGTGATCATGTGGCCGCCGGTCTCCGTCTGCCACCAGGTATCGACGATCGGGCAGCGGCTGTCGCCGACCACCTTGTAATACCATTCCCAGGCTTCCGGATTGATCGGCTCGCCGACCGTGCCGAGGATGCGCAGGCTGGAGCGCGAGGCGCGCTTGACGAAATGGTCGCCGGCCCCCATCAGCGAACGGATCGCCGTCGGGGCGGTGTAGAAGATGTTGACCTTGTGCTTGTCGATGACATCCCAGAAGCGGCCCTGATCCGGATAGTTCGGCACGCCCTCGAACATCAGCGAGGTCGCGGCGTTCGCAAGCGGCCCGTAGACGATATAGGAATGGCCCGTCACCCAGCCGACATCGGCCGTGCACCAGTAGATATCGCCGGGGTGGTAGTCGAACACATATTCATGCGTCATCGCCGCATAGACGAGATAGCCGGCCGTGGTGTGCAGTACGCCCTTGGGCTTGCCGGTGGAACCGGACGTATAAAGGATGAACAGCGGATCTTCCGCCTTCATCTTCGCCGGTGGGCAATCCGCTTTCACCCTCGCGGTTTCCTCGTGATACCACACATCGCGGCCGGGTTCCCAACCGACCTTGCCGCCGGTGCGGCGCACGGCAATGACGGTCTTGACCGAAACCTTCTGCTTGGCGGCGATCTTGATCGCCGTATCGGTGTTTTCCTTCAACGGGATGGTCTTGCCGCCGCGCACACCTTCATCGCATGTAATGACGACGGTCGACTGGCAATCGACGATACGGCCGGCAAGCGCTTCCGGCGAGAAACCGCCGAAGACGACCGAATGCACCGCGCCGATACGAGCGCAGGCAAGCATCGCATAGGCAGCCTCTGGGATCATCGGCATGTAGATGGTGACGCGGTCGCCCTTCTTGACGCCGTGCTTTTTCAGCACGTTCGCCAGTCGGCAGACCTGCTCGTAGAGTTCGTTATAGGTGATCTTCTTGTCGAGATAGGGATTGTCGCCTTCCCAAATGAAGGCGACGCGATCGCCATGCTTCTTCAAATGCCGGTCAATGCAATTATAGGAGACGTTGGTGACGCCGTCCTCGAACCATTTGATCGAGACCTTGCCGGTAAAGGACGTGTCTTTGACCTTGGTATAGGGCTTGAACCAATCGATGCGCTTGCCGTGCTTGCCCCAGAACTTGTCGGGATCCTGAACACTCTGCTCATACCATTTCTGATATTTCGCCTTGTCGATCAAAGCACGCGCCTTGACCGGCTTCGTCACCGGATGAATCTTGTCCGACATTCTCTCCTCCTCAATTCCTCGCACCCCGTTTGCCGGTGTGAGTGCTCTTTCCGGCCAATAAATAGCAGGTCAAACTACGACAGCAATTGGACAAAGTGCATTTCATGCGCAAAGAATTGCAATTCCGCGACACTATCGCTATATAGGGCCGTATTTCCCGGACAATGTGGTGTTACACCCCGGACCGCGACACCGGCGCGGACTGACAGAAGGACTATATCCATGGCTCAACAATTGCTCATGCCGAAGGCAACTGCCATCTGGCTTGTCGACAATACGGCCTTGTCATTCGACCAGATCGCGCAGTTCTGTAAACTGCATCCGCTCGAAGTAAAGGCCATTGCCGATGGCGAGGCCGCACAGGGCATCAAGGGCCTCGATCCGATCTCGACCGGCCAGCTCACGCGCGACGAAATCGCCCGCGCCGAAGCCAACCCGAACCACAAGCTGAAGCTCTCGGAGCCGAAGGTCCGCGTGCCGGAATCCAAGCGCCGCGGTCCGCGCTATACGCCGGTCTCCAAGCGCCAGGACCGCCCGAACGCCATCCTCTGGCTGGTGCGCAACCATCCGGAACTGAAGGATGCGCAGATTTCCCGCCTCGTCGGCACCACGAAGTCGACCATCGAGCAAATTCGCGACCGCACGCACTGGAACGCGGCCAACCTGACGCCGATGGACCCGGTCACGCTCGGCCTCTGCAGCCAGATCGATCTCGACATGGAAGTCGAAAAGGCCGCTAAGGGCCGTCCGCTGCCGACCGCCGCCGAACTCGGCGCAACGCTGCAGCCGGCTCAGGAAACCGAAAAGCTCGGCTTCAGCTATGAGCGCGAAGAAGAGAAGGAAAAGGAAATCGATGCTGACGCCGTTTTCGCCAAGCTGAAGTCGCTGAAGTCGACCAGCCGCGACGACGAGGACGACGACCAATTCTGAGATTCGATCTTATCGAAGATTTGCGAGGCCCCGGTTTTGACCGGGGCTTTTTGTTTGCGGCCTATCGAGTCCCAAAAATCGCCGAGCCGACGCGAACACTGGTGGCGCCGAAGGCGACGGCGGTTTCATAGTCGCTCGACATGCCCATGGAGAGCTTTTCCACGCCGGCTTGCTTGGCGAGCTTTGCAAGCAGCGCAAAATGCGGCCCCGGATTTTCTTCCGCCGGCGGAATGCACATCAGACCCTGGATCGAAAGCCCGAGTTCTTTGCGGCAAAGATCGACGAAAGCGACCGTATCGTCAGGCGCAATCCCCGCTTTCTGCGGCTCGAGGCCAGTATTGACCTGCACATAGAGCTGTAAACTCTTGCCCTGCCGCTTCATTTCGTCGGCGATGGCATGCGCGATCTTTTCCCGATCTATCGTCTCAATGACGTCGAACAGCGCCACGGCGTCGGCTGCCTTGTTGGATTGCAGCGGGCCGATGAGATGCAGCTCGATCCCGGGCGTTTCAGCCTTCAGCTCCGGCCACTTCCCCTGGCTTTCCTGCACGCGGTTTTCGCCGAATACCCGCTGGCCGGCTGAAATGGCCGGGCGGATCTGATCAGCGTCGAAGGTCTTGGAAACGGCAACAAGCTGCACGGAGCCGGCCGCTCGGCCAGCCCGCCGCTCCGCTGCCGCTATATGGGAACGAACTTCGTTCAGGCGCTCTTGAAGTTCCATCTTTTCGCCTCGATATTTTCGCTTGCTTCTCAAACCTTGCAGTAATGAGGCAGGCGGCCTTTGCCAAGGGCGAATGCGCCGGAATCCGGCTTTGCTTTGCAAGATAAGGCACTTGCTGCAACTGCTAAACTTGACGCTTGGGTGGTTTCGTGGTGAAGGTCACGCCTGACTCCCCATGATTTTCCGGAATACAAGAACAGATGTCTATCGAACGTTATAATCCGCGCGATGCCGAGCCCCGCTGGCAGGAAAAATGGAACGAAGAAAAGGTCTTCGTGACAGACAATGCCGATCCGCGTGAGAAATACTACGTTCTAGAAATGTTTCCCTATCCGTCTGGCCGCATCCACATGGGCCATGTGCGCAATTATGCGATGGGCGATGTCGTCGCCCGCTACAAGCGTGCCCGCGGTTATAATGTGCTGCATCCGATGGGCTGGGACGCCTTCGGCATGCCGGCGGAAAACGCCGCACGCGACAATAAAGTCCATCCGAAGGAATGGACCTACCAGAACATCGCCTCGATGCGCACCCAGCTGAAGGCCATGGGCCTGTCGCTGGACTGGAGCCGCGAATTCGCGACCTGCGACGTCGATTATTATCACCGCCAGCAGATGCTCTTCATCGACATGATGGAGAAGGGCCTGGTCTATCGCAAGAAGTCCAAGGTCAACTGGGACCCGGTCGACAACACCGTTCTCGCCAACGAGCAGGTCATCGACGGACGCGGCTGGCGCTCCGGCGCTCTCGTCGAGCAGCGCGAGCTGACGCAATGGTTCTTCAAGATCACCGAATTCAGCCAGGATCTGCTGGATGCCCTGGATACGCTCGACCATTGGCCGGAAAAAGTGCGGCTGATGCAGAAGAACTGGATCGGGCGGTCCGAAGGTCTGACCGTTCGCTGGGAAATCGTGGCCGAAACCGCCCCCAACAGCGATCGCGAAATCACAGTTTACACGACCCGTCCGGATACGCTGTTCGGCGCCTCCTTCCTGGCGATCTCGGCCGACCATCCGCTGGCCAAGGAAGCGGCCGCCAAAGATCCGGCCATCGAAGCCTTCTGCGAGGAATGCCGCCGCGCCGGCACCTCGCTGGCAGCACTCGAAACCGCCGAGAAGAAGGGCATGGACACGGGCATCCGGGTCCGCCATCCCTTTGACCCGTCCTGGGAACTACCGGTCTACATCGCCAACTTCGTCTTGATGGACTATGGCACGGGTGCCATCTTCGGCTGCCCGTCGGGTGACCAGCGCGATCTAGATTTCGCGCGCAAATACGGCCTGCCGGTCGTTCCCGTCGTCATGCCCGCCGATGGCGATGCGGCAAGCTTCAGCGTCGGTGACACCGCCTATGACGGCGATGGCATCATGATCAACTCTCGTTTCCTCAACGGTATGAGCACCGAGGAAGCCTTTGAGACGGTGGCGACGAAGCTTTCCGAGACGAGTCTCGGCAATGCGCCGCAGGCCGAGCGCAAGGTGAATTTCCGTCTGCGCGACTGGGGCATTTCCCGTCAGCGCTATTGGGGCTGCCCGATCCCGGTCATCCATTGCGACGATTGCGGCGTACTGCCGGTGCCGAAAAAGGATCTGCCGGTCAGACTGCCCGACGACGTGACCTTCGACCAGCCCGGTAACCCGCTCGATCGCCACGCCGCCTGGCGCCATGTCGCCTGCCCGCAATGCGGCAAGGATGCGCGCCGGGAAACCGATACGATGGATACCTTCGTCGATTCGAGCTGGTATTTCGCCCGCTTCACCGCCCCTTGGGAACATCAGCCGACGGATCAGAAGGCCGCCAACCATTGGCTGCCCGTCGATCAGTATATCGGCGGTATCGAGCACGCGATCCTGCATCTGCTCTACTCGCGCTTCTTCACCCGCGCCATGCGCGAAACCGGCCATCTCGACGTGAGGGAGCCCTTCAAGGGCCTGTTCACGCAAGGAATGGTCGTGCACGAGACTTACAGCCGCGGCAATGGCCTGACGCGCGAATGGGTATCGCCGGCCGATATCCGCATTGAGGAAGTGGACGGTCAGCGACACGCCACGCTGCTGTCGACCGGTGAGGAAATTGCCATTGGCTCCATCGAGAAGATGTCGAAGTCGAAGAAGAATGTCGTCGATCCCGACGACATCATCGCCTCCTACGGCGCCGATACCGCGCGCTTCTTCGTGCTTTCCGATTCGCCGCCCGATCGTGACGTCATCTGGTCGGAAGCCGGTGTCGAAGGCGCCCATCGCTTCACCCAGCGCATGTGGCGCCTCGTCTCCGAAGCGGCTGAGGCTTTGAAGACGGTCGAATCGACTCCGGCTAAGGAAGGCGAAGCCCTGGCGATTTCGCAGACAGCACACCGCACGCTGAAAGCCGTTCAGGGTGACTACGACAAACTCGCCTTCAACAAGGCCGTGGCCCGCATCTACGAATTCGTCAATGCGCTGGCAGCACCGCTGAGCAAGGTAGCCGGTGGTCAGGGCGATGCCGCCTACCGCTCCGCCGTCCGCGAAGCCGTCGAAATCCTGATTGCGCTGGTTGCGCCGATCACGCCGCATCTGGCCGAAGAATGCTCGGCAGCACTCGGCAACAGCAACATGATCGCCACCAGCCCGTGGCCTGCCTATGACGAAGCCCTCGTCATCGAAAACGAGATCGTTTATCCCGTCCAGATCAACGGCAAGAAGCGCGGCGAATTGACAATCGCGCGCGATGCAGATCAGAATGCCGTGCAACAGGCTGTGCTCGCACTGGATGCTGTCAAAAGCGCATTGAATGATCAGGCGCCAAAAAAGATCATCGTCGTTCCACAGAGGATCGTGAACATTGTCGTCTGATAGTCTTTTCAAGTTCGCCCGCATCGCAGGCGTTGCGTCTCTGGTGGCTGTCGCCGGCCTTCTGTCCGCCTGCCAGGTCAAGCCGCTCTATGCCGTCAGCACGGGTGTTACGCAGAAGCTCTCGGAAGTCTCCTTCTCCGACGTCGGCACACGCGTCAGCCAGGAGGTCCGTAATCAATTGATCTTCATCGCCGGACGCGGCGCTGGGGAAACGAAGGCCCCGAAATACAATGTGGACCTAAGCGTTTCATCCGGTACCGGCGGCGTCCTTTATCTGCCGTCTTCCGACACATCGGGCGCAGGCCGAACCACGGTAACGGCATCCTTCACGCTGAGGGAAATCAGCACCGGCAGGGTAATCAAGTCTGGCAGCCGTGCGGTGACCTCGCTCGTCGACTTCCCGAGCCAGGAATTCGCCAAGCAGCGTGCAATTCGCGATTCGGAAGACCGTGCAGCCCGCGAAGTGGCTGAAATGGTGGCTGCCGACATCGCGGCCGCGCTCAGCCGCTGATCAAGGGCGCAGCATGGCGGAAATCAAGTCCCACGAATTCGACGGATTCCTCCAAAATGCCGCGCGGAACTACCGGATCTTCGTGATCTACGGCCCGGATCGCGGCCTGGTTTCCGAGCGTGCCGCTCAGATAGCCGGCCGGACGGGCGTTGATCTGAACGATGCCTTTTCCCTTATCAAGCTCGATGTCGGCGACCTGCAGAATGATGCCGGCCGCCTGCTCGATGAAGTCAATTCCATCGGTCTGTTCGGCGGAGAAAAGCTCGTCTGGATTCGCGGCGTCGCAAACGAAAAGGCGCTAGTCGATTCGCTGCAGGTCATCGCTGACGACCCTCCAAATGCCAGCTTTGTCATTATCGAGGCCGGGGACCTCAAAAAGGGTTCGGGCCTGCGCAAAGTAGCAGAGCCGGCGCGCGCCGTCGCCGTCATTCCCTGCTACGCCGACGACGCAAGGGCTCTTAACGGGCTGATAGATACTGAGCTGGCAAATGAAGGGCTGCGCATTGCCCCGGCAGCCCGTCAAGCATTGCTCGAGCTTTTGGGCGGCGACCGCATCGCCTCCCGCAACGAAGTACGAAAGCTGGCGCTTTATTGCCGAGGCCAAGGCACGATCGAGGAAAACCACGTCATCGAGATCATCGGCGATGCCAGCGCCATCTCCGCGGATGACGCCGTGGACGCCATCCTGAAGGGCGATTCGGAAGCCTTCCTTCATGCCATGCAGAAGATCGCCTCTTCCAAGACCCCGATGTTTCTCGTCCTCCAGGGCTGCCTCAGGCAGTTTCAAATGCTCGATACGATGCGGGCGGAAATGGACGAGAAGCGGATCGCTCCGACACAAGTCATGCAGACGCTCGGGCGCCATCTGCATTTCAGGCGCAAGCCGATCATAGAGCAGGCCCTCAAAACCTGGTCAGCCCCCGCGATCGCCCGCGAGATGAACAGGCTGCAATCCGCCATTCTCCAGACCCGCCAGCGTGCGAGCCTCGAAGATACGATCGCAACGCAAACCCTTCTCTCGACTACATTGCAGTCAGCCCGCAAAGGCTGATGTTTCACGGGAAGCGGCGACCACACGCCGCCTTTGGAGCCTGGTTTCAGCTCAAACCTTTGTTTTTATTAGGATATAAAGCTCAGCGACGTTCCAGAAGCCGGCAGATCTCCTCAAGCTGCTCCAACGTCTTGTAGCTGATCTTCACCTGGCCGCCATTGCCTCGGTGATTGATGGAAACATCCAATCCAAGCGTGTCGGACAGCGTGCGCTCCAGCGCGAGCGTGTCGGAATCCTTCTCGTCCCTGCGTGCTCCGGCAGGGCGGGGATCGTTCTGCGCTTTGATGTCGTTCTGTGCCAGTCGTTCGGCATCGCGAACGGACATGCCCTTTGACACGACGGTACGCGCCAGCGCCGTCGGATCGGACGTCGAAACCAGAGCGCGGGCATGGCCAGCGGAAAGCGAGCCGGCTGCAAGCATATCGCGCACCGGATCGGGAAGTTTCAGCAGCCGCAGGGAGTTGGCAACGTGGCTGCGGCTCTTTCCGATGATCTCACCCAGATCGTTTTGCGTATAGCCGTGCTCGGCGATCAGCTGTTCGTAGCCCAGAGCCTCTTCCAACGGATTGAGGTCGGCACGCTGGACGTTTTCAACGATGGCGATTTCGAGCGCGGTCTTGTCGTCGACATCGCGAACGATGACCGGAATTTCGATCAGACCGGCAAGCTGCGCCGCACGCCAACGCCTTTCGCCGGCGATGATTTCATAACGATCGGTGGAAACGGTGCGGACTACGACCGGCTGAACGATGCCATGCTGGCGAATGGAGCTGGCAAGATCATGCAGCTCGGTTTCATCGAAATAGCGGCGAGGATTGCGCGGGTTGCGGCTGATGAACTCGATCGGCACGAGCCGATCGGGGTTGACCGCCGGCCTTCCGGCATCCACGGGCGTCGGCTGATCCATCTCTCCGATGAGAGCAGCCAATCCGCGCCCGAGACGCCGCTTCGAAAGATCATCATTCATCGCCGATACTCACTCTGGAACAAATACTATGTCATCAGGCCGCAGCTTTTCGCTGGCGCTCTCTCTGGATCACTTCGGAGGCCAGCTGAAGATAGGCCTGGCTTCCTGCACATTTTAGGTCATAAAGAATGGCCGGCTTGCCGTAGGACGGCGCTTCGGACACGCGCACGTTGCGCGGAATCAACGTATGGTAGACCTTTTCACCCAGATGCGTACGCACGTCGCTGACGACCTGCTGCGCCAGATTGTTGCGGGAATCGAACATGGTCAGGACGATCCCCTGAATATCGAGGGATGGGTTGACCGTACGCCGGACCTGATCCACCGTTTCCAGCAATTGGCTGAGACCCTCCAGGGCGAAAAATTCACATTGTAACGGCACCAAAACGGAATGCGCCGCCGCCATGGCATTCATGGTCAGGAGATTGAAAGAGGGCGGGCAATCCACCAGAATATAGGAGAAGGCAAGGGCATCTGACGCATTCAGCGCGCGGCGCAGCTTGAAGACACGATCCGGCTGCTGCGCGATTTCCATTTCGACACCGAGCAAGTCCATCGTCGACGGCACGATGAAGAGATTCGGCACAGCCGTTTCCTGCACCGTGTCCATGATCGTATGACTGCCCACCAGCAAATCGTAGGACGATAATTTGCGGTCCCGCCGCTCAATACCGAGACCCGTGCTGGCATTGCCCTGCGGATCGAGATCGACAATCAGGACGCGCTCACCGATGGCGGCGAGAGCCGTCGCCAGGTTGATCGCGGTCGTTGTTTTGCCGACGCCGCCCTTTTGATTTGCGATGGTAATAATCCGGTTTCGCTCGCCGATCATCTGCCGCACATCCAAATATGGTTAAATCAGGCGTCGAAGGCGACTTAGCTCCAGGATGACGGAATCTCGCTCGACGACACTCTGATGTTTTACCAGATCGAATTCCCAACGACCACGGGCTTTCTGCAGCTCGCGTTCGTAATCCCGGCCTTTATGCAGCAAAAGACGCAGATTTTCATTGCGCTCGATCCAGGGAGCTGCGTAGTCCAGAAGCAGTTCCAATTCGGCCAGCGCCCGCGCTGAAATCACATCGCAGTTCTGAATGACCGCAGGCGCTTCTTCGATGCGAATCGCATGCACCGCGCCGCGGGCTTCGCATTCCCGCAGACAGACGCGCAGAAAAGCAGCCTTCTTTTGATTGCTTTCGACCAGATCGACGTGGCCGGCGCCTTTTTCCGCCAATAATATAGCCGTTATCACACCTGGAAAACCACCGCCGCTTCCAAGATCGATCCAGTGATCCGTCGAAGGATGGAGTTGGAAAATCTGGGCGCTATCCGCGATGTGGCGGCTCCAAAGGTCGTCCATTGTCGAAGGCGCGACAAGATTGATGGTCTTCGCCCACTTCTGGAAGAGCAGGGCAAAATGATGCAGCCGCTCCAGTGTTTCACGTGAAACACGCACACCGTTCAATTGCATATGACGGACTCTCTAACCTTGTAGTATCAGGAAACTAGCTTTTGCTCGCCAGCAGCGCTCAGCTTTCTCAGATGAGCCAACAAGAGGGAAATCGCCGCCGGCGTCATCCCATCGATGCGCGACGCTTGAGCAATATTCTTTGGGCGCGCTTTCGCCAGCTTCTGCTTCAGCTCATTCGACAATCCCGAAAGACCGGAGAAATCGAAATCCGCTGGAATTGCCCGTTCTTCTTCCTTGCGGACTTGAACGATATCAGCTGTCTGCCGATCCATATAAACGGCATAAGCCGCCTCGATTTCAATCGCCTCGGCCACCGCCCGCTCGATCGATCGCAGCTCCGGCCAGAGCCGCGACAGTGCTTCGACAGATTGACCGGGATGAGAGAGGAGCTCATAGGCAGAACGCCGCTGACCATCCTTGTTCAAATGCATCCCAACCTTTTCGGCCTCATTCGGCGTCACCGTGAGGCCTTTCAGCTGCGTACGGACATGATCGAGCATGCTTATATAGCGTTCAAAACGCGCGCCGCGGCTGGAGCCTACACATCCAATTGCAAGGCCGAGCGGCGTCAGGCGGACATCTGCATTGTCCGCTCGGAGCGACAGACGATACTCTGCGCGCGAGGTAAACATGCGGTAAGGCTCCGCCACCCCGCGCGAAGTCAAATCATCGATCATCACACCAATGTAAGATTCTGTGCGGCTGAATTCGATGGCCTTACCACCCGCCGCCAGACGCGCTGCATTCAGTCCGGCAACAAGACCTTGGGCGCCGGCCTCTTCATATCCAGTCGTACCATTGATCTGACCCGCCAGGAAAAGACCGGGAATCCTCTCCACTTCCAAGGAGAGCTTCAGTTCTCGCGGATCAACGTGGTCGTACTCGATGGCATAAGCATGCTGGAGAATGCGGACTCGTTCCAGCCCCGGAATGGTCCTAATGAAATCCTCCTGAACCTCCTCGGGGAGAGAGGTCGATATGCCATTCGGATAGACGGTAGTGTCGTCCAAGCCCTCCGGCTCAAGAAAGATCTGGTGGCCGTCGCGCTCGCCGAATTTGACGATCTTGTCCTCGATCGACGGACAATAGCGTGGTCCGACACCTTCGATCTGCCCGGAATACATGGCCGAGCGCTTTAGATTATCGGCAATGATCCTATGTGTTTCCGGCGTCGTCCGAGTGACGCCGCATTCAATCTGCGGATTCACAATGCAGTTGGTCATGAAAGAGAAGGGGGTCGGATCTTCGTCCGCCCCTTGCCGTCCGACCGAATTCCAGTCGATAGTGGTGCCGTCGAGGCGGGCAGGGGTTCCGGTCTTCAACCTCCCCAGGGCCAGGCCGTGCCGAAGCAGCGTATTTGACAGACCGATTGAGGGTTCCTCGCCCACCCGGCCGGCCGGGATCTTCTTGTCACCGATATGAATAAGGCCGCGAAGAAAGGTTCCGGTCGTAAGAACGACCGCAGCGCAGCGAAGGACTCGCCCATCCTTCAGGATCACCGCCGACACACGGCCATGCTCGAAAGCGAGATCGAAAGCGTCGCCCTCTATGACATCGAGATTGTCAATCGCGCTGATCTCCGCCTGCATGGCCAGACGATACAGCTTGCGATCCGCCTGGGTGCGCGGACCGCGGACCGCGGGGCCTTTCTTGCGATTAAGCATACGGAACTGAATGCCGGCAGCATCCGCAACGCGTCCCATCAAACCATCGAGAGCGTCAATCTCTCGAACCAGATGGCCCTTGCCGAGGCCGCCTATCGCCGGATTGCAGGACATCACGCCGATCGTGTCGCGCTTATGCGTCACCAGCGCAGTGCGCGTGCCCAGCCGAGCGGCCGCTGCTGCCGCTTCGCTGCCCGCATGGCCACCACCTACTACGATCACATCATACGCATTATCGAGCATCGTCAAGTCCTCGGTCGTGCCGTGTGTTTGGCATACCAATTTCAAGAGTCAAGAAGGTTTCACGTGAAACGTCGGCTGGAGATGTGTTCAGCGCCGTGTTTCACGTGAATCATTTGCCTATGCAGAATTCCGAGAAGATCACGTCCAGCAGATCTTCTACGTCGACACGGCCGGTAATCCGCCCAAGGCTTGTCGCCGCCTGCCTGAGATATTCTGCTCTGATATCCAGGCCGCGGTCTTCCGAATCAAGTGCTGCCTCGACAGCCCTGAGGCTCTCGTTCAGCAAAGTACGATGACGCAAACGGCTTGGCAAAGCCAATGACAGCGCGCCGGAGCGCACCCGCAAATCTTCACGAAGAAGTTCGTGCAAATCTGCCAATCCGAAGCCGGTGGTCGACGATATCAGCACATCATAGCCGTCATGAACTCCAGGATGGATATCGGATTTCGTCCCGACGGCCAGAACTCTGCCGGCAAAGTCAGGAAAGTTCCGCTGCGCTTCTTCGCCAATTTCCGCGAGAGACAAGACAAGATCAGCATCGGCTACCGTCCGCAACGCTCGGCGAATGCCTTCGCGCTCGACAATTTCTTCAGTTTCCCGCAAACCGGCCGTATCGTAGAGCTTGACGGCATATCCCTCAATATTCAGATCGACGTGCAGAACGTCACGGGTCGTACCGGCTATATTGGTGACGATCGCCACTTCGCGCCTTGCCAGCGCATTCATGAGGCTGGATTTTCCCGCGTTCGGAGCGCCGGCAATCACGACCTTCAAACCATCGCGAATGATCTCGCCGAGATCGGCCCCTGCAAGATGATCGGAGAGTTCCAACTGCAGCCGTCTCATATCGATCCATACCATATCCGAGACCGAGCCGGGGACATCGTCCTCATCGGCAAAGTCCAGCTCCGCTTCGATTAACGCGCGCGCCCGCGTCAAGCGGTCGGCCCAACCATTATAGAGATCGGATAGCCCACCGGCAGCATGCTCCAGCGCGAGCCGTCGCTGCATCTCGGTTTCGGCGCTGATGAGATCTGCGAGGCCTTCCACCTCCACCAGATCCATCTTTCCGTTCTCAAGGGCGCGCCGTGAGAACTCGCCGTGCTCCGCGAGACGGCACCGCTCAAATGCGGAAAGCTCGCCGAGAAGCGCATTTACCACTGCTTTGCCGCCATGAACATGGATTTCCACGCAATCCTCGCCCGTAAAGGAGGCCGGCCCGGAAAAGATCAGAACGAGACCGCGATCGACCACTAAACCGTTACGAGTCCGAATCGTTTTCAGAGCAGCTTGTCGAGGAGGCGGCAATGTCCCCACGAGAGATTCAGCGATAGAGAAACTCAGATCTCCGCTGAGGCGGATAACAGCAACTCCAGCGGGTAAACTCCCACTGGAAAGTGCGTAGATTGTCTCATTTGCCGCTAGCATCAAACTGATCCGTATCCGAATCGATTGTCGAAATACCGATGATTTCGACATCCGTCCGTCAAAAACAAAATCGGGCCGCGTCTTGCGGCCCGATCGTAACATTATATGAGCGTCGCCCGAACCGGCGGCGAGATCAAATCCCGTGGCAGATCAGGTGTTCATCGAGTCGAAGAAATCCGGATTGTTCTTCGTCTGCTTGAGCTTGTCGATGAGGAATTCGATCGCGTCGGTCGTACCCATCGGCGCAAGGATGCGACGCAGAACGAAGATCTTCTGCAGATCCTGGCGCGGCACCAGCAAGTCTTCCTTACGCGTACCGGACTTGAGGATATCCATCGCCGGGAAGATGCGCTTGTCGGCAACCTTGCGGTCGAGCACGATTTCTGAGTTACCTGTGCCTTTGAATTCTTCGAAGATAACTTCATCCATTCGGCTGCCGGTATCGATCAGCGCCGTCGCGATGATCGTCAGCGAGCCGCCTTCTTCGATGTTGCGGGCGGCACCGAAGAAGCGCTTCGGGCGCTGCAGCGCATTGGCGTCGACACCGCCGGTCAGAACCTTGCCGGAAGAGGGGACGACCGTATTGTAGGCGCGACCGAGGCGCGTGATGGAATCGAGCAGGATGACGACGTCACGGCCATGCTCGACGAGACGCTTGGCCTTCTCGATGACCATTTCGGCGACCTGGACGTGACGCACAGCCGGCTCGTCGAAGGTCGAGGAAATGACTTCACCGCGCACGGAGCGCTGCATGTCCGTCACTTCTTCCGGACGCTCGTCGATCAGAAGCACGATCAGATAGCAGTCCGGATGATTGGCGGTGATGGAATGGGCGATATTCTGAAGGAGAACGGTCTTACCGGTCCGGGGCGGAGCAACGATCAAGCCGCGCTGGCCTTTGCCGAGCGGCGCCACGAGGTCGATTACGCGCGGCGAAAGGTCCTTCGAAGTGGGAACGTCGAGTTCCATGCGGAAACGCTCGTTCGGGTAGAGCGGCGTCAGGTTGTCGAAGTGGACCTTGTGACGGATCTTTTCAGGATCGTCGAAATTGATGGTGTTGACTTTCAGCAGCGCGAAATAGCGCTCGCCTTCCTTCGGCCCGCGGATCGGCCCCTCGACGGTGTCGCCCGTCTTCAACGAGAAGCGGCGGATCTGGGAGGGGGAGATATAGATATCGTCCGGACCGGGAAGATAGTTCGCATTAGCGGAGCGAAGGAAACCAAAGCCGTCCTGCAGGACCTCGACGACGCCCTCGCCGATGATCTCTACGTCCTGGCTCGCCAACACCTTCAGAATTGCAAACATCAATTCCTGTTTGCGCATCGTGCTGGCGTTTTCCACCTCGAGCGATTCGGCAAAGGCTAGGAGATCGGTCGGGGATTTATTTTTCAGTTCCTGAAGCTTCATTTCAGCCATGAAGGGAATTACTCATTTTAAGGAGGGGAAGGCAATGTTGCTCGTATTCAGAACCGCGATAGGGGCGCTCGCGGGCGACAGAATGGAATACATGCCACGAAGAGAAGATGGCGGGAAAATAGCGACTCACTTTCCGAACCGCAAGGGGGGCAGGCAAAATGAAGGAAATTTAACGCCGCCCCCGATCCGGTCCCACTTCAGGCAAATGGCTTTACGACCACGAGAATGACGATCGCGATCATCAAAAGCGTCGGCGCCTCGTTCATGACACGCCAGTACCGGGCGGAATGCCTGTTTTCGTCGCGGGCAAAGGCGCGCACCGCAGCGCTGAAATGGCCGTGAACGCCCGAGAGAATCAACACAAGACCGATCTTGGCGTGCAGCCAGCCGCCCTGAAAACCATAGACCGACCAGGCGAGATAAAGCCCGAAAATCCAGGTGAGAATCATCGCCGGGTTGATGATGTAGCGCAGCAGCCGCTGCTCCATCACCTTGAAAGTTTCGGATTGCTGCGAACCCGGCGCGGCATCGGTGTGATAGACAAAAAGCCGCGGCAGATAGAACATGCCGGCCATCCACGAGATGACGGCGATGATATGCAGCGCCTTGATCCAGAGATAGAGATCGGCCGGATGCCAGGCGAAGAGACCGATCGCCATGACGGAAAATATTAGGATCATGAAATAAGCTCTCCGTCCGGCCCTTTGGCCCGGAGCGGAATCCGTCCGCTTTTCCACCGTCATCAGTTCCTCCATCCCCGCACGCGTTCGACAAGCCTGGCGACATTGGCCGGGTCCGCCTGCGGCGTAATGCCGTGCCCGAGATTGAAGATCAGCGGGCCGTGCCCGAGCTGCTGCAAGATCTCATCGATCCCATCCTCCAAAGCCTTGCCGCCCGCGACAACGCGCATGGGATCGAGATTTCCCTGCACCGGGCCGTCCTTCTGCAGTTCCCGCGCAAAAGCCAGCGGCACCGACCAGTCGAGACCGATCGCATCGGCGCCCGTCTTCTGCCGATAGGTCTTCAGCAGATAGCCCGCGCCCTTGGCAAAAGCGATGATCCGAGCCTGCGGCCTCCGCGACTTGATCGAAGCAATAATTTTGGCAACCGGCTTGACGGCAAAAGCCTCGAATTCCTTCTCCCCAAGCACGCCGGCCCAGGAATCGAAAATCTGCACGGCATCAGCGCCTGCATCGATCTGCGCCACAAGGTAGTCGGCCGAAATCTCCGCAAGCAGCATCAGCAGATGTTCGAACGCCTGCGGATACCGATAGGCAAACAGCCGGGCGGGCGCCTGATCCGGAGTGCCATGTCCGGCAATCATGTAGGTCGCAACGGTCCAAGGGGCGCCACAGAAGCCGAGGAGCGTGGTCTCCGTGGGCAAGTCCCGCCGCAGCCGCCGCACCGTCTCCATGACCGGCTCCAGATAGGCCATGACCCCTTCCGGTTTCAAAGCCAGGATGCCGGTCTCGTCTATCGGGTCCATCTCCGGCCCATGGCCTTCGGTAAAGCGGACGTTGCGTTTCAGCGCATCGGGTATCACCAGGATATCGGAAAACAGGATGGCAGCGTCGAAGCCATAACGGCGGATCGGCTGCAGCGTCACCTCTGCGGCATGCTCTGGCGTGTAGCAGAGATCGAGGAAGCTTCCTGCCTTCGCACGCGTTTCTCGATACTCGGGCAGATAGCGGCCAGCCTGCCTCATCAGCCAGAGCGGGGGAGGGGTGAGCGTTTCTCCGCTCAAGACCCGCATGATCTTCCGGCGTTCTTCGGTCACAGACGTCGTCCTATATAAAACCAAACATATATTGAAAGGTTTCTATTTCTTAGAGTCGGTGACTAGCAAGGATTAAAGTTCATCCCTTGTCCGTCCAATTTGTCGCGCCTTACGCCGGAATTGGCAGAGATTTCGAAGTCGCAGGCCGATATGTGGAAAATGAAAATGATTTTTCAATCTTTTGAAGAGGTTGAAGGGAAATTTCGTTTTTCTCTTGCTGGGGACAAGCCGGGGATGAACGAGGCGCTGCCGAGCTTATCCACATTGCCCACAGCCGCCGTGATAGCCCTCTCTCGAAAATTCCAAATGTGGAAAACTCGGCCGTTTTCCACTTGCCCAGGATGCCCCCCTTCCCGTACCTCTCTTTTCTCCCGAGATATCAACAGGTGACGGAAAGTAGCGTGGAAAACCGAACGAGCTTCTTTCATCTGCATCTGATTTCTGACTCAACGGGCGAGACTCTCATATCCGCCGGTCGCGCCGCTTCCGTGCAATTCCATGCCAGCCAGCCGATCGAGCACGTCTATCCGCTGATTAGGAACCGCAAACAGCTTCTGCAGGTTCTGGAGGCGATCGATCAAAGTCCCGGGATCGTCCTCTATACGATCGTCGATCGTGAGCTTGCCGATTTCATCGCCGAGCGTTGCGGAGAGCTGGGTGTGCCGAGCGTCAATGTCCTGGAACCGGTTATGAACGTCTTCCAGACCTATCTCGGCACTGCGTCCCGCCGCCGCGTCGGCGCGCAGCATGTGATGAATGCGGATTATTTTGCCCGCATCGAGGCGTTGAACTTCACCATGGATCACGACGACGGCCAGATGCCCGATGATTACGACGCCGCCGATGTCGTCATCATCGGCATCAGCCGCACCTCGAAAACACCGACGAGCATCTATCTGGCGAATCGCGGCATCAAGACGGCGAATATCCCGATCGTGCACGGCGTGCCGCTGCCGGAGAGCCTGATCAAGGCAACCAAGCCCCTGATCGTCGGGCTGGTTGCGACGACCGACCGGATCTCGCAGGTTCGCGAAAATCGCATTCTCGGCGCGACGCCCGGCTTTGACCGCGGCGGCTACACCGATCGCGCCGCGATCTCCGAGGAGCTGAAATATGCCCGTTCCCTCTGCGCGCGGCACAATTGGCCGATCATCGATGTCACGCGCCGGTCGATCGAAGAGACCGCCGCCGCCATTGTTGCCCTGCGCCCCAAGCTGCGCTAAGCGCTCCAAATGATTATCTCGGAGGCAGCCGTCATGACCTCGCCCCTTATCCTCGCATCATCAAGCCCATTCCGGCGTATGCTGATGGAAAATGCCGGATTGCATTTTCAAGCCGTCGCCGCCGACATCGACGAACGCGCGATCGAGGCGCCGCTGGAACGGGATGGTGCCGGCCCGGATGCGGTCGCGATCCTGCTGGCAAAGGCGAAAGCAAAGGATGTGAGTGATCGTTTCCCGGACTCGATCGTCATCGGCTCGGACCAGACCATGTCCCTCGGCACCCAGGTCTTTCACAAGCCGAAGACGATGGCGGATGCCGAAAATCATCTGCTGACCCTCTCGGACAAGACTCATCGATTGAACAGCGCAATCGCGCTGGCCCGCAATGGCGACATTATCTGGGAGCACGTGTCCCACGCTCATCTCACGATGCGTAAGCTGCCCGCCGATTTCATTCACCGGCATCTGAGCCGGGTCGGCGAAAAGGCCTTATCCAGTGTCGGCGCCTATCAGCTCGAGGGCGAGGGTATCCAGCTTTTCTCGAAAATCGACGGCGACTATTTCACGATCGTCGGATTGCCAATGCTGCCGCTTCTCGAAAAACTGCGCGAACTGGGGACGATCGATGGATGATTCACGTGAAACACGGAGCGTAAACGCTTTCGTAACGGGTTATCCGGTCAGGCATTCGCGCTCGCCGCTGATCCATGGCTATTGGTTGAAGCAGCTCCATCTTGCGGGCAGCTATAGCGCGCATGAAGTCTCCGCTAAGGATTTCGCGGCTTTCATCTCGTCGCTGAAAGACGGTTCCAGCGGCTTCGTCGGCGGCAATGTGACTATCCCCCACAAGGAAGCGGCCTTCAAACTCGCCGATCGGCCGGACGAGCTTTCCGAAGAACTGGGCGCTTCCAACACACTGTGGCTTCAAGATGGATTGCTGCATGCGACGAATACCGATGGCCGCGGCTTTACGGCGAACCTCGATGAGCGCCATCCGGGTTGGGACGCCGGCGATCGCGCCATCATCCTCGGCGCGGGCGGCGCCAGCCGGGCCGTGATACAGGCCGTGCGCGATCGCGGCTTCACGGAAATTCACGTCGTCAACCGCACCGTCGGGCGTGCGCAGGAACTGGCGGATCGCTTCGGTCCACGCGTTCATGCCCATCCGATGGCGGCACTCGGCGAGGTCATGCGTGGGGCCGGCCTGTTCGTCAACACCACCTCGCTCGGCATGGACGGTGAAGCTGCTCCCCGCATCGATTTCTCGCCTCTTGCAGAAGGGGCTGCTGTCACCGACATTGTATATGTGCCGTTGAAAACGCCGCTTCTGGCTCAAGCCGAGGAACAGGGCTTCGCCATTGTCGACGGTCTCGGCATGTTGCTGCATCAGGCCGTGCCAGGCTTCGAAAAATGGTTCGGAAAACGTCCGGCGGTCGATGAAAACCTGAGGGCTTTGATCATCGCCGACATGGAAAAGCATTCATGATCAGGATCGGGCTGACGGGATCGATCGGCATGGGAAAGTCGACCTCGGCGAAACTCTTCGCCGAAGCTGGAATTCCGGTGAACGATTCCGATGCGGTCGTCCATGATCTCTATAGCGGTGAAGCCGTCCCTCTGGTCGAGGCTGCCTTCCCCGGCACGACCAGCGACGGCAAGGTCGACCGGCAGGAGCTGAGCCGCAGACTTGCCGGCGACCCCTCCGGTTTCAAGCGTCTCGAGGCAATCGTCCATCCGCTCGTGCGCGAGCGGGAACGCCGATTCGTGGAGCGTCAAACCGAGGCTGGTGCCGATATGATCGTGCTGGATATCCCACTGCTGTTTGAAACCGGCGCCGACACGAGGGTGGACAAAATTGCCGTCGTCAGCTGTGATCCACAGATTCAACGGGAGAGGGTGCTTGCCCGGCCGGGCATGACGGAGGAAAAATTCAATATGATTCTCTCCCGGCAAACACCGGATGCTGAAAAGCGCGCGCGCGCCGATTACGTCATTGACACCGGCGGAAGCATCGATGCCGCCCGCCATCAGGTGCAGGAGATCATCGCGGATCTTCGGCGGAAGCAGCAGATCAGGAAATAGGGAATCGGAGCCTGCATGCGCGAAATCATTTTCGATACGGAAACCACCGGCCTCGACAATAGGGCAGACCGCATCATCGAAATCGGTGGCATCGAGCTTTTCAATCATTTCCCGACTGGCAAGACGCTGCATCTCTTCATCAATCCCGGCGATCGCAAGGTTCATCCGGATGCGCTTGCCGTGCACGGCATCTCCGATGATTTCCTGAAGGATAAGCCGCTATTCGAAACCCTTGCGGACCAGATCCTCGACTTTTTCGGGGATGCCAGATGGATCGCCCACAACGCCACCTTCGATATGGGTTTCGTCAACGCCGAATTCGCCAGGCTCGGCCGGCCGCCGATCCTGCCCGATATGGTGATCGATACTTTGGCCATGGCTCGCCGCAAGCATCCCATGGGTCCGAACTCTCTGGATGCCCTCTGCCGGCGCTACGGCATCGACAATTCGCACCGCACGAAACACGGCGCGCTGCTCGACTCCGAACTATTGGCCGAAGTCTATATCGAGATGATCGGCGGCCGGCAGACCGCGCTCGGCCTCGGCACCAGCAACGGTTCGTCGGCACGTTCGCGCCGGAGCAACGATGCAGAGGAGGTTGTTGCCGATGTCTTTGCCCGGCCCAATCCGCTGCCGAGCCGTTTGAGCGAAGAAGAACTTTCGGCTCATGCCGCACTCGTGGCCAAGCTGGGCACGAAAGGCATCTGGTCCAAATATAGCGCTTCCGAGTAACAGGGCTTCCAAAGCACCAAAAGAAAATGCCCGGATTGTGATCCGGGCATTTCCGTTTCCAGCATGCAGAAATTCAGGCTCAGTTCGGAACGGCCGAAACCTGGGCGCGGGCCTGCTCTTCAGCCATGCGCTGCGTGAACATCTGCGCGAAATCGATCGGATCGATCATCAGCGGCGGGAAGCCGCCATTACGGGTGACGTCGGCGATGATCTGGCGCGCGAAGGGGAACAGCAGTCGCGGGCACTCGATGAAGAGCAGCGGCAGCATGTGTTCCTGCGGGAAGCCGGTCACGCGGAAGACGCCGCCATAAACCAGCTCGGTGTGGAAGAGAACGCGCTCGCCATCCTTGGCTTCGGCATTCAGCGTCAGCACGACGTCGAAATCCGATTCCGACAGCGGGTTGGCGTTGACGTTCACATTGATATTGATGTCCGGAGCATTTTCCCGGGCCTGAAGCGAGCGCGGAGCACCCGGATTTTCAAAGGAAAGATCCTTGGTGTACTGAGCAAGGATGCTGAGGCTCGGGCTGGCTGAACCGTTGCCGTTGGTCTCGTTGGCCATGGGGGTGTCCTCTCACGTCTCAATGGGGTGTCGCCATCTAGCATTTAGAACAGGGGCTTACAACCCTTATGGCTCCGGCGCTTCCGGGGCCGTTCTTCTGGAGTATGACGCCAAAACCGTGCTCGGCTTTCGGACGGCATCATGCTCTATTTCTTTGATTCCAGAGCGGATTCAGATTTTAGGTCGAGTAGGCCTAGAATCGTCCGGCTCTAGTCCTCCAGCCGCTTTTGATCGGACCATGGCGACTTTTGGTTCGGTTCGCGGCGGAAATCGCCTTCATCCAGATCGACGACAGTTCCAGGGTTGTGAGGCCGAGGCTGCGGGCCGGCGTCCGGACCCTGTCCGCGGCGGAAAGCACGCGAGTTGCCGACGACGACGATGCGCTTGCGCAGGATCTTCCAGGCGAGATCGCGCACCGCCGGGATGAAAAGCAGAAGGCCGATGATGTCGGAGATGAAGCCGGGCAGCATCAGGAAGAAGGCGGCGACGACGATCATGGCGCCGTGCACCATCTCACGGCCGGGATCGCCGCCGTTGCGGCTTTCGGCCGATATGCGCTGGAGAATACCGATACCCTGAATTCTCAAAAGAGCGGCACCGAGGACCACACTGAGGATGACGAGCCCCAATGTCGCCCAGACGCCGATCATCTTTCCGACGATAATGAATCCGGCGATCTCAGCCAGAGGCATCAGAAAAACGAAGATAGGAAGAAAAGATGGGCGCATGTTACGGTGGTCCTGAAAGCGGGTTTCTTTGCTTAAACGTTGGTTTCCTACGTATAGCAAAGAAACTGGTCCGCTATTTGAATGATAGATCGATGCGGACTATATGGGGATTGATCTTCTAATTTTAACGGTGGTTCCGATACGAGATGGGTGCAAACGACTTTGTGACGATCTTTTTCCTGGTGGCGGCGGTGCTGATTTTCTTTCAGTTGCGCAGCGTCCTTGGCCGCCGCACGGGGAATGAGAAGCCGCCGCGCGATCTCTACGGTTCTGCAGATCCGGTCAATGGCCCGACGCCACCGGACGCCGGCAAAGTGGTGACCTTGCCTCGCCGCGACGGCACCGAGGAGGAAGACCGTTTCGCCGCCATCGACGCCTTTACCCCGGCCGGCACGCCGCTCAATGATTCGCTGCGCGAGGTGAATAAGGCAGACCCGTCCTTCAATCCGAAGGAATTCGTCAACGGCGCCCGCATGGCCTATGAGATGATCGTCATGGCCTTTGCGGATGGCGACCGCAAATCGCTGAAAGGGCTGCTATCGCGCGAGGTCTATGACGGTTTCGACGCTGCCATCGCCGACCGCGAAGCCAAGGGCGAGAAAATTAAATCGACGTTCATCGGCATCGACAAGGCCGATATCGTCATTGCCGAGGTGAAGGGAACGGAAGCCCTCATCACCATGCGCATCGTCAGCCAGATGATTTCCGCCACCTATGATAAGGCCGGTACGCTGATAGACGGAGATGCCGAGACCGTGGCCGAAATCAGCGATCTCTGGACCTTCGCCCGCGACACGCGTTCGCGCGATCCGAACTGGAAACTCGTGGCGACCGAATCGGAACAATGACGAGCTCATCGCAGGAATTCAGGCTGGAACCGGCAACCTTCGCGGATCTGAAGGGCTGGGAGGAGGACGATCCTTCCAGCCTTTTTCGCGCGATGAGGGACTGCCGAAACCATATCCGCACCATGAAGCCCTACCGCACGGGCGCTGTCGGGCTGACCGCTGACGATCTGTTGACGCTTCTCGACGCCGCAGAGGTAAGATGGCCGCAAGACGCCGCCGAAGCCCGCGCTTTCTTCGAGGAGCACTGCCAGCCTTTCTTCATTCGTCGCGACGGTGGCGCGACTGGCTTCGTGACTGCCTTCTATGAGCCGGAAATCGAAGTTTCGGCCGCGCCGGACGAAACCCACCGTTATCCCTTCTATCGCCGGCCGGACGATCTGATCGATCTCGACGATACGAACCGGCCCGCCGAGCTCGAGCCATCCTATATGTTCGGCAGGCTTCAGGACGGTGACATTTCCGCCTATCCCGACCGCGGCGAAATCGACCGCGGCTATCTCGAAGGCAGGGGTCTGGAAATCGCCTGGGCAAAATCCAAGGTCGATGTCTTTTTCGTGCATGTGCAGGGTGCTGCGCGCTTGCGTTATCCTGATGGGCGTCTCGGCCGTATCACCTATGCCGCCAAGGCCGGTCATCCCTTCTCGGCGGTCGGGCGCCTGCTTATCGAGCGCGGCCTGCTGGACCGCGCGACCATCTCCATGCAGACGATCCGTGACTGGCTCTATGCGCATCCCGAGCAGGTCGATGAAGTTCTTTGGCACAATCGGTCCTATATTTTCTTCCGCGAGGCCGATGTCGGCGATGCTGCGCTGGGTCCGATCGCGGCGGCGAAAGTACCGCTGGTGCCAGGCCGTTCCCTTGCGGTCGATCGGCTCATCCACACCTTCGGCTTTCCCTTTTTCATCCGCTCTGAAAGTCTGACGCATCTTAATGCCGGCAAGCCTTTCGCGCGGCTGATGCTGGCTCTCGATACGGGCTCTGCGATCGTCGGACCGGCGCGTGGCGACATCTTTACCGGCTCCGGCTACGATGCCGGAGAGCTTGCCGGCACCGTGCGCAATGACGCCGATTTTTATATATTCATTCCAAAGGCGGCGGCGCAGAGGTTCGGCTGATGGCCCCGGAACGGCAGAACAAGGATCGAAAGCTCAGTACGGAAGACCGCATCCTCTGGGGTAAGGTGGCCAAGAGCACACGCCCCATGCCGGGCCGAACGGCTGATATCGAAGATTTTGAGGCGGCGCTGCAGGCCGAAGTCGAGAGCGAAGAAAATAGCCGCGCAGCAAAGGCAAAGCCGGCGCCCGTTCCCGGGGAAGCGCAGGAAACGCCAGCGCCCGTAAAGCAGCCCGCAGGGCGCCACCATCCGCTGGAACGTCCCGTCAAGCGCAAGATCGCCAAGGGCCATCTGGCGCTCGAAGCCCGGATCGACCTCCACGGCCTCATCCAGAGTGAGGCGCATTCTATGCTTCTGGATTTCCTGCTGCGTGCCCATGGCCGCGGCCTTCGCCATGTGCTCGTCATAACAGGCAAGGGCAGCTCCATGGGCAGCGAAGGCGCGCTGAAGCGCGCCGTGCCGCTCTGGTTTTCCAAGCCCGAATTCCGCTTCCTGATCTCCTCCTACGAAACGGCGGCGCAACATCACGGCGGCGAGGGTGCGCTCTATATTCGTCTGTCGCGCCTGAAGGGGGAGAAGCCTTGACCCCCTTCGGCGAAGCAGTGCGGAAATTGAGGCTGCGCAAGGGCGTCTCGCAAAAGCAGATGGCGGCTGCCCTCAATGTGACTCCGGCTTATTTATCCGCTTTGGAACACGGAAAGCGCGGTCTGCCGACCTTCGATCTCCTGCAGCGCATCGCCGGCTATTTCAATATCATCTGGGACGAGGCCGAGGAATTGTTCCTGCTGGCCCGTTTTTCCGATCCGCGCGTCGTCGTCGATACATCCGGGCTTGCGCCCGAATATACGGCCTTTGTCAACCACTTGGCGGGCAAGATCCGCAGCCTTGACGCGGCGACGATCCGCGAACTGTCGAAGGTTCTGGAAAATGCCGGAAAAACCGGCTGAAAAGCGCCTTAATCCCCTGTTTTATACCTGATTTTGGGGCCTTCCATTTGGAACTTCAGGATGAAACATCCTATATTCAGACCAGGAAAAACCGCTGATTCGTTAGAGTCGGATGATTTCAGGTCGTTTCGACCTGAAATCTGAGTCTGCTCTAAACTCAAAGAAGTAGAGCATGATGTCGTCCGAAACCGATTACACTTTTCGGCATCATGCCCGAGCAATCGGCGAGATTCTCTAAACACTGGAAAGACTTCAATAAAATGACCGATATAACCGATAACGGCGGCAATGCCGAATATGGCGCAGATAGCATCAAGGTCCTGAAAGGCCTCGATGCGGTGCGCAAGCGCCCGGGCATGTATATCGGTGACACGGATGACGGCTCGGGCCTGCACCACATGGTCTATGAGGTTGTCGACAACGCGATTGACGAAGCTCTGGCCGGCCACGCCGATATCGTGACGGTCACGCTCAACCCCGATGGCTCCGTCACGGTCACGGACAATGGCCGCGGCATCCCGACGGATATTCACAGCGGCGAAGGTGTTTCGGCGGCTGAGGTTATCATGACCCAGCTTCATGCCGGCGGTAAGTTCGACCAGAATTCCTACAAGGTTTCCGGTGGCCTGCACGGCGTTGGCGTCTCGGTCGTCAATGCACTTTCCGTCTGGCTGAAGCTGAAGATTCGCCGCCAGGGCAAAATCCATGAAATGAGCTTCACCCATGGCGTGGCGGATGCACCGCTGAAGGAAACGGGTGATGCGGGCGATGAAACCGGCACCGAAGTCAGCTTCATGCCGAGCGCCGAAACCTTCACCATGACGGAATTCGACTACGGAACGCTCGAGCACCGCCTGCGCGAACTCGCCTTCCTGAATTCCGGCGTCCGCATCCTTTTGACTGACAAGCGTCATTCCGACGTAAAGCAGGAAGAGTTGCTTTACGACGGCGGCCTGGAGGCCTTCGTCGCCTATCTCGACCGCGCCAAGAAGCCGCTCGTCCAGAAGCCGGTGTCGATCCGCAGCGAGAAGGACGGCATCACCGTCGAAGTGGCGATGTGGTGGAACGACAGTTACCACGAAAACGTGCTCTGCTTCACCAACAACATCCCGCAGCGCGATGGCGGCACGCATATGGCCGGCTTCCGCGCTGCTCTCACGCGCCAGATCACCTCTTATGCGGACAGCTCGGGCATTACCAAGAAGGAAAAGGTGACGCTGACGGGCGACGACTGCCGTGAAGGCCTGACGGCCGTGCTGTCGGTCAAGGTTCCCGATCCGAAATTCTCCTCGCAGACCAAGGACAAGCTGGTTTCCTCCGAAGTTCGCCCCGTCGTCGAAAGCCTGGTCAACGAAGCCCTCAGCACCTGGCTCGAGGAACATCCGTCCGAAGCCAAGGTTCTGGTCGGCAAGGTGGTCGAAGCCGCAGCCGCCCGCGAAGCCGCCCGTAAGGCGCGCGAACTGACGCGCCGCAAGGGCGCGCTTGATATCGCTTCGCTGCCAGGCAAGCTTGCCGATTGCTCCGAACGCGATCCGGCCAAGTCGGAAGTCTTCCTTGTCGAGGGCGATTCAGCCGGCGGTTCGGCCAAGCAGGGCCGTTCACGCGAAAATCAGGCCATCCTGCCGCTGCGCGGCAAGATCCTCAACGTCGAGCGCGCCCGATTCGACAAGATGCTGTCGAGCCAGGAAATCGGCACGCTGATCACCGCGCTCGGCACCGGCATCGGCAAAGACGAATTCAACGCCGAAAAGCTGCGCTACCACAAGATCATCATCATGACGGACGCAGACGTCGACGGCGCGCATATCCGCACGCTGCTTTTGACCTTCTTCTTCCGGCAGATGCCCGATCTTATCGAGCGCGGCCATCTCTATATCGCCCAGCCGCCGCTTTATAAGGTGACGCGCGGCAAGTCGGTGCAATATGTCAAGGACGAGAAGGCGCTGGAAGAATATCTGATCGGGCAGGGAACCGATGAGACGAGCCTGCGCCTCGGCAACGGTGAGGTTCGTACCGGCCAGGATCTGCGCGAGGCGATCTACGACGCGCTGCGCCTGCGCACGCTGATCGACAATCTGCACTCCCGCTACAACCGCTCCGTCGTCGAGCAGGCGGCGATCGCCGGCGCTCTCAATGCCGAAATGGTCAGCGATCCCACCCGCGCGGAAGGGCTCGTCAACGACGTTGCCAAGCGGCTTGACCTTATTGCAGAGGAAACAGAGCGCGGCTGGACGGGCGCCTTGACGGGCGAGGGCGGCCTGCGCTTCGAACGCACCGTGCGCGGCGTCAAGGAAGTCGTCTTCCTCGACATGGCGCTCATCGGCTCGCAGGATGCCCGCCTTATCGACCAGCTCGGCTCACGGCTGAAGGAAGTCTATGTCACGCCGCCGAAGCTCGTTCGCCGCGATGGCGAAACCGAGATTTCCGGACCTCGCAAGCTGCTGGATACCATCTTCGCCGGTGGCCGCAAGGGTCTGACGCTTCAGCGTTATAAAGGTCTCGGCGAGATGAATGCCGAACAGCTCTGGGAAACGACGCTCGACCCGAACGTCCGCTCGCTGCTGCAGGTAAAGGTCACGGATGCGACCGATGCCGACGGCTTGTTTGCCCGGCTTATGGGCGACGAAGTCGAGCCCCGACGCGAGTTCATTCAGGACAACGCCCTGAACGTCGCCAATCTCGACATCTGACCGCTTGTTTCAGACACAAAAAAAGCCCGCCAGGAACATACGGCGAGCTTTTCCTTTTTTATCAATTACTTGGCGATGAAGGTGCCGTTGAAGGCCAGTTCCGAAAGCGGCTTGCGCTGGCTCGGCACTTCGCGCTCGCGCAGCTTTTCCGGAAGCTGGTTCTTGTCGCCGATCTTGCCGATCGCGACGGCAGCCTCGACGCGGAAGCCATCGGGAATGCCCAAAACCTCATAGGATTTCTCGACATGGAAACCGGTCATGCCGTGGGCTTCGTAGCCGGCTAGGTGTGCCTGGATCGCCAGGAACCCCCAGGCGGTGCCGGCATCGAAGGAATGGCTGTAGCTGGGCTTCTGTTCGGCGGAGCCAACCTCGCCGCTATGGGTGCGGGAAATGACGAAAAGCAGCGCGGCAGCGGATTTCACCCAGCCCTGATTGAACTCCACCAGCACGCTCAAGAACCGGTCCCAATGTTCCGAGCCGCGCAGAGCGTAGAGGAAGCGCCACGGCTGAAGGTTAGAAGCGGAAGGCGCCCAATGCGCCGCTTCCAGAATGGTCAGCAAATCCTGTTCAGGCATAGTCTCGTTGGAATAGGCGCGCGGTGACCAGCGGTCGAGAAAGAGCTTGTCGATCGGATATTGGGATTCGCGGCTGTTGCTTGATGTCATGGGGCTTCTTTCCTTGGAGAGGGGTCGGCCGTGAGCCGGTGGAAACCGACTGTCGGCTGGTTATGAATAGAGGATGGGAGCTTAGGTTCTGGCCGCCCAGCTCACGTCGAGCTCCTCGCGAAAGGCGAAGCGCTTGAGATGGTCGGCGACGACGGTCTGCATGCGCTCGAGGTCTTCGGGCTTCTCGACCGTCAGCGTCATGGTAAGGGTGCCGGGCTCGGCCGCCAGATCGACGAAGTTTTCCGGGCTGAAGGGTACCTTGCCGGCGGCGGCATCGAATTCCACGCTGAAGCGATGGCTCCAATGCTTGCACAGCTGCTGGAGATAACGGCTGGCATGGTCGGTTTTGACTTTGGAAACGGATGTCGCCATGGGATTTCTCCAATAAACCTGATCGCAAAACGCATTATTTCATACATAGAGCCATCAGCATTCGCCAGGTAGACAGTCTGTTTCAAGTTTGCGTTATTCCAGTGAAATTCTGTTCCGCTATGCTGTCCTCGCAAAGGAACGCGCGAGTGGAGACAGAGCCTTGCTGGTAAACGGGAAGTGGACAGAAGATTGGCAGCCGGTCCAGGCCAAGGATGAGAAGGGCGGTTTCGTTCGTCAGGTTTCAAGCTTCCGCAACTGGGTAACGCCGGACGGCCGGCCGGGGCCGACGGGAAAGGGCGGTTTCGCGGCCGAAGCCGGCCGCTATCATCTCTACGTTGCCTTGATCTGCCCCTGGGCATCTCGCACACTGATCGGCCGCAAGCTGAAGGGGCTGGAAGACGCCATTTCCGTTTCCATCGTCGAACCCGTTCTTTCCAAGCAGGGCTGGCGGTTTGGTGATTATCCCGGTGCCACGAACGATCCCGTAAACGGCGCTACCTACATGCACGAGATCTATACGAAGGCCGATCCGGCCTTCACCGGCCGCGCCACGGTTCCGGTGCTCTGGGACAAGCGGACCGGCACGATCGTCAACAATGAATCCTCCGATATCCTGCGCATGCTGAATGACGGTTTCGGCGGTCTTGCCCGCAACGACATCGATCTTTATCCGGCCGGCAAGCGGGAAGAGATCGACAATTTCAATGCCCGGATCTATCCGGCACTCAACAATGGCGTCTATCGCGCCGGCTTCGCGACGACGCAGATCGCTTACGAGGAGGCCTTCAACGCGGTCTTCGATTGCCTCGATCGGGTCGAGACGGAATTGGAGGACAACGCCTTTCTCTTTACCGACTATCCGACGGAAAGCGATATCAGGCTGTTCGTCACCCTTGTCCGCTTCGATGTCGCCTATCATGGCCTCTTCAAATGCAATCTCCGCCGATTGTCGGACTATGCCAATCTGCAGTCTTTCTGTCGCCGCATGCTTGATTGGCCGGGTGTTGCCGAAACGGTGAATTTCGATCATATCAAGCGCGGCTACTACTCGATTTCGACGCTCAATCCCACCGGCATCGTGCCGCTGGGGCCAGCGCTCGACGAGCAGTTCTGATACTCGACCGCCTTGAAAAAGCGGTCTAAGGTCTGCCCCGTTCGATGGATCGGGGAGGACCGTCATGAATTGGGACGAGTTCCGGCAGTGGTCGGAGAAGGCGGCAAATTGGGGCGCGGATTATCGCGCGTCGCTTCGCGGCAGGCCGGTACGGGCAAAGATGGCGCCGGGCGAGATATCAGCGCATATTGCCGATTCCCCACCGGTAACAGGCGAAGCCATGGAGGATATCTTCCGGGATTTCGAGGATATCCTCGTTCCAGGCATGACGCATTGGCAGCATCCGCGCTTCTTTGCTTATTTCCCGGCCAATGCCGCTCCCGTTTCGGTGATCGCCGAATATCTAGTCAGTGCCATCGCCGCCCAATGCATGCTCTGGCAGACATCGCCTTCCGCGACGGAGCTTGAAACGAAAGTGGTCGACTGGCTGCGCCAGGCGCTCGGTCTACCTGAAACCTTCACCGGCGTCATCCAGGATTCCGCCTCGACGGCAACGCTCGCCGCCGTCCTGGTCATGCGCGAGAGAGCGCTGGACTGGCAGGGCAATAGCCAGGGGCTCGCCGGAAACAAGGCGGTGCGCATCTATTCCACCGACCAGGTTCACACCTCAATCGACCGCGCCATCTGGATATCAGGCGTCGGCGAGGAAAATCTGGTGCGCATTCCCTCCGGCGGCCCCAGCAAGGCCATGGACCCGAAAGCGCTCGTTGCGGCCATAGAGCGCGATCGCGCGGCCGGGTTTTTACCCGCCGGTGTCATCGCCTGTGTCGGCGGCACCAGCGTCGGCGCCTGCGATGATATCGCTGCTGTTGTTGATGTCGCGCATGCACATGGGCTTTATGTGCATGTCGATGCCGCCTGGGCAGGCTCGGCGATGATCTGCCCTGAATTCCGCACGCTTTGGCAAGGTGTCGAGCAGGCCGATTCCATCGTCTTCAATCCGCATAAATGGCTCGGTGCGCAATTCGATTGCTCCGTCCAGTTCGTGCGCGAGCCGGAGACGCTGGTGCGCACGCTGGCGATCCAGCCCGAATATCTCCGCACCCATGGCCATGACGGCATCATCAACTATTCGGAGTGGTCCGTGCCGCTCGGCCGCCGCTTCCGCGCATTGAAGCTTTGGTTCCTGCTGCGCTATCACGGCCTGGAAGGCTTGCGCACGATGATCCGCAACCATGTTTCCTGGTCGCAGAATCTGGCGAAGCGCCTGGCGGCGGAACCGGATTTCGAAGTTGTCACCGAGCCGTTCCTGTCGCTATTTTCCTTCGATCATAAGGCGCCTGCGGGCGTGGATCAGGAACAGCATACGCAGCGTCTGATTACGGCAATCAACAACGACGGTCGCATCTACCTGACGCAGACCCGCGTCGGCGGCCGGCTGGTCATCCGCTTCCAGGCTGGCCAGTTCGAGGCGACAGCGGAGGATATCGACACCGCTTTCGGCGTTATCGTTGAAATCGCGCGATCATTGTCCCCGGGTTAGAAAAGCTGTTTTTCCGGCGCGGAAGACCGAGTCGTGCTAGGTTCTCTGAAATCGATTGGTGACACTGGTGAATAACTCGTTCATATGTGGTGTCAGCAATTTTGCCGTAAAGACAATCTCCTCTTTGAAAAATGCAGGGAAGGAAAATCCATGAAACTGTTGCGTGTTGGCGAAGTCGGCAAGGAAAAGCCGGCGCTTCTCGATAGCGACGGCAAGATCCGCGATCTCTCGGCCCATGTTGCCGATATCGGCGGCGAGGCCATTTCACCCGCAGGTCTGGCAAAGATCGCGGCTCTCGATCCCAAAGGCCTGCCCGAGTTGCCGGAAGGCCGTCTCGGTGCCTGCGTCGCCGGCACCGGCAAGTTCATCTGCATCGGCCTGAATTTCTCCGACCACGCTGCCGAAACCGGCGCGACCGTGCCGCCGGAGCCGATCATCTTCATGAAGGCAAGCTCGGCCATCGTCGGCCCGAACGATAACGTGCTGATCCCGCGCGGATCTGAAAAGACCGATTGGGAAGTCGAGCTCGGCGTCGTCATCGGCAAGACGGCGAAATATGTCAGCGAAGCCGATGCGCTTGATTATGTCGCCGGTTACTGCGTCTCGCACGACGTTTCCGAACGCGCCTTCCAGACCGAGCGCGCGGGGCAATGGACCAAGGGCAAGTCCTGCGACACCTTCGGCCCGATCGGCCCCTGGCTCGTCACGAAGGACGAGATCGCCGATCCGCAGAACCTCGGCATGTGGCTCAAGGTCAACGGCAAGATGATGCAGAACGGCTCGACCAGGACCATGGTCTATGGCGTCGCCTATCTCGTCTCCTATCTCAGCCAGTTCATGTCGCTGCATCCCGGCGACGTCATTTCCACCGGCACGCCCCCCGGCGTCGGCATGGGCATGAAGCCGCCGCAGTACTTGAAGCCGGGCGATGTCGTCGAGCTTGGGATGGAAGGCTTGGGCACGCAGCGCCAGACCTTCCTGGCCGACGCGTAAGGCGTGCGAATCTCGGGAACTTTAACTTTTTGAGATCATTGTTGATGCCGGGGAAGCGATTCCCCGGCACTTTTTTTAGGAAGAACGGTCAGCGGTTATGTTGCTCCGCAGCAAAAACTGCTAGGCTGGATAGTATGAGCTTAAAGGATGAGGCGCACAGAGGAGCCGCGATCGTCCTGCTGCGCAGCGCGACCGCAGGAGCGCCGCAGCGAAGACAGCGGCACGCAAGGCTCGTAGGTTTCAATGATTTAGGTGATTTGCGTGGTCGCATACCCGCGTCACGAAAGGTAAAGCCCCATGTTTTATCAGTTTTATGAACTCAATCATGCTGCTCTCGCCCCTTTTCGCGCCGCGGCAGACATGATGCGCCTGGCCTATGCCAACCCGCTTAATCCCTTCTCTCATACGGTTTTCGGCCGCACATTGATGGCAAGCCTCGAGGTTTTCGAGCGCACGACCCGGCGCTATGGCAAGCCGGAATTCGGACTGCTTGAAACCCGGATCGAGGACAAACGCGTCTCGGTGCACGAAAAGATCGTCTGGAAGAAGCCCTTCTGCAATCTCATCCATTTCGAGCGCAGCCTGCCCGCCGGCCATGGCGTCGATCCCCGCATCCTGATCGTTGCACCGATGTCGGGCCACTATGCGACGCTGCTGCGCGGCACGGTGGAGGCGCTGCTGCCGGGCGCCGACGTCTACATCACCGATTGGATCGATGCCCGCATGGTGCCGATGACCGAAGGCACCTTCGATCTGGAAGACTATATCGATTACGTCATCGAGATGCTGCACCATCTCGGGCCGGACACGCATGTCGTCGCCGTCTGCCAGCCTTCGGTGCCAGTGCTCGCGGCCGCTGCCGTCATGGAAGCGGCGGGCGATCGCCTGGCGCCCTCATCCATGACGCTGATGGGCGGCCCGATCGATACCCGCATCAATCCGACCGCCGTCAACCAGCTCGCCAAGGACAAGCCGCTGGAATGGTTTGCCGACAACGTCGTTATGAACGTGCCCTGGCCGCAGCCGGGCTTCATGCGACCCGTCTATCCCGGCTTCCTGCAGCTTTCCGGCTTCATGTCGATGAACCTCGACCGGCACATGATCGCCCACAAGGATTTCTTCGTTCATCTCGTCAAGAATGACGGCGAGCCGGCCGAAAAGCACCGCGATTTCTATGACGAATATCTGGCTGTCATGGATCTGACGGCGGAATTCTATCTGCAGACCGTCGATCAGGTTTTCATCAAGCATGCGCTGCCCAAGGGCGAACTCATGCATCGCGGCCAGCGCGTCGATCCATCCGCCATCCGCAACATCGCGCTTTTGACCGTCGAGGGCGAGAACGACGATATTTCAGGCGTCGGCCAGACGCATGCGGCGCAGACCATCTGCACCAATATCCCTGACCACATGCGCATGCATTATCTCCAGCCGGATGTTGGCCATTACGGCGTCTTCAACGGCTCGCGCTTCCGCCGCGAGATCGCGCCGCGCATTCTGGCCTTTACCCGCGAACATGCCCGCGCCGGCCAGCCGGTCGTCAAGCGGGTCATCAAGGGCGGCAAATCCGCCTGAGATTGCGAATAATTAGCTTTTGTTGAATTATATGGGTGGATTCAAATATTTATCCGATTCCGCCTGAGCGTCCCATTGAAGCCTCACGAAGAGGTTACCATCTCGATTCCAGCGGTACCGCAGAGATCGGGCCGTTTACCGCGCCGCGCGTCCTTGGAACGCGCTGAGATGCAGGTAGAGCTTTAAAAACCGCGCAGAAACCTTTCCATCGATCGGTATCGGTCGGAGGGCGATGCGCCGTGCGAGGATACCTGACAATGAACCAATCTGCATTGCTTCGCCCGGATTGGACTCCGGCTACTATTGCTCTGATGGTACTAGGCTTCGTGGTCTTCTGGCCGCTGGGCTTCGCCATGCTCGCCTATATTCTCTTCGGAGAACGACTGCGGGAATTCAAACGGGATGTGAATGAAAGGACCGACGGCATGTTTGCTGGCTGCGGACGTCATCGCAATCGTCATCGCCATTCCTTCTCCTCCACCGGCAACGTCGCCTTCGACGACTGGCGCAAGGCCGAGCTTGAGCGCCTCGAAGAGGAGCGCCGCAAGCTTGACGAGATGCGCGCCGAGTTCGACAATTATGTCCGCGAACTGCGCCGCGCCAAGGATCAGGAAGAGTTCGACCGCTTCATGCGCGAGCGCAACAGCGTCAAGCGCAACGACAATGGCGGCTCGCCGACCGAATTCCAGACTCCGTGATCGGCTGTGAGAGCAGCTGCATCATATGGTCGAAACCGGCATGATCAGATGCCGGTTTTTCTTTGCCAGAATCCGCAAGGCAGGTCGCGCAAAAGTGCGCAGCGGTCTTGCTATAACGACATGCGCAAATCAAAGACCAAAGCGCAAGGAGCGATTCTGAAAGATTGCGACGCGCTTTGGCGAATCATATAAAACTGCCTTCATGTTTCCGCTGCTTTCCAGATCCCGCAAACCGCAAGCCAAGTTGGCCGCGCCGGAAACGCGCACCCTCGATGTCGCGGGCCGGCTGATGCCGCTGACGATCCGACAGCACGAGCGGGCGACCCGCATCACGCTCCGGATCGAGCCCGGCGGGCGTTCGCTGAAGATGACCATTCCGCGCGGCCTGTCCGCCCGCGAGGTCAATGCCTTCCTCGACCGGCATCAGGGCTGGCTTCTGACGAAGCTCGCGAAATTCACGGCCGACAACAGCCTGCGCGGCGGCAGCGAAATCCTGCTGCGCGGCGTACGCCACCGGATCGAGCATACAGGAACCCTGCGCGGCCTGACCGAAGCGATCGTTGTCGAGGGCATGCCGGTGCTGCGTGTCAGCGGCATGCCGGAACATGCCGGCCGTCGCATCGCCACCTTCCTCAAGAAGGAGGCGCGCGCCGATCTGGAGAGATATGTGGCGGTGCATGCCAAGGCCATCCGCGCGACTGTCACCTCCATCACCATGAAGGATACCCGCAGCCGCTGGGGCTCCTGCTCCTCGCAAGGGAACCTGAGCTTTTCCTGGCGCATCGTCATGGCGCCGCCCTTGGTCATCGATTACCTTGCCGCACACGAAGTCGCGCATCTCCGCGAAATGAACCACGGCCCGCGTTTCTGGGCGCTCTGCCGCAAGCTCTGCCCCGACATGGACGAGGCCAAGACCTGGCTGAAACGTCACGGCAGCCAGCTGCATGCGATCGATTTTGATTGAGCAGGCTGCTTGAGCCGACAGAGGCACGTTACCCAATTACGGCCTCCGCCCTCGCACACGGAACAGTTCATTCAGGTGCGACGATGCGGATGGGACGTGTTCCGATCGGGGCGCCGGTCGCACGGTCAATGGTAATGGGGTCGATTTCGCTATCAGTTTCAGCGTCAAAGAACCGGGTCACGCCGTCGCTCGAGCGATGCTTTCGCCCCCATGCGCCGATCGCAAACAGCACCGGCAGAAAGTCCTGCCCGGCTGCAGTCAGCACATATTCATCGCGCGGAGGCCGCTCGGAGTACCGGCGTTTCACCAGCAGGCCATCTTCCGTAAGCGCGGCTAGTCGAGCGGTCAGCATCGTCGGCGCGATGCCGAGGCTCTTGCGAAACTCGTCAAAGCGGGTGAGCCCTGCATGGGCATCCCGCATGATCAGCATGCTCCACGCATCGCCCACCAACGCGAGGCTGCGGGCGATCATACATGGCTGGTTCGAAAGATTATTCATGTCGATATCGTTTTGATAGTGACTTACTACTAATTTGATAGTAACAGAATGTTCATCGATGTTCCATGTGAAAATGAAAGCGGAGACCGATGAGCAAGACAGAACGCGGCGTCGCCCTGGTCACGGGCGCCTCTTCCGGTATTGGGCGAGTGACTGCGCAGGCGCTACGGCGCGCGGGATATAAAGTATTTGGAACCAGTCGAAAACCAATGGCCGACGCTCCTGATGGCATTTCAATGCTGGTCTGTGATGTCACGGATGATGAATCCGTGCAGACGGCAGTCGATGAGATAATGGTCCGCGCGGGAAGGATCGATCTGCTTGTCAACAATGCAGGAATTGGATTGCTTGGCGGCGCCGAGGAATCCTCAGCGGGACAGGCGAGAGCACTTTTCGATGTCAATGTCTTCGGCGTTCTGCGCATGACGAACGCAGTCCTGCCCGCAATGAGACGGCAGAGAAAAGGCAGAATCATCAATATCAGCTCCATCCTTGGGTTGATTCCTGCGCCCTATAATGCGCTCTATGCATCGACCAAACATGCCCTAGAGGGATATTCCGAATCCCTCGACCATGAAGTCCGTACGCAAGGCATACGCGTCGTCCTCGTAGAACCGGGTGTTACCCGCACCGCCTTCGAAGAGAACATCACGCGGCCGGATCGACCCCTCCCTCCGTACGATAAAGCTCGCGCCAATGCGGAAAAGCTGATGCGTGAGATCGTCGAGAGAGGCGACGCGCCGGAGGTGGTCGCCGATATGGTGGTCGCCGCCGCCAACGCCGCATCACCCAAGAGGCGCTACACCGCGGGCAGGATGGCAAAGCAGGTTCGCTTCATACGCCGTTTTCTCCCGGAAGCGTTCGTCGACAAAAACTTGCGCAAATTCAATGGGCTTCCCGCCTGATAGTCTCCATTGCCGGATGCTGGCGTCTTCGATGCCCGGCAATTCACTATCCTGGAAACGAAAGTCAGCCCTATGAAAGCATTTCTGATCGATCGCTATGCGAAAGGTGGCGCTCTTCGGTCTGGTGAAAGCCCGGTGCCGGAGTTGCGAGAGAATGATGTTATGGTGGAGATACATGCCGCCAGCGTGAACGCTCTTGATGCCAAAATCAGAGATGGCGAGTTCAAGCTCATCCTGCCTTATCGCCTTCCGCTCATCCTCGGCAATGATGTCGCGGGCGTCGTCGTCCGGGTCGGCTCCCGTGTCCGTGGCTTCAAGCCAGGTGACGAAGTCTATGCGCGTCCGGCTCAAGATCGTATCGGAACCTTCGCGGAGTTCATTGCAATGAACGAGGCCGACGTGGCGATGAAGCCCAAGAATCTGACGATGGAAGAGGCGGCGTCACTGCCGCTGGTCGCGTTGACTGCCTGGCAGGTGCTTGTCGAACGGGCGAACTTGAAGAAGGGACAGAAGGTTCTTATCCACGCCGGCTCCGGCGGCCTCGGTGCAATTGCCATTCAGCTCGCCAAACATATCGGGGCATATGTGGCGACGACGACGAGCACAGCCAATATCGATCTCGTCAAAAGTCTTGGAGCCGATGTCGCGGTGGACTACAAGAAGGACGACTTCGAAAACGTCCTGCAGGGATATGATGTTGTTCTGAACGGCCTTGGCAAGGAAACGCTTGAGAAATCGCTTCGCGTCCTGAAGCCGGGTGGAAAGCTCATCTCGATTTCCGGTCCGCCGGATGCTGCATTTGCCAGGCAAAATGGTTCCGGATGGTTGTTTCAGCAGCTCATGGGGCTTCTGAGCTCTGGTATTCGGAGAAAATCAAAACGCCACGGCGTCAGCTATTCGTTTCACTTCATGACCGCGAACGGCGGACAACTCGGCAAGATCACCTCATTGATAGAGGCAGGAGCCATAAGAGCCGTCGTTGATCGGGTCTTTCCGTTCCAGAGCACGAATGAGGCGCTGGCCTATGTCGAGACCGGTCGCGCCAAGGGTAAGGTCGTGATTGCCGTGAAATAGAGCACGGACTGTTGTTTCGAAGGGCCTTTGCGTGTGTCAGGGGCCGAAAAACCGCTCCTGACCGTCGCCTTTAGGCTCGACTCTTTCGAATTTTCGTGTCACTCCGCTGCCATGAACCCCGATGTCAAAATTTGTGGTCTGAAGACGCCGGAAGCGGTGGATCGTGCTCTGGAGCGCGGCGCCACCCATATTGGCTTTATCTTCTTCGAAAAGAGCCCGCGCTATATCGAGCCTGATCTCGCCGGCGCGCTCGCCGAGCGTGCCCGCGGCAAGGCGCAGGTCGTTGCCGTCACGGTCGATCCGACGAATGACGATCTCGATGAGATCATGGCGCTGGTGAAGCCGGATATGCTGCAGCTTCATGGCAACGAAAGTCCGGAGCGTGTCCTGACCATCAAGGCGGTCCACAACGTACCAGTCATGAAAGCCATGTCGGTGCGCGATGCGGACGATCTGAAGCGGGTCGAATCCTATATCGGCATTGCCGACCGTTTCCTCTTCGATGCCAAGCCGCCGGCCGGCTCTGTGCTGCCGGGCGGAAACGGCGTATCCTTCGATTGGAGCCTGATGAGCTGGCTCGACGATCGCGTGGATTACATGCTGTCGGGCGGCGTCAACAAGGACAACGTCGCCGAGGCGCTTGCTTCCACCAAGGCCAGCGGCATCGATCTTTCCTCCGCCCTCGAGAGTTCGCCGGGCGTGAAGGATCTCGGCAAGATCGACCAGTTTTTCGACGCTTTTGCAGAAGCATGCCTGCCGGAACCGGCAGCAGGGAGTAGAAAGTGAACCAGACGCTTAAACCCAATTCCTTCCGCTCCGGCCCCGATGAAGACGGCCGTTTCGGTATTTATGGCGGCCGTTTCGTTGCCGAAACGCTCATGCCGCTGATCCTGGACCTGCAGGAGGAATGGAATAAGGCGAAGGACGATCCGGCCTTCCAGGCAGAGCTGAAGGATCTCGGCACGCATTATATTGGCCGTCCGAGCCCGCTTTATTTCGCCGAGCGCCTGACGGCGGAGCTTGGCGGCGCCAAGATCTATTTCAAGCGCGAAGAGCTGAACCACACCGGCTCGCACAAGATCAACAACTGCATCGGCCAGATCCTGCTCGCAAAGCGCATGGGCAAGACCCGCATCATCGCCGAAACCGGCGCCGGCCAGCATGGCGTTGCGTCGGCGACCGTTGCCGCCCGCTTCGGCCTGCCTTGCGTCGTCTACATGGGCGCGACCGATGTCGAGCGCCAGGCGCCGAACGTCTTCCGCATGAAGCTCTTAGGTGCCGAGGTTATCCCGGTGACGGCCGGCAGCGGTACGCTCAAGGACGCGATGAACGAAGCGCTGCGCGACTGGGTCACCAATGTCGACGACACCTACTACCTGATCGGTACGGCTGCCGGTCCGCATCCCTATCCGGAAATGGTCCGCGATTTCCAGGCCGTGATCGGCACCGAAGCCCGCGCGCAGATTCTGGAGGCCGAAGGCCGGCTGCCGGATCTCGTCATTGCGGCCGTCGGCGGCGGCTCGAATGCCATCGGCATTTTCCATCCCTTCCTCGATGACGAAGGCGTCAAGATCGTCGGCGTCGAAGCCGGCGGCAAGGGGCTGCAGGGCGACGAGCATTGTGCTTCCATCACCGCCGGCTCGCCGGGCGTGCTGCATGGCAACCGCACCTACCTGCTGCAGGACGGCGACGGCCAGATCAAGGAAGGCCATTCCATCTCGGCCGGCCTCGATTATCCCGGCATCGGCCCGGAACATTCCTGGCTGAACGATATCGGCCGCGCCGAATATGTGCCGATCATGGACCATGAAGCGCTGGAAGCCTTCCAGATGCTGACGCGCCTCGAAGGCATCATCCCGGCGCTGGAGCCGAGCCATGCGCTCGCCGAAGTCATCAAGCGCGCCCCGAAGATGGGCAAGGACGAGATCATCCTGATGAACCTCTCCGGCCGCGGCGACAAGGACATCTTCACCGTCGGCAAGATTCTGGGAATGTGAGTTAGACGCCATGACCGCACGTATGGACAAACGCTTCGCCGCTTTGAAGGCTGAAGGCCGCCCGGCACTCGTCACCTATTTCATGGGCGGCGATCCCGATTACGAGACCTCGCTCGGCATCATGAAGGCACTGCCGGAAGCCGGCGCCGATGTCATCGAACTCGGCATGCCCTTCTCCGACCCCATGGCCGACGGCCCGGCGATCCAGCTTGCCGGCCAGCGCGCCTTGAAGGCCGGCCAGACGCTGAAGAAGACGCTGCAGCTCGCCGCCGATTTCCGGAAAGTCGATGCCGATACGCCGATCGTGATGATGGGCTATTACAATCCGATCTACATCTACGGCGTCGAAAAGTTCCTCGACGACGCGATCGCCGCCGGTATCGACGGCCTGATCGTCGTCGACCTGCCGCCGGAAATGGATGACGAACTTTGCATTCCGGCGATCCGCAAGGGCATCAACTTCATCCGCCTGGCGACGCCGACCACCGACGACAAGCGCCTGCCGACCGTTCTGAAGAACACGACCGGCTTCGTCTATTACGTCTCGATGAACGGCATCACCGGCTCGGCCCTGCCGGATCCGTCGCTGGTTTCGGGCGCCGTCAAGCGCATCAAGCAGCACACCGAACTGCCCGTCTGCGTCGGCTTTGGCGTCAAGACGGCCGAGCATGCCAAGCTCATCGGCGCTGCCGCTGACGGCGTCGTCGTCGGCACCGCCATCGTCAACCAGATCGCTACCAGCCTCAATAAGGATGGCAAGGCGACCGCCGATACCATCCAGGCTGTTGCGACCCTGGTGCGCGGTCTGTCGACAGGCACTCGTTCCGCCCGCCTTGTTGCCGCCGAATAGTTTCCCCATATAGGCCTCTCCCCCAATCCCCTGCGGATTGAGGGAAAAGCCCTATGGGCATTTGGTGACGACTGGGATATCGATACATTCGGTCGATTAGGAGTTTCGAATTGAACTGGATCACGAACTACGTCCGCCCGCGGATCAATTCCATGCTGGGCCGTCGCGAGGTTCCGGAGAATCTCTGGATCAAGTGCCCGGAAACGGGCGAAATGGTCTTCCACAAGGATCTGGAAGAGAACAAGTGGGTCATCCCCGCGTCCGGTTTCCACATGAAGATGCCGGCCAAAGCCCGCCTTGCCGATCTCTTCGACAATGGCGAATACGAAGCCCTGCCGCAGCCGAGGGTGGCGCAGGACCCGCTGAAGTTCCGCGACTCGAAGAAATACACCGACCGCCTCAAGGACAGCCGCTTGAAGACCGAGCAGGAGGATACGATCCTTTCCGGCCTCGGCAAGGTTCGCGGCCTGAAGCTTGTAGCCGTCGTGCATGAATTCAACTTCATCGGCGGTTCGCTCGGGATGGCTGCCGGCGAAGCCATCGTGAAGGCTTTCGAGCGCGCCATCGCCGAAAAGTGCCCGCTGGTCATGTTCCCGGCTTCGGGCGGCGCCCGCATGCAGGAAGGCATCCTGTCGCTGATGCAGCTGCCGCGCACGACCGTTGCGGTCGATATGCTGAAGGAAGCGGGCCAGCCCTATGTCGTGGTTCTGACCAATCCGACCACCGGCGGCGTCACAGCTTCTTATGCCATGCTGGGCGACATTCATCTCGCGGAACCCGGCGCCGAAATCGGCTTTGCCGGCAAGCGCGTGATCGAGCAGACGCTGCGCGAAAAGCTTCCCGAGGGCTTCCAGACCTCGGAGTATCTGCTGGAGCACGGTATGGTGGACATGGTCGTCAAGCGTCACGACATCCCGGACACCCTGGCAACGCTTCTGAAGATTCTGACGAAGGCGCCGGCAAACGATGTGTCGGCCAAGAACAAGAACGGCGCTGCACTGGCGATAGCAGCGAGCGCCTGACATCATCGATTGCCGACAGGCGGAGGTGCGGGATGACGTCTATGGATCAGTCCGCAATGAGCGAGGCAGCACGCGAGATCGAGAAGCTCATGGGCTTGCATCCCAAGGGCCTCGATCTTTCTCTGGAGAGAATAACCAGGCTGCTCGATGCCCTCGGCAATCCTCACAGGAAATTGCCGCCGGTGATCCATGTCGCCGGCACCAATGGCAAGGGGTCGGTGACGGCATTTTGCCGTGCGCTGCTTGAAGCCGGCGGCTATGGCGTGCACGTCCATACCTCGCCGCATCTCGTCAACTGGCATGAGCGCTATCGCATCGGCGTCAAGGGCGGCCGTGGCAAGCTCGTCGGTGATGCCGTATTCGCCGATGTGCTGAGGCGCATCGCCAAGGCGAATGACGGGCAGAAGATCACCGTTTTCGAGATCCTGACGGCGGCGACCTTCCTCCTTTTCGCCGAGCATCCGGCCGATGCGGCTGTTATCGAGGTCGGCCTGGGCGGCCGATTCGATGCCACCAATGTCATGTCGGACCCGGCTGTCTCGGTCATCATGCCGATTTCGCTCGATCACCAGCCCTATCTCGGCGATCGGGTCGAGCTGATCGCTGCCGAAAAGGCCGGCATCATGAAAGCTGGCCGCCCGGTCGTTATCGGCCATCAGGACTATGACGCGGCGCTCGACGTGCTGATATCGACGGCCGAGCGGCTTCGTTGCCCAACTGCCGTCTTCGGTCAGGATTTCTCCGCTCACGAGGAATATGGCAAGCTGGTCTATCAGGACGAGTTCGGTTTGGCCGATCTGCCGCTGCCGCGCCTGCCGGGGCGCCATCAATATGGCAATGCCGCCGCCGCCATCCGTGCGGTCAAGGCCGCCGGCTTCGCCGTCACCGAAACCATGATGGAAAAGGCGATGACGTCGGTCGAGTGGCCGGGACGCCTGCAGCGGCTGACGGAAGGCGATCTCGTGCCGCACGCCCCCGAGCGCGCCGAAATCTGGGTCGATGGCGGCCACAATCCGGGCGCCGGCGAAGTCATTGCCGAGGCAATGGCGAATTTCGAGGAGCGTCAGCCGCGGCCGCTGTTCCTGATTATCGGCATGATCAACACCAAGGACCCCGTGGGATACTTCAGGGCCTTTGCCGGTCTTGCGGAGAAAGTCTATTGCGTGCCCATCCGGGGCAGCGAAGCCATGGTCGATCCGGTCATCCTGGCCAATGCCGCCTATGATGCCGGTCTTGTCGCCGAGCCTATGTCTGATGTCGTTGAGGCGCTAGATGCGATCAAGGCCGTCGCAGTACCGAACTCGCCAGCGCCGCGCATCCTGATCGGCGGTTCACTTTATCTGGTCGGCGATGTCCTTGCTGACAACGGTACGCCGCCGCGGTGATTAAGGCGGTTACTCCCCACATGCCCTCGTAGTTCGAGACGGCTCTTTAGGCCTCCTGACCAAGAGAACCACTTCCTTACTTGGCTCGCAACTCGCTCCGCCCTGATCCTGAACCTGTCGAAGGATCAGGGCGGCCCGTGGGGCAAGTGCAAACACAACATGGTTGCTCCTCAAGAGCGAGGATGGCCGGTGTTCTCCAGCCAACAAAAAACCCCGCCGAAGCGGGGTTCTTGTTCCATGCAATCGATACCGATCAGGCTGCGCTGGAGATCCAGTTCTGCAGGGCCGTCTTCGGGGCAGCGCCGACCTTGATGTCGGCGACTTCGCCGGCCTTGAACATGGCAAGTGTGGGAATCGAGCGAACGCCGAACTGGGCAGCCAGTTCTGGATTTTCGTCGATGTTGAGCTTGGCAACCTTGACCTTGCCTTCGAACTGTACGGCGAGTTCTTCGAGAGCCGGAGCGATCATCTTGCACGGACCGCACCATTCGGCCCAGAAATCAACGACCACAGGCTCTGCAGACTGCAGCACTTCGGTGGCGAAGTTGGAGGTATCGACTTTAACGGTAGCCATAGGCTGCTCCTTACCAGGATTTGCGGGTTGCTAGATATGTGATGGTGCGGTGCCCATATGTCAATATTTGGTATTTCACTTTGTCTCGAGCTCCGCAAGCGCCGATGCAAGCGCCCCGTCCGAGAGCGTGTAGATCGAGGCATTTTCGGTATAGACCAGCATGCAGTCGACGCGCTTTCCCGGATAGAGCGGCGAAAGGATTTCGCGATAGATGGCAAGCTGGGCTTGGTGTGCGAAGGGGATAGAGCTTTCCTCGCCGGGCGGCACGCGATTCGTCTTATAGTCGAGAATGACCACGCGATCGTCCAGGTCAGCCAGCCGGTCGACGCGGCCGGAGACGGCATAGGACTGGCTGCCGAGCTTCAGTGTGCCCATAATCGAGACTTCCGCCTGCGCATGGGTGCTGAACGTGCCTTGCAGATCCGGGTGCGACAGCAGCGCCATGACGGACTTCACCAGCGTCTCTTGCTCAACCTGCGGCCAGAAGCGCGCGGCCCGCTCAGCATAGCGCCGGGCCGCGTCGGCGCGCTCCTCGGGTGCGATCTCGGGCAAGGTCTGCAGCATACGGTGAATGAAGCGGCCCTTCTGCAGGGCACGATCGGATTTAGCTTTCTCGCCGAAGAGCGCCGAAGTCACCAGCAGATCGTCGGCCTCCTCGTCGATGACCGTGCCGACGCCGGAGGGGCTGAGCGGCCGCGGAAGGTTCTTTTGCGGTGGAAGCGGCCGGCTGAGGCTGTCGGGCAGGCCAACATATTCCGGGCGTTTCTCATGCTCTCTCGCGGTCTCGAATTCGAGCTGAACCTGCGCAACCCGCCAGCTCAAGCCCTCCCAATCGCCGTCAGGCCCGGAGAAGGTCTTCTGCGTGCAGTGCTGTTCGTCACTCCGCAGGGCGGCAGAGATCATCGCGTGCCAGGTATCCGCATTTTCGCGGATGCCGCGATAGCCGCAGATGATCAGCCGGTCGGCCGCGCGCGTCATGCCGACATAGAGCAGGCGGCGATATTCCTCCTCCGCCAGCGCCTGCAGCCGCACTGTATCGGCCTGCGTCAGAGAATTGGCGAGCGCGGAAACCGGAACCCAGACCGGCAGCGGGATCTCATCCCCTCTGGTTTCGATCAGCCGCATCTTCGGCAGATGCGTATGGGTAAAGGCCTTGCCGCCGCCATCGACGAGGAAGACGATCGGCGCCTCCAGCCCCTTCGAGGCATGTACCGTCATGATCCGCACTTCGTTGCGGCCCTTGTCCTGCTCGCGCTTGACCGTCGGCGCTTCCAGTTCCAGCGTCGAGATGAAGGATTGGAGGCCGGGCAGGCCGCTCGTCTCGTGGTCGAGCGTGAAGGTCAGGAATTCGTCGAGGATATCGCTGACCTCAGTGCCGAGCCGCGCCAGAAACTTGCGCCTGCCGCCGAAGCTGCCAAGCACACGCGCATAGAAATCATGCACGGGAAGGCTCTTCGAGAGGGCAAGGAAGGCTCTCAGCCGTTCGACCACGGTGACGAAGCGTTCATGGTCGTCTCCCGCAAATCTCTGCAGGTGGCTCCAGACGCTTTCCTCGTCGTCGCGATAGGCGGCGACCGCAAATACATCTTCTTCGCTAAGGTCGAACAAGGGGCTTTTCAGCAGTGCGCAGAGCGAGAGATCGTCCTCCGGCAGCAGCAGAAAGCGGCCGAGCGCCAGAAGATCCTGAATGGCGATATGGCTGGTCAGGACAAGACGGTCGGCGCCGGCAACGGGAATGTTGCCGCGCCGCTTCAGGGCGCGGGTCAGCGCGTTGACGAAGCTGTCGCGCTTGCGCACCAGCACGAGGATGTCGCCGGCCTCGATGAAGCGGGCCTTGCCCTTCTCGATGATCTTTTCCCGGCCGATAAGATTGCCGATCGTATGCGCCATCCGCCGCGCCAGAATGGCGGCGGGCGCACTTTCCGGCGTCGAATCGAAAGGCGCCGTCCAGTCCTCTTCCTTGGCGGCCGGCTCCGGCGCAATCATTTCCCAAAGATCGACGGCGCCAGGGTGGCCGATGCGGCTGGAGCGATGCACTACCGGCTCGTTGACGGCACTGAGGCCCCGGGCATTCTCCGGGCTGGTGAAGACATGGTCGACGGCACCAAGCACATCGGCCGTCGAGCGGAAGGAGAGGGGCAGCCGGATCGACGAGAATTGCTGGCCGCTGGCTGCCACGCGCCGCCGGGTGCGGTCGCTCTCCTCGGAAAAGCGCTCGGGACGGGCACCCTGGAACGAATAGATCGACTGCTTCTCGTCACCGACGGCAAAGATGGTCCTGAGTGTCGGCCGGGCGCTGTCGCCGGAGAAGAAATCCTCAGCCAGCGACTGGATGACGCTCCACTGGATCGGGCTGGTATCCTGCGCCTCATCCACAAGGATGTGATCGATGCCCTGATCCAGCTTGTAGTGGATCCACGGCCCGACATCCTTCTTGGTCAGAAGGTCTGCCGTGCGGGTAATGAGATCCTCGAAATCGAGCTGGCTGCGCCGCTTTTTCAGCTCCTCATAATCGCGGTTCAGGCGATCGGCGAGTACGAGGGCGGCATGGGTAGCCCGGTACATCCGCATCAGCTTCAGCCGGTCGCGGCAGGTGACGACGTGGGCGCGGGCTTCAGCGACCGCTTCGGCAAGGGTAGGCGCATCGGCAAGCATGGCCTTGACGAAGAACTGGCTGTCCGACTTCGGTTCGCCCTTGCCGGTCAGCATGGCCTTTTCGAGGATCTCGGCGCGAGCAAGCGGATCTGCCTCGCGTTTGGCAAGGCGCAGCGCGTAGGCAGCTTCCTGAGCCTTGGCGCCACCCTTGTGATCGGCGAGCGTCAGGTACAGCTCCAGCGTTGCGCCGGAGAGGCCGGGCAGCGGCCAATATTGCTCGGCAATGCTCGTTTCCGTCTCGCCGGGCGAAAGGCCGAGCCGCGCAAGCAGCGCGGCCTCAAAGCCGCCCTTGCGTTCCGCGGCCTCGGTGAAGCGGCGGATGGCATTGCGGTTGCCGACGATATCGCCAAGCAGCGTCTCCAGCCCGGATTCGTCGCCGAGATCGAGCACATAGTCGAAAGCTCGCGCCAGTTCGGCATCACCATGCGGCGTCGTTGCCGTCAACAATGCGCGACGTGCGTCGTCGAGCAGGGTTTCGGCGGCCCTATCGTCAAGCACCGAGAAATGTCCGGCGACATTGGCCTCAAGCGGAAATTGATGCAGCAACGCCTCGCAGAAGGCATGGATGGTCTGGATCTTCAGCCCGCCCGGCGTTTCCAGCGCTTTGGCAAAGAGCCGCCGCGCCTCAGCGAGCTTGAAGATGTCAGGCTCCTTGCCCTCAACATCGGCAATGCGCGTCTTCAGCTCTTCGTCCGGCATTGTCGCCCAAGCCGCTAGCCGATCGAACACGCGGTTCGACATTTCGGATGCCGCAGCCTTGGTATAGGTAAGGCAGAGGATGGCCGAGGGCCGCGCGCCCGATAGCAGCAGGCGGATAACGCGCTGCGTCAGCACATGCGTCTTGCCGGAGCCGGCATTGGCCGAAACCCAGGCAGATCGTTCGGGGTCGGAGGCAATCGATTGCTGGATCGTCGTCCAGCTGATCCAGACGCCAGGATCGTCGCTTTCGGGCAGGATGACGATGTCGTCGGCGGAAAAATCACTCATCGCCGCCGCCTTCCTGCTCGGTCTCGGCCGTGGACCATTCCGAAACGCGGGCGAGGTGATCGTAATCGCCGCCATATTCGAATTGCTGGGCCGGAATCAGCCGTGAGGAAAAACCCTTCTCGCCGGATTGCAGCAGTGAGATGAATTTCACCAGCTGATCCATCGATTCCTGCGCGAGATCCATAGCCGACTTCGTTTCCGTCTTGCCGCCGCGGCTGGAATGCTCGTTGTTGACCTGATCGACCTTGAAGCGATCGCCGGGCCGCAAGCGAACATAGAGCAGGTTCTCGGGCACCAGTGGGCCGATATTGCGGAAGGCGCCGGCCTTCAGCGCATAAGCTTCCAGTGCTAGCTGCGGATCGAGCAACGCACGCGCCTGCGGCGGCGAGGGATTATAGCCGGTCTTGTAATCGATGAGGTCCGCACCCTTATCGCTCTTGATATCGATGCGGTCGGCAACGCCGGTGAGGCGAATGCCGATCGGCTCGATCTCGACGCCGGCCGGCACTTCCGTCGCGGTTTTGCGAACGGCCGGCCGCCGCTCCGCTTCCCAGATAAGGAAAGCCCGCGCCACCTTGCGAAAGCGTGGCCGCCAGACACTGTCGACATGGACGGGCAGCCGCTCGGCATCGAAGAGCTCCGCGATAATGCGATCCATGGCCAGCGCCGCATCCGGCGTACCGGCCACATGCCCTTCGTGGACGAAGCGATCGATGATCTTGTGATAGAGCGTGCCCCGCTCGGCAGGGCCAGGATCGCGGTTGAACGGGTCGACCGGATCGAGCCGCAGCACGCGCCGGGCATAGATGGCATAGGGGTCGCGGCGCAGCCGGCCTATTTCGCTGAAGGAATAGCTCTTCGGCTGCAATTCCACGGGCGGCTTCGGTGCCGGGCGCAATGCCGGCGCCTGGTTTTCACCCTCGTCGATGATCGCAGCCCAATGGCGATATTGGTCGCCGCGGGCTTTCATGGCGTCTTCCAGTTCCTTGCCGCCGAGTGCGATCAGCCGCTGCAGCCAGCGCGACGCGACCGTCGGCGTCGAGCCCTGGCGCAGCGCGCGCGAATAGATCAGGTCGCGTGTGCCGTTCGCCATTTCGAAGTCGTGCGCGAGCTGGCCGATTCGGCGCTCCGGCGGCTCCAGGCCGATCTCTGTCTTCATGCTGCGCGAAATGAAGGGGTTGTTGGCCGTCTGCCCCGGCCAGGATCCTTCGTTCAACCCGCCGAGGATCAGCGTGTCGACGCTCTGCAGGCGCGCTTCGAGCGTACCGAAGATGAAAAGGCGGGGATGGCTGAGTGCCCGCGGCTTCACCGCCTGGCCCACTGAGAGCGCGGCCACGATGTCGATCCACTGAACTCCGTCCGCCTCAAGCTGACCTTCGGTTTCGATCACATCTCGAAGGAGGCTGGCAAGCGTATCCCCGGCTTCGCCGGACCAGAGGCCCGCCAGACTGCCACGCTCGTCGACGGCCGCGGCTTCGAGGGCACGGCCCGTACGCTCGGCCCAATCCGAAAGTGTGAGGGGGCCCTCTGACGCGGGCAGGGAAAGCGCCGATATCAGCGGTTCGCATGCCGCAGTCACTCGCTGGGCCAGAGCCCGTGCATGCTCGATCGCCTCAGGCGGCAGGGCTTTGCGCCATTGGGGCGCATGGTGGTCATTGGCCTGTTCCGCCACGCGGTCGTTGAGCAGGGCTTCCACCCTGCCGATATCGACGTTGTCGACGCCGCCCCTGAGCGCCAGGATTTCCAGCGCATCGACGCCCGGCTGGTGCGTTTCAGCCGGCAGGCCGAACAGAGCGAGAGGATGTTTCAGCAGCGCGACGACAGCAACGGGATCGCCAGGGCGAAGAGACGCTTCCAAAAGCAATCGCAGCAGCGTGCCTTGCGGTGTCGCGTTCAGCGGCGTGCCGGCCGAATCGTCGGCGGTAATGCCGAAGCGGGCAAGCTCGGCTGCTACCCGTCGGGCAAGATTGCGGTCGGGCGTGATCAAGGCCGCCTGGCTTTCGCCGCCATTTCGGCCGGGTTTTTCCAGCGCCAGCCTTAAGGCGATGGCGATCGCGGTCGCCTCCTCACGCTCATTGGCCGCTTCGATGAGGGCGACATCGGCGAATGCGTCCGGGATCGCATCGGCGGCCAGCATCTTGCGCCAGCTTCCCCAGCCGCTTGTCGCCTTGGCCGGAGCCAGCGCGCGCGACAGGATCTGCGCCCGCATCTGCATGGTTTCAGCCGCATCTGCGATAGGCTCGACATCACGCCGCGTGACGCGCAACCGCTTCAGGAGCAGCGAAAGGCCATATTGCGGATGGCTGCGGGTGGTCGGATCGGCTCTTTCGCCAATGGATGTCTCCGGCGCAACAAGCTGCCAATCCTCCTCCGGCATCGCGAGATCGAGGCCGGGCAGCACGATGACACCTTGCGGCAAAGAAGCGACGGCCGCAATCAGCTCCGCCGTTGCCGGCACCGAGCCGGTCGAGCCGGCAATGATGACCGGCCCGGCATGCCGCATGGTGGAGATCCGCTGCGCTTCGGCCCGCAGAATGGCGTTGCGGTTGCGGGCGGGTGACGATTTGCCGAGTTCTTCGAGGCGCGCCGGCCAGAAGGCGCTGGCGATCGCCAGGAATTCGGCGGTGAGCTGCCACCAGAGCGCATGATCTTCAGCGCCGAGAGTGGCAAGCTCACTCCACTCGCGGTCCTCGGTCTCGAGCGAATCGATGAGTTCGGCGAGATTGCGCGCGAGCCATATGGCATCCGCCGGGCTTGCCGGCGCCACCAGCGGCGAGTCGGAATGAATGTCGCGCACGATCTGCGGCAGTTTGTTGCGCCAGGCAAGGATCAGCCGCGCCAGTTCCAAGAGCCGCGCCGTATTGGCAAGCGGCTGTGCCAGATCGGCCGTTTCCGGCATGGCTTCCTCGAAATAGCCGCTGTCGTCATCGGTCTCGCCGAGCGGGCGAATTATGGGCAGGATGGCGGAACGGCCGCCGAGCAGATCGACGAATTCCGAGCGCAGCACGCGCGCCGCGCGCCGCGTCGGCAGAAAGATGCTGACCTTGGCAAGCGACAGCGGGTCGCTCGGATCATGGCGAAAATGCTCGGTCAGCCGTCCGTCGCAGAGCGCCGTCGCAAGCGTTTTCAGGAAGGGCAGGCCCGCCGGAATCGTCAGAATGCGCTGCCGGTGTCCGCCTGCCATAGGCTCACGCAAACGCCCGGAAATTCCGGATCGTTTCCTCCGCCTCGCCGACGGCCTCCGGCGTCCCCACAGTCAGCCAATGACCGTCGAGCATAGTGCCATAGAGCCGGCCGCGAGCGATGGCCTTGTCATAGTAGGTGTTGATGTTGAAGGCGTCAGCTGGCGCGTCGTCGAGAAACGACGGATTGATGACCAAGGTGCCCGCATACACGACGCCATTGCCGGTAACATCGCTGTAGCGTGAGAGTCGGCCATCGTCTGCCATGCTGAAATCATTCTTGCCGTTGTGGCCCGTCGTCTTGTTCAGCTCGACGCAGAGCATGCCGAAGTCCATGCGGTTCGCGTCGAAGAATCCGGCTAAGCGCTGCAGATTCGTCGGCTGGCCCTCCTTCTCCCCGATCCAGAAGAGATCCGAATTCATGACGAAAACGGGATCGCGGCCGAGCAGCTTCAGTCCCTTGGCCAACCCGCCGCCATTGTTCATCAGTGCATCGCGCTCGTCGGAGACTAGGATTTCAAGGCCGCGATAGCCTAGCAGATGCGCTTCCATCTGATCTGCGTGATGATGGACGTTCACCACAGCCTGCTCGACGCCGGCTTCCGCTAATGCATCCAGTGCATAGTCGATCATCGCCTTGCCGGCGATCTTCACCAGGGGCTTCGGAATAGTGTCGGTGATCGGCCGCATGCGGGTTCCAAGCCCCGCGGCCAATACCATGGCTTGCTTGATGGTCATCTCGTCTCGAACTCTCGATTCGCTGTCTGATTTCCATAGCACAAGGCCGGAAAGCCGTCGCGGGTCTTACCCGCTATACCTCGCCGATCCCGGCCTTCCCGCACCATTCGCGCAAGGGAGCGAGTGTTTCATGCTCGAAGGCAATGGCGAGATAGGCGAGCGTGCGCGGCATGTGCTTCAAATATCCCGGCTTGCCGTCGCGTTGCAGCAGCCGCACCCAGAGGCCGGCGAGCTTGCAATTGCGCTGCGCCGACATGATTGCCCAGCTCTTCAGGAACTTCGCTTGGTCGAAGCCGCCCTGAGCATGGCGCAGTGCAAGATAGTCGGCCATGAGCCGGTCATGCAGATCGCGCTCGATCGTCACCCGCGCATCCTGCACCAGTGAAGCCACATCGTAGGAGGTCGGGCCGATCATCGCGTCCTGGAAGTCGATGAGGCCGATACGCTTTATGCCCTTTTCCCGCGCCCGCCAGATGATATTCGGCGAATGCATGTCGCGCAGCAGCAGGTTCTTTTCCGTGTCGTCAAGCTGATCGATCAGTCTGTCCCAGATCGCCAGATAATCGGCTCGTTCCTCGTCGCTTGCCGGCGTGCCGCGCTTCCAGGGCAGATGCCAGTCGAGAAGCAGCCGCGCTTCCATCTTCATGGCGGTCCGGTCGAAATCCGGAATGTGATGGATGTGATCCGGCGTGACCGGGATGTCGCGGGGAATGGAAAGGCCGTGCAGATACGCGAGACAAGCGACGCTGGCGCGGTAACGCTCGGCAATCGGCTTCCCCTGATCGTCGAGCACGCCGTCGGTGCCGAGATCCTCAATGAGAAGGATGCCCTGGTCGTAATCGGCGGCAAAGATTTCCGGAGCGGCAAAGCCGTTCTCTCTGAGGATATTGGCGATCGCCACGAAGGGATAGGTATCCCAGGCAAGATGCGCGACCTTCGGATAGGGCTTGCCGTCGAGCACGGGCGGCCCCTCCGGCAGGCCCGGCCAATCCATCAGGATTATGCGGTCGCTGCTACCCCTCGGATGGACGGATTCGTAGGCCCGCAGCGAGGCATCGCCCGTGAGGAAGCGCCTGTGCGCGCCGCGATGGCCGTGCGCATCGAGGAAGGCGCGGATGGCAAGCACGCGTTCGATGCGCGCCTTCTGCTTGGCCGGCGCCGTGATGACGGCTCGCCGTCCTTCGCCTTCATGCGTGAATTTTAGGTCGATACGCTCTTTCGGCAGCTCGGCTTCGGCCATTTCTGGCCATTCGACAAGGCAGATGCCGGTCTGCAGGGCCTCGTCGAAGCCGAGTTCCGTCAACTCGCTGGGATCGCCGAGGCGGTAGAGATCGAAATGCGAGACCGGAATACGCAGCTCATAGGATTGCACGAGCGTAAAGGTCGGGCTCGGCACATCCAGTTCGGCATCATCGGCCATGGCGCGCAGCAGCGCGCGTGCGAGCGAGGATTTGCCCGCGCCGAGATCGCCTGACAGTGCGAGACAATCGCCGGCCTTCAAGGCCAGGGCCAGATCCTCGCCGAGCTGAGCGGTGGCCGTGTCATCTGCGAGGAAAAGGGAGATGCTGCTGTCGGAGGCTGTCATTCTGCTGCGACGGAGTGGGGCAGTACGGCCGAGGGTATCCGGCAGGTGACCGTCGTTCCCTTGTCTGGTTGGCTTTCGATGGAAACCTCGCCGTCATGCAGGCTGACGAAGCTTTCGACGATGGAAAGGCCTAGACCCGCGCCGCTGCGCTTGCCGCCTTTGCCGCCGGAGGCGAAGCGGTTGAAGACGCTTTGGATCAGCTCTTCCGGTATGCCGGGACCCTTGTCGGCAACCGAGAAGACGAAATCCGCGCCTTTGCGCCCGCATTTCAGCGAGATCGTCGATCCCTCCGGCGCGAAATTGGCGGCATTGGTCAGAAGCTTGAGCAGGATCTGCTTCAACCGCTGCTGATCGGCAACGATGGAGCCGAGATGAGCCGGTACGGTGATTTCGAGCGTCACGCCGCTTTCCTGCAGTCGGTCGGCGATCTGCATCGAGACTTCGTCGAGCAGGTCGCTGAGCACGATCTCGGAATAGTTCAGCCGCATGATGCCGGCATCGACGGTCGCGAGGTCGAGGATGTCGTTGACCAGCGTCAGCAGCACCGAAGACGAGGTGGAGATATGGTCGATATATTCGGCCTGCCGCTCGTTCAGGGAGCCGATGCCCGGCGTCTTCAAAAGGTCGGTGAAACCGATGATGTTGGTCAGCGGCGAACGCAATTCGTAGGAGACGTGCTGGACGAAATCGTTCTTCAGCTCGTCCGCCTTCAGCAGCGCATCGTTCTTTTCCGTCAGTGCCCGCTCGGCGCGCACGCTGTCGGTCTTGTTGACGAAGGTCAGCATGGTCTGCGCATTCGGCAGCGGAATGACGGCATAGTCGAGTACGAGATTGGAATAGAGCTCCAGCGTGCCCTGCGACGACGGCCGCTCGTCGTCGAAGCTGGTGATCTGCTCGGCAAACCGCTTCCAGCCATCGGGCCGGTCATAGGACGGAGTGCAGGCTTCGGCCAGCGTCTGGATATGCGTGCCAGGCTTGGCCTGTGCCTCGGTGATGTTCCAGAGGATGCGGAACGCCGGGTTGGACAGGCGGATGCGGCCATCGGGACCGAAAACGGCGACACCTTCGGAAAGGTGATCGATGGTTTCGCCCTGGACCTTGACCAGCGTGTTGTAGCGCGTTTCGAGATCGACCTGCTCGGTCAGGTTCTCGAATACCCAGGTGGCGCCGCCCTGCGGATGTGCGGTTGCAAAAACCCTGAGGATCTGGCCGTTGGGCAGGTGCCAGAGATCGGTCTGCGTATCGAGCGCGCGATAGACCGAAAGGACGCCGTCCTTCCATGTCTTCCAGTTCAGCTGCTCAGGCAGCTTCTTGGCGCCGCGCAGCCGATCCAGAAGCTCGCTATTGTCGGGCCGCTTCTCGAGGAAAGCGATATCGAGTTCCCAAAGCTGGACGAAAGCCTGATTGTAGAACTGCAGCCGCCGATCGCCGTCGAAAATCGCAACTGGTGTGGCCAGATGGTCAAGGGTTTCTGCGTGGCTCTTCAGCGTGCGCGCCAGCTCGGCCCGCACCGCTTCCGCTTCGGATACGTCGATGGCAATGCCGGCGGAACCGTTCGGGGCCTTCACGTCGACAACGTCGAAGAAGGTGCGGTTGCCATGGACGACGGTCGAGATCTTGTCGTGGAAGGGCGATTCCGGCGTGGCCGCAGCGCTAATGCGCTCGCGGGTCACCGTCGTCAGGAATTCCCGTCCCTCGCGCACGGCCTCATCGGTTGAAACCGCTTCCACGGCCTCGCCATAGGCCTGGTTGACCCAGGTAAGCTTGCCTTCCGCATCGCGCTGCCAGACCGGCAGATCGATGGCATCGAGCAGGTGCTGGAAGGTGGAAATCGAGGTCATCAGCCGGTCGCGCTCGATCTTCAGCTCGGCGAGTTCCGCGCGCAGATTGTTGAGTGCGATGAAGCGGACGAAGGCGCGTCCTCCCGAAATGCGCCCCTGCGCTTCGAGGATTTCGTCACGGTTGGTCTCGACCACCATGTCGAAACTCTGGCCGCTGCTCCGCAGCTTGTCGATCGCCTTGTCGAGATCGCCGGCCGACCATGATTTCAGCCAGCGTCCGAAAGCGAGGAATTCATTGTCCTGCGGCGCTCCGGTCTCGACCGGCAGCTGGCCGAGCAGCTCGGGCCGTGCATTCTGACCGTCCCAAATGACGATGCGGCGGTTCTTGTCGGCAATCAGCGCCTGATATTGCGAAATACGCTGGTTGGCATCGGAAAGAGCCGTGCGGATTTCCCGGCTTTCGCTTTCCATGTTGCCGCGCTGCCGGACCATCCACATGGTCGACAGAAGTGCGGCGGAAATCACGCCGATGATGACGGAGAAGACGGCCATTTCCGAGGAGGTGAAGAGGCGCATGCTCGTCTGCGCGGCGCCATTGCTCTGCGCAAGGACAGGTTCGGCCAAACCGCTCAACAGACCACCGAAAACGCTGAGCCTCAATAGGCGGCTCAGACGGGCGAGCCGGCCTTTGCACTGCTTTGCTCCTGTCGAAAGCCGATATGCACCGCCCTGCCGCAACAGCGCCGCCGCACGGCGTAACGCTAGCTGATGCAGGTTGTCTTCCCCTTCAAACATAAGAGGTCTGTCTCCGTCCTCTAGAGCATGATGCCGAAAAGTGTAGGCGGTTTTCGGACGACATTATGCTCTACTTCTTTGATTTAGAGCGGATTCGGATTTTAGGCCGAATAGACCTAAAATCATCCGACTCTACTGTGCCGCATCCTGACAAGACATCCCATTTTCATGGCTCCGGGCATGCCCGGTTCGTCACGAATCAAGTGTAAAAACAATACTGCCTAGGAGAATCCGGGGGAAGGGAGCTGGCTAAAAAATAAGCCCCGGCATTTGTCAATGCCAGGGCTACAAGATGTTGTGGATACTGTCTGAATAATCAGTATCTGTAGTGGTCGGATTTGAACGGCCCCTTCGGCGTCACGCCGATATACGAAGCCTGCTCTTCGGAAAGCTCCGTCAGCTTCACGCCGAGCTTGGCGAGATGCAGGCGGGCGACCTTCTCGTCGAGATGCTTCGGCAGCACGTAGACTTCGTTCTTGTAGTGTCCGGGCTTGGTGAAGAGCTCGATCTGCGCCAGCGTCTGGTTGGTGAAGGACGCCGACATCACGAAGGACGGATGGCCGGTGGCATTGCCGAGGTTCAGCAGGCGGCCTTCCGAGAGCAGGATGATGCGGTTGCCCTTGGCGAACTCGACCATGTCGACCTGCGGCTTGATGTTCGTCCACTTCAGGTTCCGCAGAGCGGCAACCTGGATCTCGTTGTCGAAGTGGCCGATGTTGCCGACGATCGCCATGTCCTTCATCGCACGCATATGGTCGATGCGGATGACGTCCTTGTTGCCGGTCGTGGTGATGAAGATGTCGGCCGAGGAAACGACGTCCTCGAGCTGGACGACTTCATAGCCGTCCATGGCGGCCTGCAGGGCGCAAATCGGGTCGACTTCGGTGACCTTGACGCGGGCGCCGGCGCCGGAAAGCGAAGCGGCAGAACCCTTGCCGACGTCGCCGTAACCGCAGACGACGGCAACCTTGCCGGCCATCATGACGTCGGTGGCGCGGCGGATACCGTCAACCAGCGATTCCTTGCAGCCATACTTGTTGTCGAACTTCGATTTGGTGACGCTGTCGTTGACGTTGATCGCCGGGAAAGGCAGCTGGCCCTTCTGGCTGAGCTGGTAGAGGCGGTTGACGCCCGTGGTGGTTTCTTCGGTCACGCCCTTGATGGCGTCTCGCTGCTTTGTGAACCAGCCCGGTGAAGCCTGAAGACGCTTCTTGATCTGTGCGAAGAGGATTTCCTCTTCCTCCGAATGCGGGTTGGAGAGCACGTCCTCACCGGCTTCGGCGCGGGCGCCGAGCAGGATGTACATCGTGGCATCGCCGCCGTCGTCGAGGATCATGTTGGAGAGACCGCCATCGGTCCACTGGAAGATCTTGTCGGTGTAGATCCAGTAGTCTTCGAGGCTCTCGCCCTTGACTGCGAAGACCGGAACGCCGGATGCGGCGATCGCTGCTGCGGCATGATCCTGCGTCGAAAAGATGTTGCAGGATGCCCAACGCACCTGAGCGCCGAGTGCCACCAGCGTCTCGATGAGAACGGCTGTTTGAATCGTCATGTGCAGTGAGCCGGTGATGCGCGCGCCCTTCAGCGGCTGCGCTTCGCCGAATTCGGCGCGGCAGGCCATCAGGCCCGGCATCTCGGTTTCGGCGATTGCGATTTCCTTGCGACCATAGTCGGCAAGGCCGATATCCGCGACGATGTAGTCCTTTTCAGTGCTCATGAAGGTCTCCAGCCTGAACGATGCAGACGCGCCGCGGGCAGACGCCTCGGACGAATGCAACAAGAATTGCACGCTGACAGCGTGTGGATGATGCCGTGTATCAGGCTTCAGGGCGGAAATCAATAATGATATAAAGAAGTCTTTATGTCTTTATGTCCGAGATCTGACAGGCGGGAAAGCCTACATTTCCTCGCCGAACTTGTTGGCGACGAGCTGGTCGAGCGCCTCGAGCGCCTCGGCCGCCTGGTTGCCGCATGCCGTGACCAGCACGCTGCAGCCCGGGCTGGCGGCAAGCATCATCAGGCCCATGATCGAAGTGCCGCCGACCGTGGTGCCGTCCTTCGAAACGGTGATCGCGGCGTCGTAGGCTTCGACCGTCTGCACGAATTTCGCCGAAGCACGGGCATGCAGGCCCCGCTTGTTGATGATCAGGAGTTCCCGGGAAAGCTCGGTCATGGGGGCGGTGTCTGCCTCGTTATTTGCCGCTGAGCACACGGCTGGCCACGTTGATGTATTTGCGCCCGGCCTCGGAAGCTTCCACCAGTGCCCTTTCCATGTTGTTGTCGCCGCGCACGCCGGCAAGCTTGATGAGCATCGGCAGATTGACGCCCGCAATGACCTCGGTGTGGCCGCTGTTCATGACGGAGATTGCGAGATTGGAAGGAGTACCGCCGAACATGTCGGTGAGGATGATGACGCCATTGCCGTCATCGGCGCCCGCGACGGCCTGCAAGATATCCTGCCTGCGCTTGTCCATGTCGTCTTCGGGACCAATGCATACCGTTTCTATGAACTTCTGCGGACCAACGACATGCTCTACAGCATGCCGAAACTCTTCAGCCAGCTTGCCATGAGTGACAAGCACAAGTCCAATCATGATATTACTGCTCCCATGGCATATGCAAACAGGTGGCCCATATCGCAATGCAGCAATGTCGTCCACCGTGGGGGGACATCTTGGCGATGAAAAGACGAAGTGCAAGCTTAAAATACGGGATTTGCATGCCTGTTCGGGCCTAAATGGCCGATTCGTCGAAACTCGCGCCGATTTTCATCATTATTACGGCCAGCGGGTTCGCGGAGGTTGCGGACAAGCGGATCAACGGCAACCGGATACAATTGGCAATATCGATCTGCTCGTCCTCGGGTGGCATTCTTTCCGCTGTCGCCGGATCGACTGGCTGGACGGCAATGTGCATTTCGCCGCGGGGGACATAGGGCATCCGAACAATGCCGGTATAGCGGATTTCCATCAGGCCGGCGATCGAAGGCGGACACTCCGCGATCACGGAGCCGTTCTGCCCGGAGATCAGCACGCGATCGTCGGCGATCAAGCTGGCGGAAAGTCTGAGCGGTTTTGCTGCCGCCAGGCAGGAGAAGGCAAGGGTGGATTTGCCGCAGCCCGACGGTCCGAGAAACAGGAGCCCGGTCTTGCCGATGACGATCGCGGTTGCGTGGATATTGGTCGCTTCGCCGGTCATGCGGCCGCTCACGCCGGTGTCTGTGCGGGCAACGAGAGGATGAAACGCGCCCCGAGCAGTGTCGAGCCATCGCTGTCTGTGATATTCTCGGCGCGCAGCGACCCGCCATGCGCCTCGGCGATCTGCCGGCTGATGGAAAGGCCGAGGCCGGAATTCTGCCCGAAACCTTCCGATTCCGGCCGGTCGGTGTAGAAGCGCTCGAAGATGCGGTCGATGTTTTCGGCCTGAATGCCGGGGCCGTTATCTTCGATATAGATCACGCAGCGCGTCCTCGTGCGTGTCAGCCGGACAGTGATCTTGCCGGTGTCGGCGGGAACGAAGGACCGCGCGTTTTCGATGAGGTTGGTGACGATCTGGCCGATGCGGAGATCGTGGCCGTTGGCGATGAACTTCGCCTTGTCGGCCGGTTTGCGATCGACCACATATTCGATCTCTACGGCCTTCTTGCTGTGTCCGACCTGCCTCGAAATCTCGATCATGTCGCGCAGCAGCACTTCCAGATCGAGAGATTTCGCATCCGAGCGGGCAAGTTCGGCATCGAGGCGCGAGGCATCGGAGATATCGCTGATCAGGCGGTCGAGGCGGCGAACGTCGTGCTGGATCACATCCATCAGCCGCTTCTTGGAATCGTCGCTCTTGGCAAGCGGCAGCGTTTCGACGGCGCTGCGTAGCGATGTCAGCGGATTTTTCAGCTCGTGGCTGACATCTGCGGCAAAACTTTCGATCGCGTCGATCCGATCGTAGAGCGCAGATGTCATGTCGCGCAGTGCGATCGAGAGGTTGCCGATTTCGTCCTGGCGGGCCGAGAAATCCGGGATTTCCTCGCGCTCCTTCGCCCCGCCGCGCCGCACGCGGATGGCGGCTGCCGAAAGCCGGCGCAGCGGATTGGCGATGGTGGAGGACAGAAGCAGCGAAAGCACGACGTTGACCAGCGTCGCGACGCCGAAGACGCGCATGATTGCCAAGCGCTCGGCATGAACGATCTTGTCGATGTCGCCGGCCTGGGTCGACAAGAGCAGTACGCCGAGAACGGCGCGGAAGCGCTGGATCGGCACGGCGACGGAAACGATCAGTTCGCCCTTCTCGGTGGTGCGGACCACTGCGCCGCGCACACCCGTCAGCGCATTCATGACTTCCGGATAGATGGAGCCGTCGCCGCCTGGCGCTTCCTTGTAAACCGGCAGGTTGCCCGGCTGCAGCATCTTGTTGAGCAAGCCGCTGAACCAGTCGGACCAGCTCGGCTTCTCGTCGTCGACGGGCGGCAGATCGTAGCGCAGCACCTGGCCGCGGGAATAGAGATGGCGGCTGTCTAGCAGCAGGTTCGCATCGGCATCGAAGATGCGCGCGCGCGTGCGGGTCGGCGAGATCAGCCGCGTCAGCACCGGCGCCACCTTTTCCGGATCGATCGGGAATTCCAGGTCCTCGTCGTTCGGAACGGGCGTGATGCTCTGGCCTGCCTGAAGCTCCAGGAGTTTCTGCGGATCGATGGTGATGGAGTTGGTGTCGACCGATGCCGAGGCGGAAACAGCGCCGGCGATGATTTCACCCTGGGTCAGCAGGCTCTCGACGCGTGCGTCGATCAGGCCCTCGCGGAACTGGTTGAGATAGAGAATACCGCCGACAAGCACGACCAGAGCGGCAAGATTGAAGAACAGGATGCGCCGCGTCAGGCTCGAAAACACGGCATTGCCGAAGATGCGACGGATGAGCACGAACGGATGGGTCCAGCGTCGGCGCGCGATTCGAGCGCCGCTCGGGCTTTCCGAGTCGTCTATATCCCTGTGCTGCACCAGCTGTGCCAAGCCTACGGCCCTTTCGAAGAACGGGGTTCGCGACCCCGTCCGCATGCTCTTATTCCATTGTCCGCCGTATGGTCCAGTTAACTATCCGTATGGTCTAGCTAACTATTATGCTGCCTCGCGGAAGCGGTAGCCGACGCCATACAGCGTCTCGATCATATCAAAATCGAGGTCGACCATCTTGAATTTCTTGCGCAGCCGCTTGATGTGGCTGTCGATCGTGCGGTCGTCGACATAGACCTGTTCGTCGTAGGCGGCGTCCATCAGGGCGTCGCGGCTCTTGACCACGCCCGGGCGCTGGGCAAGCGAATGCAGGATGAGAAATTCCGTGACGGTCAGCGTCACCGGCTCGCCCTTCCAGGTGCAGGTGTGCCGTTCCTGGTCCATGACGAGCTGGCCGCGTTCCAGCGAGCGGGCCTGCTGCGTTGCACCTGGCTTGGCGGCTGCGGTGCTGCCGCCGGCGGCATTTGCGGCTTCGCGAGCCGAAGCCCGGCGCAGCACCGCCTTGACGCGCTCGACCAGCAGACGCTGCGAGAATGGCTTGGTGATGAAGTCGTCGGCGCCCATCTTCAAGCCGAACAGCTCGTCGATCTCCTCGTCCTTGGAGGTGAGGAAGATCACCGGCAGGTCGGATTTCTGGCGCAGGCGGCGCAAGAGTTCCATTCCGTCCATGCGCGGCATCTTGATATCGAAGATCGCCAGTTGCGGCGGCCGGGCAAGCAGGCCGTCCAGCGCCGAGGCTCCGTCCGTATAGGTCTCTACCTTATATCCCTCTGCTTCCAAGGCAATCGATACGGAAGTCAGGATATTGCGGTCGTCATCAACGAGCGCGATTGTCAACATGGTATTCGTCTCCGTCATCAGTGCGCGTCTCCCGGATTTGGAATCCAGCCCAGGCGGTCTGCCAGCTCGGTCGGCGGTAACCTGGCGCGCTTATGGGGATAAAGGTGGAACAAATTGTGGCAAAGATAAAGGGGAGGATTGTCGCGGCCAAAAACCCTTGCGCAATAGTTGTGCGGCGAAACGTCTCTCCACCCTTCATTCAAACGATTTAAAATTATCGCGATTTATTTAAATCGATTAAATACCTGATATTATTAAATATTTTTTGATGATGGCCCTTGTGCTTTTAAAAAGAGCCCTCTACGCTTTAGACAATTCTAACGGCCAAGCCCCTTTGTAGAGGAAAAAGTGATGGAGCAATTCGGCGTCCGTAATCCCGCGACTGAACTGGGATCGATCGGCCTGGGAGCCGCTGCCAGTGTACGCTATAATCTCATGGCGGCTCATCTTTACGAGGAGGCGATTCGCCGTCGCGAAGCCGATCTGACCGCCGATGGTGCGCTCAGGGCTTTGACCGGTCAGCACACCGGCCGTTCCCCGAAGGACAAGTTCGTGGTGCGCAACGCCACCACCGAGGATCAGATCTGGTGGGACAACAACAAGCCGATGTCTCCGGAGCATTTCGAGCTGCTGCACGAGGACATGCTGGCCCATGCCCGCGACAAGGACCTGTTCGTGCAGGATCTGATCGGCGGCGCCGACGTCGAATATGCTTTGCCGACGCGCGTCATCACCGAATTCGCCTGGCACTCGCTGTTCATCCGCAACCTGCTGATCCGCCCCGATCGCTCCGCGCTCGAAAGCTTCGTGCCGAAGCTGACGATCATCGACCTGCCGAGCTTCCGCGCCGATCCGGAGCGTCACGGCTGCCGCACGGAGACGGTGATCGCCTGCGATCTCGTCAACGGCATCGTTCTGATCGGCGGCACGTCCTATGCCGGCGAGATGAAGAAATCCGTCTTCACCGTGCTGAACTACCTGCTGCCGGAGCGCGGCGTCATGCCGATGCATTGCTCGGCCAATGTCGGTCCAGAAGGCGACGCCGCGATCTTTTTCGGCCTATCCGGCACCGGCAAGACGACGCTATCGGCCGACCCAACTCGCACGCTCATCGGCGACGACGAGCATGGCTGGGGCGAAAACGGCATCTTCAATTTCGAAGGCGGCTGCTACGCCAAGACCATCCGCCTGTCGCCCGAGGCCGAGCCGGAAATCTACGCAACGACACGCCGTTTCGGCACCGTGCTGGAAAATGTCGTGCTCGACGAGCATGGCCAGCCCGATCTCGATGACGGGTCCCTGACGGAAAACACCCGTAGCGCCTATCCGCTGCATTTCATCCCGAACGCTTCGGCCTCGGGCATGACGGGCCACCCCGAGACGATCATCATGCTGACGGCAGACGCTTTCGGCGTCATGCCGCCGATCGCCAAGCTGACGCCGGATCAGGCCATGTATCACTTCCTGTCCGGCTACACCGCCAAGGTTGCCGGCACGGAGAAGGGCGTCGTCGAGCCCGAAGCCACCTTCTCGACCTGCTTCGGCGCTCCCTTCATGCCGCGTCACCCGGCCGAATACGGCAACCTGCTCAAGGAGCTGATTGCCCGCCACGGCGCCCGTTGCTGGCTGGTCAACACCGGCTGGACCGGCGGCGCTTATGGCACGGGTCGCCGCATGCCGATCAAGGCGACGCGCGCATTGCTTGCCGCTGCCCTGAAGGGCGATCTCGACAGTGTCGAATTCCGCACCGATCAGAATTTCGGCTTTGCGGTTCCGGTTGCGGTCGACGGCGTCGATGGTGCCATCCTCGATCCGCGATCCACCTGGGCAGATGGCGAAGCGTATGATGCGCAGGCGAAAAAGCTGGTGCAGATGTTCGTCACCAACTTCGCGAAGTTTGAGGATCATGTGGACGGCAACGTCCGTGACGCGGCTCCCGGCGTGCCGGTCGCAGCGGAATAAGGAGCCCACGCGAGCCTTGACTCACGTGAAACTTATGACCCGCCCTCGTGTGTATAGCGAGGGCGGTTTTTTCTCGGGGGAATCCGACCACCATCCCTTCTCCCCTCGGGGAGAAGGTGCCCGAAGGGCGGATGAGGGGGCGTCATAGCAAAGGGATCATTCTTTGAAAAACAAGAACTTTCCTTTCCTGTGGCGATCCCCCTTCACCCTGCCCTCTCCTCGAGGAGAGAGGGAAACATGCCTCGCACCGCTCGAAGAGGCGAAGGCGAAGAAAGCTCATCCTCGCCACAACCATATTTTCAACCGCGCATCAATGTGGGATAGACAGGCGCGGAGAAAATCATGGCCAGCGAAGCGCTTTACATCAACGACCGGATTACGATTGCCGGCTGGGAGCTGACGGAACAGTTCGTTCTGGCGGGCGGTCCCGGCGGTCAGAACGTCAACAAGGTCGCAACCGCGGTCCAGCTTTTCTTCAACGTCCAGAATTCCCCATCGCTGACGGAGCGCGTCAAGGCGAATGCGATCAGACTTGCCGGCCGTCGCGTGTCCAAGGAAGGCGTTCTGATGATCGAGGCAAGCCGCTTCCGCAGTCAGGATCGCAATCGCGACGATGCACGCGAGCGCCTGAAGGAACTGATCCTCGAAGCCGCAGCGCCGCCACCGCCGCCGCGCCGGAAGACCAAGCCGACAAAGGGGTCCATCGAGCGCCGTCTGAAGGAGAAATCCGGGCGCTCCGAGGTCAAGAAGATGCGCGGCAAGGTCGGTGGCGATTAGATTTGGTTTCTGGGCTGCGGTTTGGATTTGGTTGGGTCAAAGTGGCTTGTCGGGTGAGTTCAGTGTTGTGGACGCTATCTGCTCGGCCCCTCATCCTAGCCTTCTCCGCGCATGCGGGGAGAGGGGACGACACAGCGAAACAGCAAGACTCTCAGTTGCGGCGGCTGGCTTGAGGCAGGATTAAACCCCCTCGCCCCGCTTGCGGGGAGAGGGTTGGGGTGAGGGGCCGGGCACCAAAGCGCTAGAACGACACGCTCACCCGACCGGCGTCATCGTAGGAAACCAGAATGCTGCTCCCCAACGGAATTCGCCATCTCCCCGGATATCTCGACCGCCCTGCCCAAGAAGGGCTGGTCGAGACGATTCGCGCCGTCGTGGCCGAAGCGCCGCTCTACACACCGATCATGCCTGGCACCGGCAAGGAGATGTCGGTACGGATGACCAATTGCGGTTCGCTTGGCTGGGTGACGGACAAGCAGCGCGGTTATCGCTATCAGCCAACGCACCCGGTTACCGGTCGCCCTTGGCCGGCCATGCCGCCGCAATTGCTCGATCTCTGGAATGACATAGCAGGCTATGAAAAGCCGCCCGAGGCCTGCCTCGTCAATTTCTACAGCGACGACGCACGCATGGGCCTGCATCAGGATCGCGACGAACAGGACCTCAACGCGCCCGTGCTGTCGATCTCGCTCGGCAACACCTGCCTCTTTCGCGTCGGCGGCCTTAGCCGCAATGATCGCACGCTATCTTTCAAGCTTGCGAGCGGCGATATCGTCGTTCTCGGCGGCGAGGGCAGGCTATCCTTCCATGGCGTCGATCGAATCAATCCGGCAACGTCGACATTGCTAAAGAATGGCGGGCGGATCAATCTGACACTCAGGCGCGTCCAGCCCTGAGCCTCAGAGCTTCCTCAACGCCACCTGCTCGATTAGATGGTTCTTACCCTTCTGCAGGATAAGGTCAGCGCGCGGCCGCGTCGGCAGGATGTTCTGGCGCAGGTTTTTCAGGTTGATGTTCTTCCAGAGCCCCTCGGCGATCGCCAGCGCCTCTTCCTCGTTGATCGACGCATAGCGGTGGAAGAAGGAGTTGGGATCGCGAAACGCGGTCTCGCGCAGCCGCATGAAGCGGGCGACGTACCAGTGGTGGATCAGCTCCTCGTCGGCATCGATATAGATTGAGAAATCGAAGAAATCCGAGACCATCGGTACGATCTTGCCGTCGGCCGGCAGATGCCGCGATTGCAGCACGTTGATGCCTTCGAAGATCAGGATATCCGGGCGGTCGACCGTCTTGAACTCGTTCGGTAGCACGTCGTAGACGAGGTGCGAATAGGAAGGCGCCTGCACGTTCGGCTGGCCTGCCTTGATCGCCGAGAGGAAGCGCAGCAGCGCTGCCGTATCGTAGCTTTCGGGAAAACCCTTGCGCTGCATCAGGTTGCGGCGCTGCAATTCGGCGTTCGGGTAGAGAAAGCCGTCGGTTGTCACCAGATCGACCTTCGGGCTCGACGGCCAGCGGCCCAGCAATTCCTTCAGGATACGGGCCGTGGTGGACTTGCCGACGGCAACGGAGCCGGCAATGCCGATGACGAAAGGCGTCTTGGCGATATCGGAAAGGCTGAGGAAGCGATTGCGCTGCTCGAACAGGATCTGCGAGGATTCCACATGCGAGGACAAAAGCCGCGACAGCGAGAGATAGATGCGCCGGACCTCGTCGAGATCGATCGGATCGCCCATCGAGCGCAGCCGCTTGACTTCGTCTGATGTCAGCGTCAGCGGCGTGTCGGCCCGGAATTTCGCCCACTCCTCCGAAGAGAAGAAATAATAGGGCGAATAGGCTTTCGCCTGGAAAATATCGAGTGTCTCGTGCGCTGGCTCGGTCTTGGTCGCTATCGTCATTGCGTTTTACCGGCTTGCCTTTTCTTGAAGGCCGGATTGGCTGGTGCGCCTCTCGAGCTCACCCATGACATCCTGCAACGGAATACCGGCAATCTTCAATACGACTAAAAGGTGATACAGCAGATCGGCGGCCTCATAGGTGAGGTTGTCGCGATCGTTGGCGACCGCGGCCATGACCGCCTCGATCGCCTCTTCGCCCAGCTTTTTGGCCGCTTTCGGCTGCCCGGCGGCAAAAAGCTTTGCCGTCCAGGATTCGTCCGGCGAAGCCTTTGAGCGCTCCTCGACGATTCGTTCGAGGTCGGAAAGGGTGAATCCGCTCATTGCTCGCTGTCTCCTAATCCAGCCGCATGGGAATGCCGCGCTCGGCCATGTAGCGCTTTGCCTCGCCCACCGAATAGGTGCCGAAGTGGAATATCGAAGCGGCAAGCACGGCGGTCGCATGGCCCTCCTTGACGCCGGCGACGAGATCGTCGAGATCGCCGACGCCGCCGGACGCGATGACGGGCACGCGCACCGCATCGGCGATCGCCCGTGTCAGCTCCAGATCGTAGCCGACCTTCGTGCCGTCGCGATCCATGGAGGTGACAAGCAGTTCGCCGGCGCCGCGCTCGACCATCTTGCGGGCAAAATCGACCGCATCGATGCCGGTCGCGTTGCGGCCGCCATGGGTGTAAATCTCCCAGGCACTCAGATTATCGCCGCCGAGCGCCTCGGTCCGGCGCCGCTTGGCGTCGATGGAAACGACGATGCACTGGTTGCCGAACTTGTCGGCCGCTTCAGCCACGAAATCGGGATTGTTGACGGCCGCCGAGTTGATCGAAACCTTGTCGGCGCCGCAAAGCAGAAGCTTGCGGATATCGGCAATGGTGCGCACGCCGCCGCCGACCGTAACCGGCATGAAGCATTGCTCGGCGGTGCGGGCCACCACGTCGAAGATGGTGTCGCGATCGTCGGAGGAGGCCGTGATATCGAGGAAGCAGAGTTCGTCGGCACCGGCGGCGTCATAGGCTTTGGCGGCCTCGACAGGATCGCCGGCATCGACGAGATTGACGAAATTGACGCCCTTGACGACACGGCCGTCCTTGACGTCGAGGCAGGGGATGACGCGGGCTTTCAGGGTCATTGGGCTGCCTCCTTGGCCTGCTTGATCAGGGCCAGCGCTTCCTTCGGATCGATCCGGCCATCATAAAGCGCCCGGCCGGAAATCGCACCTTCCAGTTTACGGGCGTCCGGCTGGATCATGCGGCGGATGTCGTCCAGCGAGGCAAGACCGCCGGAGGCGATGACGGGAATGGAAACGGCATCGGCCAGTTCCAGCGTCGAGGCCCAGTTGATGCCGGTCAGAATGCCGTCGCGGTCGATATCGGTATAGATGATCGCGGCAACGCCGGCGCCCTCGAATTTCTTGGCCAGCTCGATGACGCTGAGTTCGGACGCTTCCGCCCAGCCCTCGACCGCCACCTTGCCGCCCTTGGCATCGATGCCGACGGCGATATGGCCCGGATACCGCCGGCAGGCTTCGACGACGAGCGCCGGATCGCGCACGGCCACCGTGCCGAGGATGACGCGGGCAAGCCCGCGCGACAGCCAGTTTTCGATATGGTCGAGCGTGCGGATGCCGCCGCCGAGCTGTACGGGGTTCTTGGTCGCCTCGAGGATGGCGTCGACGGCGGCGCCGTTCACGGTCTCGCCGGCGAAGGCGCCGTTGAGATCGACCACATGCAGCCATTCGAAGCCCTGGTCTTCAAAGGCTTTCGCCTGGGCGCCCGGGTCGGGATTGTAGACCGTCGCCTGCTCCATGTCGCCGAGCTTGAGGCGCACGCATTGCCCATCTTTTAGATCGATAGCGGGAAAAAGTATCATGATTTCCGTCCTTGGAGCGCGAGCCTTACGGCTTCCAGCGCAGGAAATTGGCGATCAGGGCCAGGCCGAGTTTCTGGCTCTTTTCGGGATGGAACTGTGCGCCGGCGATGTTGTCGCGGCCGACGAAGGCAGTCATCGGCCCGCCATAGTTGGTCGTCGCGATGACATCCTCACTATGGTCGGCGGCCAGATGGTAGGAATGGACGAAATAGGCGTGCAGTCCGTCAGGTCCGGTCTCGATCCCGTCGAAGAGAGCGTGCGGGTGACGGATATCCAGCGTGTTCCAGCCGATCTGCGGGATTTTCAGCGTCGGATCGTCCGGCGCCATTTCCTTGACGTCGCCCTTGATCCAGCCGAAGCCTTTCGTGATCGTCTTTTCCAGCCCGCGCGATGACATCAGCTGCATGCCGACGCAGATACCGAGAAAGGGGCGGCCCTTGTGTTCCACGACGTCGATGATCGCTTCCGTCATGCCGGGCACGGCATCGAGGCCGCGGCGGCAATCGGCATAGGCGCCGACGCCCGGAAGCACGATGCGGTCGGCGGTGGCGACGCGCCCGGCATCATTGGTCAGGTCGATCTCCGCATTGATGCCCGCCTCGCGGGCAGCCCGCTCGAAGGCCTTTGTGGCCGAGCGCAGATTGCCGGAACCATAGTCGATAATCGCGACACGCATGGTCAGCGTCCTCCGTCATAGCCGGGAAGGCCGAAGCTCGGGCCTGGGCGGCTGATGTTCATGTTGGTGGCCGTGATATCCCAATTTTTCAGATGGATATCCGCATGTGGTTCCTGTTCCTGCTCGGAAAAGTGGATTTCCTCTGCCGTCGCCAGATCAGGCGCCGAGACGAGGTTCTCGATCTTCCAACCGCAGCCAACGAGACGATTGCCGGCTGCATGCAGCCCCTCAAGGGCTGCGAGGATATGAACGCTCAGCAAAACCGCAGCGCCGGCGGCAAAGAAGCCCGGCTTACGCATCAGTTCCAGCGCAATGCCCTGCAGCAGGAAAGCGGCAATCGCATACAGCCAAAGCCGATGGAAGAGCATCCAGAGCGTCGGAAACAGGAACGCCGTCCATGAAAAGCCGTCGCGGATGAAGCGCGTTTCGTCGCGATACCGATCCGATATTTCGGATCGGTTCGGCGCTCCGGGCGGAGTCAAAATCAGATAGCTTGCCATTCTTCACTTCCCCAGTTTGGGGCTTAGGCGAGCGTGCCTTTCGTCGAGGGCACCCTGCCTGCTTGCCGCGGATCGATCTCGGTTGCGGTACGCAATGCGCGCGCAACGGCTTTGAAGCATGTCTCGGCTATATGGTGATTGTTGGCGCCATAATGGTTGAGGATATGCAGTGTGATGCCGGCATTCTGCGCCAAAGCCTGAAAGAACTCGCGCACCAGCTCGGTATCGAAGGTGCCGATCTTCGGCGCGCTGAACGAAACGTTCCAGACGAGGAATGGCCGGCCGGAAAGATCGACGGCCGCTTTCGTCATCGTCTCGTCCATAGCAAGGTCGATCGAGGCATAGCGGGTGATGCCGCGCCGGTCGCCGAGCGCCTTGGCAATCGCCTGGCCGATCGCGATGCCGGTATCTTCGACGGCGTGATGGTCATCGACGTGAAGGTCGCCCTTGGTGTCGATGTCCATGTCGATCAGCGAATGCCGCGACAGCTGTTCCAGCATATGGTCGAAGAAGCCGACTCCCGTCGAAATCGTCGATTTGCCGCTGCCGTCGATGTTGACGGAAACGGAGACCGAAGTCTCGTTGGTCTTGCGGGAAATGCTTGCCGTGCGGCTCGCTGCGGTCTCTGCCATGGGCTGCTCCATCGGAATACGGCCGTTCCTTATCAGGAGCATCGGGAAATATCCAGAAGTTACGCATCGGGCTTGCGCGTTTGGCCGGCTTGCCGCCGTCATTCGGGCGCAGCCGCCATTTGCAATCACGAAAACCCCTCTTACATAGGTGCTGACGGGGCCGATACGCGGCCCGGCTAAAAGCCCGCCGGAACGGGGGCAAACAGGTGTTAGATGACGACAATCGTGACTATTCGCAAGGACGGCAAGGTCGTGATGGCTGGCGATGGCCAGGTGAGCCTTGGCCAGACCGTAATGAAGGGCAATGCGCGCAAGGTTCGCCGTATCGGCAAGGGCGATGTCATCGCCGGTTTCGCCGGCGCGACCGCCGACGCCTTCACTCTTCTCGAACGCCTCGAGAAGAAGCTCGAACAATATCCCGGCCAGCTGATGCGCGCCGCCGTCGAGCTCGCCAAGGACTGGCGCACGGACAAATATCTACGCAACCTCGAAGCGATGATGCTGGTTGCCGACAAACAAGTAACGCTCGCCATCACCGGCAACGGCGATGTGCTCGAGCCCGAACATGGCGCCATGGCGATCGGCTCCGGCGGCAATTTCGCCCTCGCGGCCGCGCGCGCGCTGATGGATAGCGACAGATCAGCCGAGGACATCGCGCGCCGCGCCCTTGATATCGCCGCCGACATCTGCGTCTACACGAACCATAATATGATCGTTGAAACGCTGGATGCCGAAGTCCAATAAGTTCCTCTCTTGATAGTTTCTAGCCCTGACAGGGAACATACGACATGACCACTTTTTCCCCCCGCGAGATCGTTTCCGAACTCGACCGCTATATTGTCGGCCAGCATGAGGCCAAGCGCGCCGTGGCGATCGCGCTGCGCAACCGCTGGCGCCGCCAGCAGCTCGAGCCGGAGCTGCGCGACGAAGTCATGCCGAAGAACATCCTGATGATCGGTCCGACCGGCGTCGGCAAGACGGAAATCTCCCGCCGCCTTGCCAAGCTTGCCGGCGCTCCCTTCATCAAGGTCGAAGCGACGAAATTCACCGAAGTCGGCTATGTCGGCCGTGACGTCGAACAGATCATCCGTGATCTCGTCGAAGTCGGCATCGGCCTGGCGCGCGAAAAGAAGCGCAACGAGGTGCAGGCCAAGGCCCATATGAGCGCCGAAGAGCGCGTTCTCGATGCGCTGGTCGGCGCCACCGCCTCGCCGGCGACGCGCGACAGTTTCCGCAAGAAGCTGCGCGACGGCCAGCTCGATGACAAGGAAATCGACATCGAAGTGGCCGATACCGGCTCCGGCATGCCCGGCGGTTTCGAAATCCCCGGCATGCCCGGCGCCAATATCGGCGTGCTCAATCTCTCCGAAATGTTCGGCAAGGCCATGGGCGGCCGCACGAAGAAAGTGCGCACGACGGTCAAGGATTCCTACAAGGAGCTGATCCGCGACGAATCCGACAAGCTGATCGACAACGAGGCGATCCAGCGCGAAGCCGTGCAGTCCGCCGAGAATGACGGCATCGTCTTCCTCGACGAAATCGACAAGATCGCGGCCCGCGATGGTGGCATGGGTGCCGGCGTCTCGCGCGAAGGCGTGCAGCGCGACCTGCTGCCGCTGGTCGAAGGTACGACGGTTGCGACGAAGTATGGCCCGGTCAAGACAGACCATATCCTCTTCATCGCTTCCGGTGCCTTCCATGTCTCCAAGCCCTCGGATCTTCTGCCGGAACTGCAGGGCCGCCTGCCGATCCGAGTCGAGCTCCGGCCGCTGACCAAGGAGGATTTCCGGCGCATCCTCACCGAGCCGCAGGCAAGCCTCATCCGCCAATATAAGGCGCTGATGGAAACGGAAGACCTGAAGCTCGATTTCACCGATGACGCGATCGACGCTCTGGCCGATGTTGCCGTGCATCTCAACTCCACCGTTGAGAATATCGGCGCCCGCCGTCTGCAGACGGTCATGGAGCGGGTGCTGGACGATATCTCCTACAATGCTTCGGATCGCGCCGGCGTATCGGTAACCATCGATGCCGAGTATGTCCGTGAGCATGTCGGTGACCTCGCAACCAACACGGATCTGTCGCGCTTCATCCTGTGACGGAACAGGTGAAGGCGATCTAAAACAGTAAATACTCGACAACGGGCCTTTAACTTTTTAGTTAGAGGCCCGTTCCTTATGTCGGACGGCTTTGTTCGGCCAAGATTGTCCGCCAGTCCGGCGTACGGAAACATCGGTTGAAACTTCGACAGGACAGCCATCTTGCGACGCATACTGATCACTCTTCTTCTGGCAGTCGTCAGCCTTTCCTGGGTACCCGCCTATGCGGATGCGGCGACCATGGTGCCTCCGGGCAACCGCAATGCCGAGCAGCCGCCGGTTCCCGGCGCCTCCGTCCGGCGCACGCGTGGCACCAACTCCACTTTCGAGCGCAAGTATCAGAAGGTGCGCGAGCTGCTGGCGGCCGATACCAGGCTGATGTCGAAGATCAAATCGACGGCGCGCGCCTATGGCATCGATCCGATCCACATCATCGGCGCGCTTGTCGGCGAGCATACCTACAATGTCGATGCCTATGACGGCCTGCAGTCCTATTACGTCAAGGCCGCATCCTATGCCGGCCAGAGCTTCCGCTTTGCCTATAACGGCGAGAATGTCGACGATTTCGTTGCCCGACCGCAATTCGATGCCTGCGGAAACAAGAAGGATTCCTACAGTCTCTGGACCTGCCGCGAGGATGTCTGGGAAGACGATTTCCGCGGCAAGACGGTCGGCGGCAAATCCTATCCCGACAATCGCTTCAGCGCGGTCTTCTTCCAGCCCTTCTATGCCGGACAGACCTTCGGCCTCGGCCAGGTCAATCCGCTGACGGCGCTGGAACTCTCCGATCTCGTCAGCCGCACCTCGGGCATCCCGAAGCTCAACGAAAAGGATGCCGGCGGCGTCTACAAGGCGATCATGGATCCGGATCTGTCGCTGGCCTTTGTCGCAGCCTCCATCCGCAAGTCGATCGACGATTATCGCTCGATCGCAGGCATGGATATCTCAGGCAATCCCGGCATCACCGCCACGCTCTACAATCTCGGCAACTCCCGCAAGCGCGCCGCGGCCCTTGCCGCCAAGAACCGTGGCTCTTCGCAGCCGGTCTGGCCGGAAGAGAATTACTATGGCTGGCTCATCAATGATAAGCTGGGCGATCTGAAGTCGCTTTTATAAGCTACCCTGCGCGATGTTCTATCGTCTGGATTTTGCGTGCGGCGCCCACCATATCGGATGCGTGCGCCGCTTTGGCTGTTCGTTCGAGCAATGTCCGGTTTCGAGGAGAGTTGATCCATGGATATGATTCCGGAAGCCTTCTCCCCGCCGGCGCCTATCCCGCGCACCGTTCCGCCGTCGCGATGGACGATCATCAAAACCATCCTGCGCAATCCGCTCGAACTTTGGGGCGAGCCCTCCTATACGCTGCCGTGGATCAAGACAAAGTTCTTCAACGAGCGGACGCTGATCGTCAACGATCCCGGCCTGATCAAGCATGTGTTGGTCGACAACGCCGCCAACTACCGCATGGCCGATATCCGCCAGCTTGTGCTGCGGCCGATTCTGCGCGATGGCCTGCTGACGGCGGAAGGGCCGGTCTGGAAGCGCTCGCGCAAGGCGGTTGCGCCGGTGTTCACGCCACGCCACGCCCAGGGCTTTGCCGGCCAGATGCTGAGCCAGAGCCTGGACTATGTGCAGAAGTATGAGGAGATCGGCGAGGAGGGCGCGGTATTCGATATCGCGGCCGACATGACCGAGCTGACTTTCGCCATTCTGGCTGAGACCTTGTTTTCCGGTGAGATCGTCACCGAAAGCACGAGTTTTTCCGACGACGTCAACGAGCTGCTGCATCGCATGGGCCGGGTCGATCCCATGGATCTCCTGCGGGCGCCTGCCTGGGTGCCGCGCGTCACCCGCATCGGTGGCCAGCGCATGCTCGACAAGTTCCGCGGCATCGTCCGTAATACGATGGACTTGCGCCTGGACAAGATGCGCAGGGATCGCGCCAGCGCGCCGGACGATTTTCTGACGTTGCTTCTGGAAAAGGCCGGCCCGGATGGGCTGACGATGGAGGAGATCGAGGACAATATCCTCACCTTCATCGGCGCCGGCCACGAAACGACTGCCCGTGCGCTTGCCTGGACGCTCTACTGCGTCGCCAATAGCCCGCACATCCGCAAGGGTATGGAAGAGGAAATCGACCGGGTGCTCGCAACCGATGCAGAGCCGGTCGCCTGGCTCGATCTGATGCCGCACGTCCGCGCCGCCTTCGAGGAGGCCATGCGTCTCTATCCGCCGGCGCCGTCGATCAATCGCGCCGCCATCGCCGATGACGAATGGACAAGCGCCAAGGGTGAGCGTGTGACAATCGAGAAGGGGATCACCGTCCTGATCATGCCCTGGACGCTGCATCGCCACGAACTCTACTGGGAACAGCCGCGTGCCTTCATGCCGGAACGCTTTCTTCCGGAGAACCGGACCAAGATCAATCGTTTCCAGTATCTGCCTTTCGGCGCAGGTCCGCGCGTCTGCATCGGCGCGACCTTCGCGCTTCAGGAAGCGGTCATCGCCCTTGCCGTCATGATGCGCCGTTTCCGCTTCGACCTGACGGAGGAAACCGATCCCTGGCCGGTGCAGAAGCTGACCACCCAGCCGCGTGGCGGATTGCCGATGCGGGTGATGAGGCGGTAGGAGGGCTGACGCGGTTTCCAAGTATGCTGCGCGTCTGACACCCCCCTCTGTCGCTTCCGCGACATCTCCCCCACAAGGCGGGAGATTGGAAATCCGCAGCACCGTTATCGCAAATCAATGACCACGTAATGTGTTGAAACAGCAGGTTTAGATTTTTTAAGGACGGTGCGGCAGACTCCCAACGATCTCCCCCCTTGTGGGGGAGATGTCGTGAAAGCGACAGAGGGGGGCTTGCACTCTCCAACAGCACACAGCCGACGGCAGGTAAAGAACAACCTGAACAATGAAATTGCTTTCTCGCCCGCCAAGGGCGAGATAGGCTCCGCGCTTGCCGCTTCGTTCATATCTTCATAGGCGTTGTGGAAGCTCGTAGTCATTACTCGGTCCAGAGGTTTTATATCAGCGTGACGTCTCATTTCCTGCTCGGCATCGACACGGGTGGAACCTACACCGATGCCGTTCTCTTCCATGAAACCGATGGCGTGATCGCCAAGGCGAAATCGCTGACTACCCGGCATGATCTGACCGTCGGCATTGCCGGCGCGGTCGATGCCGTCATCGCCAAGGCCAATATTCCTGTCTCGTCAATCGGCCTCGTGTCGCTGTCGACGACGCTCGCCACCAACGCGCTGGTGGAAGGGCAGGGCGGCCGCGCCGGGCTGGTCATGATCGGGTTCGGCCCGGAGGATCTCAAACGCGATGGTTTGGCGGAGGCGCTGGGGTCCGATCCGGTGATCTATCTTCCCGGCGGGCACAATGTTCACGGCAATGAAAATCCGCTCGATCTGGTGGCATTGCGTGACGCCTTGCCGGAACTGGCCAAATCGGTCTCGTCCTTCGCCGTCGCCGGCTATTTCGCCGTGCGGAATCCGGCTCATGAAATCAAGGTGCGTGACTGCATTCGCGAGATCTCGCATCTGCCTGTCACCTGCAGTCATGAACTCTCCTCCAAATTGGGCGGGCCGCGCCGTGCCTTGACGACGCTGCTCAATGCTAGGCTTGTGTCGATGATCGATCGCCTCGTTGGCGCCTGCGAAAGGTTTTTGGCGACGCGCGGCATTTCCGCGCCGATGATGGTAGTGCGCGGTGATGGCGCCTTGATATCGTCAGACGAGGCAAAGCTGCGGCCGATCGAGACGATTCTCTCCGGTCCGGCCGCAAGCCTCGTCGGCGCGCGCTATCTCACCGGCCTCAACAATGCCGTCGTTTCCGACATCGGCGGCACCACAACGGACGTGGCCGTCATGGAGGATGGCCGGCCGCGGTTGGATGCCGATGGCGCCGTAGTCGGGGGCTATCGCACAATGGTCGAGGCCGTCGCCATGCGCACCTACGGTCTCGGTGGCGATTCCGAGGTGAAGATCAACGATCGCGGCCTTGTCGCTGCCTTTGAGCTTGGCCCGCGTCGCCTGCTGCCGCTCAGCCTCGCCGCTCACATGCATGGCGATGTCGTCTTGAATGCTTTGGAGCAGCAGCTGCGGGCGACGCATCTTGCACGTAATGCCGGCCGCTTTGCGCTCCGCACCGGCGTACCCGATCGTCTTGCAAGCGGCCTCAGTGGACCGGAGCAGGCGCTGTTCGATCGCATCGGCGCCGTTCCCGTGGCGCTCGACAAGCTTCTGACGATGACGTCGCAGAAGGCGACCTTGGATCGGCTTGTCGCGCGCGGCCTCGTGCATCTGAGCGGTCTGACGCCCTCGGATGCCATGCATGTGCTCGGCCGGCAAAGCCAGTGGAATACTGAGGCTGCCCGCTCGGGATTGGCGCTGGCGATGCGACTGAGAGACGGCTCCGGCCGTCCGATCGCCGAATCTGTCGAGGAATTGGCGCAGAAGATCGTCGATCGCCTCACCCGCCAGTCGGCCGACGTCATCCTTGCAGCTTGTCTTGCCGATGATGGCGTGGCCGAGCTGAACCCCGCCAAATCCATCTCCATCGATCGCGCCCTTCGTCGCACGCCGGGAATCGCCCGTTTCGCCATCTCGCTCGATCGGCCTCTGGTTGGGCTCGGCGCTTCCGCTCCGGTCTATTATCCTGCGATCGCGGAGATGCTGGCGACCGAGAGCGCCATTCCCGGCGATTCGGATGTGGCGAATGCCGTTGGTGCCGTCGTCGGTCAGGTGCGGGCGAGCGCCATCGTCTTCGTCACCATGCCGGAGGACGGAATCTATATCCTGAATGGAGCCGGTGAGAGCTTGCGCTTTACAGACGAGAACCACAGTTTCGCCGATGCCCGCGCGCGGGCGGTCGAGGCGGCGACGGCACAGGCAAGGTTGAATGGTGCCGTGGATCTGGTCGTGACGGTGGTCGAGCAGGTGGATGCGCCCGAGGTCGAAGGCAATCGCAAGCTGATCGAAGCACGCTTCATCGCCACTGCCAGCGGTCGTCCCCGTATCGCCACGGACTAATTATTTCCCAAGTGGCACAAATCTTTCGAACTATGGCCAAATTGACAGAAGTGAAACCGTGAGCAAAGTGGCAACATGTAAAAATTGAGCCGTAGAACGGCCTTGAGGAGTATATGGCATGAGCCGCATCGAGAAACACGGGCTTCAGATCGAACAGGTCCTTTACGATTTCCTCGTCAAGGAGGCGCTTCCGGGTTCGGGCGTGGATGCCGAGGCCTTCTTTGCCGGCTTTTCCAGGATCGTCCACGATCTCGCGCCAAGAAACCGCGAGCTTCTCACCAAGCGCGACCGCATGCAGGCAGCGCTTGACGACTGGTATCGCAAGAACGGCGCGCCCGTCGATCTCGCCGCCTATGAAGCCTTCCTGCGCGAGATCGGCTATATCGTGCCCGAAGGCCCAGCCTTTACGATCTCGACCGCCAATGTCGATCCCGAGATTTCTGAGATCGCCGGCCCGCAGCTCGTCGTTCCCGTCATGAACGCCCGCTATGCCCTGAACGCGGCCAATGCCCGCTGGGGATCGCTTTACGATGCCCTGTACGGCACCGATGCCATTCCCGAGGCCGATGGCGCCGAGAAAGGCAAAGGCTACAATCCGAAGCGCGGCGAGAAGGTCATCGTCTGGGTTCGCGATTTCCTCGATTCTACCGTGCCGCTCGTCGGCGCAAGCTGGAAGGATGTCACGGGCCTGGCCGTGAAGGATGGTGCCTTGTCGGTCGCGACCAAGGGCGGCGCCACAAAGCTTGCCGATGGCAGCCATTTCGCCGGCTATCTCGGCGATGCCGCCACTCCGACTCATGTCTTGCTCAAGCAGAACGGCATCCATATCGAAATCGTCGTCGATGCAGGCACCGCTATAGGCAAGACCGACCCGGCCGGCATTTCCGATGTCCGCCTGGAGTCGGCAATCACGACGATCATGGATTGCGAGGATTCGATCGCAGCCGTCGATGCCGAGGACAAGGCGGAAGTTTACCGCAACTGGCTCGGCCTGATGAAGGGTGATCTGACCGAGGAGGTCGCCAAAGGCGGCAAGACGTTTACGCGCCGGCTCAATCCCGATGTCGCCTACACGGCGCCAGATGGCAGCACCCTCGATCTGCATTGCCGCTCGCTGATGCTGGTGCGCAATGTCGGCCACCTGATGACCAATCCTGCCATTCTCGACCGCGATGGCAACGAAGTGCCTGAGGGCATCATGGATGCCGCCATCACCGCCCTGATCGCGCTCTACGACATCGGCCCGAACGGCCGTCGCAGGAATTCGCGCACCGGCTCCATGTATGTCGTCAAGCCGAAGATGCATGGGCCAGAAGAGGTCGCTTTCGCCGTCGATATCTTCTCGCGCGTCGAGGACCTGCTTAGCATGCCCAGAAACACCATGAAGATGGGCATCATGGACGAGGAGCGCCGCACCACGGTCAACCTGAAGGAATCCATCCGCGCCGCCCGCGAGCGCGTCGTCTTCATCAACACCGGCTTCCTCGATCGCACCGGCGACGAGATCCATACCTCGATGGAAGCCGGCCCCATGATCCGCAAGGGCGACATGAAGCAGGCCGCCTGGATCGGCGCTTACGAGAACTGGAACGTCGATATCGGCCTGGAATGCGGCCTCTCGGGCCATGCCCAGATCGGCAAGGGCATGTGGGCCATGCCAGACCTGATGGCCGCCATGCTCGAGCAGAAGATCGCTCATCCCAAGGCCGGCGCAAACACCGCCTGGGTGCCGTCCCCGACAGCGGCAACGCTTCACGCCACGCATTATCACCGCGTCAATGTCGCTGATGTGCAGAAGGGCCTGAAGAGCCGCGGCCGCGCCAAGCTCTCCGATATCCTCTCGGTGCCGATCGCTTCGCGGCCGAACTGGACGCCGGAGGAAATCCAGCGCGAGATCGACAATAACAGCCAGGGTATCCTCGGCTATGTCGTGCGCTGGGTCGATCAGGGCGTCGGTTGCTCCAAGGTGCCGGATATCAACAATGTCGGCCTCATGGAAGACCGCGCCACTTTGCGCATCTCGGCGCAGCATATGGCGAACTGGCTGCATCACAAGGTAATCAGTGAAGCGCAGATCGTCGAGACGATGAAGCGCATGGCCGCTGTGGTCGATCAGCAGAATGCCGATGATCCCAACTACGTCCCCATGTCCGGCAATTTCGACGGCTCCGTCGCCTTCCAGGCAGCGCTCGATCTCGTGCTTAAGGGCCGCGAGCAGCCGAACGGTTACACCGAACCGGTCCTGCATCGCCGCCGCATCGAGCTGAAGGCGAAGCAGGCGGGGTAAGCCTTCGTTTGTAATGTTTTGTGGCGCAGGGCGATGCCCGGCAAGATTCCCTCTCCCCTCGGGGAGAGGGCAGGGTGAGGGGGTGTCGTTCGGAAAAGAAATGTTCTTGCATTCAACGAACCAGTTCCTTGCCGCATTCCCCCCTCATCCGCCCTTCGGGCACCTTCTCCCCGAGGGGAGAAGGGAGGCAGTCTCAACTCTCAGCCTCAAGCAAAAAGGCCGCCGGACATCGATCCAGCGGCCTTTTGAATTCCAAATAGTACCAGCGATTACTGGATAACGATAACCTTGGTGCTGCGGCCCGGAAGAACGCGGCTGTAGAGATCGATCACGTCCTGATTGATCAGGCGGATGCAGCCGGAGGAGGCAGCCGTGCCGATCGAAGCCCATTCCGGCGTGCCGTGCAGGCGGAACAGGGTGTCCTGGCCCTTTTCATTGTAGAGATACATGGCGCGCGCACCGAGCGGGTTCGACAGGCCCGGGTTCATGCCACCGTCGACATACTTGGCGATTTCCGGACGGCGAACAGCCATTTCCTTGGGCGGATGCCAATTCGGCCATTCCTGCTTCCAGGCCACGTATGCGGTGCCGGACCAGGAGAAGCCTTGCTTGCCGACGCCGATGCCGTAGCGCATCGCTTCGCCATTGCCGAGGATGTAGTAGAGATGACGCTCGCGCGTATTGACGATGATCGTGCCTTCAGCCTCATCCGTCTTGTATTCGACGATCTGACGGCGGAATTGCGGCTTCACTTTCTGGATCGGGATTGCCGGCAGCTGGAAGCCGTTGTCGCTCGTGACGCCGTAGTCGCCATCGAAAGTCTTGATGGTCTCGGTGGCCGAATTTGCGGTTGCGGCCGGCGCAGCTGCGGCGGTGGTGGCATAGCCAGCCGATGCGAGCGTTGCGACAAGGCCGAGTGCGGTCATAGCATTACGGATGCGCATGGAAGTCTCTCGAAATTTCGTGGCGGGAAACGGATGGTTATCTACCATCTTTGTCTACGGTTTATTTTCCATTAAACTTGGCTTTGCAAGCTGCTCTGGCCCTACAAAAATAGCGCCGGCGCGCAAATTAGAAGGACATGGTTTTTTTGCAACAACGCTTGGCCTGTCCCTGAGACAATTCATGACGATTTTGAACGTTTACAATAACAATCCGTTAATAGATGGCCGGCAGTCGGAACGGGCCATGCTTGTACGCAAGGGCGTGCAACTTTTATTGCACGACATGCGCCATGCCGTCTTGCCGGAGTTGCCGCTTGCCAGCGGCCGGCGCGCCGATCTCATCACCGTTTCGGAAAAGGGCGAAATCTGGATCATCGAGATCAAGACGTCGATCGAGGATTTCCGCGTCGACCGCAAATGGCCCGAATACCGGCAGCATTGCGACAGGATGTTTTTTGCCACGCACAAGGACGTGCCGCTGGATATCTTTCCGGAGGATTGCGGGCTGTTTCTGTCGGACGGTTACGGCGCCCACATGCTGCGCGAAGCGCCGGAGCATCGCCTGCCGCCGGCGACGCGCAAGTCGGTGACGCTCAATTTCTCGCGTGTGGCCGCCCAGCGCCTGATGCTGGCCGAGTGGGCGGCCGGCAAGTCGTTTTCCTCGGAATGAGCCCTATTTCGGCGCGCGCTTGGCAAGGATGCGCTGCAGCGTCCTGCGATGCATGTTGAGGCGCCGGGCGGTCTCGGAAACATTGCGTTCGCACATCTCGTAGACGCGCTGGATATGTTCCCAGCGCACCCGGTCGGCCGACATTGGGTTCTCGGGCACTTCCGCCTTTTCGCCCGGGCGCTGCGTCAGCGCGGCATAGACGTCGTCGGCATCTGCCGGCTTGGCGAGATAGTCGAGCGCGCCAAGCTTGACGGCGGTCACCGCCGTCGCGATGTTGCCATAGCCGGTCAGCACGACGATATGCGTGTCGTCCCGCTTTTGCCTGATCGCCTCGATGACGTCGAGGCCGTTGCCGTCGCCGAGGCGGAGGTCGACGACCGCGTATTTCGGCGGGTTGGCTTTGGTCTTGGCGACACCTTCCGCTACCGACTCCGCCGTCTCCACGATAAAGCCCCGCGTTTCCATCGCGCGCGCCAGCCGGCGCAGGAAAGGGCCATCGTCGTCTACGATCAGCAATGTCGCATCCGCGCCGACATGGGCTGCGGCGTCCTTGTCCCCGGCATGCGGGGCAGCAAGCTCTTTGTTCGTCATTCTATCTTCTATCCCGGCGATCATCCGCCTGCATATTCCATCGATTTTGACGAGAGCTGTTTTAAGCCGTGAAAATCATTTTGTCGAATTACTGTCGATCAACATGCGCGGCCATTCGACGCGGACGCGCGCACCCGGTGTCTCCGGATCTCGGTTGCCGAAGGAAAGCGTGGCGCCGGAGCGCTCGAGCAGCGTCTTGGCGATGAAGAGGCCGAGCCCGAGCCCGCCTGCGGTATCGTCGCGCTGGCGAGAGGTGACATAAGGTTCGCCGATCCGTGCCAGTATTTCCGGCGAATAGCCGTTGCCGTCGTCTTCTATGGAGATGGTCAGCATATCGGCAGTGTACTCCACGGTGACGGTCACCGTCTTGCGGGCATAGTCGACGGCGTTCTCGATCAGGTTGCCGAGCCCGTACATGATCCCGGCATTGCGTGACAGAACCGGCTCGCCGGCGCGCGGGCTCTTTTCGATGAATTCCAGATTGATCCCGAACTCGCGATGCGGCGCGATGATCTCCTCCATCATGGAGGATAGCGTCAGGCGGCGCATATGCGCCTCGTCTTCGGCGGAAAGCGTCGTCAGCCGCCGCAGGATGTCGCGGCAACGCTCGCTCTGGCTGCGCAGCAGGGCCACATCCTCGCGGAAACGGTCGTCCTGGCTCAGTTCGCGTTCCATCTCCTTGGCGACGACGCTGATCGTCGCAAGCGGCGTGCCGAGTTCGTGTGCGGCCGCCGCCGCCAGCCCGTCGAGCTGCGACAGGTGCTTTTCCCGCTGCAGCACCAGCTCTGTTGCCGCGAGCGCATCCGCCAGCTGCGAGGCCTCCATGGAGACGCGATAGGCATAGAAGGCGGCAAAGGCCATGGTGGAAGCGATGGAGCACCAGACTCCGAGCTGCATGACGCTATGTACGTTGACAGCGACGCCTCCATACCACGGTAGCGGGAAGGGCGAGAAGGCAAGGCCGGTGATGCAGATCATCGCAAGTCCGATCAGCGGCATGCTATAGCGGATCGGTTGCGAGGCGAAGGAAATGATGACGGGCACGCAGACCAGCGCCGAGAAAGGGTTGGCAAGCCCACCGGTGATCAGCAGCAGTCCGCAGAGCTGCAGAAGGTCGAGGCTGAGGAGAGCGAAGGCCGCCGGCGGTTCCAGCCGGTGCGTCGGCGGATAGCGCAGCGTCAGGAAGAAGTTGATCCAGGCAAGGCAGGCGATCAGCACACCGCAAGGCAGGAGGGGCATGGGGAATTTCAGCCAGAAAGCGACGATCATGACCGTCACCGTCTGGCCGCCGACCGCAAGCCAGCGCAGGCGCACCAGCGTCTGCAGCCTCAGCCGGCGACTGGTATGGTGGCCCTCCTGCGCCGTCATCTCGGCTTCGGAGAGTTTTTCCAGTCCTCGGAAAAAGCGTGCCATCGTCAGGTCCCCCGTGGCTTGGCGCGTGTGGTCGGCAAAGCGCCGGCCGGGTCTTCCGGCCAAGGGTGCCTTGGGTAACGCCCGCGCATGTCCGCGCGTACGTCTTTCCAGGAGCCGGCCCAGAAGCCGGGCAGGTCGCGCGTCGTCTGGATCGGCCGGTGCGCCGGCGATGTCAACTCCAGCACCAGCGGCAACCGGCCGCCGCCGATCGCCGGATGCTGTTTCAGCCCGAAGAGCTCCTGAACGCGAATGGTCAAGAGCGGTTCCTCGCCATCATACTGAATCGGGTGGCGCTGGCCGGTCGGCGCTTCGAAATGCGTCGGCGCCATCCGGGCGAGATCGCGCTGCAGCTGGTGCGGCACCAGCGACATCAACCCGTTGGAAAGCCCACCGGCTGAGATATCGGAAAGACCGCGCGCGTCGCTCTGAAACGGTGTGAACCATTCTCCCAGCCGGGCAGCCAAGGCTTCGTCGCTCATGTCGGGCCAAGGCTCGCCGATCGTCCGATGCAGGAAGCCGATCCTGTCCCGCAGCTGCGTGGCCTCCTTGGAGAAAGGCAGAACACCGATCCCCAGTTCGCGAACGCCTTCGGCCAGCGCCGTCGCAGCTTGCTCGCCGGTGGGCCGCGGCAGGGGCGTTTCCTCGAAGATGATGGCGCCGAGCCGCGTCGCCCGCCGCGCCCGCACCTGCCGGCTCGCTCTGTCGAAAAAGCTCTGGTCTTCGGTGCGGATCTCGCCCGGCAAATGCTCTTCGACATCGGCTCGGGACACTTCCGCCGCCGCGAGAATCCGCGCCTGTGCCGCCCGGCCGGTCAGGTCGGCGATCACGAGCATCTGCGAGCCGGCGAGCCTCTCGGTCTCCGGCAGTTCCGCGCCGCGCCCGTTTGCCATGACGAAACGGCCTCGTCCGCCACGCTGCAGGGCGATGCGATCGGGAAAAGCATGCAGCAGCAACGAGCCGGCAAGGGAAGGGGCTGCGGAGGCAGCAGCGCCATTGCCGCCGGCTGCGGAAGCAAGCCTGCCGGCCAGCCGGCGCGCAGCCTCCGCCCGCTCACCCTTTTCCATCTTGAAGCGCCGCAACCGGTCTTCCAGGTCGATGCTCTGTCCGCCGAGCCCCAGTTCCGTCAGCAGCACGGCAAGCAGCGCCGCCTCGCGGGCCTGGCCGAATTCGGCCGCCGAAATCACCATGGCCGCCAGCCGCGGCGGCAAGGCGAGCTCGCGCATCAATCGGCCGCGCGCCGTCAGCCCGTTTTCCGCGTCGAGCGCACCCAGCTGCCGCAGCAAGGCCCGCGCCTCCGCAAGCGTCGTTGCCGGTGGCTGATCGACGAAGGCCAGCGTTGCCGGATCCTGCACGCCCCAATGCGCGAGATCGAGCGCCAGCCCGGAAAGGTCGCTTGAAAGGATCTGCGGCGGCGTAAAGGCTGGAAGCGCCGCCATCTGTCCGGGATGCCACAGGCGGATGGCGATGCCCGGCTCGGTTCGCCCGGCGCGGCCGGCGCGCTGATCGGCCGAGGCGCGCGACACGCGCACGGTCTCCAGCCGCGTGATGCCGGTCGAGGCCTCGAAGACGGGCAAGCGCTGGAGACCGCTGTCGATAATGATCCGCACGCCGTCAATCGTAATCGAGGTCTCGGCGATCGAAGTCGCCAGCACGATCTTGCGTGTGCCCTGCGCGGCTGGCTTTATCGCCGCATCCTGTTCCTTCTGGCTGAGATTGCCATAAAGCGGCGCGATCATCGTCTCCGGCCCAAAGCGCCCCTCGAGCCGTTCCACCGTTCGTGTAATTTCCGCTTGTCCGGGCAGGAAGGCAAGGATCGAGCCCTGTTCGCGCGCATGCGCATCGAAGATTGCCCGCGTCACCGTATCCTCGATCCGCTCTCCCGCCGGCCGATCCTGATGGCGAATGTCGATCGGAAAGCTGCGGCCCATGCTTTCGATGACGGGCGGATGGTCAAGCAGTGCAGCGACGCGCTCCACATCCAGGGTCGCAGACATAACAAGGATGCGCAGATCCTCGCGCAATGCCGATTGCACGTCGAGCGCCAGCGCCAGGCCGAAATCCGCATCCAGCGAGCGCTCGTGGAATTCGTCGAAGATGGCGGTGGAGATGCCTGATAGTTCGGGATCGTCGAGGATCATCCGTGCGAAGACACCCTCCGTCACCACCTCGATGCGGGTCTTGGCAGAAATGCGGTTGTCGAGCCGCATGCGGTAGCCGACGGTATCGCCCACCTGTTCGCCGAGCAGCGAGGCCATGCGGGCAGCCGCTGCCCTTGCCGCCAGCCGCCGCGGTTCCAGGAGAATGATCCTGCCATCGCCGCGCCATGTCTGACCGAGTAGATAAAGTGGCACCAGCGTCGTCTTGCCGGCGCCGGGTGGCGCGGAAAGCACCGCGCGCCGCTTACTGGCGAGCGCCGTGCCGATATCGGCCAGCCGATGCGAGACCGGAAGTTCCGGCAATGAAGGCATTCTATATGTCACGCCTGCCGGCTCCGTATTGCACTGGGTAGGACGGTGCCGAATGCGCATTGCACAATAGTCGGCAAGATGGGGCTCTGGCAGCGATCGAGGTCGGCCGGAGGCAACGCGGTCTGCGCCGGCTCTTTCCTAAGAGACAACATGCTCCGTTTCCTTATGTCTTCGATGTCTATTAGGTCCTGAGCGTGTGGCTGGCAATGAGACGTCGAGGGCACATGCCCGCGGAGCCGTTGGAACCGGTTAGCGAGCGTTAATCTGAGCGATTCCGGCAGGAGCCGCAAAATGAATCCGGAAATCGCATGCAATCGGGTAAAAACCTCTGCGATTTTTGCACAACATACAAAAACAAGTTGTATATCAAGTACTTACAAAAATGTCAGAATTTTTACAGTATGAGTGTTGACTTGGTTCGGAGGTAGGGTCTATAAGCCCGATCACTGACGAGGGCGGCGGCGCTGCTGGCGACGAAGTCTCTCGCTCTGGTGTTTCCTAGATTGGCTGCGATGCTGATTGGTGGTTCTGGGCTTTGGCTTGGGCTTGAAGGG